>WNFQ01002390.1_pt1 | contig 26707 bp, 26 predicted proteins | sample 5400171 | NCBI WGS metagenome assembly WNFQ01 (sample SAMN13153356, study PRJNA577476) | soil metagenome | isolation source: 20 cm soil under Madrone tree | place: USA:California | collected 2016-06-14
ATGCTCACGGCGCGCGGCGAAGAAGCCGACCGCGTCGTCGGGCTCGAGATGGGCGCCGACGATTACGTGACCAAGCCCTTCAGCCCGCGCGAATTGCTCGCGCGCGTCAAGGCCTTGCTCCGTCGTGCCGAGCCGCCTGCCGATGCGCCGCGTACCATTGAGATCGGCAAGCTGGCGATTGATCCGGCGTCCTATCGCGTGAGTCATTCCGGGAAACCCGTACCGCTCAGCACGCTCGAATTCCGGCTGCTCTATTACCTTGCTTCGCGCCCGAACCGCGTCTTTACCAGGGATCAATTGCTCGACGCGGTCTGGGGAACGGATCGCTTCGTTACTCCGCGCAGCGTGGATGTTTACGTCCGCCGCTTGCGTGAGAAAATCGAATCCGATCCAGAGAACCCCTTGTACTTGAAAACGGTCCGGGGCGCGGGGTATTTGTTTGAAACCCGTGCGGCTTAACCTTTTCTGGAAACTCGGTTTCGCTTTCCTCGCTCTGCTGATCGCGGTCCTGCTCCCCGTCGATTTCTATGCCGAGCGCGCGTTGCGGCGTGATTACGAAAGCGCCGGTTTCGAACAACTCTCTGCCATCGCACGCATCGCGCTGGCAAACCCTCCGCTGACTTCATCTCTCGCAACTACTTCTTCCGCGCCTGTCGATCGCGTTGCCCTGCGCGACTGGGTCGCGAAAATGGCGGCGAGTAACGTCCGCGTCACGGTAATCGCCGCCGACGGCCAGGTGCTGGCGGACTCGCAGTCCGATCCCTCGACGATGGAAAACCACGCTGGGCGTCCCGAAATCCGCGATGCTTTTGCGAAGGGCGACGGCCAGTCCATTCGCCACAGTGTCACCATCAAGCGCAATCTCCTCTATTATGCGGTTCGCTTATCTTCTGCAGGCGCGCCGCCCGTGGTCCTGCGCTTCGCTCTGCCCTTGCAAACCGTGGAACAAGCGATTGGGGAATTCCGCCAACGCCTATGGCTGGCATCGATCGTCATGCTGCTTGTTACGGGAACCGCTTCGTTGCTCATTTCACGGTCGTTTTCGGATCGTGTCGACCGGCTCACGAAGTTTTCTCTGCGCGTCGCGCAAGGCGATTTTCGCCCCATTGAAGCGGACCGCACAGGCGATGCGCTCGATTCGCTGGCGGTTTCGCTGAACCAGACGGCGGCTCAACTCGACCGCACTATCCGGACGCTGACCGAAGAGCGCAATCTTTCTTCCGCAATTCTCGCGAGCATGGTGGAAGGCGTAGCCGTCGTGAATGCTTCCGAGCGCCTGCTCTTTTCAAACGAGGGCTTCGCGGAAATTCTTGGCCTGGACGTGCCGCCGCGATCCGGCAGCGCGCTTGTTGAGGTTGTCCGCCAGACCGAGCTGATTGAAGCGGTTCGAGAAGTATTGAAAGGCGAGCCCCGCGTCGAAACCGAAATCGTGACCGGTACGCTGCGCCAGCATTTTTTTGCGGTCACTGTCGCAGCGGTGCGCGCCGCGGAAACCTCCGGCGCGGTGATCGTGCTGCACGACATCACCGAACTGCGCAAACTCGAGCGCGTGCGCCGCGATTTCGTCGCTAACGTTTCTCACGAGTTGCGCACCCCGCTTACCGCCATCCAGGGTTTCGCGGAAACGCTTCTCGCCGGCGCTATCGACGATTCGCAAAATCGTGTCCGCTTCCTCGAAATTATTCTCGAGCACTCTCGGCGCCTCGCGCGGCTTACCGAGGATTTGCTCATGCTCTCGAAAATGGATGCCGACCGGCTGGAACTGGAGATCCGCCGCCTGAGCGTCTCTCAATTCGTCGAGGGCTGCATCGAGACCACGCAGCGTCCCGCCGCGGAAAAGGATCTGCGTGTCTCTGTGAATCTGCAGCAGCCGCTGCCGGACATCGCCGCTGACCGCCGCCGTCTTGCCGAAGTTCTGCAAAATCTCTTGGACAACGCCATGCAATACACTCCGTCCGGAGGCCAGATCATGGTCAGCGCTTCCGCCAACGGCGCCGAAGTGACCTTCACGGTCTCCGACACTGGAATCGGCATCCCGAGGGCGGACCAGTCCCGCATCTTCGAGCGCTTCTACCGCGTTGACGTTGCTCGTTCCCGCGAAGTCGGCGGCACCGGCTTGGGCCTCTCCATCGCCAAACATCTTGTCGAAGTTCATGGTGGCCGCATCTGGGTGGAGAGCGAAGTGGGCCAAGGTTCGCAGTTTTATTTCACTGTTCCCATCTTCGAACCGGAGCGGGCCGCGATGCGCCCCGCGCGCTGACCAAACGGCGGAATTGCGGCGAAAGTCCGGCAGTCATCTAAATCCCTTCTTTTGCAGCATTTTCACAATTGTGTCAACAAGCTGTAATCAGCTCCGACGCACAATTTTGTGTACGAGCGGAAGTGTGACTTTCCGCCTTCCGCTCCGAAAGAGGACTCATGGCCGCAACCGCCGGACTTACGGAAGTGGTGCTCTACGATACGCTGGTGAATTATCTCGTTTCCATGGCGCGCACTGTCGAAGGCGCTATGAACCGGGCTCTCGACGCCATCGTCAGCCTGGAAAATCCCCGCACCTCGGTTCTCCCCGGCGAAGTGTTTCTCCTCGAGCCGCGCATCAACGAAATGGAAATCGTCATCGATGAACATGCCATCCGCTTACTCCGGCGAGGGTCATTCTCGGACGACGAGATGCGCTTGATCGTCGCCGCCCTGAAAATCACCAATGACCTCGAACGTATCGGCGACCTCGCCGTGAATCTCGCCGAGCGCGTCGTCTCTCTCCGCGAAATGCAAGGCGCCCAAGTTCCCGAAGAGTTGGCCCCGATGGCCTCCGCCGTGCGCGCCATGGTCAGCAAGAGCCTTGGCGCGCTCATTTTCCGCAACGTGGAGATGGCCACCCAGGTCCTCGAAAGCGACGATGTCGTCGATCAATACCGCGACCGCATTTTCGAAAAGCTCCTCCAGAATATGACTCAAGAGCCCACGCTCGTGAGCCCCGGCATGCAATTCATTCTTGCCACCCGGCACCTCGAACGCATCGCGGACCACGCCACTAACATTGCCGAAGACATCATCTTCTGGGTCCGCGGTCTCGACGTCCGCCACGGCCGCGGCCTCGCTGTTCGCCACGACGATACGGACCCGGCCGATTCGTTCTCCGCCGGGAATTCTGCCATCACGGAGAATTCACACGCCCTTCATTCGGAGGTGATCCCGGCTTGCGAGACTGAGCGCGCTTGATCTTCACGTAGTGTCCTACCTCGGGGACCGGTGCACCCCTGGCTCCGGTCCCCATCTCCTCCCCCTTGGAATTCCGCAACTCGTTCCAGGCATCCCCTTGACCGCATCGCGCAGTCCTAATCTCTTCGTAAGAGAGTCTAGATGCTTCCGTTCACTCAATCTATTGAGCGCCTAGCAGTGCCGCCAGCCCGCCGACAGGTGAAACGCTAGTCAGCAACTCCTCTTTACTTGCTTGCTTGCTCTTCACGTTTCTCTAAATCCCTCATCCGCAGAGGCTTAGGAGCTGCTTCTGGCCGGGAGTCGCCCTAGATTCAAGCAACCGTGAACCGCTTGTAACAATGCCGTAACAATCGGCGGCCATACTGTGCTCCCCTGGGAAAAGACGAATATTTTAGACGGAGATGACGCATGAAGAGAATCGCAGGAATGCTTTTGGTAGTTTTCGCCGTCGCTGGTGTTCTGTGGGCGGACGGTGCGCTCTCGATCAACGGTGCCGGCGCAACATTTCCTTACCCCATGTATTCCAAATGGTTTGACGAATATCACAAGAAAAACGCCAATATTGCAATCAACTATCAATCCATCGGCTCCGGCGGCGGCATCAAGCAAGTCACCGAAGGCACCGTGGATTTCGGCGCTTCAGACGTCACCATGAATGACGAACAGCTCAAGGCTTACCAGGACAAACATGGCACTGGAATCCTGCATTTTCCCACGGTGCTCGGTGCCGTCGTTCCCACCTACAACATCGCCGGTGTTGACGCGTCACTGAATTTCACTCCTGAGGCGCTGGCGGGAATATTCCTCGGCAAGATTACCAAGTGGAATGACCCGGCGATCGCGGACGCCAACAAAGGCGCCAAGCTCCCTGCGGAGGACATCGTCGTCGTGCACCGTGCCGAGGCTAGCGGCACAACGTTTATTTGGACCGACTACCTCTCGAAAGTCAGCGAGGAGTGGAAGAACACCGTTGGTGCAGGCCCCGCGCCTAAGTGGCCCGTGGGGCTGGGCGGGAAGGGCAACGAAGGCGTCACCGGCACCATCAAGAACACTCCCAATTCCATTGGCTATGTTGAACTCATCTATGCCGAGTCCAATAAGATTCCGTACGGCAGCGTGAAGAACGCCTCCGGCGTGTTTGTGAAGCCCTCTCTCTCGGCCGTCAGTGCAGCGGCGGCCGGCGCCGCGAAAGCCATGCCGGACGATTTCCGCGTCTCCATCACCAACGCGCCCGGCAAAGACTCTTATCCCATTTCCAGCTTCACTTGGCTCTTGATTCCACAGAAGTTCTCCGATGCAGCGAAGCGCGACGCCATCAAAGGTTTCCTCAAGTGGGCCTTGGCCGATGGCCAGAACTACGCTGAAACCCTGTCCTACGCAAAGCTGCCGAAGGAAGTCGTAGCCAAGGAAGTAAAAGCAATTAACAAAATCGAGTAATGCGATCTGAAAAAGTGGCAACGACGACTACTACCGTTCCGAGCGCGGGCCCCGTCGCGGGTTCGCGCTCGTTTCTTTCCCGCCTTCGCCAAGGCGACGAAATCGCGCGCATGATCACCTTTTTATTCGCTGCTTCCGTGGTGCTTGTCACTTTGCTCCTCGTTTTGGAGCTGTGGCAGGGTTCCGTTCTCCCGCGTCACAAGTTCGGCTTCAATTTTTTCCGTACCTCCGTCTGGGACCCCATCTTCGAACAATTCGGCGCGCTGCCTTTCATCTACGGCACGCTGGTGACTGCCGCTGTTTCGTTACTCATCGCCGTTCCGCTCGGTATCGGGGCCGCCATTTTTCTCGCGGAGCTTGCGCCGGCAAGAGTTTCCGACACCTTGGAATTCTTTATCGACCTGCTTGCCGCCGTTCCCAGCGTAATTTACGGCTTGCTCGGCGTGTTCATCGTCGTTCCTCTGATGCGCCAATACCTCCAGCCCGTTCTGAAACATTCTCTCGGCTTCCTTCCCCTCTTTCAGGGCCCCGCTTACGGCGTGGGGTTTCTGACCGCGGGCATCGTCCTCGCCATTATGGTCATCCCCTATATTATTTCTGTCTCGCGGGAAGTGCTACTCTCCGTACCCCGCGACCAGCGCGAGGCCGCCCTCTCGCTCGGCTCTACTCGCTGGGAATCCACTTGGAAAGTGGTCGTGCCCTTTGCTCGCAATGGCATCGCGGGTTCCATTTTCCTTGCCCTCGCCCGCGCCCTCGGCGAAACCATGGCCGTTACTATGGTCATCGGCAATACGCCCACCATTAGCGCTTCTCTTTTTTCTCCTGGCTATTCCATCGCTGCCGTCATCGCCAACGAATTCACTGAAGCTACCGGCAATCTCTATCTGCAATCTCTCATCGAACTGGGCTTGGTGCTCTTTATCCTTACCTTTATCCTCAACGGCGTTGCACGCTTGCTGATCGTCGCCACTTCCCAGCGCGGCAGAGGAATGGGCAACGCATGAGCGTTCGTCTCCGCTGGCGCAAATTTGTGAGCGGCTTCATGCTGACCATGACCGGTGTCTGCGCCCTCGTCGCTGTCTCGGTGCTCTTTTTCATCCTTGGCTACCTCGTCTACCACGGCGGAACTTCCATCAGTTGGAACTTCTTCACCAAGTTGCCCGCCCCTGTCGGCGAATCCGGCGGCGGCATGGCCAACGCCATTCTAGGCAGCGCCAAGTTACTCCTGCTCGCCTCCCTCGTCGGTGTTCCCATCGGGTTCTTTGGTGCCATCTATCTTGCGGAATTTAGCGGCGGCACCACCGCCTTCGTCGTCCGTTACGCCGCCGACCTGCTTAACGGCGTGCCCTCCATCGTCATCGGTATTTTTGCGTACAGCCTGGTCGTCCTGCCGTTCAAGCATTTCTCCACGCTTGCAGGAGGATTCGCACTCGGCCTCATGATGATTCCCATCACGCTGCGCAGCACCGAAGAATTTCTTCGCTCCGTGCCCAACGCTTTGCGCGAGGCGGCCATGGCCCTCGGTGCCAGCAAATGGAAAACCATCGCTTCCGTCATCGTGCCCGCCGCTTATCGCGGTATCCTGACCGCCGTCTTGCTGGCCTTCGCTCGCGTCGCCGGCGAAACCGCACCTCTGCTCTTTACCGCCTTCGGCAATCGTTTCTGGAGCCCCGGTTGGAATCAGCCCACCGCGAGCCTCCCGGTCATGATCTTTACTTACGCCATCGCTCCATACGATGATTGGCACAGGCAGGCCTGGGCCGCGGGGCTGGTCCTGCTCGGTTTGATTTTGGTGATTAACATCGTTGCCCGGGCGATTCTTTCCCGGGGCATTGCGGTTCCGAGGTCCTAACCCATGCACGCTACTGTGAGGCCAGCTTTGTCCGTGAACTTACCTCCCATCGTGACCAGCGCGGCGGCCCGCGAGACGCTGTCAGCCCTGTCCATGCGCATGACCATCACCAAAGTTAATTTCTTTTACGGCAGCAAGCAGGTCCTCTTCGACGTCAGCATGGGCATCGCCACCAACAAGGTCACCTCTCTCATTGGCCCCTCCGGCTGTGGCAAATCCACCCTGCTGCGCACCCTCAACCGCATGCACGAAACCGTTCGCGGCGCGCGCCTCGAAGGCGAAATTCTTCTCGACGGACAGAACATCCTTTCGCAAGACGTCACTTCGTATCGTCGCCGTGTCGGTATGGTTTTCCAGCGCCCCAACCCTTTCCCCAAGTCCATTTTCGAGAATGTTGCGTATGGCCTGCGCATCAACGGCTCGAAATCCCCTATCTCTGAAGCCGTCGAAAAGAGCTTGCGCCACGCTGCCCTCTGGGAGGAAGTCAAAGACCATCTCCACAAGTCCGCCTATGAACTTTCCGGCGGCCAGCAGCAGCGCCTGTGCATTGCCCGCGCACTCGCCGTCGAGCCCGAAGTCCTGCTTCTCGATGAGCCCTGCTCCGCGCTCGACCCCATCAGCACCGCGAAAATCGAAGAACTGCTCGTGCAGTTGAAGGATCTCTGCACCATTGTGACCGTTACTCACAACATGCAGCAGGCCGCGCGCATCAGCGACTTCACGGCCTTCCTGCTCACCGGTCAGCTCATTGAGTTCAGCCCCACGCCGCAGCTCTTCACCACGCCCGGTGATCCGCGCACGGAGGCCTACATCACCGGCCGCTTCGGCTGACGCGTGGTTTATTCCGCCATTTCGGGCGAAGCGCGGTTTTTGCGCTCCGTTCGGTTTTGCGGAGCGAGAAATCTCTCGTAGCTTTTTGGTCAGCGAGTCGTGAAGGGAAAGGGCTCATGGAACGCCACTTCGAAAAAGATCTGAACGAAATGAAAGAGCGCCTGCTCTGGATGGGCAGCCTCGCCGAACGCGCCGTTCACCAATCCGTTCACGCCGTTCTGGAATCCGATGAACAGCTCGCTAAGCGTGTCCTTGAGGAAGAAGACGCCATCAATGAGCTACAGATGGAAGTCGACGATCGCGTCGTGCAGCTTCTCGCGCTGCACCAGCTCATGGCCATCGACCTGCGCTTCGTGCTGGCGGTCTCGCGCATCAATAACGATCTCGAACGCATCGGCGATCAGGCCGTCAACATCGCGCAGGGAGCCCTGCGCGTCCTCCGTCATCCGCGCGTGAAACCTTACGTCGATCTCCCGCGCATGAGCGAACTCGCCGAAGAGATGGTTCGCAATGCCCTCAACGCCGTCGTCCGCCGCGACGTCGAGCTCGCGCAAAGCGTCCTGGCCACCGACGATCAGGTGGACCACTACCGCGACCAGATTTTCCGTGAATTGCTTACCTATATGATGGGCGATTCGAGCGTCGTCTTTCCCGCGTTCGAATTGATCCTCGTCGCCAAGAACCTCGAACGCATCGGCGACCACGCCACCAACATCGCCGAAGACGTCATCTACCTCGTCCAGGGCCAGGACATCCGCCACAACATCGCCGACCGCCGCTAGCCCGGCCCTACTTGCCGGGTGGAATCGTGAAGTCCTGGTCTACATAGGCCAGCAGTGGAGTTCCCTGTTTGACTTAAAGGAGTTTACTGTCGGGGGGGTGCGACCCACTAAGTCCTTTATCAGCAACACTTGCAAAAACCTAGGGGGGTGGGTTCCTGGCAGGTATAGAATGCTTTCGTTTCGGTCCATTCCAATGTCCAGAGCGCAATAGGAGAAGAACTCAGTGAGCGAAGCCTATGTCCACGGCTACGACCCCCGTGAGAACAAACGCTTGCTGGATCAGGCCGGAACGTTGGTCGATCTGCTGCACTCCGACACCTCATACCCATCGGGGAGCGTTATCCTCGAAGCGGGTTGCGGTGTTGGAGCTCAGACGGTGACTCTAGCTCAACGGAGCCCGCACGCACGATTCACGTCCGTTGACGTTTCCGCAGACTCGCTCGCGCAAGCCAAGAGGACGACGGAGGCGGCGGGAGTCAGCAATGTGCAGTTCCAGCAGGCGGACATCTTTGCCTTGCCCTTCGCCCCCGAATCTTTCGACCATGTCTTCGTCTGTTTCGTCCTGGAGCACCTCTCGCGCCCCATTGAAGCGTTGGCGATTCTCAACAGCCTGCTCAGACCCGGTGGCACCATGACGGTCATCGAGGGTGACCACGCATCGGCCTACTTCCACCCCGACAGCCGCGCCGCCCACATGGCCATCCAGTGCCTGGTCGAATTGCAGCGGTTGGCGGGAGGCAATGCGTTGATTGGCCGACAGCTCTATCCATTGATGGTCGAGGCCGGTCTGCAAGTAGTTCATGTGTCTCCACGTATAGTTTACGTGGATTCGAGCACACCTGCCCTCGTCGAGGGCTTCACCAGAAAAACCTTCATCGCGATGATCGAAGGCGTTCGCAAATCCGCGATTGAGGGCGGCATCACCGATCCCGAATCTTTTGATGCAGGTGTTCGCGATCTGCGCAGAACGACTGAGGCCGACGGCGTCTTCTGCTATACCTTCTTCAAGGGAGTGGGACGAAAGAGTCGAAGCGCCTAACAACGGCTTGTTCATACTTATCGCCCTTTGGAGTGCGGCGGCTTGCCGCCGCTTTCTTACGTCCACGGTCTCAGCTTCGGGGCTCTCTTTTTTCCCGAAAATATCGCTTTACTCTGCGAATCAGCATCTCGCCAACTACGAATACGGCCAAAGCGAACGCTATTTCAAGAACCTTGTCCATAGCGGTTCTTCCACCACGCACCGACCAGCGTCTTTCACGAGTCCCTGCGTGGCCAGAGTCATCAGGAGTCGAGAGCCACTTTCAACGTTCTCATCTGCGGCTCAAGGGCTAGCCGAAAGCAGGCGCATGCCGCCAGCGTTTAAGAGCGCCAGCAGCGTCAGCACCGCGGCCCAGGAAATGGCAATGCCCACTTTCCGATCCGGCGTGCGCGCAAACTTTACCGTGACGCGCTCCGTCCCAGCCGAAAGCGGCAGGATCATCTCTCCGTTTGTCTCGGCGTGCTCTGGCATTACCGCCTTGTGATTCACCTCCACGCGCCACGCCGGATAGTCCAGCACCCGCAACCCCACTCGCAGCGGCTCGCGCGAAGTCACTCGCAGAACTCTTTCTTCCGCCGTCCAGCGCTCAATGCGAATCTCGGCTTGCGGAGCGCTTCCTCCGGATTCATCGGCCGGAAGAACTTGCACGCGCGCCATTTTTTCCGGCAAGTTGGTACGATCGTCGCCCAGCGGATCATATTCGTCGGTGCCCTCGAAACCCTGGTGGTTCTCAATCGCTTCCCGTAGCGATGGAATGTCGTCGGAATCCCACCAGGTGTTTCGCACCAGAAAAGTTGCCGTTCCGCTGGCTGCCAAAATCACAAGAAAAATCCAGATCCAGCGCATGCGGTGTCGCACCGTCGCTGCCGCCAGGAAATACGCATACGCCACTGCGACGATCGCCATCCACCTCCACGGAAACTGCACAAACCGCAGCTTCGGAAGGTGCGCCCAAAAAAAGGAACTAGGGCGAATCATCAGCATCGCCGCCGCCACCGAAAGCAGCAGCAGCACACGCCACAATTTCTTTGCCAAGTCCGCTTCTTGCTCGCGAGCCGATGCTCGGTGCGCCGCAATCCCCGCGATCCCGGTCATCACCAGGAGCAGAACCGCCACGCTCGAGGCCATCCAATTGAACGCGTTGTGCTCCGGATCGCTGATCGTGGTGTAGAGAAAATTGTCCGCAGGCTGCAAGCCCGAAGATAGCGCTTGCGAAATATTCACCCAGCGCTGCTCGTAAGCCGCTGGCAAAAGATAAAAGCCAGCCAATCCAAAACCCAGCGCCAGCCCGCCCGCCCCGCGCCACAAAGGCCGCAATGACTTTTTCTCGAACACTGCCCAAGCAAAAATGAGCGCTACGCTGTAGCTTGCCACCACGGCGGCAGGCGCGTTCGATAGCCATACCGCCGCGAACACCACCGCGAAAAACCCCATCGACCGCGGCCACAACCGCCGGCGATTCTCGACCACACCGCAAAGCTGCAGCGTGGTCAGTACGAGCAACGGCGTCAGCGCGCAAGCGAGTTGTTCCGCAAAATCGCTACGCATGTACACGACGACCAGCGCATACGGATTCGCCACGTAGCAAGCCGCGCTAAAAAGCGCCGCGTTCTTCGGCAGAAATCTTCGCGCCAGCGCAAACGCGCAAATTCCCGCCATCGTCTGCACAATGACGATGAAAACTCCTGGCACGGCGTTCCACGGGGCCACAAAACTCAGCGCCGCCCCCAGCATCCACGACAGCGGCGGATAAAAAATAAACCGCGGCTCGCCAAATCCGTGGTTCGCCCACTCCGTCCACCGTGGAAAGAAGATGCCCTCTTTCCACTGTCCCGCCACGTCCAACCACGAAGCCGCGTGAAATCCAAAGTCGTGCCCCGAAGCATTCCCCAGCCAAAAAAATGGCGCAATCACCAGCAACGCCGTTCCCAGGGAAACGCTCAGCGCGAGCCACCACTCACGAAATCCTGCGCGCACGTCGTTCTTGTTTGATTGTTCGCCGGAAGATGTCATGCAGTGTTCATGCCATTGTAATCGCTAAGCAAATGCGCGGCCGCGCTTCATCCATTCTTGCGCGGTCACACCGCAGTTGAGCGATAATACACGCGCTCATGTCCACTGCAAACATCGCACCCACCCCCATCATCGAAGCGCGCCAGCTGGAGAAATCCTACCCCCAGCCTGACGGCAGCCGCATCCAGGTCATCGCCGCCACCGATCTCGCCGTCTACCCCGGCCAGATCATTGCGCTGCTCGGCGCTTCTGGCTGCGGCAAATCCACTTTGCTTCGCATGTTGACGGGGCTTTCTCCTGCCAGCGGCGGGGCGGTTTACTGGCACGGCCACCCGGTGCGCGACGAATCGCCCAACGTTTCCATCGTCTTTCAAAGTTTCGCGCTATTTCCCTGGCTCACGGTTCTCGAAAATGTCGAAGCTCCTCTCGAGGCCCGCGGTACTCCTCCCATCGAACGCCGCAAGCGCTCCCTGCGCATCATTGACGCCGTTGGTCTGGACGGTTTTGAGACCGCGTATCCCAAGGAACTTTCCGGCGGCATGAAGCAACGCGTCGGCGTCGCGCGCGCTCTCGTTGTCGAACCTGAAGTTCTTTTCATGGACGAACCATTTTCCGCGCTTGACGTGCTCACCGCGGAAACACTGCGCGGCGAACTCCTCGAACTTTGGCTCGGCCACAAAATTCCCACGCGCGCGATTTTCATCGTGACCCACAACATTGAAGAAGCCGTGGTCCTCGCCGACCGCATTATCGTTCTTGGCCGCAATCCCGCGCACATCCACGCGGACTTCAAAGTGGATATGCCCCACCCTCGGGACAGAAAGTCCGCCCACTTCATCGAGCTGGTCGACTCCATCTATCGCATCCTCACGCGGCCGGATCACAAAGATGCAGCGGCTCCGCCGCGAACTTTCGGCCCCGGCAAGGAAGTGCGCCCGAAGATCCTCATGCTTCCCCACACGCGCCCCGGCGGCTTGGCCGGCCTGCTGGAAATCCTGGCCGACCAGGGAGGCCGCGCCGACCTTCATCGTCTTGCCGCTGAACTGAGTCTTGAAGTTGACGCCTTGCTGCCTTCCGTCGACACGGCCGCCTTGCTGGGTTTTCTCCGAGTCGAGGAAGGCGACGTGACGATTACCCCGGAGGGTCAGGCGTTTGCGCAAGGAGACATTCAAGCGCGCAAAACAATCTTTCGCAAAGCCGCACTCGCCAACGTGCCCTTGCTGCGGCAGATGGAACAGGCGCTTAAAGCCAAATCCAATCGCACCCTGAACGAGGAGTTTTTCCGCGACTTGCTTGACGAGCATTTTGGTGAGGACGAATCCCGCCGGCAGCTCGAAACCGCCATCCAGTGGGGCCGCTATGCCGAAATTTTTGATTATGACGCCGCCACCGGCAAGCTGACGCTCACCGAGGCTTGACGCTCCCGTGCTGGATCTTCTTCGCTCGAATGCACTGGCTACGCCGCTTCCGCCCACCGTGAAGCGGCCCGCGGGCTCGCGCTGGAGCTGGGCATTCCTGATTGATATCGCCGTTTTCTTATTTGTTTTCGCGGCGATTTTTGGGGTGTATGCGATCGGCCGCTCCTGGCTCGGTCCCGTCCGTGCACACGCGCAGATTTCGCAGAATCCTCGCGACCTTCCTCTTTACGCTCTTTACTCTCTCGTTCGAATCAGCGTGGCCTACGCGCTCAGCCTGGTATTTGCTCTCGTCTACGGTTACGTCGCCGCCAGCTCAAGGCGCGCCGAAATCATCATGGTTCCGCTGCTGGATATCCTCCAGTCCATTCCCGTGCTCAGTTTTTTGCCGGGAGTTATGCTGGCCATGGTCGCGATTTTCCCGCACACCCAATTCGGCGTGGAACTTGGCTCCATCCTGCTCATCTTTACGGGACAAGTCTGGAACATTGCCTTCAGTTTCTATTCTTCGCTGAAAAGTGTGCCTCGCGAGCTTCACGAAGCCGCGGTCATCTACCGTTTCAGCCGCTGGCAGCGCTTCGCGGAGCTCGACCTTCCTTTTTCCACGATCGGTCTGGTGTGGAATTCCATGATGTCCGTTGCTGGTGGCTGGTTTTTCCTGATGGCTTGCGAAATGTTTGTCCTGGGCAAACGCGACTTCCGGCTTCCCGGTCTTGGTTCTTTCCTGCAGACGGCCGCGAGCAGCGGCAACACTCGCGCGATTCTTGGGGGCCTCGCGGCGATGATTGCCGTCATCGTCTTCCTGGATCAAATCGTCTGGCGGCCCATCATCGTTTGGGCGGACAAATTCAAGTTCGAACAAGTCGAAAGCTCCGGCGCAGCACAGACCACTCTGCTCAACCTCATCGGCCGTGCTTCGATCGTTCTGCGCTTATACCGGCTTCTGATTCAACCCGTTTTCAACTGGCTCAATCGTACCTTCACACGGATCTTCTGGAGAGCGCCGCGCTCACTTTTCTGCGCGTTAACACCGCGCTCATCCTCGGCGCACTGTGGACTGTTCCAGTGGGCGTGGCGATCGGTTCGAGTCCCCGCCTGGCGCGCTACGCACAACCGCTCGTGCAGATGGCCGCCTCCATTCCCGCCACGGCGCTCTTTCCGATTATTCTTCTTTTTCTGCTCCGCCTGCGAGGCGGCCTCGAGATTGCCGCCATGCTGCTGATGCTTCTCGGCACGCAGTGGTACATTCTCTTCAATGTGATCGCCGGCGCCATGGCCATTCCCACGGACCTCAAGGAAGCCGCGCAAATCTACCGCTTGGGGTCCTGGGACCGCTGGCGGCACCTCATCCTGCCGGGCATTTTCCCGTATCTCGTCACGGGCATGGTGACGGCCTCGGGCGGCGCCTGGAACGCCAGCATCGTAGCGGAATATTTTCATTTTCAAGGAAAAATTGTTTCGACGGCCGGACTTGGCAGCGCGATTAGCAGCGCCAGCGATTCCGGCCGCTTCGATGTACTGCTAGCTTCGACTCTGATTATGGCTACTGTGGTCGTTCTTATGAACCGGTTACTATGGCGGCGCCTTTACCGCCTAGCCTCCTCCCGTTTCAAGCTGGAGACTTAGCCGCACATTTCCTTCGGTTCTTTCCACTCGCGAATATAGTACGATATCGTATAATCGGACATCGTATTACGGAGCGGAGGATGTCATACCGACTGTCGCGCGAGCGATAGGTTGATACTTTTGCCGCAAACCGGTCGAGAACGCATAATTTCACCCGATCATCATGCCGGCTAAGTTGCTTCGCCTGATTCCTGAAGTCCATCGCGCCACGCACCGCATTGGCATCTTCCTGGATAGTCTGGGGATTACGCAGGGGGAAGGGCACATCCTTTCGCATCTGGCCGCTTCGGGCGACACCAGCATTGCTGAATTGCATCGCACGCTGGCGCACCGGCGGTCCACCCTGACCAGCATTCTCGACCGGCTGGCGGAGCGCCAATACATTTCAAGGGAGTCCGACCCCCAAGACCGTCGTTCATTTATTGTTCGTTTATCCACAAAGGGGAAGACGGTCGCTGCGCGCGTCCATCGCGAATTGGCGCGCATCGAGGAGGGCGCGCTCAAAGGCATAACCGGGCGCGAATTTCAATTCGTCGTGAAAGCTTTACAAACTCTGGAAAAAACGGCGGACCGGGCCTCGCCACGAAAACTGAAATAGCGTCTACTTCTTGTCGTCGGCCTTGGGCGCGGGCGGCTTTGGTTCCTGCGGTTTTTCGCCCCAGATGTATTGAGCGAACCATTTTTCGTTTTCTTCCATCACGGCGCGCTGCTGTTTCGGTTTGGTGATGCCGTGGCCGAATCCTTTGTACACCACCATTTTCACAGGAACACCGCGGTCTTTCAGGGCCTGCCGCAATTCGTAGGCGTTGGGGATGGGCACGCGGCGGTCATTCTCGCCATGTTGGATGAGCGTGGGCGTCTTGGCTTTTGCGATGTAGCTGATCGGCGAAGTCTTCTTGTAAATTTCCGGATCGTCCCACGGCGTGGCATGCAGGTATTGCGGAGTGAACGGCGTGATGTCCGTATTCGCGTAGTAGGTCATCCAGTCGGAAATTCCCGCGCCGACGGAGACGGCCTTGAAGCGGTCGCTCGATGCGGTGATGAATGCCGAGATGTATCCGCCCTGGCTCCAGCCCATCGAGCCTACGCGGTCTTTGTCCACCCAGCCCTTGGCGATCAGCGAATCAACGCCGGAAATCACGTCGGCATAATCGCCGACGCCGAGATTGCGAACATTTAACGCGCGGAATTTTTCGCCATAACCGGCTGAGCCGCGGTAGTTCGGCCGCAGCACCAAAGCCCCCTTGGCCACAAATCGTTCGATGGGATAGTAACGGTCGGGGTTCACGATCGGCTGATCCACTCCCGTCGGGCCGCCATGAATCACGACCAGCAAGGGATATTTCTTCTTCATGCTGAAATCGGGCGGCGTGTATAGCACGCCTTCGATCGCCGTGCCGTCGGCCGACTTCCACGAAATCACTTCACGATGAGCCAGTGTAAACCCCTTGAGCTGATCGCCCATGGCAGTCAGTTTCTTGCCCACCCAGGGAGCCACATGGGACGAATAAACTTCCGCATATTGATTTTCCAGGGCCGCCCGGTAAGCCACTTGCTTGTAGTCTTGCGAGAACGAAAAAGAAAAGGAGGCCATGTGATCCGGCGCGCTCAATTTTTCGACGGCTTTTGTCGCCGGATTCAGCCGGAAGAGATGCGCGTAGGTTTTTTGCTCGGCGGCAAAGTAGATGCCATCCGGTCCCCAGCCGATGAGCCCAGGGTCTTCATCGAAGGAATCCGTCAAAATTTGCGGGTTTCCGCCCTCCGCGGACACCACGGCGATTCTTACGTTGGTGTAGAAAAAATATTTCGCTCCAGCGGCTGTTTCGAAGGCCAGCTTCTTTCCATCGGGCGACCATTGCGGATTGGTATCCGGTCCCGGCGTATCCACAATTTTCTTTAATGAATCGGTACTAGAGTTAGAAGGGTTGCCGGACTGGTCTGCGATTCTCGCCACGTAAATATCTTCGGAGAACGACGAAATAAGGTCTGGGTCCTTCTGCGCGCTGAAGGCGATGCGTGTGCCATCCGGCGACCATGCAAAACTACCCACGCTGAACGCATCTCCTTCCGTCAGACGCTTCGCTTCCGGCGCGACGTTCGCCGAGTTGTCAGGAAGGTCGACGATCCAGAGATGCGCCATTTGGTAGTCGGCATGAACCACGGAATACTCGCCGTACTTTTCCTTGCGGTCTTTCATCGCCTTGGGGTCGGGGTCAGTCGTCGAAAAAGCGATGCGCTTCGCATCCGGCGCCCATTCTAAAGCATTCACGTCATTTTCAGTTTTTGTCAGCTGCTGCGCTTCTCCGCCGTCCGTCGAAATCACATACAACTGTTTTTTCCCTTCAGGGGTGTCCTTGATTTGGCCGGACCGATCAGAAAGAAAGGCGATCCATTTCCCATCCGGAGACCACGCCGGATTGGTGCTCGATTTCTTTGCGGAGGTCAGTGCATGCGATTCGCCCGTTGCAATGTCCACAATCCACAAGTTTCTGTCGAACGCGTTATCTTCCCAATTGGCCTTCTGGACTTCGTAGACCACGCGCTTGCCGTCCGGCGAAATTTTCGGGTTGAACGCGGTTTTCCATTCCAATGACTGGTCGATCGTCGGTGTGGTGGAAGCCGCAGGTGGCACGGTCTTTTCCGGCTCCTGGGCCACGGCAGTAACCACGAGAAACCGGCAGGCAGCCAAAGCAACAAGAAGTAAAGATACCTTGCGCATCGCTCCAAACCCCCATTTATGGCAAGAGAAGTAAACTCAATATTCGCGGTTCCAGAGGATAAACCCAATGAAAAGGCCAATTCCGACAATGGCGAACCCCAGATAGACATGCCATCCATCGAGCATCGTCGCCGATGCGCTCGCGCCCAAGGCGGACAGGACCAGCAACAGGGCGACCCGGCCCTTGGTGAGTTTCTTCTGTTCGACCACTCGCGCTTCAGTTCTCGCCTTTGCGGAGCCCACTCTGCTTCGCACCGGCGTTTTTTTCCCGGCCTTAAGTTCTCGCCAACTCGCGGCTCAGGTACACGATCTGCCCTACATGATGATACGCATGCCCCGCACAACGCACGAAAATCTGGAAGCGGTCAGCAGCCTCAGGTTCGCGCTCGGCAGTGTACGCTTTTCCCCAGTCCTCCGTCTTCTGTTTTCGAATCGTGGCATCCACCAACGCGATGGCGCGATCAAAGGACCGCAGCGCTTCTTCCATAGGCGGTGGCTGTTTGTCGGTAAATTCACGGTTGCGGTCGCGCAGGTAACCCGTTTCCGCGATGCGTGCCCCGATGTAATAGTTCAAATTGCCCGTCAAATGCAAGACCAAGTGTCCAATGCTATTTCCGTAAGGATAGGGTTTGCGCCAGAATTGCTCATTCGAAAGCGGGTCGGCCCACTTGTGCAAATCTTGGGCGATATATTGGTAGTAGGCCGCCAAGCCGGCTGCCACGGTTTCGTTTACTTCAGGCATGGAACAGGATTAATAGCCTTCTGCCCGAAAAAGTCAAGGACTCGGACCGGGGCGCGCGGAGTAGCGCTTTCTTTGCTACCATTTCAACTGCCCGCGCGCTGAACGGTTTCACCCAGCCTCTGATCTGTCAAGGATTCCCAGCCCACAGAAACCAGCTCCAAAACTTTTTGATATGACCGGTTCGCTTGACAGCCTGGGACCGCTCGCAAGTCCTGCCTGGCACAAGACTCCCTTTGAGCGCAGCCAGCCGGGCGACAAATATCATCTTTTCATCGAAGGCGCCAACCACGTGTCGTTTATCACGCCACGAACGGCTCTGCCTGGCCGCGCCGAAAAAGACCAAGCGATCTTCGACTACACCAATTCCGCATCGCTGGCCTTCTGGGACGCTTATTTAAAGGGCGATGCGCGCGCGAAGTCTTACCTGCAGTCGAGGGCACTGGAAAAATCAAGCCACGGCGCCGTCAAAATTTCCCGCCGCTAGTTAGCTTTTCCACAGTTTTCCGTAGGGGGTCCTTCCGTACTATTGACCCTGTTACTACTGGTTTCAGAAACTGAGTACGGGATGGCTCGCTACTCTGCATTTCTGGGGCGTCACGTGGAGGTGCAATATCGCGCCGGCGAGATCCTTTTGCCCGCCTCGGGCACTTTCGTGGCCGATTCCGGACGATCCATCTTTCTCGAGCAGAATTTCGAGCAGCGCGGACAACACAAGCACTTCCGGTGGGAAATTCCCTACCAGTATCTGGTGCGCATCGAGGAAAAACCGGATTCCGGCGCCTCTGCGAATGGTGGTTCCGTTAGCGCCACTCTGGAAGCCGCACCAGAGGCACCTGTCGCGGCTGAACTCGGCCATGAGCCGCTTAGCGCCGCTGCTGCCGCTGCGGCAGGCGGTGCGCCTGGTTTCCTGCCGCTCCCCCGTCGCCCGAAGACTGCCTGAGCGATTCTCAGATAGGCATCTCTCTCTATCCCGGTCTCAATTCGGCTACAATCGTCTCCTCATTTTGAGCAGAATACGCACTCGTTTCGCGTCTGCCACCGTTGAGGAGGCTTCTCTTGAAACCTGCCATTGGCTTGATCGGTCTCGGGCTCATGGGACGGCCCATGGGAATGAATCTCTTGAAAGCCGGTTATTCTTTGACTGTTTGGAATCGTACCGCTTCGCGCGCTGATGAACTGGTTGCCGCCGGCGCAAAGCTCGCGAAATCACCGCAAGAACTTGCCGCTCACTCTGATTTTCTCCTCACCATGGTGAGCGATCCTCCGGCGCTCGAAGAAGTCCTGTGGGGCGCGAGCGGTGCCATGCAAGCGCTAAAGCGCGGCAGCACTTATGTGGACTCCAGCACAATTTCGCCTGTGCTTGCTCGCAAGATTGCCGCGGCCTGCGGAGAGCGAGGAGTTCGTTTTCTGGATGCGCCCGTCACGGGCGGTGACTGGGGAGCCAAGAAAGGCGAGCTGATTTTCATGGTTGGCGGCGATGCCGAGACACTGAAAGATGCCGAGCCCATTCTCGGCGTTATGGGCAAAAAATGGTTTCACCTCGGTCCGAACGGAGCCGGTCAAACCATCAAGCTGGCGATGAATCTCATCCTCGCTTTGCAAGTGGACGCCCTGGCCGAAGCCCTTGCATTAACAACGCGCGCTGGCATCCAAGGCGAGAAACTGGTCGAAGTCATGCAATCCAGTATGGCGCGTTCCGGCGTGCTCGACGTGAAGGCGCCCAATCTGCTCAAAGGCGAATACGTTCCCAGTTTCCCGCTGCGCCTCATGCACAAGGATCTCGGCTTGGCACTCGACCTCGCCAATCAGCTTGGCGTCGCTCTGCCCGCCACGGCTGCCGCGCGCGAAACGTACAGCTTCGTCAAGGGCGCCGCCAAGGAAGACCTAGACTACTCCGCCGTCATGAAGTTCTGGAAGCGTTAGTTCGCAGGCGTCTGAGCGGGTTCGCTTCGGGCAGGCTGGCCCGCAGCTTCTTTCCTGGTCTATTGGAAGCGAAACCTCACTGTCAAGCCCAGATGTATCGGCACGGGCCGCCCATCCAAGCGGGCGGGATCATATTTCCACTGCCGTACGGCATCGATGGCCGCTTGCCGCAAAATTGGCGGACCGGATACCACCTGCAACTCCGTCACATTGCCGTTCGCATCAATGAACGCGTCCAAGGCAACATCGCCCTCAACGTGACTTGATCGGGCAAAAGCCGGGTAGACGGGAGGCACGGACTTCAGCAGATGCGCCAGTTGAACTTGGCCGCCCATGGGCGCCTGCCCCGCGACGAGAGCAGGTGTCCGAAGACCCGTGACGAGGCTGGCGATGGGTGCCTCCAGTGGCGCCGGCAGTTCATCGCGAACCATGGGAGCAGCAAGAGACGGAGAATTCGCAGTCGAAGTACTCGACGGAGGCCGGCTCGGCTTGGGTGCCTTCAGAGTGAACTGGTGAAGCGCCGAGGCCTTCGGCGAGGCAGCGGGCGCCTTTTGGGGCCTAGCGCCTGTTATAGAGTCCGGCGAAGGCGCCGCCGACCGATACGCGGCCTGCGTGGGCGCATTCTTGGAGCTGTTATCAAACCACAGGAGCCACCGACGATTGTTCGCGTCCAACACTTCCACTAAGAAGGGCCGCCGGCTTCCGGTGGCCGAGCCACGTTCGGCACCGAGAGTTTCGTGGTCACCGACTATTGGACTGGCGGTAGGTTCGACCGCGGGAACTTCGCGGGTAAGCCGCGGCAGAATCATGCTGATACCGCCGATGACGAACATAACCCCCAGGCCAGCTAAAACGCTCATTACCTGGTTTCGGCTCATCCTGGGAGTTGCGCCAGTGGGCTCCGCACGCTGCTTTTCTTCTTCCGCCATGATCCTGGGGTAATCCTGAAAAGCAGGCGCTTCGAGGATTTTTTCCATCAGCACGGATGTTGGATCCACAAGCAACGTCGCGCCGGATTCGACAGGCTCAACGTCCATCGGCGGCTCGTTTTCGTTGCTAGCGGGCAATGTTTCGGAGGGAGCCGGCAGAGCTTCCGCAGGCTCGCGCACTTGCGCCGTGGCCTGTGGCTCGGCTATGGCATTCGCTGAGACGGAAACGGAGGAGGTGTCAAAAGAAAGCCATTTGCGAATTTGTTGGCGGCTCTGTTCGGGTAGAATGGCGAACTGGACTCCAGCGGTCCTTTCAAAATCGCGCGTCCATCGCACGTCGCCCACGGCCTGGAAGGAATCGCTGATGATCTCCCCGCCGGAGGGGCCCGGCAAACAGCCCATCGCTTCAAACGTAAAGTTAATTTTTTCACGGTCAGAGGGCGGTTGAGCAAATTCAAAACGCATACCACTCTCGCTCAAATCGATCAGCTTGCCCCAATTGTCCAGGCCGAAATATACAAGCACCACCCATTTGAGCGGTTCTCGCGATACGGATCGCCGTTCGCTGCTGAAGCTTTTGTTTTCATAAGTTATCGGTGAGCTAGACATAATTTGCTTTTCCTATTTTTAGGAATCTGAATCGTACCCGTGTTCCACTGCTCTCGAGTCTGACGCAGAGCCATCCCTAACTTGCTCCTGCCGCTTCTTGCAGTTCCTGCCACTCGTCCGGCAGCGTGACTTGAGCGTGGTTGGCCTGATCAAACAGAACAAACTCTCCGACGTTGGCAAGTCTCTGTTTTACGAATTCCCGAAGCTTGTCTATATAGGCCGGATCTTCTTGGAGGGGCCAGGCAAAAGGTTCTGTTATTTCAATGGCCAGGCGCGCATGCTGTCTCGTCGGCAGGAACACGGGGTAACTCAGCCGTATCGGTTCTTGCTGACTCAGGCTGCCGTCGGCCTTCAGCCTGCTCAGGATCACAACTCCGGGGCCATCGTCTAAGCGATAATCGGAATCGGTGTTGTTCTCCAGATCGTAGGAAAGAACCAACGTGGAATGAACCTTATCCGTCTGTTTGAGCTGAGTTCCTACATACTTCGCCTTGATCGCTTCCCGGTTCCATGATTTGGATGTTTCGGCACGATGGTTCTTGAAGGCGTCCGCGCCGGTTATGAAAATGGCCAGCAAGACAAGCCCACCCCCGGCTAAGCTAGCGAATACAAGGATGTTTCTTTTGTGCACTGTGACCTCGTACGGTTCAGAATCGAGACGCGCGAAAAACCCTGTCGGTCATCGCGAGAAACCTAGTTTGGAATGAATGCGTAACACTTCACCCAGGGCTCTGGCAATGAAGGGAAACCCGTAACGTGCGGGCAGGTATTTACCCTAGGGCGTATTGTGCAAGCGGCGCTAAATTATTGATGCTCTTTGGTTTACTTTGAGTTAGGCAACAACTTCTGACCTTCCTGTCTGGCATGGCGGCTGAAACCGGATTGGCATCAACTTCGTATCGCGCCGGAGGCGTACCCCCCATTGCAAATCGTGATCGTTGACTCGACTTCGTTTCAAGCAGAGATCACAAAAGCGTAAAATCCCAACATGCTTGGAATTCGCGATAGAGGCCTTGGTGTGAATTGGTTTCCCCGGTTTTATTGGCACCCCCGCCTTCGCGTCCCGCCGGAGGCTCTGATAAACTTCCCAGCCGCGGAGGTCACTTATGAGCGTGCCGGACCCCTCCAAAATTCAAAAGTTCCGCGAACATCTTCACGAGGAATGGACTGGCCACGAGACCGTTGCGGCCTGGCGAAAATGGCATGACCGCATTGCGACTTTTACGCGCGGCGCCACCGAGGCAATCCTTGAGACCGCCCAGCTTCGGCCAGGCTTGCGTGTCCTCGATCTCGCCAGCGGCGTTGGGGACCCGGCGCTTTCAATCGCAGCCAAGGTCACGGCATCGGGACGCGTAACGGCCACGGACCTCGGACCCGGGATGATCTCGCTTGCCGAAGAACTCGCTCGCAAAAAGGGCCTCACCAACATTGAATTTCGCGAGGCCGGCGCAGAGTCGCTCCCGTTCGCGGACGAATCCTACGACGTGCTTGCCTGCCGCTTTGGCATCATGTTCTTTCCTGATCTTCCACGAGCGCTGCGCGAATGTCTCCGCGTTCTAAAACCGGGAGGGCGCGTCGTGTTTGTCGCCTGGGGCAAAAAGGAGCAACCCTTCTTCACCACCACCGCAGGAATCATCCTGAAACACCTACCGGTTCCGCCGCCACCACCTGATCCCGACGGTCCCAGCCTCTTCATGTTTGGCGAGCGTGACCGCTTGCGCCGTTCCTTGGAGGCAGCTGGCTTCCGCAATGTTCATGAGGAGGCCCGCATCGTGAATGGCCATTGGGCCGGACCGCCCGAGGAATATTGGGAGCAATTCAGCGAAGTTGCCGCACCCTTCCGCCCGCTAATCGCACAACTTTCTGCAGAGAAAATGGCTCAAGCCAAATCAGAAATCTTCACTGGCTTAAAAAGATTCTGGAACGGCAAAGAACTCAACATGCCCCTTGAAATCGTCATCGGCACTGGCACGCGTCCTTGACTCTCTCTGCATTTGTGGCGACGTCCTTTTGGCGGGCCGCCTTTTGTATCTTTTGCCGGACGCAAACCGTTTTCGCGTTTGCACCAGCGCGTTGTCTTAGCGCCCATTTCCCTGGCCCGCTGTATGCCAGCATCAGCAGTCCGCCCATGATCGCCAGATTCTTGCGAAAGTGCGTCTCCTGCATGGCCGCCATCATGTCGCTCGACGCCCAATAATTGTGGAAGATCACTGTCACTGCCGTCGTGTACCAGAACATTACAAACGCTGCGATGCGCGCTTGATATCCCGTCACTAGGCAAACCGAGCCGGCGACTTCAATTACCATCGCCGCGGCCAGCAGCAGCGAAATCATCGGCAAGTGCCTCGTGCTCATGTACGCGACGTTGCCGGACCACCCAAAAATCTTAGCGATCCCGCTCGTCGCGAAAATGTAGGTCATCATCAGCCGGCCTGCCAGTGGAACAATTGGGTGCTCGAGAATCATCGTGCCTCCGTTGGTGCGCCACCTTGCCGTGCAATGCGGCGTTCAACTATGTCGTATAACGACATAGACGTGCGCTAACATAGACGAATGCCAAGACCGCCCGTTAGCACCGCTACGACCCTCTATTTGCATCAAAGAAATGCCATGCTCTGCAAAACTCATCTTTGGGGCGCGCCGCCCTGGACGGTTGATTTTCGGCCTGCTCGGCGTGCTCTTCCGGATCATGTGGATTTCGCCATTGTTGGCGGCGGCTTCTCGGGCCTTTCCGCTGCGGCGTGGCTGCGTAGGCTTGCTCCCGGGCGTTCCGTCATTGTTCTCGAGTCGGCTGCGCTGGGTGACGGCGCGAGCGGCCGCACCGGTGGCATGGCCCTCGGGGAAACGGCCGCCGGCCCGCTCCCCGGACTTGGAGACGTTCTTGCCGGGTATAAGAAAATTCTCCGCGCTTTGCGGATTGACGCAGGAATAGAGCTTTCGGGCGTTTGGGAGCTTGGCCGCTCTACACCAGCCAAGCGTTCACCTATTGCGTGGAGCGATTCCGGCGATCTCAAAGTCGTACGTCTTGTATCTGGCGGCACCGTTGATCCAGGCAGAGTGCTCACCGGCCTGGCCCGCGCCGCGGAAAAAGCCGGGGCCAGGATCGTCGAGAACGCCGAGGTTCGCGCGATAGACTTCTCGGATCCGCCTCGGTTGCACATCCGCCGCAAACTCCGCCGCCGCATTCAGCACAAAGAAATCCGCGCGGGGCAAGTGCTTTTCGCCACCAACGCCTCTTCCCTGAGATTGTCCGGACTGCAGGCCTCCGCTGTGCCCAGACTCACTTTTGCGCTCGCCACCGCACCGCTGTCGGCGGCGCAGCTCAAAGCCATCGGCCTATCTTCTCGCCGCCCGTTTTACACCATCGACTTTCCCTATTTGTGGGGACGCTTGCTCGATTCGAACGGCGTCATCTTTGGCGCCGGACTCGTCCCCGCTTATGTCGGCGCGCGTTCGAGCAAAAGCGGCGCGCATGATTTGCACCGCTATGATGTCCGCTATGGCCAAGCCGCGGACCGTCTCCGCTCGCTCGAAAGCCGCGTCCGCAATTTGCACACCGCCCTTGCATCCGTGCCCATCACCCACCGGTGGGGCGGTCCGATCCTCTTCACTGAGAAAATGCGTCCTATCTTCCGCTGGCATCCTCGCAGCAAACAGGTGATGGTTCTGGCCGGCTACAACGGGCACGGTGTCGTTCTCTCCGTGTACTTGGGCAAATGGGCTGCCGAGGCTCTCCTCGCCTTCCGTTCCCTTCCGTCCTGGCACTGACTTCGCGAGTGGCCTTGTGCATCTACTTGAGGGTGATATTAAATCCGTCGACCTGAACCTTCAAACCCGCCGGCAAGGTGCCCGCGTTGAAGGTGGCTGTCTCTGTGCGGCTTTCTCGCGGGAACAACGAAATGGGTTGTTGCTCCTGGTCTTGAAACCAGTAAACTGCTCGCTGATAATGGCAGATTCCAAAGCGAGCTTGGATCTCTTGAATGTGCCCCAGCGGGCCATATGACCACGCACATCGGACTGATCGGCGGCGGAAATATCACCGAGACCCATGCGCGTGCCGCGCGGGCCCTCCCCGGAGTCGAGATTGCAGCCATCTATGGAACAAACGCAGACAAACTCGCCCGGCTGTGCCGCGAGCACGGAGGAAAACCTTACTCTGACTTAGTCGAGTTTCTGGCTCACCGTCCGATGGATCTCGTGGCCATCGGCAGCCCTTCGGGATTGCACGCCTCTCAAGGCATCGCCGCTGCGCAGCGCGGACTCCATGTGCTGACCGAAAAGCCGATCGACATCACTACCGAGCGCGCCGATGCCCTCATTGCGGCGACAGACAAGGCCGGTGTCAAGTTAGGAGTTTTCTTTCAAGATCGTTGCAAACCGGACATCCTTCGCGTGAAGAAGGCAGTGGACACTGGAGTATTGGGACGGCCGATCCTGGCCGACGCGCGCGTGAAGTGGTTTCGCCCACCGGACTACTATACAAAATCCCGGTGGCGGGGAACGTGGGCGTTGGACGGCGGAGGAGCGCTGATCAATCAGGCGGTTCACACGGTCGATCTCATGCTGTGGTTGTTCGGCGACGTGATCAGCGTGCAGGCCACAAGCAAGGCCAGTCTTCATGCGATCGAGGCTGAGGACACTCTGGTTGCACTCTTAGAGTTCGCCAACGGAGCGCTCGGCGTTCTACAAGCGGCTACATCGGCATATCCAGGCTACCCGCGCCAGTTGGAACTTACTGGTTCTGAAGGCACTTTGATTATCGCGCAGGATCGCCTGCTCGCTGCGGACTTGCGGAATCCACATGCGGACTTGCAATGCGGCGGGAAAGCGGACCAGAACCCCAGTGCGTCCTCGCCCGTTGTCAGCGATATACGAGGACATCAATCCGTTTTGGAAGACTTTCTCCGATCCATTCAGACCAACACCAACCCCCGCTGCGACGGTCGAGAGGGACGCCGCAGCCTCGCTCTCGTGGAAGCGATTTATGCAGCCTGTCGCACTGGGGAGCGTGTGCGATGCACTGGTAAAGCCAATTTGATCTGATGGCTTTCCCTTTTCTGGTGCCACAGGTAGCCGTCCACAGTGGTAGAATTCCGGCTTTCCTGAGGAGGATCGAGATGTGCAAAAAGGTGCGGACCTGGATGGCTCTCTCACTGGTTGGCGCGGCGCTGTTTTGCGGACCGGCAACGTGGGCACAACAGCAGCCGGACTGGTCCAAGGTTCAAATTAAAACGACCAAGGTTTCCGGCAACATCTACATGCTGGAAGGCCAGGGCGGAAACATCGCCGCTTCCGTGGGCGAAGACGGCATCGTGATCGTGGACGATCAATTTGCGCCGCTTGCAGAAAAAATCCAAGCCGCCTCAAGGATCTAAAAATTACGGACAAGCCCGTGCGCTTCGTCATCAACACGCATTATCACGGAGACCACACTGGCGGAAACGTGCCGTTCAACAACGCCGGTTCCACGCTCATCGCGCACGACAACGTCCGCAAGCGCCTGGAAACCGGCGGCACGGCAGGGAACGGCGGCTCGATCAAGATGGACGTAAAGCCCGCTGAGAAGGC
>WNFQ01000469.1_pt1 | contig 26706 bp, 21 predicted proteins | sample 5400171 | NCBI WGS metagenome assembly WNFQ01 (sample SAMN13153356, study PRJNA577476) | soil metagenome | isolation source: 20 cm soil under Madrone tree | place: USA:California | collected 2016-06-14
GATCGAAATCCTTCCTCCATCCAGAATCTTCAAGCTGCCCGTAAATCCTTCGCCTTCCGGCCCCAGCAGATTTTCCTGCGGCACGCAGCAATCGTTGAAAATCACCTCCGAAGTGTCGCTCGCGCGCATCCCCAGCTTGGTTTCTTTTTTTCCGGGCCGGAATCCCTTCATTCCCTTTTCAAGAATAAACGCGCTGATCCCGTGCGAGCCTTTCGTTTTGTCCGTCACCGCCATCGCCACGCAATAATTTGCATATTGCCCATTGGTCGTAAAAGTTTTCGCGCCATTGAGCACCCAATGATTGCCGTCGCGCATAGCAATCGTTCGCGTGCCGCCCGCGTCCGAACCCGCCTCTGGCTCGGTCAGCGACCACGCGCCAATCGCCTTCCCCGAGGCCAGCGGCACAAGATACTTTTTTTTCTGTGCCTCGGTGCCAAACTTAAAAATATGGTTCGAGCACAAGGAATTGTGTGCCGCCACGATCAAGCCTACCGAGCCATCTACGCGCGCCAGCTCTTCAATCGCCAGCGCATATTCGATGTAACCCAGCCCCGCGCCGCCATACTGTTCCGGAAAAATTACGCCCAGCAGCCCCATTTCTCCCAACTTGGGCATGATCTCCATTGGAAAATGAGACGCTTCATCCCACTCCATCACGTGCGGCGCGATTTCGCCCTCGGCGAATTCCCGCACACTGCGGCGAAGCTGCTGCTGTTCCTCAGTTAGGCTGAATTCCACGGTTTCCTCGGAAGTCGATTAGTCGTAGCGATAAACAGACAAACTCTTGCTTATTTCATGATTTTACATGAGTGCGGCTACCAACCCACGGTGTAACCGTTGGCCTTGTTCTGTTCGTCAAGCCACGTTTTCAACGGTGCAAAGTAATCGGCAAGCGCGGAGGCATCCATCTTTTTCCCCCCTGTCAGCGCCTCCAGCGCTTCGGGCCACGGTTTGCTCTGCCCCATGGCCAGCATCTTGTTCAGCTTTTCTCCGGCCGCTTTGTTTCCATAGATCGAGCAACGGTGCAGCGGGCCAGTAAATCCCGCTTCCCGGCAAAGCGCGCGTTGAAACTGGAATTGCAAGATGCGGGCGATGAAATACCGCATGTAAGGCGTATTGGATGGCACGTGGTATTTGGCGCCGGGATCAAAGTCGGCTTCCGTACGCTCGACGGGTGGCACAATCCCCTGATACTTCCGCCGCAATTCCCACCACGCTTTATTGTAATTCTCCGGCTTCACCTGACCTGCAAATACTTCCCAGCGCCATTTGTCCACCAACAATCCAAACGGCAGGAACGCGATTTTCTCCAGGGCTTGCTGCAGCAGGTAGTCAATATCGCCGGACGCCGGCGGCACCACCTCGATCAGACCGACCTTGTTAAGATATTCGGGCGTGACGGAAAGCGCGATCGTGTCCCCCACCGCCTCATGAAAACCGTCGTTGGCGCTGTTCTGGAAAAGTGGCGGTTGCGGGCTGTACGCGCGTTGGTAGAAGTTATGCCCCAACTCGTGATGGATCACACGGAAATCTTCTTCCGTGATCTGAATACACGTCTTGATCCTTACGTCTTCTTTCGAATCGATGTCCCAGGCGCTCGCGTGGCACACCACGTCCCGATCGGCCGGCTTTGTGAAAAGTGACCTCTCCCAAAACGTCTTTGGCAGCGGCGCAAATCCCAGAGAAGTAAAGAACGCTTCGCCGTAACGCACCATCCCCTTGGCATCCGTCTTTCGCTCCTGCAAAATCTTTGTCAGGTCGTAACTCTGCGTAGGCTTTGGCGATTCCATCAACAAGTAAACGTTGTTCCATTCCTGGCTCCAGATGTTCCCTAGCAGATGAGCAGGAATCGGTCCCCGCGCCGGCACAATCTCACTCCCATATTTCTTCCGCAATTGCCCGCGCACATAAGCATGCAGCGATTCATACAATGGCCTCAGTTGTTCCCAAAGCCGGTCGGCTTCCTTCGTAAGCTCATCCGGCGGCATGTCGTAATTCGAACGCCACAATGCCCCGGCGTCCGCAAAGCCCAGCTCTCGCGATCCTTTATTTCCGAGTTCCACCATTCGCGCGTAGCGCTGCCGCATCGGCGCCCCCACCGTATGCCAGCCAATCCAAGCGCGCTTTAGTTCCTCAATGTCGCGGCTGGTCGCCATCAATTTGCCGACCGCCGTCACGTCCAGGCATTTCGAGCCATCACCGCTGGGACACCACTTCCCTTTTCCGTAGTCGCCATCCAGCGAAGCCAGCACCTGCGCCAGTTCCTTCTGTTCTTTCGGGTCCGCGGGCGCGGGAAACCCGGAGGCCAGCTTCAGCAGCAGCATTTTTCGCGCCATCTCCGGCTGTACCGCAACTTTGTCAAATTCGTGCGCCTTCTTGGACATCTCCGCGCTGAAAGTGTTCAGCTCCTGGTTGGCTTCCGCGGCGATCTGCTCCGTATCATCGGTAATAAAGTTCTCTTCCACCCACGACGCTCTTTGCGCCTTATTCGTCAGATCGAAGTAGTGGCTTTCCACTTCTTCCAGAAACTTCTGCGCGCTGGCCGCCGTCGGAGGGTTTTTCTTTTCCGGTAATTTCGCCGCCTGCGGATTCTGCGCCGCAATGGAACCTGCCAACATCAACCCTGCCAGCGTGCATGCAACCACGCGGAGCCGGTCCATTCCTGGCCCTTTCATGCGCCTGCCTTTTGTGTTCTCGAAATCACTTCCTTCAACAACACCAGCGCCCGCTCGATCCCCGCACGGTCCACATCGCAGTGCGTAACAAACCGCACCGAATACAGCCCTGTATCCTGCGCCCACACTCCGTGCGGATGCAGTGCGTCGCACAACTCCACCGCCGTTTTCCCGGTCTTCGCGCAATCAAAAATGACGATATTCGAACGGACTTTTTTTGGATCGATGCTTAACCCGGGGACTTCGGCAATGCCTTCCGCCAGTCGCTTGGCATTTTCCTGATCCACTTGCAGAAGCGCTGGCGACTTTTCCAGCGCAAGCAACCCCGCCGCCGCAATTACGCCCGCCTGCCGCATTCCTCCGCCGAACATTTTCCGGTAGACCCGCCCCTTCTCAATCAAAGCCTTCGTGCCCGCAATCATCGACCCCACCGGCGCTCCCAATCCCTTCGACAAACAGAACATCACCGAATCGACTTTTCGCGTCATCACCGCTACGTGGTCTCCCAGCGCTGTCGCCGCATTAAAAATCCGCGCTCCATCCAGATGCACCTTCAACCCCAGCTTATGCGCGTGGTCGCAGACATCGTCCACCTGCGCCGTCGGATAAACCGTTCCGCCAGCCATGTTGTTGGTATTTTCCAAGCACACCAGCGCCGTCTGCGAATCGTAATAAATCTTCGGGCGGATTACCGCCTCGATCTGCTTCCACGTTAAAACTCCGTCTTCTCCGCGTGCCACTCGTGGCATGCACCCGGCAATCGCCGACATCGATGCAAGCTCATACAAATTCACATGGCTGCGCTCTTCGCATATCACTTCGTCGCCGTGATGCGTCCACACCTTGATGCAAATAAGATTCCCCATGCACCCCGTGGGAACAAACAGCGCCGCCTCTTTCCCAAAAATCTCCGCCGCGCGTTTCTCCAGCCGGTTTACTGTCGGGTCTTCTCCATACACGTCATCCCCAACCTCCGCTTCCGCCATCGCCCGCCGCATCTCTGCCGTCGGCCGCGTCACCGTGTCGCTCCGCAGATCCACCACTCCCTCCGGAATCTTCCCTGCCTCCGCCACCTGATCCGGATCGACCCTCTGATTTCCCTTCGCCACCGTGTAACTCATGTTCTTCCCCTTCTCGGCCTCCGTGTGACCCTCTCCCCGCTCTTGTTCTCTGCGTCCTCTGCGTCTCTGCGTTTAGCTCTCCTCTGCTTTCCTACCTCATCAACTCCACAAATACCTCATTCGAGACGCTCAATCTCCCCGGAGCCAGCCGCACGACACCGCCTTCTCGTTCCACCAAACCAGCCGAAGCCAGCGGATCAAATCGCCCCGCCAACGCAACCCCATACATCCGCTCGATTCGCGCGACATCAATTCCATCGAGTTGCCGCAAGCCAAGAAACAATTCCTCTTCCAGTGCGCTCTCCACCGTCAGCCTTTCCTGCTGTTCAACAGGTAAACACCCACTCTGTATAGCATTCACGTACGTCGCCGCGTCATGCGCATTCGCCCATCGCTCCGCCCCAGAAAACGAATGCGCCCCCGCCCCAAATCCCAGGTATGGCTCACGCCTCCAATATTTTAGATTGTGCCTCGATTCAAACCCCGGCTTCGCCCAATTCGAAATCTCGTAGTGATGATACCCCGCTGCCCCCAGAGACTCTTGCGCCATCTCGTAAAACTCCGCCATCTCATCTTCGCTGGGCACCGCCCCCGCGCTGTACTTGTCCCCGCCATGCAGCAATTCCTTTCCAAGCCGGCTGCCCTCATCGATCTCCAGCAAATAAACCGAAACATGTTCCGGCGCCAGGGTCGCCAACTCCTCGAGCGATTGCCGCCAGCTCTCTTTCGTCTGGTGCGGCAACCCCGCAATCAAATCAAAGCTGATGTTCCCTATCCCCGCCTCCCGTAAAATCGGCACCGCCCGGTAAATATCCGCCCGCCGGTGCATTCTCCCCGCCGCCACCAACTCCTTATCCACAAACGATTGCAACCCAAAACTAACCCTGTTTATCCCCGCCTGCACCCAAGCCGCCGCCTTTTCCACTTCGATCGTCTCCGGGTCCGCCTCCAGCGTCACCTCTTCAAGCTGTGCCGCAAATGTTTCCCGAATCGAATCCAGGATGTCTTGAAGATGACCAGGATCCAGCAGACTCGGCGTCCCCCCACCTATGTAGACCGTGTCGACCGGCACGTTCGTGTCTGTGTGTCCCTCGTATGGAGCCTGCCCCGCTCCCTCTAAGGAGGCGGGCCGCTCTCTAGCTCCCTCTTGAGCCTCGCCGTCGCTTTGTAAGGGCCTCCGCTGCGGCGGGCGCTCCATACTCCCAGCCCAATCCATGCCTGCTTCCTTCAACAACCCCCGATGCCCGCGTACCTCCTGGCAAACTGCCTCCACATAAGGCGCAAACCGGGTGCTAGCCACCACTCCGGTATGAAAATTACAATACGTACACTTCGTCTGGCAGAACGGCACCTGTACGTAAATCCCGAGCTTCCTCATAACCCAAAAACTCTAGCACACCCCGCCAGAAAACCTCTCGAGCAATACGCGTCAATTCTAGGGATCAATGCCAAACCCAGTCTTTGGGAGGGTGCTTCAGCGCGGAATGGAAATCCCCGGTGGATTCAGCTCGCACGAGATTCCCGAAAATTGCCCTTGACTTTCCCTTAATTTGTAGTATACTTACTTTTCTAGATTACTGCTATGGAGTGCGGGAGCTTGCTCCCGCTTTTCTTTTCAAGGTCGTCACTTCGCCCTTGGCTAGTTTCAAGACAACCAGAATCGCCTCCTTTAGAATCAATCACTTACCAATTGCAAATTTATAAGCCCTTTCTTTTGATATTCATGCGAATTCGTGGGGGTAAGGGGGGTAAATCGGCCCAGGTTTCTTTGTGACTAGACTTCAATCCGCCACAACCTTCACCTGCAGCCGCCGCTCCCGGGGTCCATCAAACTCGCAAAAGAAAACGCCTTGCCAGCGCCCCAGCACCAGCTCGCCGCCTTCCACGTGGATGATCTGGCGGGCACCGACAAGCACGGCTTTCACATGAGAGTCCGAATGGCCCTCGCTGTGCCGGTACGGCCACGTCGCGGGAATCAGCCGGTCCAGCGACCCTTCCACATCTCGCGCGACATCCGGGTCCGCGCATTCATTGGTGGTGATCGCCGCCGTCGTGTGCGGCACATATAAATAGCAAATTCCGGTGGCAACGCCCGACGACGCGACCACCTTCTGCACCTGCGCCGTCACATCCACAAGCCGCGTCCGCCGGTCCGTCTTCACAATCAATGTCGGCATGAAGAGATCTTGATACCTGGTGGCGCCGGCATCCTTGCCGGTTCTTCGTCCTTCGATCTATGGAAGTTGAACAATGAAGTGATGCCCGATCTTTTTTCCACTCGAGAGTTTCTGCAATTCGCCGAGTCCGCCCGCGCCCCAGCGGGCCAGAAACGGCAGCAGACACAATTCTCGCTCTTGCAGCACCTTATGCGGATTCAGCAGCGACTCCAGGTGCTGCTCGTGTGCGGCGACCAAGCCCGCTTTTTGATCGAGCGCCATGCCTGCTTTGCGCCGCAGTTTGTCGAGGTGAAATTCGATGCCCTCTCTCGTTTTTTCGACGGTGTTCTTCAGGGTGGGGTCCAGAGCTTCGATTTTTTCTCCCAGCTTCGCCAGCATTTCGGCAATCTGCTTCTGGTCGCGCTCGAAATCCTTCGCCAGCGATCCCGTCACAGACTGTTTCTCCATCTTGTGGCGCAAATCCTGCAAACCTGCCCACACTTCCTCGGCCTCGAGTTCATACTTTCGTAGGAGTTTGCCGGCTTTTGCGTCGATCAGAGTGAAACCCGCTCGCGGTAGGACAACTGGCATGCGCCCCAGCAGTTGCCGGTATACCACCTCGGCTTGCGCCAAATACGCAATTTCCGTGGGTCCAGCTATCGAAGCCACCGTGGGCAACAAATAATCCTGCACCACAGGCCGCAGGAGCGCGTTGGGGCTGAAATTCTCCGGCTCCCGGTGTGTCAGGTGCACCAGCTCTTCTCGCGGCCAGGATTTGTCGCCCGCCTGGAACTCTTGACTGCGCGCAGTGATGGCTTGCCGCGACCCGTCTTTGAGCGAGAAGAGCAACGTGCTCTTGGAGGTTACTTTGACCGTCGCCTCGAACCCGGCCTGTTCCAATTCTTTTCCGCGCTGCAGCAGCTTTTCGTTTAGCGCGTCGCGTTCTGCCAGCGCATGCTGATAGAGCGGCGCGGCAACCTTGTGCAGCCCGCTATCGAGCGGGTCCATCAGGATCAAGCCCTGCCGCGCAAAAAGTCGCGCGAATAATTTGCCGAACGCACTGCCGTAAGTTTCCTCGGCGCGGTAACTCTCGAGCAGGTATTGCGCGAGCAGATCGCTGCCCTGGTTCGCCAGCATTCCCGCCGCTGCTTCCACTAGCGGCTCGACCTGTGCGCCCAGCGGAATCCGCCCCACCGGCCGTCCCATTTCTGCGGCAGCCGGCAGCTCAAAACGTACCAGCTTTCCTTGGTCAAACCACGTCGCGTGACGAACCTCATCAAGATCGTGGTCTTCTGTGGCCATCCAAAAGACCGGCACCGCGGGTACTCCGCCCCGCGTCAATTCCTCAGCGATTTGCACGGCGGTCAGCGCCTTGTAAATGGCGTACGCCGGCCCGCTGAACAACCCCACCTGCTGCCCGGAAACGACCGCGACGGCGCCTTTCTCCAGATGGTCCAAATTGGATAGTGTCTCCGCTCCTGCTCCGAGAGCGATGTTTTGACGGCGCAGAATAGAAGCTACTTCTACCCGCCGATCTTCAGGATATTCCAGCTTCAGGGCCACACGCGTCACCGCCGCCATAGCCGGCGGATGAGCGTAGAAGGACTTCACCTTTTCAAAGTGATCCAAATACTCCAGAAAGAGTTTAGGTTGATGGGGAAGCTGGCGGAGGGGGAGGACGCGACAATCCATGAGTTGTTAGATGAACCTCGCACGAAAACGTCTCATCAATTGCATGTGTTTGTTCCCAGTTATGCGCGCACCGCAGCTGGTTCCAGAGTTGTCAGAAACTCAGTAAGGCGTTTCTTTTGTTCGTGGTGCAAGGGGAGAAGCGGGGGACGCGGAATGCCGCCACGATAGCCGCGCTGATCCATGGCGCACTTTACGCCGGCAATGCCCAGTTCGGATACCATCAGCTTTGAGGCGCGGCCCAGGATGGCTTGCAGTTCTCGTGCCTTTTCGTGGTGACCTTGCCGGAACAATTCGAACAGCGCCACGCACTTTTCCGGAAGCGCACACGCGAGTGCCAGAATCGCACCTCGCGCGCCAATCGTCATCGACGGGTACACGCTGGCAGCGGAGCCGACCAGGATCTGAAACGCCGGCGGAGTTGCCGCTACAATTTCTGCAACGCCCTGCACATTTCCCGAACTGTCCTTGATGCCGATGATGTTGGGATGCCCGGCGAGCGCGGCTACTTCCGCGGCTCCCAGCGCGATGCCGGTGAATTGCGGAATCGAATAAAGCATCACGGGAATCGGAGATTCGTCAGCCACTCGTCGGAAATGCTCAATCAGCACTTCCGGTTTATAAGCAGGTTTGTAGTAGTAGGGCGTTTTCACCAACACGGCGTCATACTCAAACTCGGCCGCGCGCTTCGTGCGCTCAATTGTTTCCGCCGTCGACTCCGCGCCGGCGCCCGCAAGAAGCTTTTTCTCTTTTGCCGCCGATTCCTTTACCGTCGCAAGAATTCCGTCCATCTCTGCTCGGGTGAGCAGCACCGCTTCTCCCGTTGAACCCAAGGCCACGTAGCCCGCCAGGTCGGTCTGGTTGTAACGCCGCACGTTGTGCTTCAGGTCGGAAAGAGAAAGCGAGCCGTCGTGGGCAAACGGCGTTGTCAGGGCGGCGAAAACTCCGGAAAAGTTCACGGCTCAATCTCCTGAGGCGGGTGCGCCGGAAGCGGCAGCTTGTCCGCGGTGTAAATCCTGCAATGCAGCGACTTCGGTCCCTTGTTCGAGCAGTGCGCGAATTCCGCGCGCCGCCGCATGCGCCGCGGCAAGCGTGGTGATGCAAGGAATGTTGTAGCGTATCGCCGCGCGGCGAATCGATTTTTCGTCATAGAACGATTCACGCCCGAGGGGCGTGTTGATCACCAGATCGATTTTGCCCGTTTTCACCAAGTCCACAATGTTGGGACGGCCTTCGTTTACTTTGAAAACCGGTTCCGCTTCGATGCCCGCGGACTCCAGCGCAGCCGCGGTTCCGCGAGTGGCCAGCAGTCGAAAACCCAGGGACGAAAGCTCTTTCCCTAGGGTTGCCAGATGTTTCTTGTCACGGTCGTTTACGCTGAGGAAAACCGTGCCCTTGCGCGGCAGGCGCTGCCCCGCAGCAAGTTGCGCCTTCGCGAACGCTAGTCCGTAGGATGTTGAGATTCCCATGACTTCCCCGGTAGAGCGCATCTCGGGACCAAGAATCGTGTCGACACCACGGAACTTGTTGAAGGGAAACACCGGCGATTTCACGGAATAGAATTCATGCACGGCAATTTCCGCCACGCCATTGTGCTGCACAACGGGCAAATTCATTGACGCCAGTTTCTTTCCGGTCATCAGGCGTGCGGCAACTTTCGCCATCGGCACTCCCGTCGCTTTGCTTACGAACGGGACAGTCCGCGAAGCACGCGGATTCACTTCCAGCACAAAGACCGTGTCGCGCTGAATCGCGTACTGCACGTTCATCAACCCAACTACCTTCAACGCCAGCGCCAACCGCTTCGTATATTCGCGAATGGTATCAAGAACCGCGGGTGACAAACTCACCGGGGGCAGCACGCAAGAAGAATCCCCCGAGTGCACCCCGGCTTCTTCGATATGCTCCATGATTCCGCCGATGACCACGTCTTTTCCATCGGCCAGCGCATCCACATCGATTTCAGTGGCTTCCTCGAGAAACTGATCAATCAGGACGGGCTTCGCAGGTCCCATCAAAGCTGCCTGGGCGACGTAATCCTGCACGGTATTCACGTCATACGCGATTACCATGGCGCGGCCACCAAGGACATAGCTCGGTCGAACAAGGACTGGCAATCCAATTTCCCCCGCAACGCGAGCGGCTTCCTCGGGCACAAGGGCGGTGGCGTTGCGCGGCTGCGGGATTTTCAGTTCGTCGAGCAAACGCCCGAATCGGCGGCGGTCTTCCGCCAAATCAATCGATTCAGGAGCGGTGCCAATGATCGGCACGCCGTTGCGTTTCAACTCCAGCGCTAGATTCAAAGGCGTTTGACCGCCGAACTGCACGATAACGCCCTGTGGTTTCTCGCGTTCGACAATCGCCAGCACATCTTCCAGTGTGAGCGGTTCGAAATACAGGCGGTCGGAAGTGTCGTAGTCCGTCGAAACAGTTTCGGGATTGCAATTCACCATGATGGTTTCGAAACCATCTTCGCGCAATGCAAACGAAGCATGGCAGCAGCAATAATCAAACTCGATTCCCTGCCCAATGCGATTCGGACCGCTGCCGAGAATCATTACTTTTGGCCGCGCTTGGGCGTCAGACTCGTCCTCGTCTTCGTAAGTGGAATAGAGATATGGGGTAAACGATTCAAATTCCGCGGCGCAGGTATCAACGCGCTTGAACACCGGCGTCACGCCATAGCGCGCGCGCTGCAAGCGCACGGAAGCGGAAGTGGTTCTCCAGATTTGCGCCAATTGTTCATCGCTGGTTCCGTGGCGCTTCACCTCGCGCAACAGTTCTTTCGAAGCGGTCTCGACCGTCACAGCTGCCGCGCGCCGGTTCATCGCCGTGAGTTCTTCTATTTGCTGGATGAACCAGCGATCGATCTTCGTCAACTCACAGATTTCTTGCGCCGGCAACCCGCGGTCCATGGCGGTCAGCAGCCAATGGATGCGGTCCGGCCGCGGCGTCGCCAGTTTTTCGCGCAGCAGAGAATCCGGTGTTTCCGAGGGGGCGCGCCACGGGGTGCTCGGCTCAAGCGAGCGAATTCCCTTCTGAAGAGCTTCCTTAAAGGACCGCCCAATGGCCATGACTTCGCCGACGGATTTCATTTGCGTCCCGAGAGTGCTGTCCGCGCCGGGAAACTTTTCGAATTGCCACTTGGGAATTTTCACCACCACGTAGTCGATTGTCGGCTCGAAGCACGCTGGCGTTTTCTTCGTAATGTCATTGGGGATTTCGTCCAGCGACATTCCCACCGCTAACCGCGCCGCGATTTTCGCGATAGGGAAGCCGGTGGCTTTGCTGGCCAGCGCCGAACTGCGCGACACGCGCGGATTCATTTCGATTACAACCATGCGGCCATTTTCGGGATTCACAGCGAACTGCACGTTCGAACCGCCGGTTTCAACGCCAACTTCGCGGATGATCGCTGCCGCAGCATCGCGCATACGCTGAAATTCCTTGTCCGTCAGCGTCTGCGCGGGAGCCACGGTAATCGAATCACCGGTGTGCACGCCCATAGGGTCGAAATTCTCGATGGTGCAGATCACCACGAAGTTGTCGCGGAAATCCCGCATCACCTCGAGTTCATATTCCTTCCAGCCGAGCACGGATTCTTCCACCAGCGCTTCGTGCACCGGACTCAAATCCAGTGCATGAGCGATGGCTTCGCCAAACTCTTCCTTGTTATAGGCGATGGAGCCGCCGGTGCCGCCGAGAGTAAACGACGGGCGAATCACCAGCGGGAATCCCAGTTGATCGCAGAGGCGCAGCGCATCCTTGGCGTTGTTCACCAGGGCAGAGGCCGGGACTTCCAGGCCAATTTTGCGGCATGCATCCTTGAACCACAGACGGTCTTCCGCGACCTTGATGGCCCGCAGCGACGCGCCAATCATTTCCACTTTGTATTTTTCGAGTACACCGCTTTCGGAAAGTTCGACGGCGAGATTCAGCGCCGTTTGTCCTCCGACCGTCGGCAGAAGTGCGTCCGGTTTTTCCCGTGAGATAATTTCCTCAAGATATTCCTTAGTAAGCGGCTCGATGTAGGTGCGATGCGCAAGCTCCGGGTCAGTCATGATGGTCGCCGGATTGGAGTTCACCAGGATGACTTTGTATCCCTCTGCGCGCAGCGCCTTGCATGCCTGCGCACCGGAGTAATCAAACTCGCAAGCCTGGCCGATGATGATCGGCCCCGACCCGATAATCAAAATCTTCTTGATGTCTTTGCGCTTCGGCATATTCTCCCGTGAGACTTTTTCAGCGTCGCGAACTGCCTGGCTGCGCGAATTCCTTCATCAAATCCGTGAACTGCGTGAACAAGTAGTGCGAATCGTGTGGGCCCGGGGAGGCCTCCGGGTGGTACTGCACGCTGAAGAGGGGCAATTTCTTGTGCCGCATGCCCTCGTTGGTGTGATCGTTCAAATTGATGTGCGTGATTTCCACATCGCGCGAAGGAAGCGATTCCGGGTCCACGCAGAAGCCATGGTTTTGCGCGGTAATTTCGACTTGTTCGGTCAGGAGATTCTTCACCGGATGATTCGCGCCGTGATGCCCGAACTTCAGTTTAAAGGTCTTCCCTCCCAGGGCCAGCCCGCAAACTTGATGCCCAAGGCAAATCCCGAAAATCGGGACGTGCCCGATCATTTTGCGAACGTTCTCAACGGCGTATCCCATCGGCTCCGGATCGCCTGGGCCGTTGGAAAGAAAGACTCCATCCGGCTTCATTTCCAAAACGTCTTCGGCGGACGTTTGCGCGGGCACAACATAGACTTCGCAGTTGTGGTCGACGAGCAAGCGCAAGATGTTCTGCTTGATTCCGTAGTCGTAGGCCACCACACGATGTCGCCGCGTTTCCGCTTGGGCGTCCGATTCGCCCATCTGTTCGGACCACGGCGAAATGGCAACTTCGACGGAGCCTTTATCCCACCCGTACGGCTTCGCGCAGGTGACACGACCGGCGAGTTCCTGCCCAGCCATGCCTGGTATTTGTTTGGCCTCGAAAATCAATTGTTCAGCGGGAGTGCCATCAGTGGAGACCATGCCGCGGAGCGCGCCGACGTTGCGAATATGGCGTACCAAGGCGCGAGTATCGATGTCCCAGATCACAGGGATCTTGTGGCGGTTCAGATAGAGCTGCGTGGTCTCCGCCGAGCGCCAGTTGGAGGAAATCTGGGAAAATTCGCGCACGATGAGGGATTCAATGTACGGCCGCGAGGATTCTTCATCTTCGAGGTTCGTGCCGACATTTCCGATGTGCGGATAGGTCAAACAAACGATTTGCCCCGCATAACTTGGGTCGGTGAAAACTTCCTGGTAACCGGTGAGGCTGGTATTGAAAACGACTTCACCGCCGCGGCGCATGATCGCGCCCGCCGCGCGGCCATTAAAGACGCGCCCGTCCTCCAGCGCGAGTACCGCAGGTCGGTGCTGAACTTCGCTCAGTGAGTCCTCCCATGATTCTCATCAAAATGTGCCATTCACTTGGTGTCGGCTTCCATGGTCGAAAGCGAACCAAAATGATCCACCGGCCAATAGGCAAAGACGGCGCGCCCGTAAATGAAGCGGCTGGCGACTGGGCCGAACACGCGCGAATCGTTGGAGCTGATGCGGTGGTCGCCCATGACGAAATAGTTGTCCGGAGGCACGCGCACGGGGGCGAAATCGCTCAAGTCCTCATACTGTGGGGGGACGTAAGGCTCACGCACAATTTTGCCGTCGACGTAGACCGCGCCCTGGCGAATCTCCACGGATTCTCCCGGTAAGCCGACCACGCGCTTGATGAACGATTTCGAGTGATCGAGCGGATACCAGAAGACCACCACATCGCCGCGCTGAATGGGCTCGAAACGGTAAACAAATTTGTTGATGAAAATACGTTCCTGGTCGGAGAGCAGCGGAGCCATGCTGGTGCCTTCGACTTTTACCGGTTGGTACAAGAAGACGATGATGACCAGAGCGAGACCGATGGCGATTAAGAGGTCGCGGGTCCAGACGCGAATTTCGTTGCGAAGAGAATGCAGCGGCAGCGGACGTTCAGCCCCGCCAGTTGCGTCCGATCGCTCAGTTCGTAAATTTGCCGTAGTTTGGCCGGCGTTCGCAACAGAAGGCAGTGCCGGAGTCATGGTCTCCGGTGAGGTCGAGGCGGCGGGTTGTTTCTCGTCCGGTCTTTCCATTTTTGGGTGCCTTGTATTTATAGCATGGCCATTGCGGCGCGCGCCAGATGCGATTTGGCATTGTGGCCTGCGTAGGCGCGCTCCCCCTCAGCTATATTGAGATTCACGGAACAGCGCTGTTGTTGCAAGGAGATTATGGGCAACGATCGAAGTTTTGAGAGCATTTGTGACTGCGGTCAGAGCCTGCTATTCGCCATCGAGGGCGTAGCTCAAGGAAGCCAGTGCAACGACCACGGCGGTCTCCGTGCGCAAGATCAGGCGGCCGAGCGAGGCCTCCACATAGCCATCACTATGAGCGGCCTCGAATTCCCCATCGGTCCACCCACCCTCCGGACCAATGGCCAGGGCCGCTCTTGCTGCCCGCTGGCCTTGCAGAACTTTTCGCAAGGGCAACGCAGTGGCTCGCTCAGAAAGCACTACTCGCAACCCTTCTCGGCTGCCGGCGAAGGCGGTTTCTGATTTTGCCACGTCGGCCAGCACGGGCAGGCGGACGCGGCGCGATTGCTGCGAGGCCTCCAGTAGGATTTTTTTCCAGCGGTCGGCACGCTTGACTGCCGCCGTGAGCAAGGCTCTCTCGCTACGTTCTGCGGCGAGCGGCACGATCGTGCTGACTCCCAGTTCGGTGGCCTTCCCAATGGCCCATTCGAAAGCGTCAAATTTCACGACCGCCAGCAGCAGCGTGATGTCCAAGCTGGGTTGAACGGCGGGCAATTCCTCGACCAGCGCGAATTGCACGCGATCGCGGCCGACACTTTCGATCCGGGCAAGCCACACTCGCTCGCCGTCGCTCAATTCATAAAGCTGCCCGATTTGGGCGCGCAATACGCGGCCCAGATGATGTGCCGCTTCGCCTTCCATGACGGCGGTGTCAGAGGCAAATTGTTCAACGAAGAAGCGCCTTCGCACGGAGGAGATCCTAGCTTAGATAGGGACTGGCTGCCCGCCTTGAAGAATAACCCTCACCCCTAAAGCAGTGAGCCACAGCACTAGCCAAAGATATCTTTTACTTTATCGAAGATCGACGAGTTGCGGTCGGCGGGTTTGTTTTCGACCTTCAGCGTGACTCCGAGTTGTTCGATCAATTTGCGCTGGTCGCGCGTGAGTTTCGTCGGCGTCAGCACACGCACGTGATAGTACAAATCGCCCTTGCCGCCGCCGCGCGGATCAGCCAATCCCCTGCCCTTGATGCGAAAGACGGCGCCGCTCTGCGTGCCTTCGGGAATTTTCAGTTTTTCTTCACCGTTTAGTCCAGGCACTTGTAATTCCATGCCTAGCGTCGCTTGCGCAATGCTCAAGGGGATCGTGCAATACAAATCCGCGCCGCGCCGCTCGAAGAATGCATGCTCTTTGACATCGAGCACAACGTACAAATCGCCCGCCGGTCCACCGTTGGGCCCGGGTTCGCCTTCGCCGGCAACGCGAAGCCGCGTTCCGGTATCCACACCCGGAGGAATACGCAGCTCAATGGTTTTCTCGCGTTCGAGGCGTCCCTGCCCGCGGCATTCCGGGCAACGCTCCTTCACGATTTGCCCCGCTCCCTGACACGCTGGGCACGTGCGCGTGATGGTGAAAAATCCTTGTTGATAGGCAAGCTGGCCGCGGCCAGCGCAAGTTTGGCAGGCTTGAACGCCAGTGCCTTTCTTGGCGCCGGTACCATTGCAGGCTTCGCAGAATTCCTGGCGCGGCAGCTTGATCTTGGTGGTCACGCCCGCGGAGGCTTCCTCGAACGTCAGGGACATGTCGTATCGCAAGTCGGAGCCACGCTGCGCGCGACTGCGCCCACGCCGGCCGCTACCCCCTCCAAACAAATCTTCGAAACCAAAGAAATCTCCGAAGATATCGTGGAAATCCTGGAAGACGGTGTTATCAAATCCTTGACTCGCGCTGCTCGAAAGCCCGGCATGACCGTAGGTGTCGTAAATCTGCCGCTTCTGCGCATCGCTGAGCACGCTGTAGGCTTCGGTGCATTCGCGAAACTTTATTTCCGACTCGGATTTGTTTTCCGGATTGCGGTCAGGATGCCACTTGAGCGCCGCTTTGCGATACGCGGCTTTGATTTCGTCGACGGCGGCGGTCCGTGTCACGCCCAGAACTTCGTAATAATCGCGCTGATTCCCCTTGGCCATGGAAACGTTCGATCTCCTTTAGTTCACTGCTTCTTTCGATGCCGGATTTGGATGCACGGCTACACGCACCATCGCGGGGCGCAGCACGCGTCCATGAAACACATAGCCAGGTTGAAACACCTGCAGGATGGTGCCGTCCGCATGGTCCGACGTTTCTGCGCGGTCCACTGCCTGATGCAAATGCGGATCAAATGACTTCCCAACCGGATCAAGCCGCTCCGCTCCCAGCCTCGTCACGCTTTCCAAAAGCTGTTTGTAGATGAGCTCAAAGCCCTTGCGGTAATTGTCGTATTCGGCTTCGCGGTGCGCCGCGAGAGCGTGTTCAAACCCGTCAATCACCGGAATGAGACCTTCGATGACACGCGCCGTGGCGCGCTTAGAATCTTCAAAACGCTCTTTTTCGATCCGCTTGCGGTAATTGTCAAAGTCGGCTTGCCGCCGCAGCAGCGTCTGGCGCAATTCTTCGAGATCCGCCCCAAGCTTGGCGACCTCTGCGTCGGCCTTCACGGTTTCCGCGGCGACAGCTTGTGCTTCGGCCGACTGTTCGGCGTTTGCGTTGTCGTCGTCCTTATTGACGTTGAGATTGATTTTCACTTCCTGGTCGCTCACTTTCTCACTTCTCCTGTTCCTGTGCCAAAAAGTTTTCAAGGCTTGCTCAGCGCTTCGCTGAAGAGTTGCGCCACGTAGGCCACAGCCGTCATGGCGCGCTCATAATGCATGCGCGTCGGCCCAAGCACGCCAAGCGAACCTTGCACCAAATCGTGCCTGGTGTACGCGGCGCTGATCAGCGCCAAATTCTCGCCGGCTTCGGAGATTTCCTTGACGCCGATTTGCACGTGCACCGGTTCAGGCGTCTCTATGCAAGCATTCAACACCGTCACAAGCCGATGCTTTTCTTCAATGGCTGCGAGTAAGTCGCGCAACTGCGCTTGATCCACAAATTCGGTCGCACCAATCATTTGGGCCGTGCCTTCGACGTGCACGTGCAAGGCGGATTCGTCTCCCAAGACAGCCGGGTCGCACAACGTCAAAGCGCTTTGGGCCATGCCTTCGTAGCGTTCGCGCTCCGTTGCCAGTTTTTGCAAAAGGTCGCCGCGAATCGCTTCGAGCGTCCAGCCGGAGTAATGGCGATTCAAAAAGTCGGCTGTCGTGTCCAACTCCGTCTGAGTAAACAGGCGGCTGGGCCGCAGAATTTTGTCCCGCGTGTTCCCGCCCGGGGAAATAAGCACGACGACGACGCGGCCGTCCGGCAGGAGCCACATCCGCGCGTGCTCCAAAACAGTCTTGCCTAGTGGCGGCGAAACAATAATGCCAAGTCCGTTGGAGACCTCTGCCAGCACATGTCCGGCGCGTTCCGTGATTTCCGCTGCGCTGGTGGCGCCGCCCATCTCCCGCTGAATCCATTCGCGATCGACGGCGGTGATGGTGGCCTGCGAGGCAATCTCTTGGGCAAAAAATCGATACGCCGCGGCGGTTGGCACGCGCCCGGCCGAGGTATGCGGCTGGTACAGAAACCCGGCATCCTCCAAGTCAGCCATGACGTTGCGGATCGTAGCCGTGCTCAGCGACTCTTCAAAGCCTTTGGATATGGCGCGCGAGGATACTGGTTCACCGGATTCGATGTACACGCGCACGATATCCGCCAGGATCTGGCGGTTACGCCGTTCTTGGAGAGCAGAATTCCTCATAGCAGCACTCTACTCCTAGTACTAAAGAGCGCTACTTATATTGTAGGAAGCGTGTCAAGCGCGGTCAATGTAAGGCGCCCGCGATGTTGGCGTGAAAAATGGAAGGGCAAGATTTGTCCTGCCCAGCAGACGCAGTCCATCACCGGCTTGCCCAGCGTATTAATTATTGTCGATCTGTGCGCGCTGAAGCTTGTCGGAATAGTCGATGTACACCGTCTTCCATTCGGTGAAAAAATCGATGGCGGCAATGGCCGCTTCGCGGTGGCCGTTGCCGGTTTGCTTGGTGCCGCCAAAAGGCAAGTGGGTTTCAGCGCCGATCGTCGGGGCGTTCACGTAGACAATCCCCGTGTACAAATCGCGGGTGGCCTGGAAGGCGCGATTCACGTTTCGCGTGTAGATGGAAGCGGAAAGTCCATAAGCCACGCCGTTGGCCACATCAATGGCCTGTTCGAGGCTGTTAATGGGAATCATGGAGACAACTGGGCCGAAAATCTCCTCCTGCGCGACGCGCATATTCGGAGAACAATCTCCGAACACCGTCGGTTCGTGGAACCACCCTTTGGCGTGCGCGCCGCCGTCGAGGCGATTGCCCCCAGCTATCAGCTTGGCGCCTTCATTCTTTCCAATCTCCACATACGACGTAACCGTCTTCAATTGCGACTCGTTGATGCACGGCCCCATGTCCGTGGAAGCATCCAGCCCGTTGCCCACCTTCAAAGCCTTCACGCGCTCCACAAATCGATCCACAAAGTCCTTGTAGACGCTCTTGTGCACTGCCACGCGGCTAGCCGCCGTGCAGCGTTGCCCGGTCGTGCCGAAGCCGCCCCAGACTGCGCCATCCACCGCCAGGTCCAGGTTGGCATCATCCATCACGATGATGATGTTTTTCCCGCCCATTTCGAGGCTGCAGTGCTTGAACTCCGGCGCACACGCCTGCGAAATGACTCGGCCTACGCCCGTAGAGCCGGTAAAGCTGACCACCGGCACATCGCGGTTCCCCGCTATGGCGGCACCGACCGTCGATCCGCTTCCGCTTACCAGATTCACCACTCCCCGTGGAACGCCCGCCTCCGTGAGCACTTGCACCAGGTTGTACACCGACAGCGGCGTATCCTGCGCCGGTTTGATCACCACGGTGTTTCCGCTTATGAGCGCTGGCATGATCTTCCACGATGGAATCGCCATGGGAAAATTCCAGGGCGTGATCAGGCCGCACACGCCGATGGATTGCCGCACGCTCATCGCAAACTTGTTCGGAAGTTCGGAAGGTGTCGTCTGTCCAAACAGCCGCCGCCCTTCGCCAGCCATGTAATACGTCATGTCGATGGCTTCCTGGACGTCCCCGCGCGTTTCGGGCAGGACCTTGCCCATCTCCCGCGTCATGTCCTTGGAGAAATCTTCCTTGCGCTGCAACAGCAGCTCGGCCGTGCGAAACATGATCTCCGCACGTTTCGGCGCAGGTACCAGCCGCCACTTCTTGTATGCTTCCTTGGCGGCGTCAACGGCCTGGTTTGCGTCTTCCTCCGTCCCGGCGACGAACATCCCCACCAGTTCATCGGTGTTGGCCGGGTTGCGGTTTTCGTATGCCTTCGCGCTCCGCGACTCCACCCATTCACCATTGATGAAATTCTTGAACATCCGAGGCGCAACTGACGTAGCCATACTTCCTCCTCAATCCCTCGAAGCTTGCCGCTTTGTTGTTCGTCTGGTCCCCTGCGGACTTGAACGCGAGACACTACCGCGCGGAATCTAAATTCTATCGTTGCATCTCAATACGGTCAAACACTGTCCCTGTGCTTGATGGCAGTCACGTGTGGCTCCCTCCTTCGCCTGTCAAGGCCATCATGAACGATAGAAACGATCGTCTTTCCATTAGCCCGAAGGAGGCGTGTGCTCAAAGGGCTGCTTCGAAAATTTGGCGTTGTGCGCATCGATTACGAGAACGATTGGTTCGCCCTCCTGACGATAGGGCCAAGGCTTACCAATATACTTTTGCGAGAATGCGTCATAATACTTGAGTTTTGGATCAGGCCGTCGCTCGATTATGCGCCCGCGTATCTGCGCTTCCGTGTAAGGGGAGTGAAAATCCACGACAGAAAGCGACACACGCGGATCGCGCAGCGTGTTCTTGCCTTTGAGGGAGCTCCCCTCCGTAATGACCAGAATGAAGTCGCCCTCCCGCCCCAGCCAAACCGGCGCGCAATGCGGTGAGCCGTCCGGCATCAACGTCGCCAAGTGCCCAAAGTTAGGCCGATCCACGAGATTCTTTACCTCTTTCGACAGCTCGATTCCCATGACCAATCCTCCTTGAAGGCCCAGGATGCCCTGAGCGTATTCCACAAGGCCCTCACCGCATGCCAGTCGGTGCCGGCACTTTGTTTACCACTACCGTGCCGCCCTTCATCACCCATTTCACTTTGCTTACGACGACATCGATATCCGCAAGCGGATCTCCTTCCACTGCGACCAAATCGGCGTAATATCCCGGCGCGACGGCACCTAGCTCCTTATCTTTCCCGAGTAGTTCTGCAGCGTTGGCCGTTGCCGTGCGTAAAGCCTGTTCCGGGGTCATTCCGGCTTTGACAAACCAGCCTAGTTCGCGAGTGTTCTGTCCAAACATCGTGTAGATCGCGTCGGAACCCATGGCAAATTTCACACCCGCTTTGAACGCCTTGCGCGCTGTCTCCAGATTCCTTGGAATGAATCCTTGCAATTTTTCCTTGTACCCCGGCGCGTATCCGATCTTGTCGCCATTGTCGATGTAATAGCGGTTATGGTCGATCGTCGGAACGTAGAACGTTCCGCGCTTCGCCATTTCCTGAATCGTCGCGTCGTCCATGTCGGTCGCGTGTTCCAGCGAATCCGTCCCCGCGCGGACCGCATCGCGCGCGCCATCCGGGCCGTACGAATGAATCGCAATTTTCCTCCCAAACTTGTGCGCCATATCCACTGCAGCCTTTATTTCTTCGTAGTTGTAGGTCTCGAAGCCGGTCACGTCGTCATCCGTGCCAGTCGACGCATACATCTTAATCACATCGGCGCCGGCGGCGATTTGCTGGCGAACCACTTTCAGAACTTCCGGCACGCCATCGGCGATTCCCCCCGCCGGCGGGTTTACTCCAGGCTTGTACGGTGTGTTGGTGATATACAGCCCGTAACCGCACACAAACATGCGCGGACCAATCATTTCTCCGCGGTTGATCAAATCGCGCATGGCGATGTCCATGTACTGATCCGCGCCGAGATCGCGTACCGTCGTCACACCCGCTTCCAGCGTGCGCTGGGCGCCTTTGCGCGCCAGAAATACTTCCACTGCGGGAGGATTGTTCGTGAGCTGCTTCAGCATCGCCTCGCCAGGAGTTTCATCGGTGTAAATCGTCATGTGCGTGTGCACGTCGATCAGTCCGGGCAATCCCGTGTATTTCGAGAGATCAATCGTTTCCGCGCCCGCCGGAATCGCCGCTGCATCGGTCGCTACGCTGCGAATGCGGTCGCCCTCCACAATAACGATGGCATTCGACCAAAGTTTCCCTTTGGCGTCCCACAGCCTGCCAAGACGCACGGCTTTTACTGGTTTGGCGCTCGGTTTCTCCTGCGCACAAATCCCTCCCACCCACGACGCGCCGAGAAACACCGCCAGCAAGGTCCTCATCGTTTTCATGGCACATTCATCCCTTCGTCTGCGCACCAACTTGCCGCGCAACGTCCGACTTCTAATTCAGTTGACGAAGGAATGCAATCGCGAAGAATTGCCGGTTACTGCTGCTGACGGGTCGCAGGAGGTGGCGTTGGTTTCCGCAAAGAAGAAGAACTTACCGGAGGCACGGGCGGCGCGACTCCGGCGGTCTGGGAACCAAGGCCCAATTGCTGAAGCGTCTTGGCATCAAGCTTCCCCGTAGCATTCAGCCCATGCGTTTCCTGGAATTTTCTGGTCGCTTCAATCGTCGAAGCGTCCCATTTCCCGTTGGGTTTTCCGGTGAAGGAACCGTCCTTGGCGAGAGCTTGCTGAATCTCAGAAATACGGTCGGGGGTGGGGACTTTTTGCCCCCTCTCCCGCCGGCCTGATCTTCTCGAAGTTCTCTTTCCATGCGCCTTGCCGCCAGCCTTGGAGGAAGTGGTGGATTTCTGCGGGGCCACGCTTTGTGCCTCCGCCGAACCTGCGAACACTCCCGCCCCCGCTGCCACGAGCAGCGTCAGGGCCAGGTGCGTCGCTTTTCGGAATCGCATGGTTGTTCGTGTTGGCTGTTCCTAGGTCCCTATTGCTGATTGTCGGACGGGACTCTGCCCGACAAGTAAAGTGTCAGAATCCGGTCGCTGTCCTGCCGGCGAAGTACCTTGAACACCACATCCTGCCCCGGCTTGAGTTTTGACACGGCCTTGCGGTACTCGGCAACGGTAGTCACAGCTTCACCGTTGACCTGGGTAATCACGTCACCGCGCCCGAAATTCAAATCATCCGCAAAGGAAGCTGGATCGACTTCCGTCACCAGCACGCCCTTTTGCCCTTCCATTCCGACGCGATGTCCGCGGTCTGGCGTGAGCTCTTCCACGTGCAAGCCGAATTCCGGAGGCGCCGTTTCACCAGGCTGGTCGCCCAGCGGCCCGGCCGAATTCGGGAATACTCGCGTGCGGTCTCCGACCTCCGCGGTCGTCTCTTTCTGTGCGTGGTCGCGCATGTAGGTTAACTTCACCTTGCTGCCGATGGGAGCCTGCGCGATCGGATTCACCAGATCATTCCCAGTCTTCACGGGTTGACCGTTCACGCTGGTAATTACGTCGCCGCCTTTCAAACCGGCCTTCTCCGCTGGACTGCCAGGCTCCACGGCCTCAATCACCACGCCGTGTGGAGCCCCCAAGGACTTCAGCGTGATTGGATTCGTTCCCGGCTCCTCTTGGAAGCTGACGCCTATGGATCCGCGCGTGACGCGGCCCTGTTTGATAATTTGGTCGTAGACGTTGATCGCTGCCGTGGAAGGCAGAGCAAAGCCTACGCCTTCATAGCCGCGTCCACCGGTGATAATTGCGGTATTGATTCCAATCACTTGGCCGGCCAGATCAACCAGCGGCCCGCCCGAATTTCCCGGGTTAATCGCCGCGTCAGTCTGCAGAAACCGCTGGAACTGGCGATTCCCAATCCCGCCACGATCTTTGGCGCTAATAATTCCGGCAGTGACTGTCGCCTGCAAACCAAATGGACTGCCGATTGCCAGTACCCAATCTCCAACCTGCACGCCATCCGAATTGCCCAGTTTCGCTATGGGCAGTTCCTTGTTGGCGTCAATTTTGATCACCGCCAGGTCGGTTTCTTGATCCACGCCGACCAGTTTCGCCGTGTAGCGTGTGGTGTCTCCATTCAGTTGCACCTGGATTTTCGTTGCCTGTTCAACTACGTGATTGTTCGTCAGAATATACCCGCGCTTGTCGACGATAACTCCCGAACCCAGGCTGCGCTCCGCCTGCGGAGGCCCGTCCTGTCGTCCGTCGAAGAAGCGGTCGAAGAAATCCTGCATCGGATCATCCTGATCGTTCGGCTGCGCGCGTCGCGTCCTTGGACCCTTTTTGCGCTCTAGCACTTGCGTAGTGGCGATGTTCACCACTGCGGGCTCGACGCGATTAACGATCGCCGCGAACGAATTAGACGCGGGAATTGGATCCGGCACCGCCAGGGCTGTCGCTGTGGTGCCCGGGAATCCCAGACCCTTCATCGCCGAGACGCGCCCAGAAACGACCGATCCGATCAGAATCCCGACTGTCAGCGTGAACGCGACAAATACAGCCGCGAGTATCTTGCGGCGCCGCGCCCAATTGAAAAGCTCTCTCACCTGCTCTCCCATATCAATTACCCCTCTGGACCAGACCCCACAGCCCATTCGTCTCAGTCAATGCCCGTCGGCCCGTCCCGCAAAACCAGCCGGGACGCAACCTTCGAAGTATAACACTGCTAATTCGATGGAGTTGCCAATGTCAATCGATTCCACCAAGCAATAACTGGCCCGTTGGCCGGGGCGTCCTTCCGATTTTTGTTCTCCACACTATTGGACGCACCAAACCGTCAATTTGTTGTCAAACGTGAACAATCGTCGTTAACACTTTACATAACTTCTTGTGAATCAACGGTTAAGCCATCGGCTGGAATCTGTCCTGCGAGCGCCTCTGTTAACACTCTCCCGTTTCCCGGCGTCTTGCACCCGTAGCAGGCATTTGCCCTCGACTGCTTAACGTGGGATACAGCATTGACTTTCGGGCCGCCAGCATGGAACGTCAGGCTGTGACTGCCTGGCCTGCCACCGAACCGCGCGAGGAGGAGGACTCCCTCGTCAGCGCCGCTCGCTTCGGCGATCGCGCCGCTTTCGGCCGACTTTATGACCGCTACGCGCGCATGGTTCACGGCATTTTGCTCGCTCGAGTTCCGCCACGCGAAGTGGACGATCTTGTTCAGGAAGTCTTTCTACTGGCGCTGCGGCAACTGCACGCGCTGCGAGACACTTCTCGATTTGGAGCTTGGCTGAGCACCATCACGCGGAATCGCGCGAATGATTATTTCCGGAAGTCGATTCCAGACGACAAGGTCACCGAGCCCGTGTCAGAAGGCCAAGCGGAGAACCGTCCGGGCAATGACGCCGCCGAGAGGGAGGCGGCGGTGATTTTGGCCGTGGTCCGTGCACTTCCGGAACCCTATCGCGAACCGCTCATCCTTCGGCTGGTGGAGGGCATGACCGGGCCGGAAATCGCCGCACGCACCGGCCTGACGCACGGTTCGGTTCGCGTAAACCTTTACCGGGGCATGCAGTTGCTGCGCGAGAAGTTGGGAGAAGCCGTCAAGGGCGCATCATGAGCCTAAGGAATAATCTATGAAAGACGATTACTTGTGGGACGGCTCAGGGGAGCCTGACCCGGAAGTTCAAAAACTCGAGAAGACGCTGGGGCGGTATCGCCACAATCAACCTGCGCCTCAATTTGATCAGGTTGCTGAGACTCCTAAAGTGAAGCGGCCCTGGAACTTTTTCGATTTGAGTTGGGAATATCAACTTGGCGCCGTCGCGGCTTCCCTTCTGCTTGCTGTGACGGTGTTCCTTTTCATGCGGCAAAGATCAACTAGAAATCTCGGACCGTCATGGGAGGTTGCCCGCCTGGAAGGCGCACCTCGTGTTGGCTGGCATTCCCTTGGTGAAAAATCGGGACCGGGAAAACTGAGAATTGGCCAAACGCTTGTGACGGATAGCTCTTCGCGCGCCAGCATTTCGCTGGATGAAACGGGCCGCGTCGAAGTGGACCCCGGCTCGCGCCTCCGCTTGATGACAAACGGGCCCGGACGCAAGCGCCTCTCTCTCGAGCGCGGAACGATTCACGCGGTTATCTGGGCGCCTCCCGGCGAATTTGTCGTGGATACCCCCTCCGCTGTCGCTGTGGACCTCGGCTGCGTCTATACGCTGCATGTGGACGATTCCGGCGCCGGCCTCCTGCGTACTACCATGGGCTGGGTCGGCTTCAAGCTCAATGGCCACGAATCTTTCATTCCGGCGGGGGCCATTTGCCAGACACGTCCGAAAACCGGCCCGGGCACCCCGTACATGGAAGATGCTTCCGCATCGTTTCGCGACGCTTTGTCGCGCTTCGACTTTGAATCGCACACCCCTGCGGAACGCAACGCCCTGCTCGGTATCCTTCTGGCTGACGCGCGCAAGAACGACGCGCTCACACTTTGGCACTTGCTCTCGCGCGTGAGCGATGCCGATCGCCCCGGTCTCTATGACCGCCTCGCCGGGCTCGCTCCGCCGCCCGAAGACGTTACCCGCGAAGGCATCCTGCGCCTCGACCGGCAAATGCTGGACGCCTGGTGGAGTTCTTTCGGCTTCGGCGACATCCACCTGTGGCGCACTTACGAACGCGACTGGTCGAAGCGGTCTCCCAACACCAAGTGATTCTCTGCAACTACTAAGAGCGTACCTTCGCCCGTCCACCATTCACGTCGTAAAAAACCAGCAGGACCGGCAAACCCAGTACCCCCTTCTTTGTTTCTTCACGTCATACCACGAACACCAAACGTCGTGAAGGACAACCTGCAGGACAGGAAAATATGGAGCGAAAAACGACACTCCGCAGGCTAATGGCCTAGACCGACCCACGTTCTTCAAGGAAACAAGGAGGAAAGATGAAAACTGCGCTGATCTTGTTTCTTCTGGCATCACCCGCTTTAGCGCAAGACAAGACAGATACAACTGGTGTCCTGTCTGCATGCGGACCTGCTAATGTCAATTTGAGGTGAAGCTGGACCAAACCCAGCCTCCTTCCGAGCCCCAATCGGGCAAGGCGCTTGTTTACGTTATAGAGGATGAAGTCGAATGCCGCAGAGCAGCTTTCTGTACCACCATCAGGATTGGACTCGATGGATCCTGGGGTTGGAGCGACCCACGGCAACACCCATTTTTCGTTCTCGCTCCTGCCGGGAGAGCATCATCTCTGCTCGAATTGGCAATCGAAGCTGAGAGACCCCTCTTCTTTTTATTCACTGGCCAACTTTACCGCAGAAGCCGGAAAAGTCTATTACTTCAGAACGCGAGTTTGGACCCGCCTCGATCTCGATCCCGTGAATACCGACGAAGGGCGCCATCTAGTAGCCACTTCGCCGCTCGTTATTTCTGTTCCGAAGAAATAACAAGTTTGACTAGCACCGACCGCAATGGCCTTCCGCGTCTGCAACGACTCTACCGCCGGAGTTGCTGTTAGCTTGTTTCCGCTGGCCGGCAGCTTCCCTCACCAGAGCGCCGATCGAGGTGAAGCGCAGTCCCTTCTTCCGCCCCGCCGTTAGAATGTGCGGCAGCGCCTCAATGCTGCGTGATGGGTCTGTGATTCCGTCATGAAGGATCACGATGGTACCGGGAACAAGATTTTTTCCAACCAGCCACCTCATGTACCAAACGGGAGGCCGAATGGGGTCATGAGGATAGGCACACCCAAGAACGCATTTGTACCCGTGCGCTTGAGCAAGCCGGAGTTGATGGGGCCATGCCACGCCACCGGGCGGACGGAAAAACTTCGACACCGCACTGATGCCGATTGCTTTTTCGGTCTGTTCTAAGTAAGCGACGAAAT
>WNFQ01000701.1_pt1 | contig 26663 bp, 25 predicted proteins | sample 5400171 | NCBI WGS metagenome assembly WNFQ01 (sample SAMN13153356, study PRJNA577476) | soil metagenome | isolation source: 20 cm soil under Madrone tree | place: USA:California | collected 2016-06-14
CCCCAGCAACATTTTGAGGGGGTAATTTTATCGGGGCCAGCCTACCGTCGCGCTGCCGGTACGGCCGATCGAGCAAAGGCCCTATCCAGCTGCTCGCGGCACGCGTATACGGAGGCGATGTTCTCGGCCTATCTGTGCGCGAACCGCCAACCCTGGTGGGTTCTGGCTACGCTCACGTGTCTTGCGGTACCTGGCGCCGCTTTCGCGCAGCGCGCCGACGAGAATGCCGTGACCGCGGCCCAGGATGCCTTCGGCACAACGATTGGCTTCCAGAACGTCGGCCTTTACTCGGCCAATGACGCGCGCGGGTTCAGTCCGCAGCAGGCCGGAAACCTCAGGATTGAGGGTCTGTACTTCGACCAGCAGACGTGGGTGAGCGGCGACTGCATGGTTCGCGAGACCACGATGCGCGTAGGGATTGCCGCGCAGTCTTACAGCTTCCCCGCGCCGACTGGCATCGCCGACCTCAGCCTGCGCACTCCAGGGGACAAGGCGCTTCTTAGCGCTATTGTGACCCGCGGACCGTTCAACGCGGTGACCGCGGACATCGAGACACAGATCCCGCTGGCTGACCACGCATTCGGCGTCGATGTGTGCGCCGGCTACCGCAAGAACTTCGAGATCGACGTGTTCCGCGAGTCGCACACGGGAGTCTTCGGTACGACCTTCCGCTGGCGCCCGACGCCGAACACCGAGATTGTCCCGTTCTGGTCCTACGTCGTGGGCGGAGCGCGCCAGATCGTGCCGGTCGTCTACACGGACGGAACCGTCACGCTGCCGTTGTTTCGCACGCGAGATCTCGGTACACAGCACTGGACGACCTGGGGATGGCGCCAGACGACACTCGGCGCGGTCATGAAGAGCGCGCTCGGCGATCGCTGGAAGCTCACCGCCGGCCTGTTCCATTCGCTGGAACGCGATCCGCTCGGCTACGATCCGTATCTGACGTTGACAGCGAATCAGAGCGCGGATTCAGTGATGGACGTCGCGCCGCCGTTCACGGCCGATTCGACCTCCGGAGAGCTGCGGCTGTCCCGGATATTCACGAACGGCGCCCACCGGCAACAGCTCCAATTCGCCGTTCGCGGCCGAGCCGTCGAGCGGCAGTTTGGTGGTGATGCGATCACCGATCTCGGTATTATCGCACTGAGCAGCCAAGCGCGCTTTGCCCAGCCAGCGGGAACATTCACGCCTTCAAGTCGTGACTCCACCCGACAGCTCGGTCTCGGGCTGACGTTCGAGGAGCTCTGGCAAGGTGTGGGTTCGTTCGCGGTCGGCGTGCTGAACGACCACTACCGCCGTACAGTTCTGGTGCCTCCCGGTATTGTCGATACCAGCCGGACAAGCCCCTGGCTGCTGAACCTTCGATTCGCGATTGACCATGGCCGCGACCTGATCTTCTACGGTGGTTATGTGCAGGGCCTGGAGGACTCGGCGCCGGCGCCGGTGTCCGCGAATAACCGTAACGAGCCACCGCCGGCGACGCGGACCTGGCAGGTCGATGCTGGAATCCGCTGGACCCCTGCCGCAAGGTTGCAGCTTGTTCTCGGGGCTTTCGACATCCACAAGCCGTACTTCAATGTGGACGTTTGTTGGCGGTGTGCTTCTGCAGCCTCGGGTCGACCGATCGATCCCCGAACCGGGGGCGACCGGCAACACACCGCTCGGGCCCGTGCCGCTGACATTGACGGCCAACGTGGATTACGCGCCACCGCGATGGGGTCCCTGGGCGGTCTCCCTGCAATGGAATCGCCTGTCGCGTCGGGTCGCGACGACGGACAACGGCACCTATATGTCGGCGCTCGCGACCCTTGAAGCGGGCGTTCGTTATCATTCGACCGTGCGGTCGCACCCCTGGACCGCTCGGCTTTGATGGCTTCAACCTGACCGATGCCCGCGGGCTCCACCTGTCGAGCCTCGAGGCGGTGCTGCCCGAACAGGACCGGCGGTTCACGCTGACGCTCGCGACGGACCTATAACGGAGCACTGGCCTCGCGCAGGTACTGCTTGGCAGGGCGTCTTTTCGGCCACGATGCTATCCTTTGCCGGAGGGACCGCAGAGTAAAGTCATCGCAGGAGGGCCGCCATGTGCTACGAGGAGCGATTTTTCCAGCAGCGGACAACGACGAAGGTCAAGAAGCGCGAAGGGCCCCAGTCTGTGATCGACCGTCTGCGGCCGAGCGCGCCACCCGATCGCGCGAAGCCCGAGACGGACAAGCCGAAGGAAGTCGAGCCCGAGCTGGAGACTGTCTGAGCACCATTGGACAGTCAGAACCCCCGGTGGAGCGAGACATCGGACGTGATTCCGATGTTCCCCACGCTCGTGTGGAGGATCGAGCTCGAGGCACAGTTGCGGGAAGCCATCTGCGCTCAGGCGCTCGCAGCGATCGCGCGCATGAGGCGGGACCTGCCGCCGCTTGCGCCCGGCCAAGGGTGGCAGTCGGCCCAGTCGCTCCATGAACTCGATGACTTCCGGGATCTCGTTGCCTGCGTGCACCGCGTCGCGCCGGGAATTCTACGATTCTTAAAGATCGGCTACGACGCGTACCAAATCACCGGGTGCTGGGCGACGGTCCTGTCAAGGGGCGCAGCGCACCCGATACACCAGCACCCCAATAACTTCCTGAGCGGCGTGTACTACGTCCGGACCCATCGGGGCGCGGACACCATCAACTTCCACGACCCGCGCAATCAGACCGGGATCATCCGACCGCCGGTCGTCGAGCTCACCGCCGAGAATACCGACCAGGTCGTCGTGAGAGTGAAGGATGGAACAATGCTCGTGTTTCCAGCCTACCTGCAGCATTCCGTCGACGCGAGCGCGAGCGATGAAGAAAGAATCAGCGTCAGCTTCAACATCATGTTCTCATCGTTCACGGAGCATCTGAGCAAGCCGCTGTGGCAACCGGCGGCAGCGCCCACACGCGCCGCGTAGCCAGGCGCAGGATCGTGATGCCCAATGGGGTGGAGCAGTTGGAGAAGGTCCGCATGGGCGGGATCGAAGGACACCGCCTGGTAATTCGGAAGATTGCGGCCTAGTAGTCCTTTTTTTGACCGATGACCGGAGGCGGGGGCATCGGTGGAGCGCGATCCGGTCCGGAAGCGTTCGCGACAAAAGCACGCAGGCATTCCCGGGAGCAGATCACCACCGCCGGTGCCTGATCATCGATCGAACCAGGATTCGGATGGCGGCTCAGCCGGAAATGGGCGCGCGGCCGGCGTTCGTCTTCATGACCGATGTCGCACGCGCACACGTCGCACGTTAGCACGAGCACTTCAACCGGAGCATGAAAGGACCCTGTTTTGCGCCAGGCCATGATTGCACCTCGCAGACGCGCAGCACTCCCCAAAGCGGCCCTATGCGCGCGGGGAGCAACAGTCGCCGAACCGACCTCAGTAGCGGCGTGGTCCGCTTCCGCTTGTAGCGGAGCGGTCGCGTTCCTGCGCCTCGCTGACCTTGAGGGCCCGGCCTCCGAAGTCCGTTCCGTTCAGCGCCTGGGTGGCGCGCGCCGCATCTTCATGCGGCATCTCCACGAAACCGAAGCCGCGCGGGCGACCGGTGTCGCGATCGTTGATCAGGGCGAGCTTTTCTACGGTTCCGTGCGGTGAGAACAGGGCGCGCACGGTATCCTCGGTGGCTGTGAAGGGAAGATTTCCAACGTATAGTTTGGTCACTGCGAATTACTCACGAAATAAAGGAAACGAGCAGGAAGGCCCTGCCTCCTGGTTCGCCAGACTTTCCGAGGGTGGCAGACGTTGGCCAGAACATGCGCCGGAACGGCACAAGGCCAAAGACAGACAAGCCGAAAGATCACGAGCCTGGGCCGCAGGCTACAGCAACCGGTCGTGTCTTGCCGAGATTTCGTGCAGGGGTTAAACAAAGCGAGAAGGCCCCGCGAGCGGGGCACTTCCAGTGCTCGAAAGTGCTTTGCGACAGACAATCGTCAGGCCGCGGCGGTCCACAGGAGCAAGTCTCATGGCATCTATACCGGTAGGAGCCCACGGTTCATTCACGCTGGTGGTAACCGTTGAACACCTGGCCAATCGCTTCAAGGACGCTATTTTGCCGCCGGTGTTGGCGACGCCAGTCATGATCATGGCCATGGAGAACGCCGCTCTCAACGGGGGGAGAGTGCGGTGGGAACGCGCGTTGACGTGCTTCATTTGGCGGCGACCCCCGTCGGCAGGCAGGTCGTCGCGCGAGCGCAGGTAACCAAGGTCGATGGCCGTCGTATCGAGTTCAAGATCGAAGCGACGGATGGTGTCGCGCCCATTGGCTCCGGCACCCACGAGCGAATGGTCATTGATATGGTGCGTTTCGTCGAGCGGCTGAAACAGAACTCCGCCTAGCAGTTCCCCGCTACGGACGCGTACCGGCGGCTCAGGCCTGCCGGGTCGAATCTCTGGGCGGCGGCGATCGCATGCGGTTTCCATCCTCGGCGAGTTCGCGCAGCACCCGATGTACGAACTGAACGCAGATCGATCCCTCGCCCACCGCCGAGGCAATACGCTTGACGCTTCCGGCCCGCACGTCGCCGGCAGCAAACACCCCCGGCACGCTGCTCTCCAGTAGGTACGGCGGACGTGGCAGCCTCCAGCGTGCATCGGCCAACTGCTCGACGCCGAGGTCGGGTCCGGATTTCACGAAGCCATGAGCATCCAGCACCACGCAGCCTTGCAGCCAGTCTGTGTTGGGTTGCGCTCCCGTCATCAGGAATACGTGTCTAAGATCGCGCGCTTCGGGTTCCCCATTGCGGCGCGTCCAGGAGACGCGCTCCAAGCGATCGGAGCCGTCGAGCGCCGTGAGCTGCGTGTGTGTATGCAGGCTGATGTTCGGGGTGTCTTCGATGCGGCGAATGAGGTATCGCGACATGCTCTCGGTCAGCCCGTCGGAGCGGACCAACATGTGCACGTGACGACATGAGCCGGCAAGAAACACCGCCGCCTGGCCTGCGGAATTGCCGCCGCCGACGACAATGACATCCTCGTCAGCGCAGAGCTTGGCCTCCAGATGAGTGGCGGCATAGTAGATGCCACGACCAAGAAAGAGCGAGAGGTTGGCGATATCGGGCATCCGGTACTGCGCGCCGCTGGCGATGAGGATGGCCTTGCTGCGCATTGATCGGCCATCGGCCATGTCGACCGAGTACGGCCAACCCTCACAGCGCAGTCTGACCGCGTGCCAGGCCACGCTCAGTTGTGCCCCGAACTTCTGCGCCTGAGAGAACGCTCGACCGGCGAGCGCGGCTCCCGAAATGCCGGTCGGAAATCCCAGATAGTTCTCGATCCGGGAGCTCGTTCCGGCCTGGCCGCCGGGAGCGAAGGTCTCCACCATGCGCACGTCCAGGCCTTCGGAGGCGGCATAGACGGCGGCGGCAAGACCTGCAGGGCCCGCACCGATGATCAGCAGATCGTGCACGCGATCGTCGGCGGGCGGGGCATTGATGCCCAGACATTCGGCGACTTGGGCATTGCTGGGATTCTTGAGCAGCTCGGCGCCTCGGCAGACCACCACGGGAACGTCCTCGCCCCGAACGTGAAAGCGCTCGAGCAACGCCTGGGCGTCGGCATCGCGCTCGATGTCGATATTCACGTAGGGACGAGCGTTACGCGTCAGGAACTCCCGTAACCGCAAGGTGTCGGCGGAATGATCCGAACCCAGCAGCAGCACCTCGCTGCGGCCTGATTCGATGACACTCATGCGGCGCAGGATGAAAGCGCGCATGAAGAGCTCGCTGAGCTCGGCATCGTTCTGCACGATGCGTCGCAGCTGTTCCGTGTCGATCAATAGAACGGTGCCGGCCTCGCGTACGCGAACGCGCACCAGGGCAGGGGTGCCGCGCAAGGTGCCCATCTCGCCGGTAAAGTCCCCGGGGCCCAGAAGGTAGAGCAACTCGTAGCCCGACGCGGCCTGAGTGGCCGACGGCGGAGCCAGAGCCTCAATACTTCCCGCCGCCACCACGAACACACCCCGCGGTGGGGCGCCCAGTTCGACGAGGATCTCGCCCGCGCTCGTCTGCATGCGGGTGCTCCGGCGCTCCAGGCGCGAGAGCTGTGCCGAGGTGAGCTTGGGGAACATCTGCGCACGACGCTGTTCCAGTAGATTGTTCGCCACAGTCGCCCCTAGAGATCGAGTCGAGTCACGGCGGCAGCTCCATCGCCAGCTCATCGATGTAGCACCAGCTCCAATTCTCGCCCGGTTCGATCGACGTCATGATGGGGTGTTGGGTCGCGTGGAAATGCTTGGTCGCGTGCCGGTTCTTCGAGTCGTCGCAGCAACCGACATGCCCGCAGGTCCTGCACAGTCGCAGGTGCACCCAGGTACCGCCAAGCTTGAGGCACTCCTCGCAACCGCGACTACGTGGACGATCAGTCCGCACGAAATCCAAATGACCGCACTGCTTAGCCATAAGACCGGCAAGGGTGAGCCTTTAGCGGCCAGGTTTTTGAACGTTCCGATTGCGATTTGGCGAAAACCGCGTGTTGGCTGTAAGCGGCGGCTGCAGTCGAACTAAGCGCGTTCGACCGGCTCGCGGTTTTCACGCGATCGGGGCGGGGGGTCCGGGGAATGAACCGCGATCGGATCGCTTGCGGGGAAGGTCATTTCGAGCGCCTCGTCGAGACGCGCGTCGAGGTCCCGTTCGGAGTTGGGTTCCTGGGTCATGCTGCTAGGATTAAGTGCGGTCCGCTGGGCGAGAATGAGCGATGATGATACACCCGCGGAACCGCTGGACACATCGATTGCGCACTAGCGGCGACAGGAGCGACCGTCATATGACGCCTGGAGGCCACGGCATCGGGCGGCGTAAGGTTTATCAAAGCATTGGGCCGCAGAGGCCGCGCTGCGGCATCGCCGCAATGCTCTTGCTCCTGTCTGCCTTCGTCAGTTCCGACCTTCACGCTGCCAGTGCCGACTCTGTGCGCTCACAGATTGCAGGCGCGATTGCGGGTGCTGGCGCAATCCTCGACCAGTCGGCTGTGGCTCACGGGGGGTCACAGGCATTGCAGAGCGTGTATTCGGGCTCGGGAAACGCTCCTCTCTGGAGTCGCGAGGGCAGGGCCACGCGCCAGGCGGAAGCACTGCTCCTTGAGCTGCAGAACGCGCAAGCCTATGGCCTTGAGGTGAAGGACTATCAGGGGAACGAGATCGGACAGCTCTTGAACCGCCCGCCATCCTCCGGTGGGTCGGGCGATGAGCGCTGGGCCGGATTTGACGTGAGACTCTCGGTGGCAGCCCTGCGTTTCATCTCCGATCTGCATTATGGGCGGGTGACTCCCGAGGCGGCTGGTTTCAAGCTGCGAGAAGACCGTCCGTCCTTCGATCTTGCAGCGGCCCTTCAGGACCTGACAAGCGCCCCCGACGTCGCCCAGGCAATCGCGTCCGCCGAGCCGGCGTTCTATCACTACGGACTGCTCAAGGATGCGCTGGCACGGTTACGGAGGCTTGCTCAGCAGGCTGACTTCGTGCAGCTGCCGCCTCCGCCGCCCAAGCTCAAAATCGGTGAGCCTTATGCTGGCGCGCCGGCCCTGCGCCGGATGCTGAGCACGATCGGTGATCTTCCGCCCGGCGACGCGACGGCACCAACAGATCCGACCTTCGATGCAAACTTGAGTACCGCTGTGCGCAACTACCAGGCGCGTCATGGGCTTGGCATCGATGGCCTGCTGGGCAAGGCGACCTTCGCCGCGCTGAAGACTCCCCCCGCGCAGCGGATCCGGCAGATCACGCTCACCCTCGAGCGCTGGCGCTGGCTCTCCCCGTTTAAGACTCCTCCCATCATCGTCAACATTCCGCAGTTCAGGCTGTTCGGTTTCCGCACCACCCTGGATCGCGCCGCCGACATTCTGCAGATGGACGTGATCGTCGGACGCACCTATCCGCAGACCCAGACTCCGGTATTTGAAGGAGACATGCGCTACGTCATTCTGCGGCCCTACTGGGATGTGCCCTACAGCATCACGCAACACGAAATGCTGCCGAAGATTCGCGCCAATCCCGCCTATATGACCGCGCAGCACCTGGAAATCGCGAGCGGCCCCGATGATGCATCGCCCGCCGTGTCGGCCACGCAGGAGAGCCTCGCAGCGCTAGCGGCAGGGAAACTGCGTCTGCGTCAGCAGCCGGGCGAAGACAACGCGCTGGGACTAGCCAAGTTCATCTTTCCGAACAACTATAACGTCTACCTGCATGGAACTCCTGCTCACAACCTCTTCAAGGAGCCCGTGCGCGCGTTCAGTCACGGCTGCATTCGGGTGAGCGACCCAGTGACGCTCGCCACTTTGGTGCTGAAGGATGCACCGGGAAACTGGACACGAGAGAAGATCCAGGCGGCCATGAACGGCAGGACTTCGGTGCGCATCGATCTTGCGCGCCCGATCAACGTTCTGATTCTCTACGCTACGGCGCTCGCGACCGAGGCGGGGCCAGTCATGTTCTTCGACGATATCTACGGGTACGACAGGAAGCTCGAGCGGCAGTTAGGTTTGCCGCCGGTGAGTTAGACGCGGGCCCGTCACCAGTGCCGGACTCTGCCGTTATCCAGGTGAACGAAATCTGAGCCCGGATAGAAACCGACGCCGCCGCGCTTCATGCCGAGTGCGAGCTCGTGGAGGCGGTCCGTCGGGAAGCCCGGCAGGCGAACGTCGATCGCACGGCCCTCGATGTGCAAGCTATGCTTGGCCACCCCGCCCGAGCGTCGATGCAATTCTGCGTTGGTTTTCGGCGAGCGGTAGCCGCTGATCACCTCGTACGGCTCGTCGCGGTCGGCAAAGGTGCGCAGATCGGCGAGGATATCGAGCACCGCGGGGTCCATCGGGTGAACGTCGCCGGTGCGAAAATCCCGCAGCAGCCAGTTGATCCGACTGAGCTCTGAGGCCATATACTGACCGCCCTCAAAGTACACCGTCGACAGACGCTCGCCGGTATGCGTATGAACGAAGGACAGGGAACGCCGTTCGGAACTGCGCGCCCAGACCGTACCCACGGGGAGCAACACGGCGGCCGCAGCAACGCCGGCTTGGCGCAGGAAGCAGCGGCGGCTGGTCTGAGGCGCGGGCTGGCTGAAGCGAGATGGCGTCACTGCGGGCGGTCTCAAGTACGGGCGCGCATGGTACTCAGGGAATTGCGTTTGCGCCTAGCTCGCCGGTCACAAATGCCGCGCAGCGCGTGAATCCCTTATAGTGCGACGCAGAGTTCGCACCTGTGGCGCGCTCGAATCTATTTCACTAATGCCTTATAGGTATTTGAAAAGTAATGAAAAGCACGTGCCCGGGAGATTACTCCAGCTGGTGAACCTTCTCTTCTGATATCAGACAGTTTAGACCTCGACGCCGAGCCCCATGAGCGGTAAACCCGTCCTGACAAGCGTCTTAACGGTAGAGCCTTCAAGGTACGGGCATCGATTGGCGCGCGAGTATTTCAACCTATTTTCCCGCCTCAGAAGTTGATCACCCGCGAGATCGAGATTCTACTTCTGCTACTGATCGCAATTGCTGCGGTCGGAGTCGTGGCGAAACGCTCGAACATTCCGCCGGCAATCCTGCTGGTGCTGACGGGCGTCGTGCTAGCGCTTGTGCCGGGCCTGCCGGCAGTGCGGCTCGCGCCAGAGCTTGTCCTGCTTCTCGTGTTGCCGCCGCTAGTCTACTCGTCTGCGGTCGCGATGAGTTGGCGAGAATTTCGCTTCAGTCTGCGTCCGATTTCCCTGCTTGCCATCGGCTGTGTCGTGTTCACGACTGTGGCTGCCGCCGCAGCCACGCACTGGCTCTTGGGCTTGTCTTGGCCCGTGGGGTTCGTCTTGGGCGCGATAGTTTCGCCGCCGGACGCCGTCGCGCCCTTGGCGATCGCCCGCAGGATGCAGCTCCCCAAGCGGATCCTGGTCATCCTCGAAGGGGAAGGCCTCGCCAATGACGCGACTGCGCTGATCCTCTATCGATTCGCAATAGTGGCCGTGACCGCCGGGGCATTTTCACTCGGAAGGGCCGCCGGAGAGTTTGCCATCATCATTGCGGGTGAATTGCTATGGGGAATCGCCGTCGGCTGGCTGATGTTGCGCCTGCGCCGCTGGGTCGCCGACCCGCAAATCGAGATCGTGCTCTCGATCTTGACGCCCTACGCTGCCTATTGGCCTCCTGAACATCTGGGCGGTTCCGGTGTACTTGCTGCGGTCGTGGCGGGTCTGTATGTCAGCTGGAACGGCTTAAGCATGATCAGCGCGGCGACGCGGCTCCAAGGCATCTTTTTTTGGGATGTCCTCGTGTACCTGATCGAAGGCATCGTATTCCTCATGACGGGTCTGCAGGCTCGAGCATTGATAGCGGGATTAGGTACCCATCCGTTGTCCTTGCTGGCTGGCTCGGCCGCTGTTGTCAGTGTCGTTGTGATCTTGGCTCGATTTGTGTGGATTTTCCCTGCAACCTATCTCCCGCGCTGGCTGGTCCCTGCGATCGCGCGGAATGACCCGTCGCCGCCCTGGCAGTGGCCATTTGTGCTCGGATTCACCGGCGTCCGCGGGATCGTGTCTCTTGCCGCGGCGTTGGCGATTCCATTCACAATCGCTGACGGCCGGCCATTCCCCGATCGCGATTTGATTCTGTTCCTCACCTTTTCGGTGATCCTGGTAACGCTTGTGGGCCAGGGCTTAATGTTGCCCGCGGTGATCCGGGTGCTCGGTCTCGCCAACGCCGGTGAACGGGAGCTCCAGAGCGCGCGCACAGAAGAGCGGCTAGCGCGCCGGCACGCCATCGATTCCGCTCTCGAGCGTCTGGAGCAGCTTGCCGCGGAACGGGGACTGCCCGAGGACGTCGTTCAGCGGCTTCGAACGAAGCATCGGGAACGTCTGAGGCATTTCGAGCGCGGCCCCGAGGAAGAAAATCGTCGGGACCTAACAGCGCTTCCCGACGAAATTGAGTTGCTTTTGATCGCAGCCGAGCGCGAGCGGATCAATGAGCTCTATCGTCAAGGGACACTGAAGGATGAGGCGCGGCGCCGGCTCGAGCGGGAGCTCGACCTACGTGAGGCCAATTTAGCGAGCCACCAACACGAGGAGTGAGCGAGTCAAGCTGAAGGTGCGATGTGGCCACCGAAGGTGGAGTACACGTAGTTCGCCAAACCCTCCAGGCATCCTTTCCAGCCTCGTTCGTGATCCGCGCGGGTTGTGGCATCATCGATCCGCTCGTGGACGACGATGACCTCCGTCGAGGCACCGCGCGGCTCGAAGCAAACGGTTACACGCTCTGGTTCTTTGAATTGCGACTCCAGACGCCACGTGTAAACGAGTCGATGGGGAGGCTCCAGGACTTCGAACACGCCGACGATCCATACGAGCGTGCCGTCATGAAATCGATTCGCGATTCGGTACGGCCCACCAACTCGCAGGTCGATCTCGGCACGCGGGCACGAGACCCCTTCCGGGCCCCACCATTGAGCGAGATGCGCAGGTTCCGTCCAGGCCGCGAACAACTTTTCCGGTGTTGCGTGAATGATTCGCCGCACGACGAGCGCTGCGACGTATCGGTCCGCCGATGCGGCGGTAGGTGGTTCGGTCACATTTGTCGTCGATCCTTCCGCGCTCATCTCTTTCCTTCTCCTTCCGCATATCGGGCGAGCGCTTCGAGCCTCTGCGTCCAGAATGAACGGTAACCCGCCAGCCATCGCTCCACTTCTCGCAGTGGTGCGGCCGTGAGCGCGCAGCGGTGAACGCGGCCGTCGACGGTGCGCGACACCAGGCGCGCCTGTTCCAGGACACGCAGGTGCTTGGATATGGCCACCCGTGTGACATCAAAGGGCTCGGCCAGCTGGCTCACCATGGCGGGGCCGGCCGCCAGTCGCGCGAGCAGCGCGCGGCGCGTGCGATCGGAAAGCGCGTGAAGGATCGCATCGAGGCGATCCTGTCCGGATGCCCGCTTGTGTGGGGTGCTTGACGGCATCGTTGTCTCCGTGGTGCTATATAGGAAACCAAATGGTTCCCTATTGCAAGTGAACCACCGCACCAAACGCACGGGGAGTCTCAATCATGTCGGCGCCCATCCATCAGGAAGTCGTCTTTCCGGCCAGCCCGAAGCGCGTCTATGACGCGCTGCTCGATGCACGCCAGTTCAGCCAGTTCAGCGGTGGTGCGCCCGCCGAGATCGATCGGAAGGCAGGCGGTTCGTTCTCGTGCTTTGGCGGCATGATCAGCGGCCGCAACATCGAGCTCAAGCCGAACCAGCGCATCGTCCAGGCGTGGCGCGCCGGCAATTGGCCGGAGGGGGTGTATTCAGTCGTTCGATTCGAGCTAGCGGGGGAGGGCGCCGGCACCAGGCTCACCTTCGATCAATCCGGTTTCCCCGACGGACAGCGCGAGCACCTCGATGGGGGATGGTCCAAGATGTATTGGGAGCCGCTGCGAAAGTACCTGTCCTAGGAGAACCGCGCCCGCGGTGCCCGCACTTGTGTTTCGTTACGGTGTGCGTATGCTCGCCGATGGATCCGGGGTCGCGCCGGTGGTATCGGGCGCCCGATCCGGCTCACCTTTGCCGGATGGCTCAGTTTGCCAACCACCGCCCACCGCCCGATAAAGCTGCACCAGCGACAACAGCGTATTCAAGTGCGCGCCAGACAGCGACAGCTCTGCTGTGAACAGGTCGCGGTCGGCATTGATCACATCGAAGTAGGAGGAATAGCCGACGCGATAGCGGGCCAGGGCGATTGTGTTGGCCTTGCGCTGGGCGTCCACCTGGGCCTGCTGCGCCACCTGAAAATCGGCGTACTTCTGCCGCGCAATGAGCGCATCGGACACTTCCCGGAACGCCGTCTGGATGCTCTGCTGGTATTGCAGCAGCGCCTGGCGCTTCTGTGCATCGGCGAGATCGAGTTGATAAAGATTACGTTGCGAGCTCAGCAGGGGTTGCAGCAGGCCACCGCCAGCCGACCACGCCTTGGTGGGTCCACCGAACAGGTCAGCCAGGGCGGTGCTGACATGGCCGCCCGTGGCGGTGAGGGTGATGGTCGGGAACAGGTTAGCCTTCGCTACTCCAACATTGGCATTGGCCGCCACCAGGTTCTGCTCTGCCGCGCGCAGATCCGGGCGGCGCTCCAGTAGCGTAGAGGGCAGGCCGGCAGGTGGCACAGGGGCAGCAGCGAGTTCGCTCATGCGCTTGAGCTGGTTGTTCTCGGGACGCAGGATCGCGTCCGGATTGCGGCCGAGCAGCACACTCAGCTGGTCTTCGGCGATGCCGATCTGACGCTGCAGGTCAGGGATATTGGCCTGCGCGATAGCCAACTGCGCTTGTGCGGTCGCGACGTCCAGTCCCGAGACCGTGCCGCGCTCGTGTTGCGCCTGTGTCAGGTCAACGAACTTCTGCCGCGTCCCCAGGGTACGCTGCGTGATGGCGAGCTGCTCGTCCAAACTCAGCAGGCTAAAGTAGGCAGTGGCGACGCTCGATACCAGCCCCGCCATCACATCCAGCCTAGAGTATTTGGAAGCGAGCAACTGAGCTCTCGCGGCCTCTGTGGCTCGCCGGTACTTGCCCCAGAAATCGAACTCATAGGAGAGGCTCCCGTCCACCGAAAACACATTGCTGATCGGCGGCGCTCCGGGGATTCGCTGATCAGCTGAAGTGCGCGCCCGCTGCGCTTCGGCGGAAACGGAAATCTGCGGCAGCTGCTGCAAACGCGTCGAGCCGAGAATGGCGCGCGCTTGATCGACGCGCGCCGCGGCAATGCGCACGTCGAGGTTATTGTCGAGCGCTTCGCGGATCAGCGCCTGCAGGGTCGGGTCCTGGTAAGTCTGCCACCATCGCTGATCGGCGAAGGAGTCGTTGCCGGCGCTCGGCTCGAAGCGGTACGCCGCCGGAATCTTTTCGATGGGCCGCTGGTAGTCGGGTCCGAGTGCGCACGCCGTAGCCAACAGGGCTACGCCGGGGGTCACTACGCTGCGCAGGTTACGCCTCATGACTGCGCTTCGGACGCAGGGCGCTTACCGAGCAGGCGCTCCTGCAGGCTCTGCACCAACACATAGAACACCGGAATGATGAAAATGCCGATCATGGTGGCGACGCTCATGCCGAACACCACTGCGGTGCCCAGCACCAGGCGCGCGCCAGAGCCGGCGCCGGTGGCGATAGCGAGCGGTATAGAACCGAAAATGAACGCGAAGGAGGTCATCAGGATCGGCCGCAGGCGCAGACGCGCGCCCTCGATCGCCGCATCCACGAGCGGCCTGCCGCGCTCATACGCGAGCTTGGCGAATTCGACGATGAGGATGGCGTTCTTTGCCGCCAAGCCGATCAGCATCACCAGGCCGATCTGGGCATAGATGTCGCTCGGCATGCCACGCAGCGTCAGGCCGATATAAGCACCCAGCACGGCGAAGGGAATGCCCAGCAGCACCGCGAATGGCACCGCCCAGCTTTCGTACAGCGCCGCCAACACCAGGAAGACGAAGATGATGGCCATGCCGAAGATCGCTCCCGCCTGGCCACCAGAGATCTTTTCCTGATAGGTGGTACCGGTCCAGTCATACCCGTACCCATCTGGCAGGATGGCTCCCAGAGCCTCCGTCGCGAGCGTCGCCTGTCCGGAGCTGTACCCCGGCGCAGCGGAGCCGTTGATCGTCACCGCGCGGAACACGTTGTAGCGCTCAATGTACTCCGGCCCCTGAATTTCCTTGATCGACACCAGGGTCGACAGCGGCACCATGCCGCCCTGGTCGCTGCGCACGTACAGGCCGTCGACCGATTCCGGTGAGGCGCGGGCGGCGGCCTCGGCCTGTGCCGTGACCTTGTACGTGCGACCGAACAGGTTGAAGTCGTTGATGTAGTTGCCGCCGAAAAAGGTCTGCAGGGTGCCGAAGATGCCCGAGATCGACACGCCGAGCGTCTTGGCGCGCTCGCGGTCGAGCACGTACTCAATCTGGGGCGTGCGCACGTTGAATTGAGTGAAGACGCGGGTGAGTTCGGTTCGCTTGTTGGCCTGCCCCAGGAAATCCTGGATCACACCGGCGAATTTCTGGATATCGCCTCCGCTGCGGTCCTCCAGGATGAATTCGAAGCCGCCGGCAGCGCCGATGCCTGGAACCGGCGGCGGATTCAGCGCCAGCACGTTGGCTTCCTTGACGCCGCTGGCGAGCTTGTTGACGCGCGCCGCCAGCGCCAGCGAGCCGTGCGCCGCGCCGGCACGCTCTCCCCAGGGCTTGAGGATGATGAAGATGGTCGCAGCGTAGGACGAGTTGGTACCGGTGAGCAGATTCAGGCCGGTGATGGCGAACGTCGCCTGGATCTCCGGCTGCTTTCGCAGCAGCGCGCTGAATTCGCCGGCGACCACTTCGGTACGTTGCAGCGAGGCGCCCACCGGCAGGGTCACCAGGCCGATCAGGTAGCCCTGATCCTCGTCAGGCATGAAGCCGGTCGGTCGGGCATGCAGCAGCCACAGTGCAGCCAGCGTGAGGATCAGGAAAATGACCATCGACCGCACAGTGCGCCGGATAGCGTTTCCGACGCTGCCGACATAGCGTGCGGTGAAGCGCTTGAAGCCACGGTCGAAGGCGCTGAAGAAGCGCCCGAGGACCCCACCGAAATGCGACTCGGCCGTCGGCTTCAGCAGCAGGGCGCACAAGGCCGGGGTGAATGTGAGGGCAATCACCGCCGAGATCGCCACCGACACCGCGAGCGTGAGTGCGAACTGCCGGTAGAACTGGCCGGTGAGGCCACCGAGGAAAGCCACCGGTACGAACACCGAGATCAGCACCAAGGCGATTGCGACCACCGGGCCGGATACCTCCTTCATCGCCGCCTTGGTCGCCTCCCGCGCCGGCAGCTTGCGGCTGTCCATGATCTCGGTCGCGGCTTCGACCACGACGATGGCGTCGTCCACTACGAGGCCGATGGCCAATACCAGGGCGAACAGGGTCAGCGTATTGAGCGAGAAGCCAAGCGCGAGAAAGGCGCTGAACGCGCCGATCAGGGACACCGGGATCGCCAGCATCGGGATCAAGGTGGCTCGCCAGCTCTCCAGGAAGATGAACACGACCAGCAGCACCAGCACGCCCGCCTCGAGCAGGGTCTTAACCACTTCGTGTACTGATTCCGACACGAACAGGGTGGTGTCGTAGGGGATCACGTAGTGGATGCCCTTGGGGAAGGTCGGCGCCAGAGCGTCCATTACCTTGCGCACGCCCTTGGCCACCTCCAGCGCGTTGGCATCCGGCAACTGGTAGACGCCGATGATGGCCGTTGGCACGCCGTTGAGCTTGCTGGAACGTGAGTAGTCAGTGGCGGCGAGTTCGATGCGGGCGATGTCTTTGAGGTGGACGATGGCGCCGTCGGCCCCGGTGCGCACTACGATGTTGCCGTATTGCTCAGGCGTCGACAGACGTCCCTTCACCGAGGCTACGTACTGCATCTGCTGCCCCGGAAGTGCCGGTTCGGCCCCGACGGTGCCGGCGGGAGCCACCACGTTCTGTTCGGTGAGGATGGTACTCACATCCTGGGTGGTGACGGCGAGGCGCGCCATTTTTGCGGGATCGAGCCAGATGCGCATGCCGTAGTCGCGCGCGCCGAACACCACAACCTGGCCGACCCCGTGCACCCGTGCCAGCGCGTCGTAGACATGGAGCGTTGCGTAGTTGGACAAGAACAGGTAGTCGTAGCGCGGATCGTCCGAGCCGATTGCCACGGCCAACAGGATCTGCGGTTGGCGCTTGGCCACCGTGACCCCTTGCTGCAGCACTTGCTGCGGCAGCTGGCGCTGGGCGATGGCGACCTGGTTCTGCACGTCAACCGCGGCGATGTCCTGGTCGGTGCCGACCTCGAAGGTCACGGTCAGCGCGTAGGTGCCGTCGTTGGCACTCTTCGAGTCCATATAGATCATGTGCGGCACGCCGTTGACCTGCTGCTCGATCGGCGCCGCGACGGATTGCTCGATGGTGGCGGCGTCGGCGCCAGGAAAAACGGTCGAGACGACGATGGTCGGCGGCGTGATCTGCGGGAAGCGGGCGACCGGCAGGCTGGACAACGCAACGCCGCCAGCCAGCGTGATAATGATGGCGAGCACCGTCGAGAAAATCGGGCGATCGATGAAGAAGTTGATCACGTGCGGCTCCCGGCCGCTGTGCCAGTCGCCTCGGGAGCGTTCGCCACTGGGGTGGCGTTCACCGCCGAGCCGGGCTTGAGGCGCTGCACGCCATCAACCACCACCACATCGCCGCCCTTGAGCCCCTGCTGTACCTGCCAGCCGCTGCCGATGCGCGGCCCCATCTGCACGTCGCGCTGCTGCGCCTTGCTCTCAGAGTCGACGATCCAGACGTAGTACTTGCCTTGCAGCTCCTGGATGGCGCGCTGCGGCAGCACGATGGCATCCGACAGCTGCGCTGCCGCCACCTGTACCCGGGCAAACTGACCCGCGTGTAACAGATGCTCCGGATTGTCCACTTCCAGGCGGATCGCCAATGTGCCGGTGCGTTGATCCACTGCCGGATCGATGAAATTCAGCCGGGGCCGCTGCGGGTATTCGGAGCCGTCGGCGAGAAATATGCGGAACGGCGGCGGCGTGGGGCTTTTCTGGTTCGGATCTCTGCCCAGCTGGCGCTGCAGGGTCAGCAGCCGTTGCTCGCTAATGCTGAAATTCACGTACATGGTGTCGGTCTGATAGAGCGTCGTCAGCACGGTGCTGTTCGCGGTCACCAGGCCGCCCAGGCGCAGCTGCGCGCGGCCCATCACACCGTCGATGGGGCTGGTGATGGTGGTATAACCCAGATTCAACGTAGCGGTTCTGACCACGGCCCGGCTGGCGTCGACCGAAGCCAGGTTGGCGTCGTTCTTGGCCACGGCCGCGTCGAGCTCCTGCTGACTCACGGCATCGATTTCCGACAGCGACTTGGCGCGCCCCAGATCGCGTCGCGACTGGACGAGGGCCGCCTCGCTTTGGGCGAGCGCCGCCTTCGCCTGGGCCAGCGCGGCGATATAGGGTTGCTGGTCGATGACAAACAACAGCGCGCCGACTTTCACGCGCTCGCCTTCAATCGGGGCCTGCTTTTCGAGCACGCCACCGACGCGGGGACGTATTTCGACGGTGTTGACTGCCTCGGTCTGTGCGACGTAGTCCGCGAAGACGGTGGCGGCTTGCGGCGCCACGGCAACTGTGGAGACCGCTACGCGCGGCGGGTCGGCGGGGCCCTTTTTGCCGCAGGCCGTGAGCATCAGCGTGGTAATGCCGACGCAGAGTGCCAGTCGCCTCACTTTGGAGCCTGCGGCAACACTTAGATGGCGGGGCATGAGCGGATCCTCTCTACGCCGGGCTGATCGGGGCGGGGTCGCAGCCAGGCGTTGCGTTTTGGCCGAACCAGTCACATTTCGGCAGCGTCTTTCGCCGCGTCGACGGTGCAAGTCCCAGCGAGTGGCGGCGCGCAAACGCGAGGATACCCCGGCGTAGCCGCCACGGCGCTCCCAGGTGATAGTGCTGAGAATGTCACCGCACCGATCACCAGCGCGCCGCCGAGCAGCTGCGCCTGGTTGGGGGGTGCGCCTGAGAAGGCTGCAATCACCATCGAAGCGACCGGCACCAGATTCATGAAAATGGCCGCGCGCGCCGGACCCAGTTTGGCAATCCCGGCGTTCCAGAACAAATAAGAGAGCACACCGCCGGTCACCGACATCGCCAGCAATGCACCGCCGGCGCGCGGGCCGGGGATCAGAAACGCTTGACCGCTGAACAGTGCCACCGCGGTCAAGGCCACCGCCCCAGTCGACATGATACCAGCGGTATTGGCTACGCTGCTCGTATCGGTGGGCGCGAGCTTGCGCACGTACACGTTGTAAAACGCCCAGGTCAGATTCGCCAGGAACATCAGGGCATCCCCGCGCGCGATGTGCACGTGCGCCCCCGCACCGAGGACCACGATTGCAACGCCGATCAGGCCCGCCGGAAATGCCAGCCACTGCCTCTGTGTCGGCCGATCGCCGAGAATGATCCGGGCAATCACGCTGGTCAGCAGCGGGTTCAGCGCCATGATCAGGGCACCGTTTACGGGCGAGGTGCTCGTCATGCCCAGAAAGAAAAACAGATTGAAGCCGAATACGCCGATCAGGCCGAGAATGAGGTAGGCCTTGAAATGTCGCAACGGAGGCCGCTCACCGTTGATGAAGGTGATGGCCAGCATGATCGCCGCCGCAATCAAATACCGATCGGCCCCCGCCACCAGGGGATGAATCTCCGCCAGCACCGGCTTGGCGAGATTGAAGTTCGCACCCCACAAGATCGCGGCCAGCGCGACCAGGATGTAAGTGGTGGGCGGTGCCATGTCAGCCGTTGCAGCAGCGGATGGCTTCAGCGACAACCGGGCTGGTCGCCCTTCTCAAGATAAAAGGCGTAGGTCTCGCAGTCATCCGCCGCTGGCGGGCGCGGGAGCGGAACTGCGCGATTCACCGACGGCAGCAACCGCACGTAGGCGACGATCGCGCGCAGATCCTCCTCGTCCAGGTTCGAGAGCTGGTCCCACGTCATGCCCTGCCAATGGAGTTGCCTGCCGTCCCGGCTGACGCCGCTGCGGACCGCGCGCTCCAACTCCATGTCGGTCCAGGCGCCGACGCCCGCTTGCGGATGCGCGGTGATGTTGCGGGTCCACAGCGTACCAAATGGCCTCCAGCTGATCGGCGTACCGCCGCTGCCGTCGGTGCCGTGGCAGATGGCGCAGCTCACAGAGTACAGATAGTGGCCGCGCTCCACCATGCGAACGCGCTCGGCGGGCATGTCGCGGGTGTCCGGCTTGACATCGCCGGCGTTCACAGCCTTCACCAGCGGATCAGGCGGCATGTTGCGGATAGCTGGCCACTGGGACAGAACGAACAGCAGCACGCCGGCGATCGCGAACGCCAGTACGCCTCCGATCGACGCCGCAATCCCCGGGCGCGGGCCGGCGCGCACGAACAGCACAAGCGCCAGTACCAGGACTATCCATTGCGCGTCGACGAGCACAGCTTGAACACGCGCCGGCGAGCCCCTCGTCGAATCGATGGCGAAGTTACCATCGGCGTAGGTGAGCGCCTTGGGAAGAGTCGCCGGCAGCGGGCGGGTGAGCTTCATCGCGATGGTCTCCACCAGGCCATAGGCGAGCTTCGGCGGGATCGGGTTATGCACCGGCCGCGATCCCGTCTTCAGGAAGGTGGCGATGGCGGTCGCGTCCTCGGCAGTGAAGCTGTGGAACTGCGCCCAGAGCATCGCGAACGGATTGAGCGCGCGGTCCGGGGCCTGGCCGTCACGTAGCGCGCGGATGATCTGCGGCACAGTCCAGTGACCCAGGCCCGTCTCAGGATCCGAAGTCAGATTGCGGCTGACCGAGTAGCCGTGGGGGTAGTAGCCGACGCGCATACCACCGGCGAGGAACGCTGCGTCAACGTTGTAAATTCCGGTACGGTCGATCTGCGTATGGCAGAGGCCGCACACCTCCCAGCGGGTAATGTACTCGCCGCGCTGGGCCGGCTCCGCGGCAAATCCCGCACCGCCGAAGTTACCGCCCTTTTCCCATGCCGGCGTGCGAGCGAGCGAGGCGACGAAGTTCACCAGATCCCAGCGGGCACCGGCCGGCAGCACGTCCGCGTAAGTGGGCATAGGCCCAGGCATGATACCCGTCGTCAGGCGCAGCCAGACGTCCTGGGGCCGACTGCCGCCACGAAAAGCCCAGGGCGCAGTGAGATCGCGCGCGAAGACCGCGTGGCCGGATCCGTCATCGTAACGCTGGCCGCCGCGACCGGCGTCGCCGTGGCAGGCGGCGCAGCCTTGGTTGACAAACAGCGCCCTTCCGCGGGCCACACTTTCCGGCGAACTCGGGATCGCGGCAGGGATTTCGATGGGACGGCGGGTCTGGGAAAACGCACTTGAATACGACTTCACCTGCTCTACGACGGCGTTCAACTCCTCAGTCGAGAGTAGTCCCGCAAAGTACGGCATCGCGCTCGCAGGCAGGCCGTCGCGGATCGTCCGCTGGAGATCCTCGTCGGTGGGCGGCTCGCCGGCCGCGGTGGACTTGTACTTGAACCTGCCGGATGAGAAGTCGCGAGGACGTGGAAACAGCGATGGTGCGGCCGGACCGTTCCCGCGTCCATTCGGGCCGTGGCAAACGGCGCAGTGTTGCGCGAACACCCGCGCGCCCAGCGGCGCGCCGCGGTCCAAATCTGCGCCTGGTGGCCAGGTCAGGTCCGCATACTGTGCAGGGTCCGGCCGGTATTCCGCGCTCGGACGCGCCAGACCCACCCGCGCCCAGATGGAGCGGCCGACATCCAGCGCGAGCAACAGCACGCCGCAGACCAGCACCACCCCCAGCCGCGAGCGTAAGAGCCAGGACATCCGCCGTCCGTTAGGGTTCAAAGTCGATTGTCACTGAATAACATAGCATTGCAACACGCGCCAATTCATATGGCTCAAGTACCAGGTGGCACAGTTCGGGCGCACCCTGGTTCGCCGCGTCAATCCCGGTATCGCAGCGCATCAACCAGCAGTGCAAAGGGATACCCCTTGGCAAGACGGGGCTCGGCCAGGTCCTCCGGGATGTATGCCATGCCGAATCCGGCCAGCGCCGCATTGAGCATCTGGTCGGTCATGTTGACAGCCAACTGCGGGCTGCAGAGCGCGATCAGTGAGAGCTGCGTCCCCGCCTCACGACGGGTTTGCCCTTTGTGTAACGGGATGCATGCTACGCGCTGGAATATCCCGTTTCATGGCGCAACTCGTCCTCAAGTTGAGGCAAATCCCCTTTCCTTCTTGAGATCAGACAGTATCGCCGTATAGACAGCCAGCCCTTTGTAGTACTTGCCCGCGGTGGGTGCATCCTTCTTGCCCCCGCTGGCGCCCGCACTCGCACCAGTCGTGCCAAGCTGCCCCGACGCGGCAGCAGTAATCGCGACCGCACTCACGTCGGCGCCGAACGCGAAGTCTCCCCGAGTGAATTCTTGGAATGCCCTCTGATGCAGTCACCGAAGAATGACGCGCTCTCGCCGGCATTCTCGTGCCACGGTAGGCCGCCTGCCGGCAATCCGGTAAGAGTCGGCTCGTCGGAAGCCGATTCACGGCGGCGCAAGGGCAAGTGCCATCTGAGGTTCAAATCAGCTTTGCGTCCAATGTGATCTCTGCATTAAGGACTTTCGAAACCGGGCAGTTCTTTTCGGCGTCGCTCGCCAAGCGGGTGAACGTAGCCTCATCGATGTTTGGCACACTGGCGCGCAACGACAGAGCCGAGCGGCTGATGCGGAAGCCTTGACCTTCGGAGATGAGGGTAATGGCTGCCTCAGTGGTGAGCTCGTTCGGCTTATATCCGGCGCTCTGCAACCCAAAGGCCACGGCCATGGTAAAGCATCCCGCGTGCGCAGCGGCGATGAGTTCTTCCGGATTCGTGCCGCTCTCGTTTTCGAAGCGGGTTTTGTAGGAGTAAGGCGTTTTGGCAAGCACACCAGAGTCGGTGGAAAGACTCCCGCTTCCATCGCGACCGGTGCCGCGCCAAATCGCTTTCGCCTTCCGTATCATGAAAGTCTCCCTTCGTAGGTTGTGGGGCTGGAGCAAGATCCAAACTCGATGCCAATAGACTAGAAGGGCGCTGCCTAGCAGGGAAGCTATCTCTCTAGATAGGAACTCTCCGGACTGAGGACGCAGCGCCTAAGGTTTCTTCTGAGCGAGTCGCGCCTGGGGCAAAAGGGAAATTGGTCGCTCCGAACTCAGATGGGGCGCACCGCCCAATCGTCGCACTTGCCTTTTGGATTGGCGGGACCGTTGAATATTTCGCACTTGCCGCAAGCTGTAGGTTCCGCTCCAGTGATGAAAAAACGGCAACTGCTACAGGTCTTACTGGGATCCAGCGACTTTTCGGTGTAGTTGTCCAATTTGCGTTGCCGGTTCTCGGCCTGGCTAAGGGTGCCGGGATTGGCGCACACGAAATCCTTCTTGTCTTTTCCGTGCGCAAGCGAAATCCAGCTCGCCGCACCGGCGAGGAGGCAAGCCGTCAGCCGCTTCAAAGTAGCGCGACGTTCGCTTGATCGCGACCCCTCGGCTTGGCGGACCCGGATGAGGATTGGCCGAATCGCCATCAATCAGGACTATTTGAGGGTTGCCTGCGCCTCGGTGGCCGCTTTTTTTGCCGCGGGCAGGTCGTCGGATTTCAATCCTGCCTGTGCTTTCGCGAGCGCTGCGGTCAGTTTGGTCTTCGTCGCTGAGTCGCTCGTGTCTGGAATCGCCCCATTCCCGAGCTTCTGACATGGATTCGCCTCCTTGGCATCAAATCCCTGCCCCTTGGGTCCCACCAAACAATTGACAGCGTGGTGTAGATGCATGTGCACCTGTTCGATATTGGCCGCCTGGGCCGCCAGTCCAGCGTGCAATCCGCTAGTAGCCGCTTCCTGAGCAGGATCTGGCGCTTGTGCGGTGGCTGGTACGGTTGTGACGAAAACCGCGAGAACTCCCGCTAGAGACAGGTGAGCCGCGAATCTCGGTTTATGCAGCATATCGTGACGTCCTCACATGATTGGACGATAACTCGTCGGAACGTAACAGGATTCGATTAGGCCATGATCGACGACTGCACAAGGGAGGCGTCATTGTCGCCACGAACGTGAAGGAGGGCAAGCGCGTTTCGCCGAACGTACACCTGTTACGCTGACGCTGAAGCACGATGTTTCGATTACAACGATCCTGGCCTCATGAGACAGTTCCGAGGTTCGGTCCGGTGAGACGCGATCCATGGGAGTTGTGTTGTGAAATATCGAAAGTTGGGAAATAGTGAACTTCTGATTTCAGAGATTGGCTTCGGCTCTTGGCTGACATTCTCCGATCCGCAGCGCAAGCAGCTCGCCATCTCCTGCGTTCATCGCGCGCTCGATCTCGGAATCAATTTCCTGGATACGGCGAACGTTTATGGCCGGGGCGCGGCTGAGACGGTTCTCGGCGAGGCGCTGACTGGCATCAAGCGCGAGACCTATGTGCTTGCGACCAAGCTGTTCTTCCCCATGAGTAACGCCGACTACGGTTTGTCGCGGAAGCAGGTCGAAAAGCAGCTGGACGCATCACTGAAGCGGCTGAAGGTCGACTACGTGGACCTATACCAGTGCCATCGATACGACTTCGACACACCGCTGGAAGAGACCATGGAGGCGCTGACCCGCGCGGTCACCTCAGGAAAGGTACGTTACATCGGCTTCTCCGAATGGCCTCTGGAGCGGATCGAGGCAGCTCTGGAGCTGAAGAACGTTGTCCGCTTTGTTTCAAGTCAACCGCAGTATTCTCTGTTGCATCGCGAACCGGAGAACGGATTGCTGTCTCTGGCGGCGAAATCCGGGATTTCGCAGGTGGTCTGGTCGCCGCTTGCACAAGGAGTTCTCACCGGCAAGTACTTGCCAGACTCGCCGGTTCCCGCGGACAGTCGTGCGGCGGATCCTTCGATGGGCGGGTTCCTAAATCCAGACTGGTTGGCACCTGCGACTCTTGAAGCGGTGCAAGCGGTGGGACAGCTGGCGGCCAATGCCAAGCTTACTCTGGCCCAATTCGCGCTTGCGTGGGTTCTGAGACAGCCGAACGTCACGTCGGCGATTGTCGGGGCATCGCGTCCCGAGCAGGTAAACGATAACGCAGCCGCTTCGGGCGCGCATGTGGACCCTTTGCTGTTTACGGAGGCAGAGCGGCTACTTACGTGACTTACCCAGACGTTCTCAGCCGCTGGCGCGATACCGCCGCAACCGTCACGCCGAACCGGAGACCAGGCGAGCCGTGATTCGGGCGACGTGCTCGCCCTGGCAGCGACACAGGTCGAGTTCCAATGGCGTCGGCATACGCGTTTCGCTCCCCGTCCCGGTTACACAGCTCGCGCCGTAGGGAGTCCCGCCGGTCACCTCGCGCATCGTCGCGAGTTCCTTGAACGTGTAGGGCAGGCCGACCACGATCATTCCGTGGTGGAACAGCGTGTTGTGGAAGGAGGTGATGGTCGTCTCCTGGCCACCGTGCTGGCTGGCAGTACTGCAAAAAACGCTGCCGACCTTGCCCACGAGTGCGCCCTGCATCCAAAGGGCGCCGGTCTGATCGAGGAAGTTGCGCATCTGGGCCGCCATGTTGCCGAAGCGGGTTGGAGTGCCGAACAGAATCAGGTCGTACTGATCCAGCTCTTCCGGGCGCGCCAGCGGCGCCCTCTGCTCGAGCTTGAAGCCCGCGGCACGCGCGACGTCCGGCGGTGTCAGTTCGGGAACCCGCTTGACCGTCACCTGCGCCCCGGCAATGCGGCCGGCGCCTTCGGCCTGCGCGTAAGCCATGGCCTCGATGTGGCCGTAGCTGCTGTAGTAGAGGACCAGAACCTTTGGCATGGCGACTCCTCAGGGCGTGCTGCGCGCCCGCGTGTGCCGGTTCAGAAAGGCGCGGCATATCTCGCTGTACTCATCCGGCCGGTCGAGACCGGGCAGATGACCCGCGCCCGTGATCACGGCCCGCTCGGCGCACGGCAGCTGCACGCTCAGGCGATCGGCGGACTGAATTCGGCGCGGCACGTCGAGCTCGCCGCTGAGCACCAGGGCCGGCGCGTTCGATGACCGCGGCAGCGCCGGTACCGGAAGGACGTCCGACTCGAGGGGGGGATCGGTGAACTCGTTGCCTGCAAACCGCTCGATCATGTTGATGAGATGCGCGCGCATCTGCGCATCCGCAGCGTGCAGTTGCGTAAGCGGATGGCGCAGCCATTCGCGGCGAAAGGCGGGCATGCCGTGCGTACGCGCGACTGTCCTGAAGTGTTCGAACGGCACGTCCTCCTCGGCGGGGGCAAGCTCGAAGGAGGGCGGTCCGTCGAGAATGACGGCGTCCACGCGCTCGGGCGCGCCGCCGGCGAAAGCAAGGGCACTACGCGCCCCCTGCGACATGCCGATGACCGCGACCCGGGTCAGCCCGAGGTGGTGACAAAGAGCGGCAACGTCGGTCGCATCGCGTACCGGTGACGGCGTGCCGCTCGAGAATCCGTGACCGCGCCTATCCACGCGCACCAGGCGGAACTCCTGCCGGAGCCTTGCGACCTGCGGATCCCACATTTCGAGGTCCAGAGTCCAGCCGTGCAGGAGTATGACCGCAGGACCTGCGCCCTCGTCTCGGAAGCGCAGACGCGCGTCGTCCACCATGAGGAACTGGTCTACTGGGCGCGTCGCCAGATTCCTCGCTGCGCTCGTTGCCAGCATAAGCCCGAAATTCGAATAGCGAAAAACTTTTCGCCCTCAGGCTACGGGCTCACCTGACGGTCGTCAAGCGTGCCCGCCCCGAGGCTCGCGGGAGGGGCTAGATCTGTGCGCTCAAAGACAGCCAGGGAACGGTGGCGAGGTCCGCAGAAATCTGCCGGCTGGCTTGCTGCAACATCGCTAACCGTTCGCGCACCAGCTTCGTCTTGGTTGTGCGGCGCGAGTGACTTGATGAGTTGAGGGCTGCGACCACACGACCGTCGTGATCAAGAACCGGGACGGCGAGCGCGATGACGCCATAAGCAAGTTCATCTTCCACCGCCGAGTAGCCGTTGCGACGGCAATCCTCGATCAAGGCATGCAGCTCTTGTGGATCGGTGACGGTGCGTTCGGTGAGGGCCTCGAGCTTCGCGGTCTGGAAATAGTGTTGCAATCGCTCGGAACTCACGCCGGCAAGCAGGACGCGGCCCGTCGATGTGGCGTGAGCGGGGAAACGGCTGCCGACG
>WNFQ01000470.1_pt1 | contig 26662 bp, 20 predicted proteins | sample 5400171 | NCBI WGS metagenome assembly WNFQ01 (sample SAMN13153356, study PRJNA577476) | soil metagenome | isolation source: 20 cm soil under Madrone tree | place: USA:California | collected 2016-06-14
TCCGAATGCGCGTGGTGTTGTTTTCACCGGCGACGCCGTTAACGCCTGCGCCGATGCAGATATTGCCGCTGCCGGTGGTGAGAGCAAAGCCAGCAGTTGTGCCTAGGGCAACGTTGTTCGATCCGGTGGTGTTGGAGAAGAGAGCTCCTGGCCCAGCCGCGGTGTTGAAGTTTCCAGTGGTGTTGCTGTAAAGCACGAAAACACCGTTGGCCGCGTTGAAGCCGCCGATAGTGTTGCTCAAGAGCGCCTGATAACCGTTGGCCGTATTGTAGCTGCCGGTCGTGTTGCTGAAGAGCGCCGCCGCGCCGCTGGCCGTATTCTGGCTGCCGGTCATATTGGCGTAGAGCGCGGCTGAACCGCTGGCCATATTGTTGCTCCCGGTGGTGTTGTAGTAGAGCGCCTCTTCACCGCTGGCGGTATTGTAGTTGCCGATCGTGTTGCCCCGCAGTCCGTAGTAACCACTTGCCATGTTGTGGTGGCCGGTGATGTTGGAATAAAGCGCCTGGTAACCGCTGGCAGTGTTGGAGTTGGCGGTGGTGTTGTGGAAGAGCGCTTCAAGACCGGTGGCCGTGTTGTAGTTGCCGGTCGTGTTGCTGAAGAGCGCCTGATAACCGCTGGCGGTGTTGCTCTCGCCCGCTCTGTTGCCGTAGAGCGCATTCGTACCGCTGGCCGTGTTGAAGTTGCCGATGTCGTTGTTGTAGAGCGCATGAGCACCGCTGGCCGTGTTGCCGCTGCCGGTGGTGTTGTAGGTGAGCGCCTGCGAACCGATGGCGGTGTCGTAGCTGCCGTTCCCGATGCGCAAAAGCGCATTGTAGCCAAAACCTGAGTCCTCAAAGCCGGTGGTACTATTGTTGCCTGCTCCTTCACCGTAAAAGGTGTCGGTGAAACTCACGGCCTCTGTTTGCGCCAGGAGCGCCAGATTGCTGAGCACGAATGCGATGATGAGGAAGTTCTTGTTCATAAGCTGAATTGTTTTCATATGGAGTTGTGGTCTTTACTTGTTCTCTCCAGATCCGATCGGAAAAGTTTCAAGAATTTTTTCAGAAAATGAGGACGCGCGACTTTTTTGCAGGTGCCCACAGAAGAAGAGAAAACACCGAACCCGCACTCGCAAGGCTACGGCGCAGCAGGTGCCCAAAGTCGAACACCGAATGTGGCCGTAGATTCTTTCATTGGGCGTTGGACGTTGGACGTTGAGCATTGGACGTTTGCTTCCTGCTGTGAAAAAGGAGCATCCGCGCATTCCTACCTGCACCTACCGATTGCAGTTCAATCGCTGGTTCACGTTTTCGCAGGCGCGCGATATCGCGCCGTATTTGCACGCACTGGGAGTTAGTGACGTTTATGCGTCGCCGTATTTTCAGGCGAGCGCACATAGCCTGCATGGCTACGACATCAGCGACCATAACAAGCTAAACGCGGCGATCGGCTCGCGCGCGGATTACGACGCGTGGATCGCGCAACTGCACGCTCACTCGATGGGACAGGTTCTGGATTTTGTCCCCAATCACGTCGGCATTGGCGACTCGCGGAACCAGTGGTGGATGGACGTGCTGGAAAACGGCCGCAGCTCCAGATATGCGCCGTATTTCGACATCGACTGGGAGCCCCGGAAATTTGATCTTCGGGACAAGGTCCTTCTCCCAATCCTGAGCGACCAATACGGCCGCGTTCTGGAACGCGGCGAATTGCAGGTGCACTTTGAAGGCGGAACCTTTTATCTGCTCTACGGCGAGCGCAAACTCCCGATAGCACCGGGAACGTATCGTTACGTTCTGGAAATCACTTTACAAAATCTCGCCGACCACAAGGACGAAGATTATTACGCTCAATTACAAAGCATTCTCACTGCGCTCGAATACTTGCCGAAACGGACCGAAACCGATCCGAAAAAGATTACAGAGCGGATTCGCGAAAAAGAAATCATCAAGCGACGCTTGCAGCGGCTTTGTGCCGAAGCGCCGCAAGTGCAACGGGGGATGGAAAAGGCGTTGGCGCAGATCAATGGAAAACCTGGCGACGCACGCAGCTTCGACGTCCTGGATAAGTTGCTCAACGCGCAATCGTATCGCCTTGCGTTTTGGCGCGTCGCCGCGGAAGAAATCAATTACCGCCGTTTCTTCGACGTAAACGAGTTGGCGGCGATTCGGGTCGAATTGCCAAAGGTGTTCGACGCCGTTCACCGGCTTCTTTTGGATTTGGTGAGCACTGGCGCAGTGACAGGCCTCCGCATCGATCATCCGGATGGTCTTTACCTGCCCGACGAGTATTTCGACAAACTTCAGCAACGTTGCGCAAAAGCACTGGGGATCGCATTGCCTAAAGACGGTCGCGCGATTTACCTGGTCGCAGAAAAAATCCTGACCGGCCCGGAGACATTGCGCACGGGCTGGCGCGTGCACGGAACGACTGGTTATGATTTTGCGAATCAACTGACGCAGTTGCTCGTCGATTCCTCGGCGGAGGAGGCGATCACAAAGACGTTCCATCGGTTCATTGATCACTCGGTTCCTTTTAGCCATCTGTTGTATGCGAAAAAACTGCAGGTGATGAGACTCGCGCTGGCGAACGACGTCGACCTTCTCGGCGACATGCTCGATCGGATTTCCGAGCAAAACCGCTGGTATCGCGACTTCACGCTCGAAGCGCTTTCACGTGCGGTGCGCGAGACCATTGCCTGCTTTCCTGTTTACCGAACCTACCTCGCGCCGGGCCAGCCGGTGAGCGAAGAAGACCGTGAAATTGTCGAGCGCGCGATTGGCGGAGCCAAACGCCGTAACGCAGGGATGGACCAATCCATCTTCAATTATCTACGGGACGTGCTGCTCTTTCGGTTTCCACCAAATCTGGATGCCGCCGGGCGCGCGGCGCATACACATTTCGTTTTGAAATTTCAACAAACGACGGGTCCGGTCATGGCCAAGGGATTGGAGGACACCGTCTTTTATATTTACAATCGGCTGACAGGCCTGAACGAGGTAGGCGGCGAGCCGCAGCACTTTGGCCTCAGCGTCGAGTCGTTTCACCAGCGTAATGTGGATCGGCAACGCAATTGGCCCGCGACATTGCTGGCCACCTCAACACACGACACAAAACGCAGCGAAGACGTGCGTGCGCGAATTGTGGCGATTTCGGAAATCCCCGACCTTTGGCGGCGTTCGCTGCAACGCTGGCAAGTGGCGAATCGCCGTTGGAAACGAATGATCAATGACTTGGAAGCGCCGGACGCGAGCGAAGAATATTTATTGTATCAGACTCTGTTAGGCACCTGGCCCATGCAGCCAAATGGCGAACCCGAGGCTGTGGCAACGCCGGAGTACGTCGAGCGAATTCAAGCGTACATGGACAAGGCGCTCCACGAAGCGAAGATCAACACGAGCTGGATCCAATCGAACGAAGAATGGGATGCAGCAATGCGGGATTTTGTCGCCAAGATTTTGGATGCGTCGTCGCGAAACAAGTTTGTGCCGATTTTCCTTCCGGTTGCGCAGGAGATTGCGCGTCTCGGCGCCATCAATTCGCTCACGCAAACATTGGTTAAGCTGACCTCACCCGGCGTTCCCGATATTTATCAGGGCAACGAGATTTGGGATTACAGCCTGGTCGATCCCGACAACCGGCGTCCGATTGATTACAATCTGCGTCGCCAAATGCTGGACGGGTTGACGAGCGCCACGCCTGACGAGCTGATGCGGGCGTGGCCTGACGGCCGAATCAAATTGTTTCTGACCCAGCGCGTGCTGCGATTTCGTCGCGAGAATGCTGATCTTTTTCAACGCGGCGAATATCTGCCGCTTCGCGTGAGCGGAATCTTTGCGGAATGCTGTCTCAGTTTCGCGCGACGGCTGGCAGACAAATGGATTGTTGTGATGGCACCGCGACTTTCCGCGCGGATTGGTTTCCCCCCGGTAGGTAAATTGTGGAAAGACACGACGATCGAATTCCCCGAAAAACTTTCGCTTGCGCAGGCCCACGACTTGTTCACCTGTCGGCCAATTCCACTGCGTGATCGACAAGTGAAGCTAACCGATGCGCTGGCGACGTTGCCCTTCGCGGTGATCACGAATTTGTAGCCAGGCGTCTGACACAGATGCCCTGCAGCATTTGTTTTCGCGATCTTGTAGGGCGTTTGTGTCAAACGCCAATCGTTAGGTTCGCAACTGCGCAAAAAGCTGCATTAACCATTGCGCAAAATTCCCGAGGTTCGTAACCAAGTCGCCGCCGAAACTGGCAAATGTAATTTGTGGCGACGCGACAATCAGCATCGTGCTAAGCAAAAAAAGGTTCATCAGATAGATCACCACGAGCGAAAAAAATGTGCCCTGATCGCTGAGATCGGTCTGATTTTTCGGGATCATCCAGCAAGTGAACGTGAAGTGAAACGCCCAGGTCGCGCCGATCACCGCATAAAGCAACCGGCCGTACGGCTGCATGTTCAGAAAAAGGCTAAGCAGGCCGTAAGTAATCAGCGCTAAAATGCTGTAGATGGGGAAAAAATAAGGCGCCAGCGCGATCCAAAAGTTGGCCTTGCTGGTGACCACATGTCCTCCGTCACGACTAACTCGAAACCGGCTGACGCGTCCGCCCATCAACCAAACCCAGAGCGCATGAGTGAACTCGTGTCCAAAGACGTAGATCAAGAGTGGGCGCGGCAGACCAAAAAAGGCGATTAGCCAAAGAGTTGCGCCCAATGAAAAAAACCAGAATTCTTCACCCGCCCACAGCCGTTGAGTGACTGTCGCGCGGGCGAAGGCAGTGAAAAATGTCTGAGTCAGGATCGCGCAGATCGGCAGCAGGAAAAACGCAAACACAAATTTCACCCAACGCGTCGGCACCGTAAGCGGCTGGGTTGCGGCGACGAAGTTTCTCGATCTGGCGCTTGCAACACTTCGGACGACTTTCCGGGCACGTCCGGACTTGCGCCCTCCGCGATTGTTTGTCGATCTTCGCTTCGTTGCAGCCAAGTTGCCGCAGATTACGCAGATTGCGATGAATTTGGAAAAGCGAAATTTAAAGTTTCCGGGGAGGACAGGCCGCCAGCCTGTTCATCTCGGCAGCTTGCCGAGATGCTTCGCGCAAATCCGGAACAACTTTCGTTTGCATGTTTCCGGCATGCTGCCGGAAACTACAGGCTGGCAGCCTGTCTCCCAGAAACTACCGCATTACGCACGCCCCATGTAGGCGCCTGTGCGTGTGTCGATCTTGATCGTTTCGCCTTCCTTAATGAAAAGTGGGACGTTGATTGTCTTTCCGGTCTCCAGCTTTGCCGGCTTGGTGACGTTGCTGGCGGTGTCGCCGCGGACGCCTTCCGGTGATTCGATAACTTTGAGACCGACCGAAGCAGGCAGTTCGACCTGCACCGGTTTCCCTTCTGCATAGAGAACCTGCACTGAAAGATTTTCCACAAGATAATCTTTCGCGTCAGCGATCAGGTTTTCCTGCAACGTGATGGTGTCGTACGTCCCGGGATCCATGAAATGATATCCATTGCGATCTTCATAACTGAACTCGAGCTGTTTTCGCTCGATCTCGACGAGCTCCACCTTGTCGGTCGAAGCAAAGCGGACATCAGCGCTTTTGCCGGTGTTGATGTAGCGGATGATCGCCTGCACGAATGCGCGTAAATTTCCCGGGGTACGATGGTGCACTTCCAGAACAATGGCCGGATTGCCATTGTATTTTATGGCCATTCCTCGGCGAAGATCGTTGGCTGCAGGCATGGATTAAGGCGGGATTGGTTACAAAGTTACATCGTTACAGCGGAGAGAGCGCGGACTTTACATGCGGGACTGGATTTTGCAATTGTAGGGAGGGCGGTTCGCCTTCCGGGCCCAGGCAACCGATGCGGTTGCCCTACAGTAATTTCAACCGGGTCAAATCCTGCGAATCGACAATGCCCACGGGCACGTTGTCGTCGTCGATGACGACGAGATCGTCGATGCGATGGCGTTCCAGCAGATTCAAAACTTCGACCGCCAGTTTGTCTTTGTGCACGGTCACTGGATTCAACGTCATCAGGTCTGCCACCAGTCGTTCGCCGATCCTTGAATCCGATTGAAAATGCCGCACGAAATCGCCGTGAGTGAAGATGCCTAGCAATTGCTTCTCTTCATCAGTCACAACAGCAGCGCCGGCGCGCACACTCGTCATCGTCTTAAGCACGTCGCGGATGGAAGCATTGGTAGAAACAATTGCCATCGCTTCGCGCGGCCGCATGATTTGATGCACGCGAATCAGCATGCTGCGGGCGATCATTCCGCCGGGGTGAAACTTGGCGAAATCTTCCTTCTTAAAGCCGCGTGCCTCGAGCAATACCATCGCCAGCGCATCGCCCAGCGCTAGCATCACGGTCGTGCTCGAAGTCGGTGCCAGGTTCAGCGGGCAAGCTTCCTGTTCGATATTTACGTCGAGACACAAATGCGCGTTTTGTGCCAGAACCGATTTCGAATCGCCGCACATGGCGATGATCTTAACGTGGAACCGCGCAATGGCGGGAAGGATTCGAACCATTTCTTCCGTCTCGCCGCTCGCGCTCAATGCGAGCACCACATCGCCATCCGCGATCACGCCAAGGTCGCCGTGCAACGCGTTTGAGGAATCGAGCACCACTGCAGGCGACCCGGTGCTGGTGAGAGTGGCGGCGATCTTTGCGCCGATGTGCCCGGATTTTCCGACACCCAGAACAACGACTTTACCGCGCGCGTCCACCGTTTCCTTGATCAATTCGACCGCGCGTGAGAAATTTTCGTCCAGGCGGTCCCGGAGTCGCTTGAGCTCAAAAATTTCTATGTCCAGGACACGTCCGGCCTTTTCAAGGTAGTCCATCGAAGTATATAATGTCGGCAAGGCGTAGTGTCGGGCAAGAATTTGCGCGCCTCAGGGGAAAGGAAAAACATGAAAACGTTCATAATCGCAACCCTCGCCGCACTGGTGACAAGCGCGTTGGCACAAGAATACAGAGCACCGATTGGGCCACAGAAACCCGTCCGTGCGATGGAAACCCCGCCACCACTTTTGCTGCGGCCTGCGGTTGATGGAGTAGTTCCGCGCGCATTCGGTCCTGGACGTAACCCGTTCCAGATGCTCAACCCGTGGGCGCCAGCCCGCTACGGCACTTGGGTGGACAGCACGGCGTTCGATCCCAATCACCCTGGGAAATGGAACGGCATTAAGCTGTTCGAGATTATCTTTTGATTTCTGTTGCTTACCTGTGACACCGGAGCCATGGCGTGCGCAGACCGGTTGTTTACCGTTGCTGCATTGGGCCAAAGAACTCTGCTACCTGCGAGCGTACGGCTTGAAACGAGAGTCGCTCCCGTGCGCGTTCCTGCGATTCCCTTACAACCGCAGCACGTAAATCGGCATTTCTCAACAAATCGAGCGCCATCGAAGCGATCTCGCTAATGGTTCGGCCTTCGCCGCAAGTTTTCGAAAACGCAATTCTTTCAATGGCACCGTCGCCGCCGACGCATGCGATGCGGCCGAGAAGGGCATCGCCTGCGACCTGGCCCGGCACGTGGCTGCGGTCGAGTTGCAAGACGATCTTATGCCGCGCCACGTCGCGAAGATAATCCCTGTAGGACTTCCATTTCTCGATCAACCGGAGTTTTCCGTCTGGAAATTTTAGCTCCTCGAGCAACCTCCGTCCCTTGGAGCCGTCGAGATTAACGACCGTCACCGGTTCACCCGTCGCGTCGCAAAGCTGGCGCGTAACCAAAAGCGCCGCGAAATGATTGCGCGATGGGACGTCCCATTCACGCGTGCCGACGAAAATTCCCGACTGTTCAGTTGGTGGCACAGACAAATTCCATCGTGAGTCTTCGACGGGATAGGGCGTCGGAATGAAAGCAACCGTCGCAGGGTTTCGCGTCGAGCGAAGGCGTTGATAAAGTTCAGCAGCTTCCGGAGTCGTGGCGATGCATCCATCCGCTTCTGCCACAATTTTCATGAAGCGCGCTAACTTTGCGCGGTCGCGCAACTGCTGTGCTATCTGGTGTAGCCCAGTCTCCTTCAACGAAACTGCGATGGTGCGACCCTGTTTCTTAAGGTCAGCTAATGCGCGCTCCGACGTCCGAAAATCGCTGCGCAACAGTAGAAGAACCGGTGTTTTCTCAGCGATGGCGCGGCGCGGATTGAAATGAAAAGCTCCCAACGTGCATGCCGCAAAAGCGTGGAAGTTGATGGGCGGATGCGCGCCTTCCCCTGGAGCAGGGACTGTATCGAACCGTTGTTCCGGGTCGCGCCCCCCGGGGTTCAAAACAGTTAACCGAAAATGCCCCGCGCTTTGCGACCTCATCGATTAGTGGATTCGCAGCTTCACCACTTACTCGTCAAGATCGCGCGGAGGTGTCGCGGATCTCAGGAGCGTGGCATTCTCATCTTCCTGGTCGAGTGGTTTAACTGGGATCGCGCGCCGAACCTCGGTCGTTTGCTGCGGTGCGACCGGGATGGCCTTTCTGATCGGTTCAACCGGAATCGCTTTCCTGATCTCTGAATTGGATTGTGGTGACTGAGTCCCGGCCCCGCTTCGCTGCGGAGCGTTATTTGCCGTCTTTACTTCACTCGCGACGCCTGTGTCCTCAGTCTTCTGACTGTCCGCGGTCTGTGTTGGTGCTTGGGGCACTGGCTCGGGCTTCAGCGTTGGTTTGAGAGAATTGTACGGGTCGTTATCGGCTACAAGAGTCGCACTCCTGATTTCGATTGGGGCGACTTCGCTCAGGTTCACAGCCAGGGCAGCACGCGGCAAATCGCTGGAAGAAAACTCGCGGGCGAGGCGAGCACGCGCTTCACCGTGCACGTTGCAAGACTCAATGGGTGCTTGCGAGGCCGTCGCGATCTCCGTGTACGTAGTACGCCGCTGCACCGTGTCGCCATTCGCTGTCTTTACAGCGTCATAACATTTATCGGTCGCCAGCAAACCAGATCTCGAACAAATCTCGATCTGCTTTAGTCCGGTTGGCCCCCTAATTTCTCGCGGCGGATAACTTTGGGCAGCGGCATTCATAACGTCGACCCAAATCGGCAGCGCGAGTTCGCGGCCGAAGGCGCCTCGATAAATTTTTTGCGGCTTGTCAAAGCCTGCCCAGACAGCGCACGTGAAATTGGAATCGTATCCGGCAAACAACGCGTCGGTGAAATCGTAAGCGGTGCCGGTTTTACCTGCTACTGGCATCTTTTTGAGACCAAATTCTGTAAAGGCAGCTTTGCCGGTTCCAGATTGAAGCGCTTCTGCGAGACAAGAATGCACCTCGTAGGCGGTCTCGGGCTTGATGACTAATTTCCGGATACTCTCCGGCTTCCCATTCCAAACCAGCGTTCCATCTTTTTCTTCGATCCGCTCCAAAATGTGGGCTGCATTTGGCCGCCAACCGCCATTTGGAAATATCGTGTATGCAACAGCGAGCTCGGCCAGGGTCATTTCGCTGCTTCCCAGAAATGTAGCCGGATAAGGTCGAAGCGAAGAACGAATGCCCGCCGCAGAGCAAAGCTGCAACATCGTATCGACGCCCGCATTCATTCCGATGCGGACGGTTGCGCCATTCTTTGATTTGGCTAACGCCTGCCTCGCAGTCATGGTGCCTTCGTAACGGTTCTCGGCGCTTTCCGGGCCCCATTCGCCGAGAATTCCCGTTGTGCCGCCGATCATGACTGCGCGGTTATCGAGGGGGGAATCTTCCACTAACGATCCGGGATACGCGCCTTTTTCGAAAGCTGCCGCGTAAACAAACGGCAGCATTGCAGTGCCAGCGGGCCGCCGCGCTTGCAGCGCACGGTTGTATTGGTTGTGCTCGAAATCGCGTCCGCCTACGAGCACCAAAATGTCTCCGCTCGCGTTGTCCAGGCCAATGACTGCGCCCTGCAGATACTCGGGCGCTGGCTGATCAGACATTGTTCCATTGGCCTTGGCCTTTCGGAACGACGTCGCATATGCAGCGTAAGTCTGGTGATTGTAATCGGGATGCTGCTCCACCGCTTCGAGATGAGCCCGGAGAGAATCCTCGGCTGCCTTCTGCAGATTGACATCGATCGTGGTGTGAATGCGAAAGCCTTCGTTCATCGCTCGGTCCCATCCCACCGCGGCGATGACCTGCTGGCGGATATAATCGACGGCATAGGTTTGTCCCTGGGCGTTTTGCCGGCTCCCGATGGCGATCTGTTCCGCTCTGGCAGCGGCGCATCGTTCGCGGCTGATAAATCCGAGGTCCCGCATCCGATCGAGCGCAAAGTCGCGCACCTCACGTGAATTGGCGCGATCACTCCATGGCGACAATCGATTTGGGCTCTTGATCAAACCGGCGAGCGTGGCGCATTCCGCCAGCGACATTTCGCGCGCGGGCTTTGCAAAGTACCCTCGAGCCGCCGCTTCCGCCCCATATAAGCCGCCGCCGAAGTAGATCCGGTTCAGATACAGCTCCATGATTTTTTGTTTCCCGAACTGGTCTTCGATTCGGCTCGCCAGGAATATCTCCAGTAGTTTGCGGCGGAACGTTCTTTCTTTTAGGGAAAAACTGTTGCGCGCCATTTGTTGGGTGATCGTGCTGCCACCCTGGCGTACGTGTCCGGCCGTGAAATTTTTCAACGCCGCCCGGATGATCCCCAGCAAATCGTAGCCGTGATGCTGATAAAATTTTGCGTCCTCAACGGCAACAACTGCGTTGACAAGATCGGAAGGCAACTGGTCGTAAGGAACTGTCTGACGGTTTTCGACATAGATCTGGCCGAATATTTTGCCGTTCCGATCCAGAATCACGCTGGCTGACTCCATCTGGTCGAGCTTGGTTAGATCGAACGTTTTAGCCTGCGCTTTGAGGTCGGCGACGAGGCTGGAAACAAAAACAGTTATACCAACGGCCAGCACCGCAATGACGGCGACGGGAATATAAAACCACGGCCTCAAATACCAGGGTGGCCGAAAACGGTAGCCCGGCGGAGGCCTCAGGTATGTGCTGGACGATCTCAAAGGCCGGAGAATTTAACGGCGAAACGTCCAACCCTCAATGCCCAACATCCAACACCCAGTTTAGAGGTCAGAAGTTGAAAATTGAGCGTTGGACGTTGAGCGTTCGATATTGAACGCGCAGGACGGAAATCACGCGCTGGTCAGGTTGATCGTTGCCGAAATTGAAAAACGCGGCCCTATGTCATTTGCGCGCTTCATGCACCAGGTGCTCTACCATCCTGAGCACGGATACTATTCCTCCGGACGCTGCGCGATTGGCCGCAACGGCGATTATTTTACTAACGTCAGCGTAGGTCCTTTGTTCGGGCAACTGTTATGTGCACAGTTTGCCGAAATCTGGGAGCGCCTCGGCAAACCCAACAATTTCGTGATTCTCGAACAGGGAGCGCACGATGGGCAGTTCGCCCACGACGTTCTCGAATATGCGCAAAAACGCGCGCCGGAATTCTTCGCAGCTTTACGCTACCGAATAGTCGAGCCGTTTCCGGTGTTGCGAGAGCGACAATCGCGGATCCTGGAGCCATTTCGCGAGAAGATCGAACATTGCGACTCGTTGCAATCATTCGTGGGCGTTCATTTTTCCAACGAGCTGCTCGACGCGATGTCTGTGCGCCTGATCAGCGACGGAGTGGAAAAATTTGTCGATCTCGAGGGCGACAAGTTTGTGTTAATCGAGTGCCCGCTTTCTCGAGAAGCCGCTGCATTCAACCAACCCGTGCTCGATTGGATTGACGATGTCGCCGGGAACTTGCAGGGCGGGTACGTGATTGCGATCGATTACGGGCGTTTGGGCGACGAATTTCAGGCGAACCTTCAAGTGCGCGCGCAACATCGACATCTCGATTCGCCATTCGAGCAGATAGGACACGCGGACATCACGATGCAAGTGGATTGGTTGAGCATTATCGAACGCGCGCGCGCAAACGGGATGCGTGTCGCCGGATTCACCGATCAATATCACTTCCTGACTGGAATCATCTCTGAACTTTGCAGGGTCGGTTCGAGCCAATCGCTACTCGCTGATTCGCCGAAGACAACACGCGAGTTGCAAACGCTACTCCATCCGGAAATGCTCGGTCGCGTTTTTCAGGTGCTCGCGCTGGAAAAAAATGTTGGTGCGGGCGCGACTGGCCTGGCAGGCTTTAAATTCGCGCGCGAACCGCGCTTCTGCGTTGAGCGCCCTTGAATAAAAGCATTGCAGTCGTCCCAGGCCGCTTGCATGCGTGAGTTGTGCGGGCGATGACTTCCTAATGTTTTCCGTCCTTTCGAAATGGCCGCTTGTTCGTCAAATTCGCGAACGCAGGGACGGCACTGGCCTTGAGTCGATGTCGGACAAGACGCGTGCGCTGCAGGCGCGCACTGATGACGCAAAAGTGGCGCGTTCGATTTGCCCTTATTGCGGAGTCGGATGCGCCCAACTGATTTACCACAAAGACGGAAAACTGGTTTCAATCGAAGGCGATCCTGAAAGTCCGATTAGCCAGGGAAATCTTTGTCCAAAAGGCGCCGCGTCGCACCAGTTGCTTACGCACTCCCGACGCGAAACGAAAGTGAAGTATCGCGCGCCGCGCGCGAAAGAATGGACAGAGATGTCGCTTGAGCGCGCCATGGACATGGTAGCCGAGCGGGTCTGGGAATCGCGCAAGCGCACATTCGTTAGTGAGGTCGACGGATCAGCCGTCAATCATACAACCGCAATCTGTCACCTCGGCGGCGCGACGCTCGATAACGAAGAGAATTATTTGATCAAAAAGCTTTTCACTGGAGGCCTGGGGATGGTTTGCGTGTCCAACCAGGCCCGGATATGACATAGCAGCACGGTGCCCGGTCTGGGCACCTCATTCGGGCGGGGCGGAGCTACGACCGCGCAACAAGATCTGGCCAACGCTGACTGTATTTTGATCGAAGGCTCATCCATGGCGGAGGCGCATCCGGTCGGTTTTCGCTGGGTCATGAAGGCCAAGGAGCATGGCGCCACAATCATCCATGTGGATCCACGTTTTTCGCGGACCAGCGCGCTGGCCGACATTTGGGTGCCGATTCGCGCAGGCACAGACATCGTGTTTCTCGGGGGACTAATCAGGCATTTAATTGAACACAACCTCTACTTTCATGAGTACGTCGTCCATTACACCAACGCGTCCTGCATTTTGTCTGACGAATACAGCGACCCGGAAGACAACGGCAATGGGTATTTCTCGGGCTGGAACGAAGAGAAGCGCGCTTACGAAGGCGACAGTTGGGTTTACAAAGGAGGGGACCTGAGTCGGCCACAGCGCGATCTTACATTGCAAGACCCGCAATGTGTGTTTCAAAAACTAAAACGTCATTTCTCTCGCTACACGCCGGAGATGGTACAGAAGATTTGCGGCATCCCGCCCGACCTTTTTCACAAAGTCGCGCATTGTCTCGCTGCTGCATCTGGCCCGGAGAGGACTGCCGCGGTTTGTTACGCAGTCGGCTGGACGCAGCATTCGAAGGGAGCGCAGATCATCCGAACGGCTGCGATTCTGCAATTGTTGCTTGGAAATATCGGCCGACCCGGCGGCGGAATTCTCGCCTTGCGCGGTCATGCGTCAATCCAGGGGTCGACCGATATTCCGACGCTTTACGACATTCTTCCCGGCTACCTCACAATGCCACGCAAGGGAGACGCAACCCTTCAGCAGTATCTCGAACATTACACAAAAAAAACCGGTCTCTGGGCACACTACCCGGAATACCTGGTCAGCACGCTTAAGGCTTACTACGGGAAGCACGCGACTGTGGAAAACGATTTCGGCTACGGTTTCCTTCCCAAACTTACCGGCAACCATTCCTTCTTCGAATTTCTTTACGACATGCTCGATGGGAAGATGGAAGGGATGTTTTTGATGGGGCAAAACCCAGCAGTTGGAGCGCCCAATTCACGCCTCCAACGCAAGGCGCTGACAAAACTGAAATGGTTGGTCGTCCGCGATATGGTTGAGATTGAATCGGCAAATTTCTGGCGCGAGTCGCCCGAGGTCGAGCGCGGGGAATTGAAGCCCGAAGAGATTGAGACTGAAGTTTTTTTCCTCCCCGCGGCTGGTCACGCCGAAAAGGAAGGCGCCTTCACGAATACGCAGCGACTCTTGCAATGGCGCGAAAAAGCCGTGGACCCTCCGGGCGATGCGCGTTCGGATGCATGGTTTGTACATCAACTCGCGTTGCGTCTGATTGCCAAAGCAAAACAATCAGGCGACGCGCTCGATGAGCCGTTGCGAGCCCTTGATTGGTGGTATCCTGAAGATGAGCTCGGCGATCTGAAAATGGAAGCCGTTCTCGCCGAGATCAACGGCTGGCAAACCGCTCGTGCAGCCGCGGGCGTTGTCCGCGGCGGCAGCGATGGCGTTCTCTTCGGCGGCGTTGATCGCGAAGGCAATCCGCATCACGGCCCACAGGTCAATGGCTTCGCCGAATTGAAAGCTGACGGATCCACTGCATGCGGCGCCTGGATTTACTCCGGCGTGTTTGGTCGCGATGGTGTGAACAAAGCGAACTCACGGAAGTCACGAGATTATCTCGGTCACGGCTGGGGCTTCAGTTGGCCGAGCGATCGCCGAATCATTTATAATCGGGCTAGCGCGCGGCCGGACGGCCGTCCCTGGAGCGAACGGAAAAAACTGGTGTGGTGGGACTCCGAAAAATGGACCGGCATCGATGTAGCCGGATTTGTACAAGGTAAACCTCCCGACTATGAGCCTGAGGTCGGCGCCGAAGGTCTTGATGCAATTCCCGGTGATGCGCCGTTTATCCTGCACGAGGACGGCTTGGGCTGGATCTACGTGCCAAAGGGTTTGAAGGACGGCCCGTTGCCGACTCATTACGAACCGCTGGAGTCGCCCGTACCAAATGAACTTTATTCGCGCGATACCAATCCGCCGGAGCATTGGTTTTCGCGCAGCGAAAATCGGTTCGCACCTCCCGGCGATTCCAGATTTCCGTTCGTGCTGACCACATATCGCCTGACCGAACATCATACGGCCGGCGGTATGTCACGTTTTCTCAGTCATCTCGCGGAATTGCAGCCGGAGATGTTCGCCGAAATTTCGCCCGAGCTGGCACGCGAGCTTAAGATCCGCAACGGCGACTATGTGTGCATTGTTACCTTACGCGCAGCCATTGAAGCGCGCGCACTGGTTAGTCGTCGCATTCGACCATTGCAACTCAATGGAAAAACACTGCACCAGGTCGCTTTGCCCTATCATTACGGAACAGCCGGTCTCGTACGCGGCAGCGCCGCCAATGATCTTCTCACCATCTCCGGCGAACCAAATGTGACGATCATGGAAGCCAAGGCGTGCACTTGCAACATTGTGCCCGGGCGTCTGCCGCGTGGATCGGCGTACGCAGATTTCCTGAACAGATACGCGCCCCAAGCCGATCCGCCCGTTTTACATCCCGAGGAGCCGCGCGGTACAGTGACTCTCCGCGGCGGGGGTCTCGCGATGGAAGGAAAAGAATGAGGTCGCCAAGAATGGCAAGGCCCACCCGAATGCGTCGATGATCGCGGCCATGCGTGTATCTGGCTACTAAGTCTCAAGAATCACACGCTCGATGTGCGAATAAATATTGAACGATGGCGGACGCAAAAATCCGATCAGGGTTTGATTGCTTTCCCGGGCAAAATCAACCGCCAGCGTGGAAGGCGCTGAAACAGCAGCGACGATGGGAATACCGGCAGCAAGCGCTTTTTGTACGATTTCAAAAGAAGCGCGGCCGCTCACCAGAAGTAGATGGCGATCCAGCGGCAACGCCCTGCTGAGAAACGTGTGACCGATGACCTTATCGACCGCGTTATGGCGGCCGATGTCCTCACGAACAATTTTCAATTCACCGTTCAGATCAAAAATTCCCGCGGCATGAATTCCACCGGTTCGCGCGAAATCGCTTTGTGCCTTTCGCAATTTTTCAGGGAGCGAAAGCAGTTTGGCGATCTCGATTCGAACATTAGCCGATCCGATAGCGGGAAAATCTTGCCGGATCGCGTCGATGCTCGTCTTGCCGCAAAGCCCGCAGCTGCTCGAAATCGTTCCGAAACGTTGCGCGGTGTTCAGCCTGACTCTTACGCCCCGGGCAAGCTCGACAACCACAACGTTGTCGATGCCCGTGGAGATTTTTGCAACTTGTTGGCAGTCACGAACAATCGCTTCGGAAAGCAGGAAACCAGCGGCGAGCTCATCATCGTGTCCCGGTGTGCGCATCGTGGTTGCCAGAGTTTTGTCGCCGATTCGAATTTCGAGCGGCTCTTCGATCGTCAGCTCGTCGCGCAAATACTCGAGTGCGCCGTCTTCCTTTCGCCGGATGATTTGCCCCGGACCGATGCTGTGGGGTTCTTTCATGTGCAATGATTTCAGGTATTGTTGCCGCCGGTGGAAATCTGTCACCTGTACATTTCGCCGGGACACAATTTCGTCGGTCACCACGGCCGTGAGCCGGACACGCACCCTATGATTGAGGTGCCGAGAATCGAATGCGCAGCGGGGCGGGGGATTCGCGGCGATCGGTATTTCGATTTCAAAGACGATTACAAAGGACAGATCACATTTTTTTCGCAGGAAGTTTTCGATGAACTATGCGCTGCGCTGCAAGTGCACAACTGTTCGCCCGCTCTCGCGCGACGCAACGTGATTACCAGCAGCGCCGATCTGAACCAGCTGATTGGCCAGAATTTTGAGGTTCAAGGCATGCGTTTTCATGGAATGGAAGAATGCCGGCCGTGCTATTGGATGGATCGCGCCTTCGCTCCCGGCGCCTACGAATTCTTGAAAGGTCGCGGTGGCCTGCGCGCGAAGATTCTGTGCGACGGCATGCTCCGCTCGACTGCGCGATTGACTGAAGTCACAGACGAGCGCTTTGCAGTCGCCTCTCCCTTTGCAAGGGAGAGGAAAGGGTGAGGGTTTTGTTGCACGTCATTGCGCGGTGAAAAACCCACCTCAATTCTCTCCCCTTCGTGACGGGCGAGGCGGAGTCCGCCGGTTTCGACTATGAACATCAGCGGTGTGTTGCTCGCGGGTGGTGAATCGCGGCGGATGGGCAGAGAGAAAGCGACCGTTCTCTTCCGCGGGAAACCGCTTTGGGAAATTCAGCTCGGTCTCCTCCGGAAATTGGAGCCGGCAGAAATCTTTATTTCGGCAAGAACGGATCCGTCCTGGCGGCCTGCGGCCGTTCAGTTTGTTGCGGACGCTCCGCCTTCGCGCGGGCCGCTCAGCGGCCTTGCTGCTTCGCTGGCGCGCATGCGCACAACGCATCTGCTGGCACTCGCGATCGATATGCCGTTTATAACCGAAAATTTTCTTCGGTATGTTTGCGACCAGATTGACCCGCGTGTTGGGGTGGTTCCGAAGATCGACAACCGCGCTGAACCGCTGGCGGCGATTTATCCTCGAGACGCAGTTATCGATTTTCGGAACGCGCTGGCCGGCACTGATTTTTCCTTTCAAACACTCGTCCGTCGTCTGGTGCACAGTGGGAAATTGCGGGAGCTAGCTGTTAACGAGCAGCAGAGGAAGTTGTTCCTGAACGTGAATGAAGTTTCCGATCTCGCGGCTTTGTAGCCGAGGGCGCCGGCTTCGGCCGCAAGAAAATTTCTTTGGCGCATGCCCTGGTGCGTGAAAGTCAAGAGCTGCGCTTGCAAATCTGCTACACCTGTTCGATATCTTCACGGCCATTCGGTGATGAAGCGATCTATCTTCCGCACTGCGATTTTATTGTTTTCGGTCCCAGCGTGTGCCTTCGCCGCGACCAACGTAGTTAATATGTCGCATTACGACATGATGCGGCCAGATTTTGCCGCGGTAAAACGCCAAGGTATCGTGGGTGTGATTCACGAAGCCACATATCCGCCCTTCGTACGGGACGCTAAGTATCTGGACCGGCAAATGGGAGCGCTGCAAGCCGGATTGCTCTGGGGCGCGTACCATTACGCCAATGGAAGCGATCCGATTCGACAGGCTGATCACTTTCTAAGCGTCGTATCAAGTGCGTGGGCGCAGGCCAATCCTGTAACGCGGCCGAGCGCAGGTGTGCTGCTGGTCCTCGATTTTGAAAAGAACGGTCATTATCCTGGCGGAAGTATGCGACCTGATCAGGCGGTTGCCTTCATCGATCGGATCCACCAGCGCACAGGTGTGTATCCCGGTGTTTACTCCGGCGAATACCATCTCAGTCAGGTCCTAAACAGTTCGAGAGTGACTCCTGCGCAGAAGAAGACGCTGACGAATTGCTGGCTGTGGGTTGCGAATTACAGCAAAGAGCCGCGCGCGACTGCGCCATGGAACTATTGGGCTCTCTGGCAATACACCGGCGATGGCCGCTGCAAACTCCCGCGATCTGCTTATCCGACGAGGGTCGCCAACATCGCTAAAGCGGAACTGAACATCTTCCGCGGAAGCCGAAATGACCTGCAAGACTTCTGGCAGCGGCGCGGATGGGACCCTGCAGGAGGGAAGCCCCGTCGCGAATCGGAGCGGGCGCTCACGGCCGAATTGTAAGCGCGCACGATCGGCGACTGGAAAGCCTGCCGCTTGTCATTTCTGAATACCGCGTCGCGTCGTCAGATAAACCGCAAAGCTCCCAAGCCAATGTCCGCCTTCGTAGTGTGCGCCTGTGACTGCTGCAATTCCGGCGCGGCGATGCTCGTCAGCCGCCGCTGATAGCGCGGGACGACGCGGATCATCGGCGGGAAGCACCGAGGCGATTCCTTCCAGCATCCAGGCGCGGCTCAAGTTTAGCCCATCGAGATGGGCCAGCTTCGGATCGCTCGGGTCGGGCGAAACAGTCACAGGCAGCCAGTTAGCTGTAGCCGCCTTGCCTTGTAGAGGCACCTCTGGAATTTGCGGCAGAAATTCCTTCAACCATTTCGCAAACTCATCTTGTGACAAGACGCGGCGCATCACGTCGGCTTCCGCCAAACACGGCGAGAGAAAATCTTCACCGGAAGGTTCGTAATTGAGCGGACAATTTTTGTCGGCGAGGAAAAACTTTTTTGCTGAATCAGTAGCCAGCCTGGCGAGAGAGTCATTCCTGGTTGAGCGCGCGTAATCTAAGATCACGCCGAGCCCGAACGCCGTTTGGTCGTGTTCGCCGATGCGGACGGGATACGAAAGTTTCGGCAGCCACGTTTTCAATCGCTCTACCGCTGCATCTTCGAGTGGGCGCAGGTTGGCTGCCATTCCACGCGCCTGGTCATCATCCCACTCGCGCAGCTCAGCGCACAATTGCAAAAGCCATGCGAGTCCGTACGGCCGTTCGAAGCTGGCGCGACCTTCGCCGCGGATATATGCAGCTTCCTGCTTCAAATTTTCAGCAGTAAGACTCTTTCGCAACGCATCGCGCGCCGCCCCGGAAAACGATGCGTTTGGAAACGTTCGCAGCAATCTCACAAGCAACCAATGTCCGTGTACGGACGAATGCCAGTCGTAGCAGCCGTAAAACGCGGGCGTCAGCTTGCGTGGCGGCGCCACGTCTGTGTCGCTGTTTAAGACATGACTGATTTTGTTCGGGTATTCCTTCCCGACACATGCAAGCGCCAGTTTCGCGAAGCGCTCCGCTGCTTTTGCGTCGAACATCGATGTTTCTCCAGCGAAAAATGCAAGGCTTGGCGCGAAAAAAAACACGGCGAAAAGAACAGGGTTCTTCATTGAGCGTTGGATGTTGGATGTTGAGCGTTGGACGTTTTCGGATAAATCACAAGTCCTTATGCGAGCCCTTCATTCCTTCGCCGTTTGCATTTTCGGTCTTAGCGCGCAAGTCACAGCCATGTTCGCCACCGATTCCGAGAACCCGCTGATGCAGGAAAGCACGCTGCCGTATCATTATCCCGCCTTCGACAAATTGAAGGACGAGCATTTTGTACCTGCGATCGAAGCCGGAATGCGCGAGCAACTTAAGGAGATTGAGCCGATCGCGAATAATTCTGAGGAGCCCACATTCGACAACACCATCGTCGCACTCGAGCGGACCGGACGATTGCTCGACCGCGCCCAGCGCACGTTTTCAAATCTGAACGCGTGCGACACAAACCCGAAACGGCAGGAGATCGACAAAGAAATGGCGCCGAAACTCTCCTCACACCGTGATGAGATCTTTTTGAATCCCAAGTTGTTCTCGCGGGTGCAGGCGCTTTATGACAAACGCGACCAGCTCAAACTCGACCCCGAATCCGCTTATTTGCTGGAACGCTACTACAAGGATTTCGTTCGCGCCGGCGCGAAACTGGCCGATGCCGACAAAGAAAAGCTTAAAAACATCAATGCCGAGCTGGCGACACTGCAGTCGCAGTTTGAGCAAGACGTGCTGAAGGAGCGGAACGCGTCCTCGATTGTAGTCGATCAAAAGGAAGAGGTTGCCGGCCTGACCAAGCAGCAAATCGCCAGTCTCACCGCCGCGGCTAAAACCGAGCACAAGGAAGGAAAGCTCGTCGTTCAACTGCAGAACACGACAGGCCAGCCGTTGCTCGGTTCGCTGCAGAATCGGTCTCTGCGCGAACAGGTCATGCGAGCGTCACTTTCGCGAAACAGCAAAGCCGGCGAGTTCGATACACAGAATATTGTCCAGCGTACCGTGTGGCTGCGCGCGGAGAAAGCCAAGCTACTTGGCTACTCGAATTGGGCGGCGTATCAACTCGAAGACCAAACCGCGCACGATGTGCCGACAGTGAACAAACTGCTGGCCGATCTCGCTCCGCCCGCTGTGGCCAACGCGAAAAGTGAAGCAGCCGAAATGCAGAAAATCGTTGATGCAGAGAAAGGCGGGTTTCAAATCTCGTCGTGGGATTGGGATTTTTATTCGGAGAAAGTGCGCAGGGCGAAGTATGCGTTCGACGAAGCCGAAGTGCGGCCGTATTACGAGCTGAACCACGTCCTCATCGACGGCGTCTTTTACGCCGCGGGAAAACTCTACGGGCTTACATTTAAGGAGCGCCACGATTTGCCCGTTTATCAGCCGGACGTGCGCGTATTTGAAGTTTACGATCGTGACGGCAAACCGCTGGCGCTGTTCCTCGCCGACTATTACGCCCGCCCTTCGAAACGCGGCGGTGCGTGGATGAACGCGTACCTGCAGCAAAACGATCTGTTCGCGACCAAGCCCGTCGTGGCCAATCATCTCAATATTCCCAAGCCACCGGCAGGCGAGCCGACACTTCTCACTCAAGATGAAGTGCGGACTGCATTTCATGAGTTCGGCCATGCGCTGCACGGGATGTTTTCGAAGATAAAGTATCCGCGATTCAGTGGGACGAGTGTGCCGCGCGATTTCGTCGAGTATCCGTCGCAAGTGAACGAGATGTGGGCACGCTGGCCGGAGGTTCTGAAGAGTTACGCGAAGCATTACAAAACAGGCAAGCCGATGCCGCAGGCGTTGCTCGACAAGGTGATCGCTTCGGAAAAGTTCAATCAGGGATTCAAAACCACTGAATACCTGTCGGCATCGTTGCTCGACCAGGCCTGGCATCAACTTTCGCCTAACGAAATTCCGAGGGATGCGCTCGAGTTTGAAGCGGAGGCATTGTACAAGGCCGGGGTCGATTTTCCACCGGTGCCGCCGCGTTACCGAAGCTTTTATTTTTCACACGCATTCGCCGGCGGCTACTCGGCCGGTTACTACTCCTATCTCTGGAGCGAAGTGCTCGATGCCGACACGGTCGAGTGGTTTAACGAACACGGCGGATTGAAGCGCGAGAACGGCGACCGCTTTCGCGCCATGTTGCTCTCGCGCGGCGGCTCTGCTGACGCCCTGGGGCTGTTTAAGAATTTCGTCGGACGCGATCCCTACATCGAGCCGTTGCTAAAGCGACGCGGGCTTGATCGCACACCCCGGGCCGACGATACAAAGGTCGAAGCGCAAGTGCCGCTTGGAAGATAAGTTTCCAGCTTGTCTCGGCCGACAAGCATCTTGCTTGTCGATTCTGGAAAGCACAGCGACAGGCTGGAAGCCCAGCCTTCCGAGTCAGGCAAGATGTCTGACTTCCGATTGTCCATCTTGTCGGTGGAAGTGCCGCCGCAATTTTGTTAGTCTTCATCCTCGGTGCGCGAGATTGCCGCAGTGACCGAGACTTCCTGTTCGCGACGAACAGTCATAATCATTTGTGTGCTGTTTCTGCTGGTTCTGTTGCCGGCTCAATCTCAGATCCCGAGCCCCTCCCAGACGCCATTGCCGCGTAATCCTCGAATGTTGAATCAATATCGCACGCCTGCATCGCGTAGCGATGTTATCCCAAGCCCGACTCCAGCGATGCGACCGCCACGCAGGTACAACATTGCAAGCCCGACTCCAGCGATGCGACCGCCGCGTACGTACAACAGTCCAAGCCCGACTCCATCGATGCGATTGCCACGCACGTACAACACTGCAAGCCCAGCTGCACCTACGCGACCGCCGCGCAGGGAAAATACCGCGAGCCCAGACCTCCCGACACAGCGGCCGCGGAGATACAACACTGCAACTCCGACTGTTTCGCCGCGACTTCCGCGTAGAGACAACACCCTAAGCTCCGTCACACCGCCGCCACCGCCACCACCGTCGCGCACGGATATCACCGCCAGCCCGACCCGACCGACGCGACCGCCGGGTACGGGCAACACCGCGAGCCCCACCACACGGACGCAGCCATCGCTTGGGGGCAACGCCTCGAGCCCTTCCGAGACGCCATTGCGTCGCCTCGAGCCGGGAATGTTGAACGAGTACCGCATACCGCCTTGGCGTAGCAATGTTACCGCAAGCCCGACTGTTTCGATGCAATCGCCACGTAGGTACGAGACTACAACTCCCATCATTCGTTTTCGGCCGCCGATTCCAGAAACCACTGCAAGCCCCAATATTCATTTTCCTCCGCCGATTCCGGATATCACCGCAAAGCCAGGCAACCAGCCGAGGCTTAATGTGAGTCCGTCACCACCAGTTGAGGTGGGAAAACCCGTACTGTTCGAAGTCGTCTTGTGGCAACCACCACCGCCCGGCTGGAATCTGCAATATCGCTTCGATTTTGGTGACGGTACCCCGACTGATTGGAGTACCGAGCGACAAGCCACACATACATACAAATCACGCGGAAACGGAACTTACCTGGTCCATGTCGACATTTCCTCGACATATCGCGGTCGCGTCATGTCAGCTAAAAGCGTCGACAACACCGTCGACGTTATCCCACCAGCAAATCCAACACCCAGCGCGACGGCATCAGCTCCCACCACACCCTCGCCAACTTTGTCTTACACTCCAATCGCCACAGCTGCTCCGACAGCGATTCCTTCCATCACGCCGATTGCGTCTCCACCGCCGCCTTTGCGGCCTTCGAAAATGCCATGGCTCTATATCGCCGCTGGTTTCTTCGCCGCCGTCGGACTGGCGCGTTTACTCTATTCGAAATGGAAACCGAAGGTTGCGATTGCAGCGCCATTCGCGTTCTATCCGCATTCGGATTGGGACGCTCCGCAGACGCCGCCGAAAAATGTGACCATCAATTACGGATTATATTTTCATCCCAACGTATCTGCCGGCCAAGCCCGGCTCGAGACTGACGGAGCAAGCCCGATTCTGAGAAAGAAAAAATAATGAGCGATTCATCTCTTAACCTGCGCAAGCTTTTCTCATTTCCCGACCCTGCCGCAACGGCCGCGCCTTCGAATGAATGGCGAGAGTTTCAGAGTCGCCTTGGTCGCGAGATCAAGACTATTAAATGGCCGGCGGCCATGCCCGATCTCGCTTCGAAGATTGCAGAGTTGTTTAATGTTGAATTGCCCGATCTATTGGTTTCTTCCTGGGAAAAGGCCAGGGAACTTCAAGAAGCGCTGGAGGAATCCAGGAAGTCTCCCGACGAGGTCATCGTCGTGGATCTCGCTGAACACGAGATAACCAACGAATATCATCCCTACGTCGAGATACGGATTGCTGGGATGCCGTTGCCGAAAAGAATCGAGTTTAAAGTGCAAATTGTGACGGCACTAAAAGGAATTAATCTCAAGATCCAAGCCGGGAAAATCACAGAGATTCAAGCGGGCAGCTGTGATTTCAAAGGAAAAGTTAAATACCAGGACCTGACAATCGCCGAGAAAAAAGTCGGTCCGATAGAACTGCTAGCCGCGTTTCCAATTACAAAGCAGACACGAGTATCATGAAGTAGCGTGGCGCGACCTCGATCGCACACCGGGAGCCGACGATACGAAGGTCCATGGCGAACCGTCAGGTCACTGATCGTTGCGCCGAAAGCGGTGCGGCTTACGGTTTTGCCTCGTACAAATTATTGAACGGGTTATCCAACGGAACGCGCCGAACGCCGCTGAATCCAGCCTTCTCGCAAAGTTCGCGTACTTTTCCCTCGTGAAAACCGAGCGTGCCGAGCCCTGCGCCGTTGTTCGCGAGTGACGTGGTCATGCAGTAGAACACGCTTACGCCGTGAAACATCGCGCCGAGCGGATTCGCGTTCTCCTCGAGCTTGTCGGAGCAGTTGACGTCGAGACAAACGTAAACGCCGCCGGATCGAAGCGCTTCCCGGATCGATTGCAACAACTGAAGTGGGTCGACCGCGTCATGGACGACGTCGAATGTCGTGATCACGTCAAACTGCGCCGGTAATCCTTTCGACACATCGCGCTCTTCGAAACGAACTCGGTCTGACACGCCAGCTTCGCGCGCATTCGCCGTCGCGCGCGCAACCGTCGGACCAAAGTTGTCGTAGCCGACGTAACGCGAGCGCGGAAACGCTTGCGCGAGTTTCATGAGACCGCGTCCCCGCCCGCATCCGACATCAGCCACATCGCAACCGCGTTCGAGATGCGCCTTCACGTCTGGCATGGCGGGGATCCATTGTTGCAACAACAAATTTTCGAACCACGTGGATGAGAATCGTTCCAGCCCGTCCCACATCATGTCGTTGTATTGCGATTGAGGAACGCCGCCGCCATGGCGAAACGCACTTACAACCTGGTCGAATACTCCGGCTTGCGCTGGCAGCATTTGATATATGCCGCCAACGAAAAATGGGCCGTTCTCCTGTGCAAGAACTGAAGCGTGTTCGGCGGGCAGGCTAAAACGCGATGTGGCACCGTCGTAATTCAGATAACCGGCCGTGGCCATGCCACCCAGCCATTCGCGCAGATAGCGCTCGTTCAGTTTCGTTCGCGACGCGAGCTCAGTCGATGTCGCCGGCCCCTGGTCCGCCAGATTCTTGAACAATCCCAATCGATCGCCAATCGCTGCGAGCAACGTGGTCATTGTACCGCTGATTTGCTCGACCACTTTTCCAATGAATTCTTCCTGACGAGCAGAATCGATCACTCCAGTACCAGCCATATGTGTCTCCATTTACTTGGCAGCTCGCAGCTTACGGCTCACTTTGCGACAAGCAACAATGACGGCTGGGAAGCTGTCACTCCTTGTGGACTTCTAACGAATTGCCGGTGGAAATGACGCTTCAATCTGTTAATTTTCTAATCCCGTGAGCGAACGACCTGATACTATCGCCCAAACAGCCGCGCCAGACGGCGAGCGAGCCGATTTGGGTCCTGAAAGTATTCAGGATGCAGTGATCCGTCTTGCGGGGAATTCGCAGGACGGCATTCAAACTGCCGGCGCATTTCTGGCGCGGCTGGCGGGACGCAGCGAACACGATGTCATGACCTACATGACCATTCCGGCCACGATCTCGGGCGGGCCGTCCATTTTCCAAGTGCGCATTGGTTCAGGCGAAGTGTTGTCGGCGGGCGATGAAGCCGATTTTCTGGTCGCGTTTTATCAGCACAGTTACCAGGACCACCTCGGATTCCTGCGCGAAGGCGGAGTTCTTCTTTACGATTCCGACAACGTCGAGCCGAACCTGGACGACAAACGTTTTTTTTACGTCGGCGTGCCCATCACTGGTCTCACCGTGGAAGCGCTCGGGGGGACGGCCAAGGACAAAGGCAAAAACATTTTCGTTCTCGGTCTCATCTCGAAGATTTTTAATCTCGATGTCGAGAAACTGAAGAAACTGATCACTGAGAAATTCGGCGGCAAAAACGAGAGCGTGGTGAATACGGCGCTAATGGCATTCCAAGCCGGCTACGCGTATCCGGTTGGAAATGTCCTGACGAAACATTATCGCTTCGAGCACATCCCGAGAGCGAGTGGACGCGCCCAGATCACCATGGATGGCAACCAGGCGCTCGCCTACGGCTTGATTGCAGGTGGCGTGCGTTACGGCGCCGGCTACCCGATCACGCCCTGGTCGTCCGTGATGGAAATTTTGCGAAGCGAGCTGCCGAAGTATGGCGGCATTTTCGTGCAGGCAGAGGACGAACTGGCCTCGGTGTCGATCGCGCTCGGTTGTTCGTATTCGGGCTATCTCGCGGTGACCGGGAGCGCAGGCCCTGGCATTTCGCTCAAGGCCGAAGCGATTGGTTGGGCCTCGATGGCCGAGCTGCCTATCATCATTTGCAATATTCAACGGGGCGGCCCGAGCACCGGTTTGCCGACCAACGTCGAGCAGAGCGATTTGCATCAGGCAATCTTCGGCAGTCACGGCGACAGCCCGCGCGTCGTGCTCGCGGCCGCAAGCGTGGAAGACTGTTTTTACATTGCGATCGAAGCGGCTCGGATTGCACGTAATTACAGCACGCCAGTCTTCATTTTGAGCGACACCTCGCTGGCCACGCGCATCGAAGCATTCGACGAACCGGATCTGTCGAAGCTGATGCAGAATCC
>WNFQ01001352.1_pt1 | contig 26649 bp, 24 predicted proteins | sample 5400171 | NCBI WGS metagenome assembly WNFQ01 (sample SAMN13153356, study PRJNA577476) | soil metagenome | isolation source: 20 cm soil under Madrone tree | place: USA:California | collected 2016-06-14
CAGGCAGTGCAACAAGTCCGAGCTGGGCTGCAAGCGATTATCTCAGCGGCTGGCAAGTTGCGGCGGATGCAAACCTTTCCGAACAGATGTATCTCTATCCGGCGAAAAGAGAATACCGGGTTTTTAAGTAGAAAAATGTTAGCCGACACCTCGCTCAGCAGCTCAATCAAAGAACCTCTTTAGTGTCTCGTATTCTTCCCGGCTGATCCGGCGGAGTTCAAAATCCTGTGTGTCATACTTTTTTTGAGACCCGAGTTCGTGCCGGTGGATAGCACCCATGAATAAACTAGCCAAGTCCCCGCGTCTCACTGAACATGAAAGGACGCATGAATGGCAACTTTTTATCTGATGGCTGAAGAGCCTGTCCACAATCGCCAGCAACAAGGCTGTCGTTTAATTGCTGAAATCCAGGCTCCTGAAGGCGCTGATTCTCAATCCCTACAATCTGCAGCGCAAGGCTTCCTTAAACAGAAGTATGGCGAAGCACTGACCTTTAAGCCTCATTCCGAAAATGCCGTCTCTAACTATCTCCAATCAGACCCAGGATCTTTCAGGGATTGGAGACATTTAGATTCAGGTATCTTGTACTGGTACTTAGCCCGAACGTGAGCTTGGGCGAACAGAGTATCTGATTGAGAGTGGAGCCGGGAAAAGTTGCGACGAACTCTTCCCGGCTAGTGCCTGATTGCTATTGTTGTGGCTCTTTTCTGAGGAACCGGTCTAACAGACGTACTTCGCTCGCCGCTTATTCACGATTTTTCTAGGCCTAGGCATCCTTTAGCGCGTCGATTTCCTGCCCTTCGGCCGAGTCCACCGCTACCAGGGAGACACGTTTTACACCGCAGTGATGAGTGTGGGGAACACCGCAGATGCCATAGAGGGAAGGAAACAGCGCCAGTCAATCGCGCTGTGGCTCGCAGATGTTCTTAGTGATCCTTCTGCGCCATTGACCTCGGAGACCATGGCGCATTATCGCATGATGACGAACTGGTTCCCTGATGGACCGATTGCGCTTGACCGCATCGAAAACATCTTTCGCGGAGGTCAACCCGAGTTGTGCGACGAGCTCTACATTTCGCTAATTGTGGCGTGTCTGGACAAGATCCTCGGAGATACCCGACCGAAGACAATCACGGGAGTGGTGAAGAAGGCGAGTAAGTCGAGCAACTCGACCGAGAACAAGTAGATCATCAATCGGCTGCTGTGATCTGCCTTGATCACCTGACGGCCGCACAGATCCTCCGTGCCGCGAATGCCACCACACCTCGTCGGCGAATCGGTACCGTTGTTGCGTCAAGGTACCCCGTAACCTTCGGCTTCGTCTTGCTTCGCGTGCGAGTATCTCGTTTGAGATCTTGGGTCTTTTCTCCAATCGACAAAAGTAGGACTATCTTCGTAACCACCCTTCGCCGGCTGGCCGGAGGTGGAAATGAAATCTCCGTTTGCGCAACCGGAGAAAACCGCCGAGCCGATTGCCAACCCTGCAAGGGCAACTAAGTGCATTTTCATTGTCTCCTCCCGAGTTTTAGATTGATCGTCGGCCAAACGACCTGCTGCGGAAATTCTTACGTCGCCGGTGACATCCGTCGCGGGGAGGGCGGAAGGATCAACGCCTTTGTCAAAAAGGTCGTTGTGCGACAACCCCAATGAACGCCCAATCCTCCTCGGCGTCAAGTTCGCTCACACGCCGGAATGCGGCGAGCAACAAGCGTGGATCGACGCCAACCACCTCGAAGTTACCTCCGCAACGAGTCGCCGCAAAGCTCGAGGTTAGTCTCCATTTTGGGATCGCCGGAGTAGTTGGCTCTGGCGATGGTTGTCATCTGTTGAGCCACCACGGCTTGTCGCTCTTTCCGCCTCGGACACACGTTACGACAGCTTGAGGTTCGGTCCCGACAGGGATCCATTCGTGGCTAGAGAACCGGACCGGTGCGGCCCATGCTTACAAGTCCTGGTCAAGAAATGTGTAGAAAGCTGATATTTGTCGTGTGTAGCGATTGAGATGATATTTTGTACTTGGATCCGCTTTTTCCTGTGAATCATGAATGTCGATGGTCAACCTTATCGAACCATTTGGCTGGACGATGATCGCGCTTCTGTCTGCGTAATCGACCAGACCCGTCTACCCCATCGATTTGAGGTCGTGCGTTGGCGCAGTGTTCAAGATGCTGCTGCGGGTATTCGCACCATGGTGGTACGCGGCGCACCACTGATCGGTGCGGCTGCGGCTTACGGGATGGCGCTGGCGATGCAGGAAGACTTCAGCGATGAAAATCTTCAACTCGCGTATGATACGCTGTTTCGCACTCGGCCTACCGCGGTCAATCTGCGTTGGGCACTCGATTTGATGCGCCAAACTTTACTGCCGTGCAAGTCGGCCGAGCGCACGGGCGTCGCTTACGCCCTGGCCGGCCGGATCGCGGATGACGATGTACAAAACTGTTCCGCGATTGGCGATTGTGGGCAGACACTGATTGAACAGGCTTGGGAGAAGGTATCAGGATCTCGTCCGGTTAACATTCTCACTCATTGCAATGCGGGTTGGTTGGCAACGGTCGATTGGGGCACCGCGCTCGCTCCTATTTACAAGGCCTTCAATGCCGGCATCTCGCTGCATGTGTGGGTAGATGAAACTCGCCCGCGGAATCAGGGCGCTTCCTTGACCGCCTGGGAACTGGGCCATCATGGCGTTCCTCACACTGTGATTGCCGATAATGCCGGTGGCCACTTGATGCAGCATGGACTGATTGACCTTTGTATTGTCGGCAGCGACCGAACCACGGCCAGCGGCGACGTGGCCAACAAGATTGGTACCTATCTCAAGGCGTTGGCTGCCCGCGACAATGGCGTGCCGTTCTATGTCGCGCTGCCCTTATCGACGATCGATTGGACGATCGAAAATGGCGTACGCGACATTCCTATTGAGAAGCGCGCACCGGAGGAGCTAACGCATGTCAGTGGCGAGAGCGACGATGGCGATGTGCGCACCGTTCGAATCACTCCAAAGGCTAGCCCGGCCGCAAACTACGCGTTTGACGTTACGCCGCGCCAGCTTGTCTCCGCGCTGATCACCGAGCACGGAGTATTTCGGCCGGTTCCTGAAGAGATGGCTGAGCTCCGGAACAAAAGGGAACGAATTACGGCCGAGGAATCAGGAATAGAGAAGCTGGAGTTCAGAATCTAGCAGGCTGCGTCGGGAAACTGCGACCGGGAAAGCTCGTTCACGCCGACAGGGAACATCCGTTTAAAGCAGTATAACGGCGACCGATAATCGTGCAGCTGGATCTAGCGGCACGGGTACGTACGTTCCGAGTTTAGGAGCCGAACTTTCGGAAGGGCTTCATGCACCGGTGAGCTGGGGCGGGCGGTCGGGAGAACGTGCGCTACATACAAAAAATATGTTGTATACAGTGCTGTTTTCCAATATACATCGATCATGGCACTGCGACTGAACGAGATGGTAGTCCGCGGGATGATTGACAATCGAGAGAAAGGCAAAGTCAGCGGTGAACTCTGGCTCGCGGGGCAAGGCGCACCGATCGGATTCGAACTAGTTGGTAATTGTGACCGCGATCTGGCCGGACGCTTGGTTGAGTTCACTAATCGTAAGCCGGAGCCGACTAGTTGGCTCCGAATGCTAACGGATCAGGTTGGGGAAGCCGGTACAATCACCGCAGCAAGAAAGGTACGGGTTATACCTGAGGACATTCGTCTGGAGGATTTAACGCAAGAACACCTCAAACATTTGGACTGGACCAGCCTGCTTTATTTGGAGTGGTTCAGCAGATCCGATGGCCGCATAGTGGTTGAGATCGTCGATCCGGAGCTTCGCGTCTCCGAACCTAGCTGGGAATTCGCTGCAGACGAAGAGACAAAAATGCAAGAAATGGCAGCGCAACCGCCGGCCGGATTTATACACACGATTGAAATCGCCGACATTTGCCGGGATAAGGAAAAGCTCAGCGAGTTCCAGTATGAGAAGTTACTGAAGCGATTCGACGAGCATGTAGCCGAGTTTGAAGAACTTTGGGAGCGATACCGGGATGATCCCGACGCCAACCAGAAAATTGCTGACGAACTGGGGTTGGTCTTGATTCAAGACGACACGGATCCGGAGGAGTCAGAAGAGTATTTCGAAGGAGATCCAAAGGAACCAGAACCTGGGAAAGACACCGTGGCGTTCCACGAGCCGCGGTGGTTTCACCATCCACTTATTGTGCGAGCCAAGGACCTCTGCGTAGCGGTAGCTGAAATTCGAAACTCCGACACGCCGAAACCTCAGACGCCAGATCGTCTGGAGGATCTTTATGCGTTCTTGCTCCAAGGAATGGGAAAGCTGGCCAATGCGCTGCATGGCCTGGTTGAAGGCGACGAATCTCGTGAATCGGCTCTGCTGGTCGCGATGCTGAAGCGAAGTCTCAGCGAATATCACTCGGCTTTGGAAGTTTTGGAAAGAATACCGAATGGGCCGATCAGCGCTGATCTGGAACAAAAATGGCGAGCTGAAGTACTCGTAATTCGCCAGGAAATACTAAATGAAATGAATCGACTGAGGCAAGATCCATAATCAGATGTTCTCTACCGCAGTGGGCAACATGTGCGCGTGCTCCTTTTTGGTCGGTGCTCGAGTGGAATTATTGTGGCAAACGTATTGTCATGGGATGCCCAAACCGCCCGCACAGCCGAATCCCGAAAATCACCGGTCATGCCGGCTACTGCGGTGTTGGTCAGAGCGACAACGGAGAGGTGCGCCGCGGGATCAACCCAAAAACTGTTTCCATAAAACCCCGCCCCACCGCCAGGAACCTGGATTCCTTGGTGAAGCGGTTGGTTTGGGATCTTCGAGTACAGCGAAGCCCAGGCCAAACCTCCATCCCGGATCGAGCGACGGCGCAGGTAGGGCACCGATAGCGTTTTTTGTCATCAGTTCGATGCTTTCCGGCTGCAGGATTGGATTGTTTCGGGTGCGTAACGCTTCCAAGAAAATCAGATAGTCCCGAGCTGTCCCAATCATTCCTACGCCGCCAGACGGATACGAATTCGGATCAAAGACGCGCGAGGGAGAGAAGGTGATTACCTCGTCGTCGTTTCTGACCACCTGCGGATCATTCATTCGCACTGGTTGCGGCTCGGCGTCGGCATAGGCGGTGGCCAATCGCGTGGCATCGGAAACCGAGAATGTCGTGTCTTTCATTCCTAACGGCCCGGTCACCAATTGGGCGATTATTTTCGGGAGGGACGCGTAGCCCGCCCGTGCCACCACTTCACCGAGGACGTCAATCGCGAGTGAGTAATGCCAAATGTTTCCCGGAGGATAGAGGAGGATAGAGGAGCGGAACAGAGGCAAGTCGACGCAGGTTTTCATCTATTGCGAGCCCAGGTTGTTCCAATCCGTCCGAAACCTATGCGCGATGATACGGGCCGTCCGGTGACTCTTTAAAACCATAGTTGAGACCGGCGGTATGGGTAAGCAAATGACGCACGGTGATGGTCGGCCGGTGGCCGTTGGGCAAGGCCGGGCGAAAATCGGGAAGCCATCGTGTGACCGGATCATCCAGATGAATTTTGCCTTGCTCAACCAACGCAAGCGTTGCTGCGGAGACGATCGGCTTGGTCATGGAAGCGAGCCGGAAAATGGTGTCTGCATGCACGGGCTGCCCGTTTTCTCGATCGGCAAAGCCGGCGGCTCGAGCAAAAACGATGTCTCCGTCGCGAGCGACAAGAATAGTGGTTCCGACAATGCGATTCCGGGCCAAGGCGCGGTCGATCACCAGGTTCAAGCGATCGGCCAAAGGGGCATCGTTCGAACGGTTCACTGCTCCCGAGGATGAAAAACGGACATCCGCATGACGGTCAGCACTTCCCGGTTTCATAGTTATCGTTACAGAAGTAGCAGAATTGCCAAGTGAACGGAAAACCAAGAAAAACCGCGGATGGGATCCACCTTCGTTGCGGCCGGGGCAGAGTCAAGCCGTGCTCGCCAAACCTACCGCGCACAAACCACTGATGGACGCGGAATGAGAGAGGTACCTATTCGTGTGCATTAGCGTCTATTCGTGGTTATGGAAAATAGGGGGTTCTGCTATCAACCGCGAACGGACACGAATCAAGAGGCATCCGAACCAAAAGAGACGAAAAAGGGAACCGCGAATAGACACTAATGGACGCGAATCAGACCAAATCTTTCGTGTTCATTCGCGGTTAAAGAATCCCCACTTCTTAGTGTGTATAGACGTCTATTCGTGGTTGTTCGTGTCCATTCGCGTTCCGGCTTCATGAGACCAGTGCGCCGCTACAGGAGGACCCGGAGCCAGCGGTGCAACCGAAGCAATGGTTACCGACTGCGATCGAGCGTTCGCTGAGTTGCTCAGGATTGAGATCCCAGAGATACAACGGCGTCGCTTCTTTCCATTGCATGCCGAGTTGCTGATTGAAATCGCAATCGTACACCTCGCCACGCCAACCAACGCTGAGGGTATTACGACACATCAGGCCTGCGACCGAAGCTGGATTGAAGGCTTCGACCAGCAATTCCATGTAGGCGCTCAATTTTCCACTGTGTTTCAGCCAGGAAGCAAAGCGCCCGATTGGCATATTTGTGATGGTGTAAAGCCGATGGAAATCGATATCGAAATGCTTCTTTAACTCCCGCTTATAGTCCGCCTCTAGTTCGGCTTGGTCAGCTGGAAGAAAATCACCATTGGGGTTGTAAACGAGATCGAGGACTAGATCAGGCTTACGACCGTAGCCAAAGCTGTTCAGGAGTTGAAGAGAGCGTATGCTCAAGTCGAAGACGCCGTCGCCGCGCTGGGCATCCACGTTTTCCGATCCGTAACATGGCATAGAGGCGACAATATTGAGGCGATTGGTGACGAGAAATTCGGCGAGCCATTGAAAGCCGGGTTCCAACAAAATCGTGAGGTTGCAGCGATCGATGATGGTTTCGATTTGAGGCATTTGGCGGAGCCGCTCGACCAAATAGCGAAAATCGGGAACCATTTCCGGCGCGCCGCCGGTCAGGTCTACGGTAGAAATGTTGGCGTTTACCAACCAGTCGAGGATTCGGTCGACGGTCGCGCGCGCGATAATCTCTTTGCGTTTCGGTCCGGCGTTCACATGGCAGTGAACGCAGGTCAGGTCACAGAGCTTGCCCACGTTGAGTTGGAAGATCTCGGTGCGACTGCGCTGAAGAGTCAGTCCGTGGCTCGCCAATGTGCGGGAAAAGGTCTGACCGGTTGGGCGATCGAGATTAGGCGCAAGTGTCATTTTCAGTTGGCTGCGAGTTATTTGGATGGGTCTTAAGCTGACGGTAATACCAACTATGCAACGTGCGAGGATCGACGCCAAGATAGAAGAGCCCAATCAACGTGGCGTTACGGCACGTTCGCCACCAAGTTCCCAACCGACCGAGACGCCGGGGAGGTGACCAGAGCGGCGGATCCAGAATCGTAATCCGTCCGATTCGGCGCAGTCTGCGAGAGAATTCCAAGTCTTCCATTAGAGGAATGTTGGCAAAGCCGCCCAGCTTTCGGAAAACCGATGCTGTGACGAAGATGGATTGATCGCCAAACAGTGGTCCGCCCAGTTCACTCAGCCATCTAACGAGCGGTTCTCGCCACATTGTGTGTTGAGCTCGAAATCGGCGGTGAAAGGCACCGCCGGCGATAGTACGGTCACTGGCCACGCGTTGCAAGGCGCTCAGGTGTTCGGGACGCAACTCAGTATCGCAATGGTGAAAGCATAACAGTGTCCCGCGCGCGGCGTTCGCTCCCGCATTCATCTGTTTGCCACGCGAAGGTTCGTTGCACGAAATGAGCTGGATGGCGCCACGCCGACCCAAATCACAAAGTGACGGCGCGGGATTCACTGCTACTACGATCCACTCGGCCAGCTCAGGAACGACCGGTAGACTATTTATCAGATTGACCACCAGCTCGTCATCTTGCCACACCGGAACAATCAAACTGATCAACGGGTCCATGAGAAAGGAAGTTTAGTATACGCTTAGAGAAAAATTTTCAGAGCAAATGCTGTTGCCGGGTTCGGATCATCTCTAACCATATCCTGGACTTTTTTTCTATTAGATTTCGTTTCAGCTGCGTCCGCGTCACAAGCATTAAATAAAGTCGTTGAGGGGCTCCCGGTGTGCCGGCCCTACCGTTCAGGGTAGTGCCGGCGCGTCGGAGTCGCCCAACAGCTCTATCTTAGCGCACGCGCGGCGAACGTCGTTTGTTCCCGCCGGACAAGTGCAATCGACGCAGGTGCTAGGTCTTGTTGGCGCCCACGAGGCAGCGGAAACGGCCGATGGATACGATCTCCTGTATTCGCCCTTCAGTCTTCGGTATCCTGTAGAGCATGCCCCAAAGCGCTACCTTTCATTGGGATGATCCGCTAAGACTTGACCTTCAGCTCGCGGACGTTGAGAAATCGGTTCAATTGGAGGCTGCTGATTTTGCGCAAAGACGCCTGATGCCGCGAGTGATCGAAGCTACTCGGACGGAGCGCTTTGATCCCGCTGTCATCAGAGAAATGGGCGAAGGAGGATTTCTTGGTATCAACTTACGCGACTACGGTTTCCGCGATCTGAATCACGTTTGCTATGGATTGGTCGCTCGCGAGTTTGAGCGCGTGGACAGTGCTTATCGAACTGTATTTAGCGTGCAATCGAGTTTGGTTATCGAGGCGATTTATCTCAATGGTTCGCCGGCACAGAAGGAAAAATACCTGCCACGATTGGGCTCGGGAGAACTCGTTGGTTGCTTTGCGTTGACCGAACCAGAGCATGGCTCGGATCCGGGCTCAATGGCTACGCGGGCGCGGAAAGTGGCTGATGGCCATCAACTTAATGGAAACAAGAAATGGATCGGACTGGCTACCGTCGCCGATGTTTTGATTGTGTGGGCGAAGGATGAAGAGGGGATCGTCCGCGGATATATTGTCCAGCGCGGTACGCCTGGACTGCGGACGGCCAATATCGACGGCAAATTTTCGTTACGGGCAGCACCCACCTGCGAAGTATGGCTGGAAAATGTTATCGTTCCGGCGGAGAACATATTGCCGGGCGCCAAGGGATTGGCGGCACCGTTTCGATCGCTGAACAAGGCGCGATTCAGTATTGCTTTCGGGACGATCGGCGCCGCGGAAGCGTGTTGGAAGATTGCCAGAGACTACGTTTTGGCGCGAAACCAATTTGGTAGGCCACTCGCTGCCAATCAGATGATCCAAAAGAAGCTGGCGGATATGCAAACCGAGATCGCGCTCATGACCCAGGCTGCCCTGCGAGTAGCTAGACTTCTAGACGAAGGCGAGTGTACCCACGAGGCGATTAGTTTAGTCAAGCGCTGCTGTGCCAAGAAAGCGTTGGATATAGCCATCGCTGCGCGAGACATGCTCGGAGCGAACGGAATCCTGGATGAGTATCACGTTGTTCGTCATTTAATGAACCTGCTCGCGGTGAATACCTATGAAGGAACCGAGGACATTCATGCCCTGATCCTCGGACGAGCCCAGACCGGGATCTCGGCGTTCTAGCAGAGCGTAGCCTGATGCTCCGCCTCAGGAAGCGGACGCTGGCGCTGATCCGAAAAGTGCCAGGTCAACGTTCTTTCGAGCGGATTATACGCTTGGTTCCTGAGGCGAGAGCGTCAGGCTACCTGACTTCGCCGATAACGCGCGCCCGGCTCGCGAGCTATTCTCTCGTCCGATCGCCCGAGATATGAAATCACCGGTGCGCACGACTTCATCGAGGTCGATCCCGGTCGGCAGACCTAGCCCATGCAGTAAATAAAGAAGATCTTCGGTAGCTACATTTCCGGTGGCGCCTGGGGCGAACGGGCAACCGCCGAGACCCGCAACGGAGCTATGAAAGATCGATAGCCCGACTTCCAAACTGGCCAGGCCATTCGCTAATGCTTGTCCGTAAGTATCGTGATAATGGCCAGCTAAGCGGTCGATAGGAAACTCCTGTGCAGCCGCACGAATAACCTTTTTGACCTGGTTGGCGGTACCGACCCCAATGGTGTCGGCGATATCGATCTCGTCGCAACCGAGATCGCGCAAACGGCGAACTAAATCGGCGACTGCGGCAACGGGCACCTCACCCTGGTACGGACAGCCCAAGGCACAAGAGATAGAGCCTCGCAGCCGCACATGATGCTCTTTAGCGGCTAAGGCCACTGGAGCAAGGCGATCAAATGACTGGGCAATCGAACAGTTAATATTCTTTTGCGAAAATGTTTCGCTGGCAGCAGTGAAGATCACGACTTCATCGACCTTGGCTGCCAGCGCGCTTTCAAATCCTTTGGCATTCGGAACCAGAGCCGAATAGACGGTTCCCGGTTTACGCTTGATTTGGCGCATCACTTCGGTGGCATCCGCTAATTGAGGAACCCATTTTGGTGAGACGAATGAAGTTGCTTCGATATGGGTGATACCGGCAGTGGAGAGCCGGTCAATCAATTCCGCTTTGATCGAGGTCGGAACCGAGGTTCCTTCATTCTGCAAACCGTCTCGCGGCGCGACTTCGACGACTCTAATCACTTTCTGCATTCAACGGTCAGGTGTTAGTTGGGACAAAGCGCAGGAGTAGCACCCCTTCGTCGACCTGATCTCCCGGGTTGAACAATACCTCGTCGACGACGCCGTTCTCAACCGCCACAATCGTGTGTTCCATTTTCATTGCCTCCATCGTCACCAGAGGGGCGCCTTTGGTCACGGTTTGACCTTTCCCGACCAAAACGGCGACTATCTTTCCGGGCATCGGCGCGCTCAGATTCCCTTCCGCATGCTCGGCCTGCGACGCCACGCTGACTGGATCCATCCATCGCAGCGTAACCTGCTCGCCTTGCGTAACGATAACAAAGCTTTCACCGAGCGAATATACGTGGCCGGCGATTTTCTCGCTATTGGCCAATAGCACGAACTGGTTCTCTCGATCCATCAGAATAGAAACGAATCTGGAATCGCGGCCGGTTTGCAGTAAGTATCCTCCCTGCGAATAAGTTAGCTTGGCCTCAATGTCCCGGTGAGAGCTCCTCCAGTATAACGTTCGAATGTATTCGGCATTGAGCCGCCAACCCGAAGTTTTCGTCCAGGGTGAAAACGGATCGAACGGGTCGGCTCTGGATCTCATTTCCTCCTGTTTGAGTAAAGCGGCGGTGGCTAGCGCAATCGAAGCGAATTGAACGGGATGGTCCGGGCTCACTAAACGGTCAAGAGTACGATCAATTAAACCCGTATCGAGGTCGGCCGCGCTAAATTCCGTGGAACTAACCAGGCGCGACAGAAAAGCGCGATTCGTCTGCAATCCAAGTGCAACGAAATTGCTGAGTACCTGGCGCAGACGAGCGACCGCGGAGGTCCGATCACTTCCCCAGACTATCAATTTGGCGATCATCGGATCATAGTACGGCGAAATGACATCTCCTTCGCGCACGCCCGAATCAACGCGTACGGCAGCTGGACCAGCCCCAATTTCGAATTCGACTGCTTTCGGTAGTTTCAAAACTCGTAAAGTCCCGATTGAAGGCAGAAAGTGATTGTCCGGATTTTCGGCATAGACGCGCGCTTCTATCGCGTGGCCGTGAATGGTGAGTCCATCTTGGAGCACCGGAAGTGGCAGGCCCGCCGCAACCCGCAATTGCCACTCGACTAAATCCTGGTCGGTTATCATTTCGGTGACCGCATGTTCGACCTGGAGACGCGTATTCATCTCCATGAAGTAAAAATGCGCATCTTGATCGATGAGGAATTCGACCGTACCGGCGCCGATATAACCTACCGCCCGCGCTGCCGCCACCGCGATTGCTCCGAGCGATTCCCGCAATTCTGCAGTGAGTCCCGGTGCTGGCGCTTCTTCAATGATCTTTTGGTAGCGGCGCTGGACCGAACAATCTCGCTCAAAGAGATGCACGCAGTTGCCGTGAGTATCGGCAAACACTTGGATTTCAATGTGCCGCGAATACGGCAGGTACTTTTCGATAAGCAAAGATTCATCTCCGAAGCTGTTCTTCGCTTCCCGGCGGCAAGACGCTAAAGCCGATTCGAAATCCGCCGCGTTCTCCACCAGACGCATTCCTTTTCCGCCGCCGCCGGCGCTCGCCTTAAGCAGTACAGGATAGCCTATTGCCTCGGCTCGATTCTTTAAATCGTTCTGATCCTTTCCGTAATAGCCCGGCACAACCGGAACACCAGCTTTCGCTAAGAGTTCTTTGGCCGCGCTTTTGTCACCCATCGCCCGAATTGCGGAGGGCGGCGGACCAATAAAAATGAGTCTGGCTTCGGTGCAGGCCATCGCAAATGCCTCATTTTCCGCCAAGAAGCCGTAGCCGGGATGAATTGCTTGAGCACCAGTCGACGTTGCGGCACGAATGATCGGCTCCAGGCGAAGGTAGCTCTCCGCTGCCGGAGCTCCGCCAATGTGAACGGCTTCGTCGCAGACTTCCACATGTCTCGCCTTTCGGTCAGCGTCGGAGTAGACAGCGACCGTTTTAATACCGAGTCGAGAAGCCGTGGCTGCTATGCGGCAACCGATTTCGCCGCGATTAGCAATCAGAATTTTTTGGAACATCACATTTTCAAGGATTCGAGTTGCTGCTCGGCGAATCCTGGCTCGCGGAGCCCGGCCCGTTCTGACGCCAAGCCGGTGATCGCTTTTCCAGAAAGGCGCGGATGCCTTCGCGTGCTTCCTCTGACGCTCGGGTTTGCGCGATCCTTTCCGCCGTGTCCAGCAAGACTTCTTCGGAGATAGGACGACCATCCATATCATGGATCAATTTCTTGGTCGTGGCGACAGCGTGCGGACCGTTTTGAGAAATCGCGGCAGCGATAGATTGAACCGTTGGATCTAATCGATCATCAGTTACCACTTCATGGACGAGCCCAATGCGATGTGCTTCGATAGCAGCAAATCGCTCGGCAGTGACAAAATAGCGGCGAGCGGCTCGGGCGCCGATTGCGCGAATCACGTAGGGGCTGATCGTTGCGGGAATCAGCCCGAGCTTTACCTCGGAAAGACTGAAACTTGCGGTTTCAGCAGCAACCGCGATATCGGATACGGAAATCAAGCCTACTCCGCCGCCAAAGGCATCTCCCTGCACCCGTGCAATCACCGGTTTCGGGCAGGCGTCAATCGTACGCAGCATGGCGGCAAGGCTGTAGGCATCGTCAAAATTTGCTGCGTAAGGCAACTCGGCCATGCGCTTCATCCAATCTAGATCGGCTCCAGCACTAAAACATTTTCCCCGTGCCGCGAGCACAATGACACGCGGTTCATCGCGATCTCCCAGCGCGCTGATGCAGTCCTCAAGTTCCGCGATCGCGATTTCGTTAAACGCATTAAACACTTCCGGACGATTCAGTGTAACGGTGGCTACCGGACCGGTCAGTGTAAGTTCGAGCGTTTGGTAATCCATGGCTAAGAAATGCGGAACGCGGAATGCGGATTGCGGAATGTGAAATCCGCAATCGGCGATTGCCTTAGTTCAAGCCTTGGATAATTCATGGGATTTCACATTTCGCAATCCGCATTCCCGATTTCTCTTTCACATTCGAAACAAACCAAACTTTGTTTCTGGAATTGATGCATTTAACGAGGCGGAGATCCCGAGTCCAAGAACGAGCCGAGTATCCCAGGGATCAATCACTCCGTCATCCCACAAGCGCGCACTCGCGTAATAAGGATGCCCTTGTCTTTCGTATTGTTCACGAATCGGCGCCTTGAAAGCTTCTTCCTCGTCGGCGCTCCATGTGCCGCCTTTGGCCTCAATAGAATCGCGTCTGACCCGCGCAAGCACCGAGGCCGCTTGTTCTCCACCCATCACCGAGATGCGCGCGTTCGGCCACATCCAGAGGAACCGTGGAGAATAGGCGCGCCCACACATGCCGTAGTTGCCCGCACCGAACGAGCCACCAATAATGACCGTAAATTTTGGGACCTGAGCGGTAGCGACTGCCACAACCAATTTGGCGCCGTGACGGGCGATGCCTTCATTCTCATATTTCCGGCCAACCATGAATCCGGCGATGTTTTGTAAAAAGATGAGAGGGATTCTTCGCTGACAGCAGAGCTCGATGAAGTGAGTTCCTTTCTGCGCCGATTCGGAAAAAAGGATTCCATTATTGGCAAGAAGGCCAACTGGATAGCCCCAGAGATGGGCAAATCCACAAACCAGTGTTGAACCATACCGAGCTTTAAATTCGGCAAATTCGGAACCGTCGATCAGACGCGCAATGACTTCACGGACATCGTATGGTTTACGGTGATCGGTCGGAATGACCCCGTACAATTCTTCCGGATTCGTGCGCGGTTCGACCGGTGTACGAATGTCAAGTTGTACCGGTTTAGTGCGATTAAGGTTCGCGACTATTTGCCGAGCTAACGCCAGCGCGTGAGAATCGTCTTGGGCCAAATGGTCCGCCACACCAGACAATCGGGTATGGACATCGCCGCCACCCAGATCTTCGGCGCTGACGACTTCACCAATTGCGGCTTTGACCAGAGGAGGTCCGCCTAAGAAGATTGTGCCTTGGTTCTTTACGATGATCGATTCGTCGCTCATGGCTGGCATGTAGGCGCCGCCGGCCGTGCACGAACCCATGACGACAGCGATTTGCGCAATACCTTGCGCAGACAGATTGGCTTGATTGTAAAAGATCCGACCAAAATGGTCCCGGTCGGGAAAGACGTCGTCCTGGTTCGGCAAGTTCGCGCCACCCGAATCGACCAAATAAATGCAAGACAACCGGTTTTGTGCGGCGATCTCTTGCGCGCGGAGGTGCTTCTTTACCGAGATCGGGTAATAGGTTCCGCCTTTAACGGTCGCGTCGTTACAAACGATCATGCATTCCCGACCAGAAACGCGACCAACGCCGGTGACGACTCCGGCCCCGGGCGCGGCATTGTCGTACATGTCGTAAGCTGCCAACTGCGATAACTCGAGAAACGGGCTGCCTGGGTCGAGCAAACGTTGTACACGTTCGCGCGGCAGCAGCTTGCCGCGCAAAAGATGTTTTCGACGCGCTTCCTCACCACCGCCTTGGGCCAGCTCGGCCACTTTCGTGCGCAGATCATCAACCAACGCTTGCATGGCAACGACGCTGGCTCGGAATTCTTGTGAGGTGGTATTAAGTTTAGACTCTAGAATTGCCATGCGTACGGCGTCGACTTTGCCAGAGCAGGGGAGAACTGTTTTTCGCTTTTGAAAACGTTACGCGTTTATTTGTTAGATTTACGCGTGATCTAAGCGTTTCCGTTTAGTCTATTCAAGAGAATGTTCCGTAATGTAATGCGGCGTCCATCGCCCGCTGATAGAAGGAAAGGAACCAATGCCCCTGCCCATAATCGATCCGCACCACCATCTTTGGGACCTTGAGCACAACCGCTATCCTTGGTTGCAGGCGCGTCCATTGGCACCGCGATTGGAAGGTGATATCGAGCCGATTGCGAAGACCTACGGTATCGAAGACTACTTGGCAGATGTTCAGAATCAAAGTGTCGTCAAGTCGGTACATGTAGAGTGTGGTTGGGACCCGGACGACCCAGTCGGCGAAACCGCCTGGCTCCAATCGGTCGCTGACCAATACGGTTTTCCTCATGGTATCGTCGCTCGCGCCGAACTTGACGCGCCCGACATTGAGAAGATTTTAGCCGGGCAGGCTCAATATAAAAACGTCCGCGGTATTCGCCACATTGTCTGCTGGCACCGCGATCCAGTGAAGTCTTACGGCTGCCGTCCTAATCTTTTGAGCGACAGCCAGTGGCGTGGCGGGTTTGCTCTTCTTCAGAAATTTGGATTCTCTTTCGACCTTCAACTCTATCCGTTGCAAATGGGTGAAGGCGTGGATCTAGCGCGATCGTATCCGGAAACTCTAATCATCCTCGACCACGCCGGTATGCCGGTCGATCGAGACGAAGAAGGAATCCGGACTTGGCGGGAAGGGTTAGGCGGCTTCGCGGCCACACCGAATGTGGCAGTCAAAATCTCAGGGTTAGGTGCCTTCGACTGGCGTTGGACAGTCGATAGTCTACGGCCGTTCGTCCTCGAAACCATCGATACCTTTGGCATCGATCGATGCATGTTCGCCAGCAATTTTCCGGTCGACAAGCTCTATAGCGATTTCGATACGCTGTACGGAGCCTTTCACTCGATTACGCGCGACTTCAGTCCCGATGAACAACGACGGCTTTTTCATGATAACGCCGAGCGCTACTATCGGCTCTAGGCTCGGCATCTTGGAACTGTCCATGATCGACTCGCGGGAAATTCAGATTCTGCGCCACTTACGGCCAGCAGGCAGTGCCCTCCCGCTAAAAACTCTGTCCGAAGAAATCGGTGTTTCCGTTCTTGAAATGGAGAGCCTACTCGAATCGGTGGCCCAAGCCGGCTTTGGCTTCGATCGGACTGGAGGAGTGATCCGGCTTCTTTCCGAGCCCGACTCGTTAGTCCCGCAGGCAATCATGGCGCGTCTAGACACAACGATCATTGGCCGCGAGGTCCTGGTCTTTCGTGAGACGTCGTCAACGAACGACGTGGCGCGCCAGGCGGGAATCGGAGGAGCAGATGAAGGAATCGTGTTTTTCGCGCAGCAGCAATCCGCCGGACGAGGAACGCACGGCCGAGAATGGATCTCTCAACCAAATGAGGGGCTTTGGTTCTCCATCTTGCTGCGATCACAATTGCCCGTCGAACGATTTCCAATCCTTATTCAAATGGCAGCGATCGCAGCGGCGGAGTCCGTCGAGCTTTGGAGTAAAAAGCCTGCGATCATCAAGTCGCCGAACGACTTGTATCTGGATGGAGGGAAATTGGGTGGGTTTCTCTTGGAGACCTCCAATGGATGGGATTTCCAAGTCTTAGGCATCGGAATCAATGTGCGGTCTGCCCCACAGATCGAGGGCTATCCGACTGTCGCGCTAAACCAATTAACGAAATCTCCGATCCCGCTTGCGGAGTTGGCGGCCGAACTTTTGAACCGTTTCGAGACTTGGTATTTGAAAGCGCCTTTGGAAGCGGTAGCGCGAGCGTTCGCCGGGCGGGTTGGGTAGTCTCATGCTCTAGCCCTGGGGAGCGTGCGAGTGAGTGATTAGGTTAATGATTGGTGATTAGCAAATTAAACAGCGTCGCTGGTCGGAAGGGACAGGAATGCACGGCGTTCGGCGGTTGGCGCCAGCGGTAGACTTTCTATCGGTCTTCAAGGGAAAAATAGTTGGGGTTAGGATTGCTGAAGCTGAAAGATCCAGGAGCCGTGTTGGAGTTGATTGCGGTGATGGAGCTCGGCATTGTAAGGGGTTCGATCGATCCACATTTTGTAGATGATTTTGAGCCGAGAGAATCGCTTGGAACAAATTGATGAAAGGTAACCACCTTCCCGGCGCTTGCGCCCGACGGCAGATGGGCCAAGAGCTCGGATACACATGCATGGTAAGGCACATTCACGGCGGGGGCGTATTCTTGGAACCGCCGCAGGGCGTCCTCCAGACCACTGGCTCGCCAGTCTTTCTGCCCGTTGCCCAAAAGCCGCGCTCCGGTGTGCCAGCGAACGAGGACTGCAATTTCGGCCTCAGTTTCGTAACTCAATTCGATCGAACAACTCGAGCGTTGGAGATAAAAACCACCTCCTTGTTCGGTCGCCTTCAACTCTCTTGTGATGGAGCAACAGATCTGATTCACGACAACAACTCGAAATCGCTACAGTGTTTGGGGCAGTAAGTCCAATCAATTGCGATTTGTTGATGCCTGCGACGTCGGTATGAGAATAAGGAATATCCGAGACGCATATCGTAATTGCGAAAAACCGATGTTTCTAATATTAGCGACTCATTGATGCGTTGGATGGACCGGCTTGAGACGTTGATTTGACGGGCTCTCGGTATGAGCCGTCCGCAGCTCGGGACCCGGGGGCGCAAACGTGCGTATTTCCATCGAAATCGATATGCTCAACGGGGCCGGATCACTGGACGCTCATGACCAACGACATAGAGAAGCGCGCAGATCAGTACGAAGGGAATGAGCGCGAGCAGATCGCTCCACGCTCCATGAAAGAACGGATTGTGGGCTTCGGACCAGTCATTGAGCGCAGCGTCAACCCGATCGAATGCGCCGGCCAGAAATGCGATGACGATGCCCGCAATCGCGCCACCGGCGATATAGCCGGAAGAAAGCAGTACCCCCGGACTCCTGTCACTCTCGGCAGCGAGCTGTTCGGCGGTGAGGTTTCGAAGCCGCCGACGTCGGGACCCATCGACCAGCCATCGGATAAGTCCGCCGATAAAAATCGGAGAGGAGGTCGAGAGCGGTAGATACACGCCGACCGCAAACGCCAGGGAAGGGATGCCGCACATTTCCAGGGTGATTGAAGTCATCACTCCAAGAAGCACCAGGGCCCAGGGAAGCTTCCGGTCGAGGACGCCTTTGATAATGTAGCTGACCAGGGTCGCTTTAGGGGCGTCAAATTTGCGCACCTTCGAGCCGTCCGGTCGCTCGGTGATAGTTCCGTTAATACCAGGGTCAACAAACCAGACCGCATGGCCAGCCTGATCAACCAGATACTTACCGGGCGGTCCGCCCACACTATCGGTTTTGTGCCAGGAGAAATATGTTTTGGAATCGTCGCGAGACTGAGGGCCCCCAAGCTTTTCCGGGTGCGTGAGTTTGGAAGCGTCGGTAACGAGACCAGGCGCGATTTTGGCGGCCGGAACGTATACGGTCGCTGCATTATTAAGTTGCAGCAGGATCGGTCCCATGATCAGCGCCGAGGCAAACGCACCAAAGAGGATAGCCGTCTGCTGAGATCTTGGTGTGCTACCGAGCAAGAAACCGGTTTTAAGGTCTTGCGAGGTCGTGCCTCCGTTGGAGGCAGCGATACAGACAATGGCTCCAACGGAAAGCGCGGTGATGTAATAGGCTCCCCCGGTCCAGCCGACTAATAGAAATATCAGACAGGTAAAGAGCAATGTGGCTACCGTCATCCCTGAGATTGGATTGGACGAGGAGCCGATCTCGCCCGTGAGCCGCGAGGAGACTGTTACGAACAGGAATCCAAAAACTACGATCAGGATTGCGCCGAGCAGATTCATGTTGAGCGCTGGCGTCGCGATAATTCCGATAATCAAAATGATGATTCCGATTCCGACGAATTTGAGAGAAAGATCGCGATCGGTGCGAGGAACATCCGCTCCCCGATTCTTTCCAGCCGCAGCGCTGAGACGGAAATCGGCCAAACCTCCGCGCAGGCCATGCCAAATCGTTGGTAAAGACCGGAAAAGGCTAATGATGCCGGCAGCGGCGACTGCTCCGGCACCAATGTAGAGAACGTAAGCGCCCCGAATCTGATTGGGCGACATATCGGCAATCGGAACAGTTCCCGGTGGGACGATGCCGTTCACGTTCTCGCCAAAGAATTTGATCAGCGGGATGATCAAAAGATAGGAAAGCACTCCGCCCGCACACATGAGTGAGGCGATGCGCGGGCCGATAATGTAGCCTACGCCTAGCAGCTCAGGTGAAACCTCGACCGAGATCGAGCCTGCCTTGAACGGGGCTGCGAAAATCTTTTCCGGTACATCCTTCCAGCCTTTGAGCGCCACCATCAAGATCTTGTAAAGCAATCCGAGACCGAAACCGCCAAAGATAACCTTCGCGCCAGTTGAATCGCCACGATCGGTCAAAGCTCCAGCACGCATTTCTTCTTTTGCAGCGGGCGATGCAGCTTCACGGCACTCAGGGGAAGCACCGGCTTTAAGTACAGCGGCGCAGGCCGTGCCCTCGGGATACTTCAAAATATGGTGCTCCTTAACGATCAATGCCCTTCGTAATGGAATCATCATCAGGATACCGAGCAAGCCGCCCAGCACGGCGACCATCATGACTCGCGTCACTTCCAGATCAAAACCGAGGATGAGAATCGCCGGCATCGTTACCCCGACGCCAAAGGCGATCGATTCACCCGCGGATCCCGCCGTCTGGGTGATGTTGTTTTCGAGAACGGTGGAATCGCGCAGCCCGAGCTTGGATAGTGCTCGAAAGAGAGCGAGCGAGATGACTGCGACCGGTATTGACGCGCTCACGGTCAAACCGACTTTAAGCGTGAGATAAAGGGAAGACGCACCGAAAACCATACCCAGAAAAGTGCCGGTAAGGAGCGCGCGCCAAGTGAGCTCACGCATTTGAGTTTGCGGAGCGATGAACGATTCGGCGTTAGTAGATTCTTGGGAAAGTGGAGCCAGAGACGGCATCCAGAAATATTGCCAAGATCTCCATGTCTCGGCTAGCGAGGAATTAGCGAGAGAAAATAAAAGCGGATCCCGCGAATGGAGCATGAGCGAGCTGCGAGCGGCTGAAAGCGCGGTTAGCAAGGTGCGAAAAAGGTTGCAATAGATGGAGCCAAAGTTGCACAAGAAGATTGTCACAAAAAAATAGAACCAATCGCACCTTATTCGACGAGTAGGCTTTGTGTAAAAAAGCACACCAAGAAATCATTTGGTAATGGAACGGATTAAAACCAGTAAGTTTTTACGAAAAAGTGCCGGGAGCGAGAAAACGATGGCGGCGACTGTTGCCGCTAAGTGTCTAAGTTTGCCTGAACCGCAAAACTCCCGCGGAGCTGCTGGTCTGTCGTTACCACAAACCGCAGTCGCCATCGTGTCGCAGCGTGGTGGCGTGTGGCCTGTCGGCGTTTGGCGCGCCCTGCGTAGCTGGGCAGTAGTACTCGCGCTCATGGGTTTGACCATCCGCGCGGGAGCGGGGCCGGAAAACGAGAGTCAAATCTCTATCATCCAGCAGCCTAGTTCACCGTTCCGAGTGACAATTATCGAGGAGAATCCGACCTTTGCGTTGTTCGGGCGCGATCGGCATTACACTAACGGATTCAAGCTCGGATTAACGTCCTGCCAGCTAGCTGACGGTGGCATCTGGAATGCGCCGGTCCGGCTATTGCGCGCCATTTATGTCTTTAACCGGCCCAGCGATGGAACGGACAACCGTCTGGAGTGGACTCCGGTGGCGCAGGATATTTTTACCCCGCAAGACCATGATCACAAGTTTGTTACTCCAAGCGATCGGCCTTTCGCCGGTTGGCTTTACGCCGGGTTTGATTGGATCCAAAACGACAATGATCGGCAGCTCACTTCCTTTGAGTTCCAGGCTGGGATCGTCGGATCCTGGGCCCTCGGTCGCCAGGTGGAGAATACCTATCATGATATTTTCAATATCAATCGAGTGCGCGGCTGGAGAGCCCAACTCGGAAACGAGTTTGGTGCAGTCGGGTTTTGGGACAGAAAATGGCGTTTTAATCACGATCTCGGCAACGGCTATTCCTGGGAAATCATTCCCGGCGTCGAGCTCGCGGCCGGCAACGTTTTTACCTATGCGGGCGTGAACGCGCTGCTGCGATGGGGCCGTGGCTTGAAATCCAATTGGGGACCCGACATGATTCGTCCGGGGTACCCGGGAACATCGTATTTCTCTGCTGCACGCGGCGGTGTTCCGCTCGGGTTCGACATTTACCTTGGCACCCAAGGACGACTGGTGGCGCAGAATATTTTTCTCGATGGAAACACTTTTCAAAATAGCCGAGGCGTCGACAAAGAAATCGCCGTGGGCGATGCTTTGGCCGGTATCGAGGTATTTTACAAGGACTATCTGCGGGCCGGTTTCACATTTTTGCTTCGTTCCAATGAGTTTACGAAACAACGCGGGCCTGATACGTTCGGAGCTTGCTACCTTTCATTGGCCTTCTGAAACGATCGTTGTATTCTGATTGCGGGTTGCCAACTCGGAATCTATTTTAGGGTTTCGGTCGTTCAGTAATTCAAAGGGTCTATCCGGCATTATGAAACTTCTGGTGGTTCATCCGAGCTGTTTAATGTATTCAAAGATCTACCTTCGCCTGGAGCCGCTCGGGCTTGAGCTGGTGGCGGCCGCCGCTCGGAAGGAGGGTCATGACGTTCAGATCATTGACCTACAATCGGAGACGCAGCGGGATTATTTCCGTATTATTGATCGATGGTCGCCGGACGCGATCGCTTACTCCTGCAACTACTTGGCAAATGTTCCCGAAATTATCGATTTAGCAAAGGAGACTCGGAAACGACTTCCCGACAGCTTGATAATGGTGGGCGGGCACAGCGCATCCTTTATCGCGAAGGAATTACTCGAGCATGCCGATGGAGCATTGGATTGCGTTCTCAAAGGAGAAGGAGAGCCGGTTATAACGGACGTGCTGTCAGCTGCGGAAAGCGATCGCAAATCGCTTCATAAGCTACCTGGCGTCATGACCCTCGAAGGGGAAGGCCCGCGTCCACGATTCGTGGCGAGTCTCGACGATTTGATGCCGGCCCGAGACTTGTTGCGTCACCGTCGTCGATATTTTATCGGAGTTCTGGATCCCTGCGCCTCGATTGAATTTAGTCGGGGTTGCCCGTGGGATTGTGTGTTCTGCAGCGCTTGGACATTCTACGGCCGGAGCTATCGTACCAAATCACCAGAGTGTGTGATCGAAGAGCTGGCTACTATCCGCGAGCCAGGAGTTTTCCTTTTAGACGACGTGGCCTTCATTCAGGCGGATCACGGGATGCGAATCGGCGAAATGATCGCGCGCAAAGGAATTCGCAAGAAATATTACTTAGAGACGCGTGGGGACATCTTATTGCGTAACAAGGAGGTTTTCCAGTTTTGGCGCGATATCGGACTCGAGTACATGTTTCTGGGCATCGAGGCGATCGATGAACAGGGCCTCAAACAATTTAGGAAGCGGGTTTCGCTCTCGCAGAATTTTGAAGCGCTGGAGTTTGCCCGGTCGCTTGGGGTCACGGTCGCAATTAACATCATCGCGGATCCGTCTTGGGATCGCGAACGGTTTCGGGTGATTCGCGAATGGTGCATGGAGATTCCTGAGATCGTTAATATCAGCGTCAATACGCCTTATCCTGGAACCGAGAGCTGGCGAACCGAGTTACGCAATCTGAGTACGCGCGATTATCGGCTGTTTGACATTCAACACGCGGTTCTGCCGACCAAGCTTACGCTGGCCGAGTTTTATCATGAGTTAGTCGAAACCCAGCGCGTTTTGAGCATGAAACATCTCGGATTGGCCGCGCTGCGGGAAACCGCCGGGCTGGCCGTGTCTCGACTGATTCGTGGTCAGACGAATTTCCTGCGTATGCTCTGGAAGTTTAGCAGCGTCTATAATCCGGAGCTCCAGTTGGCCGATCACAGTCCGCCGGTGAAATATGAAATCTCTCTGCCGCCGGCCCGATCAGAACAACTCGATCGACAATCACTCTATATCCATTCTGCTCGCGGACGAACTGGTCGTGAAATTGATCACGCGACCGAGCAATTCGTCGAGAATACCCGAATGGGAATAGCCGAGAAATAAATGGACGGCTCGATCAGGCCTAGTACCACCTGATACCACCTGGATCGCAAAATGTTCTTCGGCAAGGCGAGGCTGTCGCCGAGCCGTCCGTTTATTTCTAGAAGAAGCTCAGATGATTGAGGCCATTCTGAAGCTCAACGTCCACTGGCGCAGCCTTCGTATTGCTCAAAAGAAACACAAGATCCATTAAACTCGCGTCCGCGGGAACCTTGCGTGGGTGCGGGATTTCGTTATCGACGATCCACTTGCTGTTATCAGGGAGACGATAGAAAACAAACACATGGCTTCCTTCGGTTTCGGTGCCGCGAATATGCCACCGATAAAAAATCAACCGTCCATGGATACCGTGCTGAGCCAGTCTGGACGAAAGAGCTAGTGCGTAATCCATGCACTCGCCATCCTTTCCCTTGCCATTAAGGTGCGGATCGCTGGCCAGCTGGTAGTGAAGTGGCTCACTGGGCGAGGAAGCATTGAGCGGGAGGTAGGAGGCCAGAAAAACTGATAGGGCAATCAGAAATTTTCCCATTCCGTTTCTCCTTCCCACATCAGATCGCACCGGCCGTGAAAAAAGATTGGACCGGCTCCCTTGGAGGAGACTGGCCGGCCAGCAAGCGAGTAAGAATCGCCGCGTCTTTTCGAATGAAACCCTAAAAAAAACAACCCCCTGGGCGTAAACGCCGCAGTCCGAGTCAAACACATACCCCATATAGGGGACTGATTGGACAGCAGCTTGCGTGCCATGCACTGAGTTTGCGGCTCATTTCCGAAGCTTTTAGAACCACGGTTCTGTACGTCGTTGGCATCTCCGACGCATACCTCAGAAGACCAAACGGCCAGTGACCGAAACGAGAAATCCAATCGCCGACAGAAAGCCGGCCACCAAAGCGAAATCGAGTGTCGCTTCGATCAAAAGATTGATCGGATCAGTTCTCTTCCGGCGTTTCATGATGCTGCACTGCGTCCTCCGAACCGAATCCAGATGTACGCGTACGATTCTTGAGCAGCGATCATGCCAATGCGATTTCGCCGAATCACGGTAACTTGGACTGGGGCCAGCGCATCGGTGGCCTTGATGCGCGCTCCCACATGCGGGAAAGAACCGTCTCGTGAACGGGAAAAAGAGCCTTGGCAATCGATCCCTCAAACTTTTCTTCTCCATATAACATAATCTCCATGCCGTTAAGCGCCGGGAATCCTTCTTCGGGCTGCAATATTCTCATCCCGATTGCGGTCGAGTGAATGCCGAGAACACTCACACCAAGACCCGCGACCACTGCGGCTTGAATGCTTGGGACGCTGTTGCCAGCGTAAACCAAAGTCCATGTCGGCCGCTCCTTTCCAATGCCGCGATGGCCTCTCGTCGAAATTGGCAAGGAGGCGGCAAGAGGACCAACGGGACGCTGCAGCAACCTGACGAGTTAAAGTCTTCGCTGGCAACCCACACCAGCGCTTCTCGAAACAGGAGGTGACCGGGACGCCGTCTTGCGTCCTCTCTACTGGCGATGACCAAATTGAAGCGGCCGGCATCCAAAGACTCCATCAAAGCAATTCCTGAATTCACTTCAACTTCGAGCTTCACCAAAGGATAGGTTCGGGCGAACTGAGACAACAGCTTTGGCAGTCGCTCGGGCAAGGAGTTGTTCCAAGCGTTGGATTTTGATGCTAACCGCAGATTGAGATCGGCCGACGACCTTTCCGACAGCTGCCCTTCGCGTCTGCCACCGCGACGAAACAGCGTAAGAGGTCAATATCCAGATCTTGGAAGCCCACCGATCTATTCTGATTCGTACTAGAGTCTATCTCCACTATTCATTTTGTTGATTATTGTTGCTGTGCTTCGTTTAAGACCATGAAAGAGACTATGAAGGCGGTGGCATTAACCCGTTATCTCCCGATCAACGATCCAGAATCGTTGCAGGATTTCGAGCTTCCCAAGCCCGTTCCGAGTAAACGGGATCTTCTGGTCCGCATCGAAGCAGTCTCTGTGAATCCGGTCGATGTGAAGGTTCGCGCGCCAAAACCTGCTATTGAAGCGGAGCCAAAAATTCTTGGCTGGGATGCAGCAGGTGTTGTGGAGCAAGTTGGGGGCAATGTCACATTGTTCCGGCCAGGAGATGAGGTCTATTACGCCGGATCGATTACGCGGCCGGGAGCGAACAGCGAGTATCACCTGGTTGATGAACGAATCGTGGGCAAGAAACCCGCGAGCCTGACCTTTGCGGCGGCGGCGGCACTTCCTCTGACCACGATCACGGCGTGGGAAACATTCTTTGAACGTTTGGAGATCGATCGCCTTGGAGATGATGCAGGGAAGACGATTCTAATCATCGGAGGGGCGGGAGGTGTCGGATCGATCGGAATCCAACTTGCTAAATTCGCCGGGCTAAAAGTTATTGCGACCGCGTCGCGACGCGAGACCCTGGAATGGTGCATAAATCTGGGAGCAGATTACGTGATCGATCATCGACAGCCGCTGAAGACAGGGTTGGAGAAAATTGGAATTGGCCAAGTCGATTACATTGCTAATTTTTCAAACACCGATCTGTACTGGACTGCGATGGCCGACATTATCGCGCCGGAGGGAGCCATCTGTTCCATTGTGGAAAACGCAGAGCCACTCGATCTCAATATCTTGAAGAGGAAAAGTGTGACTTTTGCCTGGGAATTCATGTTCACCAAATCGATGTTTAATACACCGAATATGGAGGCCCAAGGCGCTCTCTTAAATGAGGTCGCCAAGCTAATCGATAAGGATGTTATCCGAACGACCCTCACCGAGACGGTTCCGACGATCAACGCGAAGAACCTTCGCGATGTCCATGAGCGAATGGAATCGGGCCGAAGCATAGGAAAAATCGTACTCGCCGGTTGGTAGGCGAAGCGAGAGGTCCCGAAGAGCCTTGAGAAACTGGCGGTGAAGCCTGTCGGATTTTGGAGTCAGTTTCGCTATAGAGCAATGAAGAGGCGCGGAGCGCAGAGAAGATGTGCGCCTGAGAGTACGCACCAACAGTGGGGTGGAAGTCCCCATCGGGGATGACGGCCGTGGAGCCAAGGGAGGCAGGAAGGTGGAAGGGTGAAAGACGGACCGAAGGAACAACAACTCTCGGCAGTGCCTGAAAAGGCTCAACAAGAGGGAGACATCCGAGCCCGCTGGGCGTGGGTGGAACCGGAAGTCTGGACCGAACGCATGTTGGCAACCCTGGAAACGGGGATCGAAGGAGGTAAATGGTTTCGACTGATCGACAAAGTCTGGAGTCCAAAGAACCTGGCAGG
>WNFQ01013084.1_pt1 | contig 26647 bp, 27 predicted proteins | sample 5400171 | NCBI WGS metagenome assembly WNFQ01 (sample SAMN13153356, study PRJNA577476) | soil metagenome | isolation source: 20 cm soil under Madrone tree | place: USA:California | collected 2016-06-14
AAAGTGGAAAAACCGGCCGGGGGATGTAAATCGGATTTGATTGATCGAGGGTGCGATGGGTCTGCGGATGAAGAAACAGAGCGTGCCAGAAATGATGTGGGTTTTGAGATTGGTCGCGGCCGCGACGAGTGGTGTTTACGAGGACAAAATTTCTTGGATGATTAATGGCTGCGCGTCCTCCGGTTACGGCCACACTCTTCGGGATTATGTGATGGCAGTTGTAATACTGCCTTTTGAGCCGGACTGGCTGATTGGTAGGCTTTGTGACATTCATCACAGAGGATGGGCTGTGACCTGACTCCATCAGTCGTACTCCGTCTGCACCGACTGCCAGAAGCGACAGGGATCTTCCGACCGGGTGCAAGGCAAAGGCCTTTAGGTATTCGCCCCGCATTTTGCCGTACGCCTTGGTGGTTTGCTCGTACTCTTCGGAAGTGCGGTCCAGGGCCCGGCCAACAATTCGGTCGAGCACGATTCCAGGCAATTCTGGACATGCACCGATCGAGGCTGGATCAGAAATCAATTTTTCCAGTTCCTTTAGGGCCTCGTCAACCGCAGCGCGCATCTCTGCGTTGGGCGGCTTAGACGATGGGTTGCTCATAGTACGGGCACGTGCTGGGGAGTTACTATGTCAGATACTAGCAACAGACATACAAGATGTTGCGATAACTTGGCCCGAAAGTCAAATACACAAAGTAGAAATGTTTTGTACGCAAGCGACCAAAGCCCACGCCACACGCGGAAAACTGCCCGGCGCCGTTTTCCAGTTCAACCGCGCATTTTTTGATTCCAGCCGAAAGGCCTTGCCCGGCTCTTCAGCTGGAGGGTTGCTCGATTTGGTTTATCAAATCGTGAGCAGTCTCATAGATCCTGGCTACTTGAGGTGGACCGAAGTTCTCAGCGTCATTCCAGGACTGCTGGACGCTTTGCAATCCCGCCGTTATCTTCTGGATTAGCTCATTCTTTTTGAATCGAGGAGCGAGCGAATCTAAGCGATCCAAGTAATAATTAAGCAATTCCCGGTTGCGCAGTCGTTCTGCGCGTTCCGGGCTGAAGGTCTTGACGACAGACTGAGCGCCAATCTCGAGCCCGCGAAGCCAACCGCCCAGACTGAGTAACTGGGCCAGCGGTTCATCGTGCAGCGCCAACATCGCGTTCTCGACGTCGGCCTGGGTGACGCTCAATTCCTTGCGGAGTTTATCCCAAGCACTTACCTGGGCCAGGTCGAGAAGCCGCTTGCTGTGCCGCGCTACACGCTCGCCCACACCCAATCCTTTGGCCCGGCGAATGAGCTCTCGACCGAGTGCGGGTAAATCCTGATCCCGTTCGGCCGCGACATCCAAAAATCCGTCCCCGATCAGAACCCCGAAAGCGAGCGCATATTTCGAGCGATCATTAGTGTTCAGTTCAGTGACCGGTCGTGTCACCGCGTCGAAAGGGATTGGGTTAAGGGCATCAAGAGACGCAAAAATCTTGTCGATGGAGGGAGCAGTAAATTCATTGACGCCAAGCTCTTCTCGGTAGTCGGGATCTTTTGATAGATCTTCTTTAACGTTAGACGCGAAACCAAAGGTGCCAGCAAAGATTGCTCCTCCGACCACACTCCAGATGATCGTTGAATACCGTCGACAATCGATTCTGACTTCCTTGAACAACACTATTCCAACGCAGCTTCTTTCATAGCTTTCTGTCAAGGTTTTCCGCTTGACGGTCTGATCCAAACGAGCATCATGACGCCCGTGTCTCCTGGCCCTAACCCTCAGAAGTAATCACTCTGACATGCATGGAAACGGCGGAACTTTGGTTTGGACAATTTGCTATTTTATTGTGCTGCTCGGGATGTCGGTCTACGGCATCCATCGATATTTCATAATTTTTCTTTATTTTCGCAACCGCCACCGAACGCCTCGGCCCCCTCTCAGATTTTCGGAGCTGCCGATGGTCACCGTCCAGTTACCGATCTACAACGAGGTCTACGTCATCAAGCGGTTGCTGGCGGCGGTTAGCCAAATCGATTATCCGCGAGAGAAATTGGAGATTCAGATCCTTGATGACTCTACCGACGAGACGACAGAAATTGCCCATCGGGAAGCGGTGCACCTTCGGCATTTGGGTTTTCAGGTCGAACTCGTGCATCGGCTTCATCGAATGGGATTCAAAGCGGGAGCACTCAATCATGGACTGAAACAGGCTAAGGGCGAGTTTTTCTTGATTCTTGACGCCGATTTCATTCCTCCTTCCAATATTCTGCAACAGACAGTTCACTACTTCACTGATCCGGCCATTGGAATGATTCAGACCCGTTGGGGCCACATCAACCGGTCATATTCCTGGCTGACGCGAGCCCAGGCAATTCTCCTCGATGGTCACCTTCTTCTTGAACAGACGGCTCGCAGCCGCACCGGTCGCTTCTTCAATTTCAACGGTACGGCGGGTCTTTGGCGACGCAATGTCATCGAACAAGCCGGTGGCTGGCAGCACGATACCCTTACGGAAGATCTGGATTTGAGTTATCGGGCACAGCTCAATGGCGCAAAGTTCCTTTTTCTTTCCAATCTTGTTACGCCGGCAGAATTGCCCGTCGACATGAGCGGATTTAAGTCACAGCAGCATCGATGGACGAAGGGGTCGATTCAGACTTGCAAGAAGGTGCTGCCGCTTGTTTGGAAGAGCCGGCTACCTTGGTGGATTAAGGCCGAGGCCGCAGTGCATCTAACCTCTAATTTCGCCTATCTACTCCTCGCGTTGTTGTGCATTCTGTTGCACCCTAGCCGCACCGAAATCGCGACCGATTGGCAGGGTGCGTTGATCAACCTGCCGATTTTCGGGGCGACGACTCTCTCCGTCGCTGTCTTCTACTTGTGTGCGCAACGGGAACTCTATCCGAAAGAATGGAAACGTGAGATTTTGTTCTTTCCCTTTGTTCTGGCGCTGGGAATCGGGCTTTCAATAAGCAATGCTCGGGCGGTGTTGGAGGCCGTGTTCAATCATGAATCGCCTTTTGCCCGCACACCTAAATACGGCTTTGCTTTGGCCGAAAAACTACGTAAAAAGAACCGCTACGCCTCTTTTGGTAATGCATTTCCCATCGTCGAACTGCTTTTTGCGATTTACTTTAGCTACTTTGTGGTTTCTGCTTTGGGAAATCGTGAGTTCCTGAGCCTTCCTTTTCTGATGCTTTTCCAGATAGGATTCGCATATGTAGCCTTAACCTCGCTAAAGGAACGGGCTGTGCGCAGGTACTTTGGCGTTCGCGAAGTTCTGTAGAGTGAAGTACATGATTAAGAGACGGTTGGTAGGTTTGACGATCTGTTCGGCTTTTGTTGCCCGCAGCTACGGGCACGACCCGACTGCTTCTCCCACCCCGACTCTAGCGGTCTATCAAAACGCGACAGCCGCGACCTACTCGGGCTCCGTACCAAACACTGGCTTGCAAGCCCCAGCAGGAAATCCTAGCCCGAGCAAAGGTACCTTGCTGAAAATGTCGTCGCATACGGTGTCACCTTTATCCTCGACGGAGCTCGTAAAACCGACGCCTTCGCCGAAGTTGGCAAAGATTGCAGCTGCGTATTCGCCCGATCTTTTGAATGCTGCGCCGACGCCTGCGCCCAAATTCGTTAAAGCTATTGCCTCCCTTTCCCCGAATGCCTCGGAGATCGTTGGTCCGCCCGCGCCGAATCTTGTAAAAGCCGTCGCGCCCGGCCAGCCGAGACCGCAAAAGCAAAAGGCGGACGCGGCCCCACCGCCCACGGTGGTGAACGCTGCCTCCTCGCCCCAGCCGAAGCTTCTTAAGGCAATGGAATCGACTTCAGCGGAATTTGTAAGACCGGTACCAAACCCGCCCGCAAGAAAGCCGCCCTCGGCTGCAGCTCCACCTCCTTCGGCGGTCTCCCCGCCTTCGCGCACGCCCGAACCCGAGGTAAAATTGATCGTAAGCGTGCACGATCAGAATATCGACGTCCCGTTACGGAGAAGGAGATAATTTTGGAAGTTGGCAAACTCCTCTCGGTCGTTTGCAGGTCGCGACAAAAATTGGTGGAGCCGCGCCAGCGGGCGCGGTTTTTCACCGGCGGCAACCGACTGGCGAGATACTGGCAGCAAATGCGCCCGGGCGTGATCCGATCATAAGCCGAATAATCTGGCTTCGAGGAATCGAACAGGAGAACAAACGCGCGTTTCAGCGGTGCATTTATATCCACGGAACGCCGCAGGAAGCGTTTTTGGGCAGGAAGGCGAGCTACGGATGTATCCGAATGCGTTCGTCGGACGTGATCGAGGTATTCAACTGGGTTGGAATTGGTACCAACGTAGCGATTGTGGACGAGCCTGTTCGCCAAGCGGTCAGAGATTTTGCGTCGGAGGCGATGGTCGCCCGAAACGATCAAAAGCGGGTACCTGAACCGGTTGGTAGCCCCTCTGAGGCCAATCGATAGCTCCAGGCGTACCCGGGGGAGGGGGTTGATGCGCGTCCGACGGGATTTCGCTAGTTATTTCCGATTCGAACCGCGTTTTACGGCATCAGATCGGTGCCATCTTCGGCCGTTTTCTAGCGATTTTTCGTGCCGGCCTCGGATTTCCTCGTAGGGTGCTAGAAAGGATCTAATGTTTTCCGCTTTTTTCTTGATCCCACAACATCTAGTGCTTATGGTGTCCATTGTGTCCTATATGATGGGGTTATTCTCCAACAATCACAACTAGGTCACAGGATATTGGCCAGAAAAAAGAGCGTTGTTAACAAGTTATTGGTAGCTGAGCGAACTCTGAGCAGAAAAACCCCCACATGATGAAAACAAAATCAGGTGTGCACTCGAGCGATTTGAAAGTACGGGGACGCGAAACGCGTCGGCCGAAAGACAAGGGTCTCAAGATTCAGCGCATTTTCAGCCGAAAAGATATTTCGCCTTTGGACGAGGTTGATTGGGAACGGCGTACCGCGGAAATCACCGACGATAGCGGGAAAGCGATTTTCCGGCAGGAGAACGTAGAAGTGCCGAAGAATTGGAGCGCACTAGCTACCAAAATTGCAGTTTCGAAGTATTTCTATGGAGACATTGCCAACGGCAGTGATCCCTATCGGGGCGGACGAGAAAACTCTGTGCGGCAACTGGTGCATCGGGTGACTCGAACGATCACCGATTGGGGCTATCAAGACGGATACTTTGCCGGTAAGGACGCGGCAGAAGCCTTTTATAACGAGCTGACTTGGCTCTGTGTGAACCAGCATGGCGCATTCAACAGTCCAGTTTGGTTCAACGTTGGTTTGTATCAGCAGTATGGAATTGGCAAAGGCCGCGGTCAGGGAAATTTCTTCTTTAATCCACAGAAGCAACAAATATGGGAGCGGAACGGGAAGCGATCTGTCGACACTTCGAAGCACCCGGGAAAAGCTAAGTGGTGGAGGTCGTCCAAGTGGACCGCTCTCGTTCCTCAAAGTGTATGATCAGGTCGCTAACGTCGTAAAGAGTGGCGGTAAGACAAGGCGTGCCGCCAAGATGAATACGTTGAAGGATTGGCATCCGGACATTGAGGAATTCATTGAGGCGAAAACCAAGGAAGAGAAAAAGGCTTGGGCGCTGATCGAGCAAGGCTATGACGGCAGCTACAACGGAGACGCGTACGGGTCGATTATGTACCAGAACGAAAATCTCTCCGTGCGGGTGAGCGACGAATTCATGCACGCCGCCATTGACGGCAAAGAATGGTGGACCCGGCGGGTGCTGGATGGGAAGCCGTGCGAGAAAAAAGATGCGCGGTCAATGCTGCGCAAGATCGCCGAAGGAACACACATTTGTGGCGATCCGGGAATGCAATTCGACAGCACGATTCACCGGTGGCACACCTGCAAAGGAACTGCGCGACAGAATTCGACGAATCCTTGCTCCGAATATCTCTTTCTCGACAACACGGCCTGCAATTTGGCGTCGCTAAACCTGATGAAATTCAAGCGTGAGGACGGGAGCTTTGACGTCGAACGATTCAAAGCAGCCGTCCGAATCTTCATCACCGCGCAAGAGATCCTGGTCGACAATGCGAGCTATCCGACGAAAGAAATCGCCGAGAATAGCCACATCTTTCGGACTTTGGGTCTCGGCTTCGCGAACCTCGGAGCCCTGGTGATGAGCTACGGGCTGGGTTACGATTCGGATGGAGCTCGTGCCTTGGCAGGATCCATTACCTCGATAATGACCGGCGAAGCTTACTCGCACAGTGCCAGGATTGCGAAGGAGCAGCGGCCATTTCCGGGCTACTTGGATGCCCGTGCTTCCAGTGTGCCAAAACCGCTGTTGCCAGACAACGTCGAATCGATGTTAGAAGTCATTCGGTTGCATCGAACGACCTGCGATCAGATCCAGGATTTCACTGATTTTGATTATCTTAAACTGGAAGCGGCGCGCGCCTGGGATAACGCCTTAAGCTTGGGCCAAAAGCATGGCTTTCGCAACGCACAGGTAACTGTCTTGGCCCCCACCGGGACTATTGGTTTCCTGATGGATTGCGATACGACCGGTATTGAGCCGGATATCGCGCTGGTAAAATACAAGCTTTTAGCCGGTGGCGGGATGCTGAAAATCGTGAATCAGACCGTCAAGCCGGCGCTGGAAAAGCTGGGTTACACGGCGGAAACAACCGAGAAGATTCTGCAGCATATTAACGAACATGATACGATCGAGGATGTTCTTGTTCCAGAGAGCAACCGCGTCATTCAAAGCGGGCTGAAACCCGAGCATCTGTCAGTATTCGATTGCGCCTTCAAACCGTTTAAGGGCAAACGCAGCCTCCATTATCTGGGGCATCTCCGAATGATGGCGGCGTGCCAGCCTTTCCTCAGTGGTGCGATCTCAAAGACGGTTAATTTGCCGACCGACGCTTCGATTGAAGAGATCATGAACACGTATATCGAAGGTTGGCGTCTGGGATTAAAGGCAATCGCAATTTACCGCGATGGTTCGAAGCGTTCTGCGCCTTTGAATACGAAAAAGACGAAAGATATGGGTACGGATGAGCGCGGCACAGGCGCGGTCGATGAGGTTATGCCGCTGAAGGCCCGAATTGCGGAACTGGAGCAGGAAGTCGTGACGTTGAACCAGCCTTCGCGCAGGCGCATGCCGGATACGCGTGTCTCGCTTACCCATAAGTTCGAGATCGCCGGACACGAAGGCTACATTACCGTCGGTCTCTATGAAAATGGACAGCCGGGCGAGTTGTTCATTCAGATGGCCAAGGAAGGGAGCACGATCGGTGGATTGATGGATACGGTTGCGACCCTGACCTCGATCGCCTTGCAATATGGTGTTCCGCTGGAGAGCTTGGTCAAAAAATTTGCTTACGCGCGTTTTGAACCAAGTGGCTTCACCAAGAATCCAGACATTCGCAATGCCACCAGTATCACTGATTACGTTTTCCGTTGGCTTGGTTGTCAGTTTATCGTTGGCTACAAAGAAGCGACTTCGCCCAATCGTTCTCAGCCGGACCTTCCGATGAGAGAGATATCGGAAATCGAAAAGAAGGCGGTGAATCGACCCGTGGCCGAGCTTCCGCGAACGGCGGAAAAAGAGATTATTGATGTGATCACCAATCGCACCAGCTCGGAAGGAGCATCACGATTGCTAACGAATGGGAACGGTGGTCACGGACACTCGGCGCAGGCGACTCATGCTGATCGGGTGCGTGAAGCATTGGGAAACATGTATCTGGGAGTGACTTGTTCTCATTGCGGTAGTACAAAAGTGATTCGGGCGGGAGCGTGCGGTGTGTGCACGGAATGCGGAACCTCACAAGGTTGCAGCTAACCGAATCTAATTTGTTGGCGAGAGACGCATCCTCTTGTTGCTTGTAACGAGCAAGAGGATGTTCTTTTGCATTAAGAAGGCGCGACCGAGGACCGCCGGCGACGAAAAACCGATCATTTCGGCGTAGGCTTGGCGGAGTCGGGTTTCGTACCTACCAGTCAGGCGATACGCTGGGAATGCGTTCGATCAAATGTGGAAAGCGGCAATCGCGGCAGTCGTTTCGATTGGCCAGACAGAAATCCTCAAAGATTTGCAATAGACCTTGTTGCTGAAACAAGAAACGCGTATGGGCATGGGCACGGTCTTGATCGCCAAACAAACGGATGCCGGCCAGCTCCAGGTGTTTATTGCCCAGTTCCGCGCGCACGGATTTATACGCCTCCCAGTCGGTCGTACCGGCAAATGCTACCAATGGAAATAGCACGTTGGCGAGGATCTCTTTGACTCTGGCTTTACCGAGTAACCCGATGCGGGCGGAACTCGCACTCGAATGAAGCGTGTAATGGAAGTCCCAGAACGAATGGGTCAAATCTTCAAACCAATCACACACCTTCATGAGATCGTTGGATTGCTTTCTAAATTCCGACCAGCGACTCGCTAGTACGGCCAAAGTTCCAAGCCGCCGATGGGGGTGGTTGGCAGGACGGCTGCCGCCGAGTTTCCAATGCTCCGCGGCTAATACCAGCGAGTGCAATTCGCTCCGCATTTTCCACCAGTGCGTCCATAGGCTCGTTGCATAATGATTCGGAAGAAGGAGGTTCTTGGAAGGGTCGGCCGATTCGAGAAATCCGGCCAATCCGAAAAGTATCGCTTCGGCTGCCTCCGAATCACGTCGAAGTCGGTGAAGGGTGACTCGCTGCGCCAAAATGAGAAACGGCACCTTGTTCCATTTGTAGCCAAGGGCAGTTGCCAGCGCTTGAAACAATGCTTCATCGATTCCGTGAATGTGAACCGCTCGTCGCAATAACTGCGTTTTCCGCTCAAGCCGCAGCCGGGCGGCAGTTTCCAGTATATGGTTGACTTTTTGATCGGGGAATCGAGCCAGTGGTCCACAACAAGCGCCCGGTTTTGCAGGATCGATTTCCGTTTCGACGATGATTGAGCGATAATCCTGCGTCAGCTCGAGTTGAAGAACCTCACGGTGCTCAATCGTACGGGTGAAGCAAGCAACTCCAGAGTGTCTGAGAAAGACATGAAGGACAACATTTTGGAACGCTGGGTTCTCTCCGTGGAGATGCCGCTCCCAATCGGCTGCGGATAAATCGAGCTCGATGTCTCCCGCCAAAGTCTGGATACCGTTGACTCGAATCAGAGCATGTACAAAATCGGGACCGGCTTCCTTGTTCCAGAAGCCGAACTGGAGAATTTCGATTGAAGAACCATTGGTGGCACGAAAGGTGGAACCGAACGTGCCGGAATACCAAAGCGCCTGATATTCAAGCTCCGACCAAGCGTGGTTAAGATCATTGGTCGGCTCTTCGACCTTCTCGTACTCCAGCGCCTCTCGATAGATCGCGTCCAGATTCATACTAACATATGTACAAGATGTTATGAAGTCTGGTGAGATTCGTAAAGACTGATTTTTCGAGGATGACTTTTTCCCGATGGGAAAGGAGAATTTAGTCCAGGATTTTAATTCTTGAGCACTAAGGCAAAGGCGCTGAATGCCTCGACGTGCCTACCTATCACGGCGAAAACCTCGGCGCTTTGGGTAACTGCGCCGTTTCGCTTTGCCTCCCCCTGCGCCGGGGTTTGAGTCATCAGTACCAGCTTGTTCAAAACCACCAGAATGGGAGAGCAAAATGCTACCCTGCGCGCGCTGAGCGAATTCGCGGGATGACGCGTATGGTCATAGCTGAAGTTCGACACCGTCATACGCCAATGAGCAACCCGGTGGCAACAGTTGCTCGGTCTCACCATGGAGAAAATCGTGACTCAAGTGAGTAAAAATTGTTTGTCTCGGTTTGATCCTTGCTGACAGCGCGATTCCTTCTTCCAGACTAAGATGAGAGCAGTGAGATCTCCATAGAGGCGTCCCAAGCACTAGAGTATCGACGCCGTGGAGCTGCTTGAGCCCTTCTTCGGGAACGCTCTTGCAATCGCTGATATAAGCGAAAACGGATCGGTTTGCTAATCGCACGAGAAAGCCGAAGGTGTGAATATTCCCGTGCTCGACCGAAATCGGAACAATTTCATTTTCCCCGAGCCAGAACGAACCGTCGATTGCATGGACTTCGGGCTGGACATAACTGGGAAATTTGGCCTCTCCGCTAAAGGCGTAGTGAAACATGCGGTCCAAATGCTCCAACGTTGTCGGCGACGCAAAGATCGGCATGCGGTCCTGGTTGGCCGAGCTGTATCTGCGCAGATCATCAAATCCAACCACATGATCCGCATGGGCATGGGTGTAGATTACGGCGTCTAGCTTCCTTATTCCGGCACGCAAGGCTTGCAGACGAAATTCCGCTCCGGTGTCTATCACCCAACTAGCGGTGGACGTCTGCAGATAGACCGAAGAGCGCCAGCGACGGTCTCGCGGATCGGGCGAATGACAGACCCGGCATTCGCAGAGAATCACCGGCACCCCCATTGATGTTCCTGTTCCCAGAAAAGTGACCGCGAGCATTTATTGAAAAAACGTCGGGCCACCCTTACATAAGCTCTTTGTGCCCGCAACGCTGCGCTCGCTTCGTATTCGAAATCTTGCTTTGGTTGAGTTCCTCGATTGGGAGCTGGAACCCGGGTTCACCGTGGTCACGGGAGAGACGGGGGCTGGCAAATCCATCATTCTCGGCGCCCTCAAGTTGGTGTTGGGGGAACGAGCGGACAAAACACTCATTCGCACTGGCGCGGAACAGTGTTCGGTGGAAGCACTTTTTGAGATTGCTGATCCGGGCCGGATCAACGAGTTGCTATTTGAGCAGGGCATCGATTCTTGTGAGGGGGACCAACTACTGCTGCGTCGACTATTGGCTGCGAATGGCACGAATCGACAATTCATCAATGGATGCCAAACCACACTTAGTGTTCTGAAGGAAGTCGGAGACGGGTTGGTTGATTTGCACGGGCCGCACGATGGAATTATGGCAGCACCAGTTGGCGGAGATCCGTGACACGGCAATCCAGGTAGGAGAATTAGAATCGCTCGAAGCCAAGTACGCGTTGGCCAGCAACGCCCATCGAATTCTGGAACTTACCTCCTTAAGTCTGTTGCAGCTCGCCGACGCGGAAGATTCGATTCTGACTCGGCTGGCCGACATTGCCCGCACGCTCCGCGAAATGGAAAGACTTGACCCGGGAGCGACTGAATTGGCCCGCAACCACGAGCGCGGCACCGTAGAGCTGGAGGAATTGGAGCTGGACCTTCGACATTACCAAGAGAAGATCGATGTGGATCCGGGAAGCCTTCGGCAGCTCGAAGAGCGACTAAATTTGCTTGAGGGTTTGCGCCAAAAATACCATCGCAACGAAGAGGAGCTGTTGGCTCTGGCGGCTGATCTCGAAAAAAAATTGGACCAGATCGACGGACGGGAAGCGGCATTGGAGAAAGTACGGGCTGATTTCGAATCGACTTCTCGGAAAATGCTGGAGCTCGGAAAACGTCTTGCGGCTGATCGGAGAACCGCTGGAACGAAACTAGCCGAGCAGATTCGGGTTCATTTGGCGGATCTTGGCTTTCAACAAGCGAGATTCGATCTGCAGTGGGAGGCTTTGAGCGAGCCAATCACCAGCGGATTCGACCAAATTGAGTTTCTTTTCTCTCCAAATCCGGGCGAACCACTGAAAGCCCTGCGGGCGATCGCTTCGAGTGGGGAAATCTCTCGTGTCATGCTGGCGATTAAGACCGCACTGGCTCAACAAGATCTTATTGGGCTATTGGTTTTTGACGAAATTGATGCCAATGTCGGCGGCGAGATTGCTCACGCCGTCGGTAGAAAGATGCAGACGCTGGGCGAGAATCACCAGGTGCTTGCCATCACGCATATGCCACAGGTGGCGGCCGCTGCGCGTAAACATTTCTTCGTCAGCAAGGAAGTGAGTGATGGACGGACCAGAACCGCCTTGCAAGAGGTCGGTGGACCCGAACGCTTGGAGGAAATAGCGCGTATGCTAGGCGGCAAATCACGATCAGCGCTCGAACATGCTCGAACGCTATTGGCTGGCTAGTTGCGCAGATTGTTTAGGGTTCAGCACGATTTTGCTGGACGAATATATGCTGCTTAGCTCGTAACGTTCTGCTGTATGCAGGAGACCGTCATTTTGGCAGGCGAAGGCGGTTTTCTTAGTCAGAATTTGACGCGCTTTCTGATCCGTGAGGGCTATTCCGTCATCGTTTTGACTAGGATTCCGCAACGAAGCAATGCGGTTCGTTGGATCGAATGGAACGGAAAAACACACGGCAGTTGGATGCGGTTCGTTAACGGAGCGAAAGCCGTCGTGAACCTCACTGGGCGAAGTATCAACTGTCTCTACAACGAAAAGAATCGCCGCGAAATCCTCAATTCTCGATTGGACTCCGCGCGGGCTTTGAGCGAGGCGATCCGCGTTGCCCAACCGCCGCCGAAGGCGTTCATTCAAGCGACGTCGCTAGCCATTTACGGAGACAGCGCTGAACGAATAAATGACGAGTATGCACCTCCCGGGAGCGGCTTCGCGGCCGAGGTTTGTCAACGTTGGGAGGAATTGATCCACGAAATGGAGTTGCCGAGCACTCGGAAGGTCATTTTGCGCATTGGACTCGTGCTTGGCGGAGGGAGCGACAACCTCACCCGCTGGTACAACTGACCAAGTCTTATCTAGGCGGTTCGATGGGGAACGGAAAACAATACATCAGTTGGATTGACGTTAACGACCTGAGCGAGATGTTTCGCTGGTCGATCGAGAGACCAAACGTCCAGGGTGTCTATAATGCGACAAGTCCCAATCCGGTGGCGAATCGCGAATTTATGCGTGAACTGCGGAAGGCGATAGGTCGTCCCTGGTCTCCGCCGATACCGGGCTTCGTGGTAAAGTTAGGGGCGAAACTCGTTCTGCGGACAGAACCAACCCTCGCACTCACTGGCCAGCGCTGCATACCTCGACGATTTCAACAGCAAGGGTTCGAGTTTCGACATCCAGATCTCGCGCGGGCCTTCAGGGATGTCTTGGCCTAGGCTTCGGTCGTGGCAGTTGCGAGACGGCCTGAAGGGCCAAGGAAACATAGCCCATGCGCGCCAACTTAAGAGGTCGCGATCGCGGCTAAGCAATTTGCCTCGCTTGCGACAGAGCTGGTTCGATCAGTTCGCAGAGCAGATGGATGATCACCTTGTGCGCTTCTTGAATGCGTGCAGTCGCAGAGTGAGGTACGATCAAATCGATCGAGGCGATTCCCCGACATCTACCTCCGTCTCGGCCAAGGATCGCAATCGAATGAAGGTCGAGAGCTTTCGCTCGTTCGAGGGCGCGACCGACGTTCTCGGAGTGTCCACTGGTAGAGAGTGCGATGAGGACATCTCCCGATGCTCCAAAAGCGATCACCTGCCGCGAAAAAACCTCATCGAAGGAATAGTCATTGGCTGTCGCAGTCAGCAGCCCGCTGTCGGCGGATAAGCTGATAGCAGGAAACGGACGCCGATCCTCGATGAACCGGCACGCGATTTCGGTGGCCAAATGAGAGCTATCCGACGCGCTGCCGCCGTTACCACAGGTTAACACCTTTTTTCCGCTCAATAGCGCCTGTTCGACAACTTGCGCCGCCGATCGAATGGGCGCTTCGAGGTTATACAACAGTTCGATAGCCGCAACCGCGTCTTGAATGCTCTCACGAACGGAAATCACCTGCGGGATTCATGCGATATATCGCTCTGTTTATTGGGTTGCTTGTACTGGCCGCATGCGAGTCGAGTAGCGAGTCCTCGGCGCCGGGAAGGATCACGAAAGAACGTGCCATCGCCATCGCAATGGAAGCGAACAGACAGTATCCGTTCTTTTCCAAGGTGACGCGAGCGAAATGGCGAGCGGAAGGATATCCCAACGGTTACTACGCCATCGACTTGAAGGATGAGGATGAAGAATTTGGTAAGTTTTTTCTCGTAGATGGCCACGGTCATATCGTCGGGCAAGGACGCATTGCTGATGATCGGTATTATCCAGCGGGCACCGACAGGTAGGGGTGCATCGGGCTTTGGAGCCGATTCTCTCGCAGGGGTCATGGATAAGTCGAGCGATGGAAGGCGCTACGGCAAAGTAGCCGCAGCTTCCAGCTGCGAGAACCGGGACATTCCGTACCTGGAAGCTGCGTCTCCTATCTTGCCTGTGCTTCGGTCCTTTACCGTCATTCCAGGACCAGTTTTTCCGCGCCTCTAATGTCGAGAACGCAACCGAAACAATATCGGTAGCCCATAATATCCCAGCTGTTCGCGAATCTTGCCTTCAAGATATCTACGATAATCGTCGGTGAGCGTCTGAGGGTCATTTACGAACAGGAGAAAGGTCGGCGGATGAATCGAATCTGCCTGCTTAAAATCAATCTGTGTTGCATACATGATTTTGAGCCGGCGATTGCCACGTGCCGGTGGTGGGTGTGCTTCGAGCGCTTGTTGTAGCAAACGATTCAGTTGGCCGGTACCCAGCGTTCGCTGCGCGTGCTTTTCGATTCTTTCTATGCTTTGGAAGAGACGATCTAAATTCTCGCCGGTGTGGGCTGACAATACGTCGATCGGCGCGTAGTTGAGAAAGAATAGGTTGGAGCGAATTTGGCCGAGGATTGCGTCGAAAAAATCCCGCGCGCGGGTAGACGGTTTCACCAGATCCAATTTGTTCACGATCACTAGGCATGGCTTTTCATTTTCTTGGATGAGGCCGGCAATCTTTTTGTCTTGAGCAGTAACGCCATCGACTGCGTCGATCACCAGTGCGCAAACGTTCGCTCGTTCGATACTTTTTTGCGATCGCATCACGCTGAAAACCTCTACCGACGAGCTTTGCTTTCCTCGGGAGCGGATTCCGGCGGTGTCGATGAGAATAAACTGTTTACCACCGCGCTGGTAAGGAATGTCAATGGCGTCGCGAGTCGTTCCGGCCTTATCACTTACGATCGTCCGGCGATCCTGGAGAATCGCATTGATCAACGATGATTTCCCAACATTTGGGCGACCGACAATCGCGAGTTTCAAAATGGGAGAGGGTGGGGCGGAATCACTCGCTTCGTCCGGTAGATGTGCGGCTATCCGCTCAGCCAGTTCGGTCATACCGCGGCCGTGTGCGGCACTGACCGGTACTACCTCAGCAAAACCAAGCTCAGTGAACTCGGTTTCATGATCCGTTTGGTTCGGATGATCTATCTTGTTTGCGACTACGATAATTGGTTTTTTTGTGCTTCGGAGTTCGCGAGCGAGGAGTCGGTCAATCGGTGTCAGCCCCTCCCGGGCATCGGTTACCAAAAGAATGAGATTAGCCATCTCCATCGCCAGATCTGCTTCTGCTCTGACCTGTTCATCAAATGAAGCGTCAATGGCGGAACCAATTCCGCCGGTATCGACCAGCGTGAATCGGACCGAATCAATCTCGCAGTCTGCACTTAGCCGGTCGCGAGTGACGCCCGGCTGGTCGTGCACAATCGCCACTCTCTGTCGCACCAGACGATTGAATAGCGCCGATTTCCCGACGTTCGGTCGTCCAACTATGGCGACGATAGGTAGTTTTCCCATTCGATTTCACTTACCCGACGATTCCCGGAAAAGGTGAAGCGATTAGATACTACTGCTCCTGGTAGTTCGGCAACCGAAGAAGTCGACGCTTAGCTTCGTTCATCAGGCAACCGCAATTCCATCGGTGCTTCACCGATGATTTCGTGCAATGTGTTCATGACATGACTTAGCTGCGTCTGGCGACGCGTTCTCGCCGAATAAAGTCCAGAAAGTAACCGAACCCGGAGACGATCGTGAGCAGGCTTGCTAGTGATGCCAGCCAAATAAGGCCGGCCGGAATGCGGAGTAGCACCCAAAGAATGCAGATTATCTGAAGCACTGTAGCGGCCTTGCCAGCCCAGCTTGGGTGCACTTCCATTTGCCTGCGCAATTTGCTGAGCGTCATAAATCCAATTCCCAGCAGCAGATCGCGGCTAATGACGATACAAGGGAAAAACCAAGGAAGAGATGGACGCCAACCGGAGTTGCTAAGCACGATCATGGCTCCAAATATGAGACCCTTATCCGCGATCGGATCGAGAATAGAGCCAAGCCGGCTTTGTTGATTCCATCGACGGGCGACAAATCCGTCCAGCCCATCAGTAATTGCTGCGAGACAGAAAGTAACGGTAGCCAGAGTGTGAAACCCCTCTGCAGGAGAGGAGTGGAGAACTGAGCAACCGTAAGTCCATGCTGACCATACAAATGTCGGAATCAGACAGATTCGAGCGACCGTAATCTTGTTGGCCAATGTCATAAGACAGCATCCGGCAAGAAATCGCCGGAGAACGGCGTCGAGAGTCTACCGAATGATAAAGAGAATGGACAATCACCGAAATCTGCGATCGCTCGTTACTGGGCAGTCGATGTCGCTCCGGGCTCGCTGCCACGATAAGTCACAATCCCTTGATAGATTCTTTCGGTGAGGGCGTCCAGGTATGCCGGCGAGGCGATTCGCTTGGCTTCCGCAGAATTCGTTAAGAATCCTCCTTCCACCAGAATCGCTGGAAACGCATTTTTGCGAATCACATGGAAGGCGGCGGTATGAACTCTGCGGTCAGCCGCGCCGGGAATCCGCAGAATGCTGGAATGAACCAGCTTGGCTAAGTCGGCACTACGCGCCGTGGAATAATAAGTTTCGATACCACGGATATCGCGCTTCCGGGTGGCATTGAAATGGATGCTCACGAATATGGTGTTGGTTTGCCGATTACATATTCCCACCCGGGTATCGAGAGGAATAAAGATGTCGGAAGTCCGCGTTAGCACCGGATAAAATCCGCCTTGGGCCAGGCGTTTCTGCAGTCGCAGGCCAACCTGAAGAGTCCAAAATTTCTCCGGCGAAACACCACGTGGATTTGCCCCGGCATCATGACCACCGTGGCCGGGATCGATCACCACCGTTCGGAAGGTGCTTCGTTCGATGCCGCGCTGAACACAACCGGAAAGAAGGGCCGCCCAGGCCAGAAGAATTAGTAGTAAACCGCAACGATGTTTCGGACCTTTCCCGAACGCCAACTTTACCATGATCGTACAACAGCGAAGCGATCCGCTTCAGCTGACCCGATCTTAAGCCAAAATCGAAGGTGAGCAAACTAGCGGAGCTCGCTCTGTTCGTACTCGACGTGGACTTTATAGCCGAGAGGCGCAAGTTTCTCCTGCAGCTCTTTTTCGAAATGCTGTTGGGCTTCTTCTGGAAGATTCGGTTCTTTGGCCGTGGCAAGTTCCGGCAATGCTTTGAGTTCAGCCTGAACATCCTCTGGCTGAATCTTGTTCCAGAGTCCGTCCTCCAGTTGCTCAACATTCCAATCGAGCACTTCGGTGCTGAGGATTTTCGCTCGCGGCAGTTTAACCAGGGCGGTGGGCCCCTGAACGGTCACCTCACATTTCTTTTCCAGATCGAACCCGGCGTGGAGTCGAAAGGTTGCGCGTATTCGGATATGCTTCGTACTGCCGAGCCAGGTTTGGTCCGACTCACGCGTCACTTCGGTGTCTTTAGTCAGGACGGTCAACTCCAAGACATTCTGCGATTGTTCGTAAACGACGCGATCTTTGACCGAAATGCGAGGACGCAATTGGAAGGAGTCAGCTAAGATATCGCGTACTTTTTCGAGCTGGCCGGCTGATTCATGAGAAAATGCATCGAAGAAGCGGGATGGCCAGTTCTCAACTTGTTGAAATACCATAAATACCAGAATTGCAATAATGGCGCAGGCCAAAACAAACGCCAGAGGCCAAGATATGCGAATTCGGGACATCCCACTAAAAAATACAGCCCCCCGCATCCGCTGGATACGAAGGGCTGCTGTTCCCCCCAGAACAATCCGTAAAAAATCGAATGTTATACTTACCTAAACCAAAGCTCATTTCAAACGAATTATTTCCGATTTTACTGCTCGGTTTAGTTGCAAAATGCAAAGAAATGCAGATTTTAAGCCCGCCGGTGCAGTTTTCCTAGTTACATTCTTGTAAAATCGGTCGGTTTCGACAGGACCAACCCTCGTTTTCTTTGCTGGGCCGTCCCATGGACTAAATCGCCCAACCAACCCTGTTCAAGCAATATTTAACCGCCGCCCGGCAGAACAGATCGCAGTTCGCTACCAACGAAAAACGATTAGAGGTGCCTAAATCGAAAATACGGCTGTTGCACATCCGAGGTTCACCGCTTAATCAGCTAAGATTTCACCGTATGCAGACGATTGTAATTGGTCACCGCAACCCCGACATGGATTCAATCTGCTCGGCGGTAGCATACGCGGAGCTTAAACGGAAACTGGGAATGAGTGACGTGATCGCTGCTCGCGCGGGAAATACCAATGAGCGAATTGATTTTGTCCTGAATAAATTCGGCGTTCCTGCGCCGAATTTCGTCTCGGACTTAACACCGACCGTCGCTGACGTAATGGAGACATCAGTGGTTTCGGTCGAGAGCGAGGCCACGATTTCGCAGGCGCTGACTTCGATTGGACAGAAACGCTTGCGTGGTCTGCCGGTGATTGATTCAGATGGTCGATTCCTTGGGCTTCTTTCTGGATGGAAGATCAGCCATTATCTTTTCCCTCCGCGGGAGGAGACCGCGAATTCACGGGTGATTCGCGCGTCAATTGCCAACATCGTTCACGCGTTGGATGGGCATGGGTTGGCTGGTTCTGCGGATGGTACTCTGCGCAACCTCGTCATCATGGTAGCCGCGATGAGTCCGGAGAGTTTTTCAATGCGGTTGAAAGGTCGTGAGGGCGAGCCGATCGTCGTGTTCGTAGGTGATCGGGAAGATGTGCAACTGATCGCGATCCAAAACCACGTATTAGCGATTGTGGTGACCGGCGGAATGGGAGTCTCGGCCCGAGTTCGGACTGCGGCAAAAGAGGCGGGAATTTGCCTGATTTCTAGTCGGTTTGACACTGCCACGTCGGTGATGTCGGCCCGTGGCGCCGTTCGGGTTGAACAGATGATCGACCAAAATTTCACCAGCTTTCATCCCGAGACACGTCTGCGAGCGGCCCGACAGACCGCTGCCAATGCTCCGGACTTTGTCTTCCCGGTTGTGGACAAAGATAATCGGCTAATCGGGATTTTATCGAAGAGCGATTTTTTGCGTCCAATCCCGCGTCAGATCATTCTGGTCGATCATAACGAGCTCTCGCAAGCGGTCCGCGGAGCAAACGAGAATGCGATCATCGAAGTGCTCGATCACCACCGACTGGGAAGCCTCAGCACAGATGCTCCGATTCTTTTTTGGAACAACCCGGTAGGATCAACCAGTACGATCGTCGCCCTTTGTTACAAGCAGTACGGTGTCGCGATCGATCGGCCGATTGCCGGATTGCTGATGGCGGGACTCATCTCTGACACGCTCAATCTAACCTCGCCAACCGCAACCGAAGTTGACGCTCAAGTATTGAAGGAACTCAGTCAAATTGCCGGAGTGACCCCCGCCAAACTTTCCGAAGAAATCTTTGCCGTTGGCTCTCCATTGCGCAAGGCGGATTCCGCTTTAGCGTTGCCCAGGTAGAAGAGCTCAGTTTCGCTTACTTCGAGGATAAGCAAGAGGCATTGTTTGCGGCCTTGCAGAAATATCGGGAGGAGCAGCGTACCTATTTTTCCGCGTTTCTGGTCACCGATGTAAACACGCAGAACTCTCGAATGTTGATTTCAGCTCCTCCGGAATTTCTAGATGCGATTCATTATCCTGCTCTCGCACCCAACCTGTATGAGCTGAACAATGTGGTCTCTCGCAAGAAACAATTAGTTCCTTATCTCTTGGATTGCCTACAGCGAGTCACTCCGAGTATCTCCTAGAAGCTGTCCGCAGACTTTGCTTTGGCTGCTCTAGAAAAAACCCTGCGTAGTGTACGACGCTTGTTTTGGCGTAGTACGGACGAACTACGTGCTCCGCTTCCGATCGCAGTGGTCGCGATCAATTGGTTTCTCGCCTTTCTCCTGCTGTCGCTCTTGTGTGTCTATTCTTTCTCCCGGATCCAATACACTTGGAATTGGGATAGTGTCACCAACTACTCCAACATGTTTTGGAATGGTTGGTTTACTACCGTTGAGATCTCGGCGGTTTCGCTCCTGTTCAGCACGGTCATCGGTTTGATCGCAGCGATGGCTCGACGATCGGGCTTTCTGGTTCTGCGCGCTCTCAGTCGAATTTACGTCGAGACCATCCGCGGTACTCCCTTATTGGTGCAAATCTCTTTTGGTTTCTACGTGGTGGGAACGGCTTTCCATGTCGAAAATCGCTTTTTGGTTGGGGTTACTTTGCTTTCCTTTTTTTCCGGAGCTTACATTAGCGAAATCATTCGTGGAGGGATTGAAAGCATTGGCGCTTCTCAATTGGAATCAGCGCGTGCGATCGGATTAACCAAGTTCCAAACCTACTATTATGTCATTTTTCCCCAGGCGATCCGCGTGATCCTTCCGGGTTTGGCTGGCATGTTCGCATCCCTGATCAAGGATTCTTCGCTGCTCTCGATCATCGCGATTGGCGAATTTACTTATAACGCACAGCAAGTCGCTGGACTTACCTACAGTCAGTTCGAAGTCTATGTACCAATGGCGATCGGCTACTTAGTTCTGACGCTGCCGATCAGCCTCTGGACTCAATCGCTGGAACGAAGGACGAAATTTGAAACTTGAGGTTCAAAGCTTATGCAAATCCTTTGGCGACCAAGCGGTACTCCGGGATATCCAAATTTCTTTAGAGAAAGTTCATACGCTGGCTTTGATCGGACCGTCCGGCGGCGGAAAATCGACCCTTTTGCGAGTGATAGCCGGCCTGGAGAGGCCAGACCGCGGAAGAGTGGTATTGGATGACGAAGAAATTATCTTTCGGGAACGGGAACTCCATGAGCATCGCAAGACAGTTGGAACCGTTTTCCAGAGCTTCAATCTCTTTCCCCACTTAAGTGCATTGAGCAACATCACCCTTCCGCTGGAGAAAGTGCATGCTCATTCGAAAGTCGAAGCCCGACGGATTGCGGAAGAGATTCTGGTACGGTTTCAATTGATGGAGCATGCCACCAAGCAGCCAGCTCAGCTTTCCGGTGGCCAGCGCCAGCGAATTGCGATCGCGCGGGCAATATCGATTCGGCCGAAATTGCTTCTTTTTGATGAACCGACCTCGGCACTGGATCCGGAAATGACCGCTGAAGTGCTGGAGGTGATCGAAGAATTGCGGGAGGAGGGGAGGGATTTTGTGCTGGTGACGCACCAGATGGGCTTTGCTAAACGCGTGGCCGACCAAGTGGCCCTTCTGAGCGGCGGCAAAATTGTCGAATATGGTCCGCCGGCTCAGATTTTGGATAATCCGCAATCGGAAACCGGGCGACAGTTCCTGGCAAAGATTCTGAAGTACTAAAGACAGGACGGTAGCGGCGACTCGCCTGTCCGACATTCAATAATCAGTGCATCAAATAAGCGGACGCTGGTCAGAAAGGACGCGAACACACAACGTTTCCGCGTTCGGCGTCTGGTGCAATCGGTAGCGGCGACTGTCCCTAAAACACCCCTGATTTGGCGCAAACTAGAAGTCGGCCCGAAGCTGCTCGCATGGTACCGCTCCAAACCGCAGTCGCCATCGCGTCGCTGCGTCTGGCGTTGAGTACTCCTCGATCCGACCATGCATTGCGGCATCGCGGACCACCCCAAGGCGACTGCGTTTGGGGCCAGTGCGAACGAGTCGCTCCGTTCCAATCTTTAAGTTTGGCCGCACGAGGTGCTTCGCGGGACAGTCGCCGCTTACCATCCTGGAGAGTCGAAGTGCCTCTCGCTACGGTTATGCCCTCAGAACGTCTGCTTCGTATGAACGAACTCTTCCACAAAAGCAGTCGCCGGCTGATCTTGAATTTCAGCCGGGGTTCCGATCTGCTCGATTCGGGCGTTGTTCATGACGGCCACTCGATCGGCCATTTCGAGCGCTTCTTCCTGGTCATGGGTGACAAAGAAAGTGGTTATTTTCAGCTGATGTTGAAGATCCTTTATCCAGTTCCGCAATTCTTTGCGTACTTTCGCATCCAAGGCACCGAATGGTTCATCTAAAAGAAGAATCCGCGGCTTAATCGCTAGAGCGCGCGCTAAGGCCACCCGTTGGCGCTGCCCACCGGAAAGCTGATGAGGCAACCGATTCTCAAATCCTGGGAGCTGAACCAGCTGCAGTAGTTCGGTTACTCGATTGCGAACTTCCGCCCGGTCGAGACGTTCCTTACCGCTCATGACCTCCAAACCGAACGCGACATTTTTGAAGACCGACATGTGTCGAAAGAGTGCGTAGCTTTGGAAAACGAAGCCAACGTGACGCTTTTGGATCTTCAGCCGGGTGGAATCAACCCCATCGAAATAGACGTTCCCCTCATCCGGGAAATCCAACCCGGCAATGATCCGCAGCAACGTCGTTTTTCCTGAGCCCGAAGGGCCAAGCAACGCCACGAGTTCGCCATCGTCCGCATCCAGAGAGACTCGGTTTAAGGCGGTGTACGCGCCGAACTTTCTAATCAAATCTCTAACTTCAATTTTCATCCGAAGCTGGGCAATTCCGCTGCAGTGGGAGCGGCGCGCATCCGCCATTCCAGGAAGCTCTTAATCACCAGGGTGAACAAGGCAAGCAGCGTTAGCAATGACGCCATCGCAAACGCCGCGACAAAGTTGTATTCGTTATACAGAATTTCGACGTGCAGGGGGATCGTATTGGTAAGACCGCGGATGTGACCGGAAACAACGGACACTGCTCCAAATTCGCCCATTGCTCGCGCGTTGCAAAGGATAACCCCATAAACCAGCCCCCATTTCGCCTTGGGTAGGGTGATTCGCCAGAAAGTTAGCCAGCCACTGGCGCCGAGCGATAGCGCCGCCTGCTCTTCTTCGCTCCCTTGGGCCTGCATAATCGGAATCAGCTCACGAGCCACGAAAGGGAAGGTGACGAAGATCGTCGCCAAGACGATGCCAGGAACGGCGAAAATAATCTGGACGTTCCAGGAATTCAAAAGCGGACCGAACCAGCCTCGCGATCCGAAAAGCAGGACATAAACCAATCCGGAAACAACCGGCGAGACCGCGAAAGGAAGATCAATGAACGTCACCAACAAACTCTTGCCCGGAAATTGAAACTTGGCGATTGTCCAACTTGCGCAAAGGCCGAAGATCAAGTTGCATGGTACGGCGATTGCCGCGACCAGCAAAGTGAGGCCGATCGCCGACCGGCCTGCCGAATCCTGAAAGGCGGCCAAATAAGTGCCAATTCCCTTCGCCAGAGCTTCGTGAAAAACCGTCCAGACCGGAATCACCACGAATAGCAATAAGAAAGAGGAAGCCAAGGTGATCAGGCTCATCCGGAACAACCACGGATCGCGCACCGTGGGATGGGCCTTCGGAATGGGAGAGACGACGGCTGACGACATAGAAAATTAGGTTGCTACCCGGATATTGTGGGACCAACGCTGGAGCCCATTAATTCCGAATAACAGAACGAACGATATTCCCAGCATCAGAGCGGCGATGGCCGTGGCGCCCGCGTAATCGTATTGTTCGAGCTTGGTAATGATTAGGAGGGGCACAATTTCGGTCCTCATCGGCATGTTACCCGAAATGAAAACGACCGAACCGTACTCGCCCACAGCGCGAGCAAAAGCGAGGGCAAAACCGGTAAGAATGGCGGGTAGAATCTGTGGAAGCACAACTCGACGGATCGTTTGCAAGCGAGATGCTCCCAGCGATGCCGCTGCCTCTTCATATTCGACTTCCAAGTCCTCCAACACCGGTTGCACGGTTCGCACGACGAATGGAAGCCCCACGAAAATAAGCGCGATCAATATTCCAAGCGGCGTGTACGCGACCTTCAGCCCGGTCAAAGCAGCAAGCGGTTGTCCGACCAATCCGTTGCCGGCGTAAATGGCGGTAAGTGCGATGCCAGCCACTGCGGTTGGTAATGCGAACGGCAGGTCCACAATCGCATCGACGATGCGCCGGCCCGGAAAATCGTAACGGATCAGGACCCAACCAACGATAGTCCCAAGAAAGGCGTTAATCAGCGCCGCATAAAGGGAGATTGAAAAACTCAGTTCGAAAGAGGCAACGACTCGCGGGCTAGTCAGTGCACGTACAATTCCATCCCAACCAAGGGCCGACGCTCGCAAAAAGGTGGCTGAAAGCGGGATAAGTACGATCAGGCTGAGATAGGCAAGGGTAATTCCCAGTGTCAACCCGAAGCCAGGCAAGATCTTGCGTTGGTACCACAGTTGAAGCGCACGCCAACTCATTAGGCTACTACTGTGGTATAGAATCCCGATACCAGCTAGTGCAGAAATACTTTTGCCAAAACTCGATGTCGAAATAATAGGACTCCCGGCCCGAAAAGACCGGGAGTCCGTTCCCGCCCGAAAATTATGGTTTATAAATCTGATCAAAAACGCCGCCGTCAGCGAAAAATTTGGCTTGCGCTTGTTTCCAGCCACCTAGGACCTCGTCAACGGTGAATACCTTCACCTCCGGAAATTGTGCTGCGTACTTTTGAAAAATCTCCTGGTTGATTGGGCGATAGAAATTCTTTGCGGCGATCTCCTGGGCCTCCGGCGTATAAAGGTACTCGAGATAGGCCGTCGCAACTTCTCGGGTTCCCTTTTTCTCCACCACTTTATCGACTACCGAAACGGGCGGTTCCGCCCGAACACTGATCGATGGAGTCACGATTTCAAACTTGTCGGCACCAAACTCCTTTAAGCTGAGATGCGCTTCGTTCTCCCAAGCGAGAAGCACGTCACCCAGCCCGCGCTGACCGAAGGTCGTGGTCGATCCGCGGGCACCAGAATCGAGTACCGGGACATTGGCATAGAGTTTGGCGATGTAGTCTTTCGCCTTGCCTTCATCATTGCCGTTCGCCTTCAGGGCATACCCATAGGCGGCAATAAAACTCCATCGTCCGCCGGCCGAGGTTTTCGGATTCGGCGTAATGACCACGGTGCCGGGCTTGAGCAGGTCGCCCCAATCCTTGATGCCCTTCGGGTTCCCTTTGCGCACCAAAAAAACCACCGTTGAAGTGTAGGGAACACTGTTATTGGGGAGCCGCTTTTGCCAATCGGCTGCCACCAGGTTGCCGTTGTTGTGGAGTGCGTCGATATCGGCGGGAAGACCGAGAGTAACAACATCGGCCTGCAATCCGTCGATGACGGAGCGGGCTTGTTTGGCCGAGCCGCCATGAGACTGCTGGACGGTCACCTGGTTGCCGGTTTTTTGCTGGTATTGTTTGCTAAATGATTGGTTGAACTGCTCGTAAAACTCGCGCGTTGGATCGTACGAGACGTTGAGCAACTGGATGGTGTTGGCCGAGGCGCCAGAAATGAAAATGGCAACAAGAATGAAAAGCGCGAACAAACGATGGATGGAACGGATCATAACCCTACTTGAGGTATCGGGATTAGAAAGCATACAAACTTATAGGAGTAAAGGAGAAATGCGGGAACTGCAGCGCCTGCGCTGACAGCAGTGGGGGAGCGGCGAAGCTGCGGCAGCCTTAGGAATCTATCCCCGAAGGTCACCACTGAAGGTGCGTTTCAATCTAGGGTTACTCCTAGCCAGGCCGGTCGTCGAAAGCCCCTTGGTGGCCAAATAGGCGTGTGCTCTTTGATCCTTTTCGACGAGGGGTGGCTCGCCATTCTTGATCAAAAAATTAAATGAAACAAAATGTTTGCCAGCGATTGCGCCGAATTCTCTTAGAGCCTGTCTAAAATCTTCTCTATAGGATAACTAAAGAGGCAAAGACGACACCGCCCAGCCAGCGTTTTGCACGGCCGCCTGTGTCGCAGCTGTATCGCTGAGATCGTTGCGCCACATCTTGGCAATCAGCCGCTTCCCGGTCGTTTGATCTGAAGCGTCAGACGCCAACCAAAGTAAGGGAGGAACCATCACCTCCGGGGCAAGCAGCGAGGTTCGCATGGCCTGTGGAAAACTTGCCGGAACCATGCCGGTCAAGGTTGCCCCGCCTGGCAGTAGCGCGTTGACCGTTACGCCTGTGTCCGCGAGATCCTGCGCCCATATTATGGTTAAGCTCTCAACCGCAGCTTTCGACGGCCCGTATGGCGAAAAGCCAGGAAGCTGCATTGTCGCATAATTCGCAGAAATATTGATGATACGTCCCCAGCGTTGGCTCAACATCCGTGGCACCGCCGCTCTTGCCATAAAGAATGTTCCATTAACGTTGGTGTCGATTATCATCTGCCAGTCAGTCGGATTTGTCTCCCAGAACGGCGTCGGGTCAGTCATGAAGCGGTCGTTGATGTACTTCATCCCGCGGCCAGCGTTATTGACCAGCACATCGAGGCGTCCGAATTGGGCAACAGTGGCGTCAACGACGCGACCAAGCCCCCGTCCACCGCCTGTCACGATGGCCACCGTGCCTTCAAGCGATCCAGACGCACTAGATACGTTCACCTGTGGTCCCTCTCTTGGATATTTGAACTGCGACGCAAAATCGACGCCGTTAAAGGAACTGGCAATCTATGTTATTGTCACGCGCCTTCAGCGCTCATCCTTGCTTTATCACTATTCCTAGGGCTGCGCCCTAGGCTTTCTTGAGCCGCAGCTTCGCTGGTCTCGGCGTTGTCGGCGTCAGCTCGTGCGCTCGCCGTTCGTTCGAGGACTGACTAGGCCGCCATCGCTGGCCTTCGACCGGGTGGTCCGGATGGGATCAGCCGCAAATGG
>WNFQ01000471.1_pt1 | contig 26641 bp, 24 predicted proteins | sample 5400171 | NCBI WGS metagenome assembly WNFQ01 (sample SAMN13153356, study PRJNA577476) | soil metagenome | isolation source: 20 cm soil under Madrone tree | place: USA:California | collected 2016-06-14
TTCGAGATCCGCCTTCTGTTGCAGCAGCACCTGGGCGATGACAGCGCCGCCGCCCTCTTCGCGGCGGGCTGGGATGGCGACCGCTACCAGGTGCTCGGGCGGAGGAAGGCGAACCGCGGTGGGAGGGCGGGGGGAGACGCGCTCGTGTGGTACACGCTGTGGGACGACAAGGCGGCGGCCGCGCGCTTTACGCGCGGACTCGGGCGCGCATGGGCGAAACGGCGGTCGGGCGGTTCGACGGCCAGACGATCGGAGATCAAGCAGCTGCTGGTCAGCAGCATACACGTGGTGCGACTGGTGGACGCCCCGGCGGGTTGGGCGGGCTGGAAACGGGTGCCGACGATCCGCGTCACGCGTGCCGCGCGTTGATTCCCCCACTTGGATTCCGGCAACTCGCTAAGTAGTTTCGTAGGCTTATGTTTACGGCCCTCTCCGAACGGTTGACCGCCGCTCTGAAGCGCCTCACCGGTCGGGGAGTGCTGTCAGAGCAGGACGTGACCGAGGCGCTGCGCGAGATCCGGCGCCACCTGCTCGAGGCCGACGTCAGCTTCGAGGTGACGACAGGGTTCGTGGAGCGGGTGCGCGAGCGTGCGATCGGGGCGCTCGCCGTGAAGACCGTGAGTCCCGGCCAGCAGGTCGTGAAGCTCGTGCACGACGAGATCGCGGCACTGCTGGGGGGCACGAAGCGGGGACTCGACTTCGCATCCGTCGGGCCGACGGTGATACTGCTGGTCGGGCTGCAGGGCTCGGGAAAGACCAGCACGGCGGCGAAGCTGGCGCGGCGGTTGAAGCTCGAGCAGAAGGCGCCGGGGCTGGTGGCGGCCGATCCCTATCGCCCGGCGGCTGCCGAACAGCTGCGACAGCTTGGTGAGCAGGTCGGCGTTCCCGTCTTCGGGAAACGGGCAACCCTAAAGGACTCCCTGACGGTCGCGGGAAATGTGGTCGAGCTGGTGCGGGACGCCCTACGCGAGGCGGAGCGAGCACGCTGCCGCACCGTCATCGTCGACACGGCCGGCCGGCTGCAGATCGACGCGGAGCTGATGGACGAGCTCAAGGCGCTGCGTGCGGCGACGAGCCCGCGCGAGGTGCTGCTCGTGGTGGACGGGATGACGGGGCAGGACGCCGTTCGGATCGCGCGCGGCTTTCAGGAGGGCGTCGGGTTGACCGGCGCGATCCTGACGAAGCTCGACGGCGACGCGCGTGGCGGGGCGGCGCTCTCGATTCATGGCGTGACCGGCGTGCCGATCAAGTACATCGGCGTCGGGGAGAAGCCGGAGGCGCTCGAGCCGTTCAACCCCGCGCAGGTGGCGGGCCGGATCCTGGGCCAGGGCGACATCGTGGCGTTGGTCGAGAAGGCGGCTGCCACCATGGATGCCGAGGCGACGCAGCGTCTCGAGCGAAAGGCGCGCTCGAAACAGGGGATGGATCTCGCGGACTTTCTCGTCGCGCTGAAGCAGATGCAGGCGATGGGACCGATCAAACAGGTGCTCGGTCTGCTGCCGGGCGTGAACGCGCAGGCGCTCAAGGCGGTCAACGCCGACGACCGGCGTTTGAAGCACGTCGAGGCGATCGTCCTCTCGATGACGCCGGGCGAGCGGGCCGATCCCTCGGTGCTCACCGGATCGCGGCGGTTGCGGATCGCGAAGGGCGCGGGGCGTACCGTACAGGAAGTCAACCGGCTGCTGGAGCAGTTCCAGCAGATGCGGAAGCTTTTGAAAAGGACGTAGGCACGCTATGGCAACTCGCATTCGACTGCGGCGCGTGGGGCGGAAGGGGCAGAGCTATTTCCGGATCGTCGTCGCGGATTCGCGCTCGCCCCGCGACGGGCGGTTCGTCGTGACCTTGGGCCATTACAACCCGCGTACCCATCCGGCCGATATCCAGGTAAATGCGGAGCAGGCGCGCGCCTGGCTCGACAAGGGGGCGCTCCCGACCGACACGGTCCGCTCGCTGCTGAAGAAGGCGGGAGTGCTGGGCAAACGGCCCGCCTAGTCGGGCGCGTGCGCAAGCCGCACGGGCAGCGGGGGGAGGTCGCAGTGTTCCCCCTCGTGGAGAATCCGGGTGCGGTGTTCACCCCGAAGGCCCGGCTGCTGGTCGTGAACGAGGAGCGTCAGGTCGTGGCGGGACCGCTGATCGTGGCGCGGCGGCGCGCCTACCACCGTGAGTGGCTGCTCTCGTTCGTCGGGGTGAAGTCGCGCGCGGTGGTGGAGCCGTGGCGGGATCACTTCGTCGCCGTGGAAGAGACCGATGCTGGCGATTAACGTCGTGACGCTCTTCCCGGAGGTGTTCGACGCGCCGCTGCGGGCCAGTATCCTGGGACGTGCCGCGGCGCAGGGGCTGGTGCGCTACCGGGTCGTGCAGCTGCGCGACTACACGCACGACCGGCACAAGACGGTGGACGACGCCCCGTACGGCGGCGGGGCCGGGATGGTGCTCAAACCCGAGCCGTTCTTCGAAGCGGTGGAGGACCTGCGGACCGGGCCGCCCATCGTGGTGTTGTCGGCCCGCGGGCGGCCGTTCACCCACCGCGACGCCGTGCGCTTCGCGGTGGGCCAGCAGCTGACCTTGCTGTGCGGGCACTACAAGGACGTGGACCAGCGCGTGGCGGACGGGCTGGGGGCGGAGGAGCTGTCGGTCGGCGACTTCGTGCTGTCGGGTGGTGAGCCGGCGGCGCTGTGCGTGCTGGATGCGGTGGTGCGGTTGCTCCCGGGAGCGCTGGGAGATCACGAGTCAGCAGCTACGGACTCGCATTACGACGGGCTGCTGTCGCCGCCGAGCTATACGCGCCCGCCGAGCTATCGCGGAATGGATGTGCCGGCGGTATTGTTGAGCGGAGATCATGCGCAAATCGCGCGGTGGCGCCAGGCCGAGGCCGAGCGGCTGACGCGGGAACGGCGGCCTGATCTGTGGGCGAAGCGGGACGACTAGACGGACGGATAGAGGGATACACTCATGAATAGACTACGGGCGATCGAGCGCGAGGGGCTCAAGACCAACATCCCCGCATTCGATCCGGGCGACACCGTCCGCGTGATGGTGCGGGTACGCGAGGGCGACAAGGAGCGGCTGCAGGCGTTCGAAGGTGTCTGCATCGGCCGCCGCGGTGCCGGGATCAACGCGACGTTCACCGTTCGCAAGATCTCGGCGGGCGTCGGCGTCGAGCGTATCTTCCCCCTGCACGCGCCGTTGATCGGGGAGATCGAGCTGGTGCGCAAGGGTCGCGTACGGCGCGCCAAGCTCTACTTCCTGCGGCGGCTGGCCGGCAAAGCGGCGCGGATCCGCGAGAAGCGGGGCGTCATCGTACCCGAGACCGCGGAGAAGCAAGAGGCGTGAAAGGCCCCCGCCCCACGCTCGAGCGCGAGATCGCGTTCTGGCGAGCGGGGGGCGGAGTCGTCGCCGGTGTCGACGAAGCGGGCCGCGGTCCCCTGGCTGGTCCGGTGGTGGCCGCGGCCGTCGTGTTTCCTCCCCATTGCAAATTCATTCGCGGACTGCGCGACTCGAAGCTCTTGCCGCCCGCGAAGCGCAGCCGGCTGGCCCTGGTGGTGCGGGCCCGCGCGCTGGCGATCGGCGTGGGTGCCGCGAGCGTGCGCGAGATCGACCGCCTGAACATTCGCCGGGCCAGCATCCTCGCGATGGAACGCGCGCTGGGGCGACTCGCCCTGACGCCGGACCTCGTGCTGGTGGACGGCCTGCCCTGTCCCGAGCTGGGCCGCGCCCACGAGGCGATCGTGGACGGCGACGCGTACTGCCACTCGATCGCCGCGGCGTCGGTGATCGCGAAAACCGTGCGCGATCGCCTGATGGAGCTTTTGGCGACCCGGCATCCCTCGTACGCCTGGGCGAGCAACAAGGGCTACGGCACGCCGGACCACCTCGCCGCGCTCGCGGCGTTCGGCTTCACGTGTCATCACCGCAAGAGCTTCGCGCCGGTGGTGCAGCTCGAGCTCATGGCTTCGCCCGCTTCAAGCCCTTCCTGAACTCGGCCAAGGGCCGGGTGTTGAGAATATCGCTGGCCTCCAGCCCGGCGCGTCTCGCGAGATAGACCGCGTACTTCATGAACGGCAGGTTCCCCGGCTGGTGGCTGTCCGTCGAGAGCACGAACCGGACGCCGTGCTGCTTGCCCGCCGCCGCGATCGTGTCGGGGAGATCCATGCGCTCGGGGTGGCCGTTCAGCTCGAGCAGGCAACCCGTCGCCGCGCAGGCACGACACAGGGCATCGAAGTCGAAGGCGTAGGGCTCGCGTTTTCCCACGAGACGCCCCGTCGGGTGTCCGATCGCGTCCACCCACGCGTGTTCCGCCGCGCCCACCAGGCGCCGGGTCAGCTCCTTCTCGGTTTGATTGATCCCGTAGTGGATGGTGGCGACGACATAGTCCGCTTCGGCCAACACGTCGTCCGGCAGATCGAGCTTCCCATTCTCGAGGATGTCGAGCTCGACGCTCTTGAGGATCGTGAAGCCGCGGCTCGTGGCGTTCCAGGCGTCGACCGCCTTCCACTGCTCCCGCAGCCGCTTCGCGTCGAGCCCGAGCGCCATGGTCACGCGCTTCGAATGGTCGGTGATGGCGATGTATTCGTAGCCCAAAGCGCGTGCAGCGCGGGCCATGTCATCGATCGTCCCTTTCCCGTCGGTGGCGCTGGTGTGCATTTGCAGGTCGCCGCGGACGTCTTTCACCTCCACGAGGTGCGGCAGCCGATGCTCGCGGGCGAGCGCGATCTCGCCGCGCGCTTCGCGCAGCTCCGGCGGAATCCAGTCGAGGCCGAGCTTCGTGTAGATCTCCTGCTCGGTCTTCCCGGCGGCGCGCCGCGTGCCTTTGAACAGGCCGTACTCGTTCAGCTTGTAGGCCTTCTCCTGGGCGATCTTACGGAGCTCGATGTTGTGGGCCTTGGAGCCCGTGAAGTACAGCAGCGCCGCACCGTAGGCGTCGGGCTCCACGGCGCGCAGGTCCACCTGGAGCCCGCCCCGGAGCTTCACGGTAGCGCGCGTCTCGCCCTTCGAGATGACTTCCGCCACCTCGCCGTAGGCGACGAACCGGTTCATCACCGTGGCGCTGTCCTTCCCCTCAGAGGTCACGACGATGTCGAGGTCCCCGATCGTCTCGCGCCGCCGCCGGTAGCTCCCCGCCACCTCGATCTGCCCGATCCCGCCGCCCGCCTCGAGATACGCCAGGACCGCGGTGGCCTGGGTCTCGGCTTCGTTGAGGAGCATGCGCCGCTCCCCGGCCTGCGCCTGGCCGAGCCCCGCGCGGATCTTCTCTTCCATCTTCGGCCCGAAGCCCTTGAGCTTCTGGATCCTGCCTTTGTCGAGCGCCGCGGCGAGGTCGGCGGCCGATTTCACCTTGAGCTTCTTGTACAGCAGCTTCACGCGCTTGGGCCCGAGGCCGGGAATGCGTAACAGGTCGAGCAGCCCCGCGGGCAGCTTGCTCGCGAGCTGCTTGCGGAGCGGCAGCTCACCGGTGGTGACGATCGCCGCGATCTTCTCGGCCAGATCGTCCCCGATGCCGGCGATGTCGGTCAGGTCTTTCGTCCCCGTGCGCACGAGGTCGGCGATCGGCTCGGGGAAATCGCGAATGGTGCGGGCGGCGTTGCGGTAGGCGCGCACGCGGAACGGATTCGCGTCCTGGATCTCGAGGAGGTCCGCCACCTCGTCGAACAGCCGGGCGATGTCGGGATTTTGCATCGGCTATAAGATGAGCGATCCGCGGGCTTCTTGCGCCCGTTTCGTTCCGGTGCTAATTCAACCCCGCCCTATGCGGAACCACCTCCCCGGAGGCTCTCGGTCATGACGTGCGGAACCCGCTTCCTCGCGCGCCTCTCGTATATCATGGTCGGCGCGCTGCTCGTGCTGTTCGGCTCCCCTGCGCCGCTCGGCGCCCAAGGCCAAGCCACGACCGGCATCATCCGCGGTGTGGTTACAGACCCGAACGGCGCGCCCGTCGCCAACGCGTCGGTCATCCTGCACGAAGCGAACACCAATTTTACGCGCACGTTGACCACGGACGCGGCTGGCAACTTCACCGGCACCTTGCTCCCGCTCGGCACCTACGACGTGACCGCACGCTCGGTCGGCTATGCCGAGGTCAAGCGGACGGGCATCGCGCTGAGCGTGGGGGAGACGGTGGCCCTGCGGCTGCCGCTCGCGGCGGTCACCCTCGCCGCCGTCACGGTCGAGGCGACGCAGCCCGTGGTGAACGTGACGCAATCGGCGGCGGCGACCCCGCTCTCCGCCGCGGCTGTAACGGGCCTGCCGAACAATGGGCGCAACTTCATCAACCTCACGTTGCTCACCCCCAATGTGGCGATCGTGCAGGGCCCCGATGGCGACGAGCTCACTGTGGCGGGCCAGCGCGGCATCCACAACAACGTCTCGGTGGACGGGGCGGACTTCAACAACCCGTTCTTCGGCGAGCAACGCGGTGGACAGCGGCCGGCATTCACGTTCAACCTCGACGCGGTCCGGGAGCTCGTGGTGGTCGCAGGAGGGGCCAACGCCGAGTTCGGGCGCTCCTCCGGCGGCTTTGTGAACGTGATCACCAAGTCGGGCACGAATGATCTGCGGGGGACCGTGCACTACTTCGGGAAGTTCGACGCCGTCTCAGGCACGCCTGAGCACACCTCCCCGACCGGCGTCATCACGAAGTTCGAGCCGGATTTTTCGCAGAATCAGTTCGGGTTCACCCTCGGCGGGCCGATCAAGCGGGACCGGGCGTTCTTCTTTCTCGCCTATGACCAACAGATCTATGACGAGGTAAAGCAGAAGAACCGGGCGCGTACCCCGGCGTCCGACTCCCTGGAGACGTTCCTCGCAGCCCGGTATCCCGAGCTCGCGAGTGACTTCACCCCGATCTCCCGCACCAACGACGCGCGGGCGGCCCTGGCAAAGTTCGACTTCCGGTTGTCCGATCGTCACAACCTGTCGCTCAAGTACAACTACACCTGGTCCGAGCAGAAGAACGGCACGTTCGATGTGGACACGTGGGGCGTGAGCGCGAACGGCTTGGAAAAGGATCGGTCTCATGCCGTGAACGGAAGCCTCGTCTCCTTCCTGTCGTCGCGGACGTCGAACGAGTTCCGCTTCCAGTATTCCCGCGAGGATCGGCCTCGTCCGTATACCGGAGCGATCAACCATCGTGGCGACACCACCGGAGTCTCATCGATCTTCGGCGCGGCCGTCCCATTCCATGATACCGACATCGATACGACGGGCGCGTTCCGCATCGGTATGCCGTTCTTTCTGCCGATCAGCGACGACCACGACACGCGGGTCCAGCTGCTCGACAATGTGTCCTTTGCGCGCGGGAACCATCTGTTCAAATTCGGCGGCGAGTGGAACCGCACGGCGACCACGCAGGTCTTTGTGGGCTTCGCCAACGGGCGCATCGCGTTCAACAGCGTCACGGGGTTTATCAACTACGTGACCCTGGGATCGGGCTACCGGGAGTGCGCCAACGGCATTCCGAGCACGACCGGAAGCTGCCCAGGCAGTACGGTCGTGGGCCCCGTGAACCTCTACCTGCAGCAGGCCGGTGTCGGCTCGACCACGGTGGAGCAGGCGGGCACGCAAACGATCACCCAGAACGAGTTTGCGCTTTACCTGCAGGACACCTGGAAGCCATCCGCCAAGCTGACCCTGAACTACGGGCTGCGGTGGGAAGCGCAGATCGAGCCGGACCCGATCACGCCCCCCTCGCAGGTCTACTTTGCCCGCTGGATCGACTCGACGGTGAACAATTCGCGGGGGAGTTTCCCCTTCCCTTCGGACGGCACGATCCCCTCCGACAAGAAGATGTGGCAACCCCGCTTGGGCATCGCCTGGGACCCGAACGCCGATGGGCGGCAGGTGCTCCGCTTCAACGCCGGGATTTACTACGCACGCATACCGGGGCTGAACCTCGCCAGCGCGCGCAGCACCAACGGCTCGCTGGGGCAAACGCGGTTCGGATCCAACGTGTTCGGCCTCCCGGTTCCAGCCTACGACAGCCTGCTGCCGCCGACGACCGGCACACCGTTCGTGCCCGACGTGTATGTGTTCGACCGGCACTTCCAGAACCCCCGCACGATCAATCTGACCGTGGGGTACGAGCGGCAGGTCGCCAACGACCTATCGGCTTCCATCAGCTATACCCACGCACGCGGCGATCACCTGACGCGGTTCATCAACCGCAACGACGCGGCGTTCGGCAATCCGTTCGGGGGGTTCGCGACCGGGGGGCCGTTTGACATCGGCACCCTCTGGACCGTCGAGAGCAGCGCGAAGTCGCGCTACAACGGTGTCACTGTGGGCCTGAGGCGCGTGCTCGATCCGCGGCTCCAGTTCGACGTGAACTACACGCTCTCGTTCGACAAGTCGGACGACGACAACGAGCGTGATCCGTTCACGTTGCGCTACGCGAAGGTCGACTCGCTCGGCCGGGAGTACAATTGGAGCGACCGCGACCAGCGGCACCGCGTCAACGGCTGGATGCTGGCCAAGGTCTTCGGGTTCTACTTCAACAACCGCGTGAGCTACTACTCGGCCCAGCCGACGTCCGAGAAGTGCATCGGCAACCAGCCCAGCGGCATCCGGGCGGTCAGCCCGCAGCAGCGAATCTGCGCCGATGGTCACATCCTGTTGCGAAATACCATCCGCAAGGACAACGCCTACTTCTCTTGGGACATCCGCATCTCGCGGCCCTTCCCGGCGGGCGCGCGGGGGCAGCTCGAGGCGATGGTCGAGATCTTCAACGTCACCAACGCGGACAACTTCAGAGATCCCGCGTCAGGAACGACGTACAAGAACTTCGACGGGACGATCCGCTCGGGGTTGGGCGACCCGCGCCAGCTGCAGGCGGGGGTAAGGTGGATCTTCTAGCTTACCGTGATCTGCTTCGCCATCCCGTGCATGATGTGCGGCTTGCCGTCCTTGGCGTCGGGCCAGAAGCACAGCAAGAGGTAACTGCCGGGCGCGAAGGTCGTGGTGAACTGGGAGTGTCCCCCGACATCGAGGGTCGTGACGCCGCCCAGCCACTGGCCGGTCGGTAGCGGGCCCTTCTCACCCCCTGCTTCCCACGCGATGAAGTCCTGCAGCGTCTTGCCCGGCGTCAGGGCCGCGATCACGACCTCGTGGGCCTGCACCCCGGTGTTCTCGACACGTACGACATGCGTGCCGGCGGTCAGCGGCTGAGACAGCTGGAAGTCGTAATCCGTGAGCTTGATGGTCACATCGGTTGCCGGCTCGGCGGCGGCGGGGGAGGACGCCGCGCCAGCGGCGACTACGAGCGGATGCATCATGCCCTTCATCACGTGCGGAACGCCGTCGAGGCTGGGAATCCAGCATACGAACACATAGGACCCGGGCTCGAGCATCTGGGTGGCGCTGGTCGTGTCGCCGAGGGTCACGGCATTGGGCCCGCCGGGGAACGTTATCCAGGACGGCGGCGGCGCGTGGCTCTTCATCGCGGCCCCGAGCCCAGCCTGGAAGTCCGCCGCGGTCTTGCCTTCGCCCAGCCGTACCAGAGAGGCGTGGTGCAGCTCCTTTCCCTGGTTGACGAGGCGGAAGGTCGTGAGGCCGGCAGGTATCGTGTCCGGCATCCCGAAGGCGTAGTCGGTAGCGGTGATGGTGACGACATTGGGACCCGTCGCGCGGGGCGCGGGCCGGCCGCAGGCGACGCCCCAGGCCACGCTGGCGAGCGCCAGTCGGCGGATGCTCATGGAGGTCCTTTCGGGCTCAACTTCGTTTGAGCAGGACGATGCCGGACATGCGCCGGAACTCCTCCCGCTTGGACTTGGGATATAACCGCGCGACCAGGTTCCAAAACCGCCCCAGGGGCATCGTCCGGTTGAGGCGGAGCGATTCCTCCCACATCGAGCGGAATTCGGCTTCCTGCCAGCCCTGCGCCCGGAAGAATTGCGACCCCTCCGCGGGCGCGAACTGAAACGGGGCGTTCCCGGCGGCCACGGCGCGCCCCCAGGTCTTCTCCATCATCTTGAGCAACCGCGGTGACCCGAGATCGATGAGCCACCAGCGGAACGGTGCCGGCACGGCCAGGTCAGCGGCGAGCGCCGCCACCTGCTCGGGCGTCAGGTAAATCAACAACCCCTCGCTCACCACCAGGACCTGGCTCGCCGCGGCACCGATCCGCGCGAACAGGGCGCGCCGCCGCCCGACATCGGTGAGATCGATCCCCACGTGCTCGAGCACGCACCCCGGCCGCTCACCTTTGAGCTGCTCCTGCTTGTACGCGATCACGTCGGGGAAGTCTGCTTCCACCCAGCGGAGCGAAGGCGGCAGCGGCAGTCGGTACGGGCGGGTGTCGAGCCCCGCGGCAAGGTTGAGCACGGTGTCGACGCCGTCCCGCGCGATCGTCCGCACGATCAGCTCGTCCAACACGGCCGTGCGCACGATCATCGGCCAGGCCCACGACCGGCCCCTCCGCATCGACGCGATGATCCGCTCCCCGCGCTCGCCCGCGAGCTTCCGGGCATAGGGATCGCGGAACAGTGCGTCCGGCCGCTCGGATTCCATCGCGCGGTACAGCGCCACCCATCGCGCGGTGTCGGAGACGTGCTGAATCTGGCCGGATGCGTCGCTCAAACTCCCGCCCGGGACGGAGGCGCGGGAAAGCTACGCGGGTGAGCGGGCGGCGTCGAGCGCCGCCTTGATCGCCTCGAGCACGTCGGGGAGCGGGCCGTCGGCCCAGAAGTGGATGAAATAGAGATGGGGCGATTCGTCGATGAGATGCGTGTGAACGGCGGTCGCACCGACGCCGCGCGCCGCCAGGACGGCGAGTATGCCGTTCACCTTATCGCCCGTTACGGCGAAGTCTCCCGTCGCGACCGCCCGCGAACCGGACACCAGCTGCACGTTCACCGGGCTCCCGTACGCCAATGCGGGGACCAGGGTGCGGCCGTGCATCGTGACCGCTCCCGGCACGAGCACGAACCCGACCTGCGCCACGCTGCCGCGCGCCGTGCCGGATTTGCCGAGTGTGTGGAATACCAGCGCGGTGTCGATCGTGGGCGGCGGAGCCGGAGCTGGCGCAGCGACGGGCCTGGGCGTCGCCGTCCGGGCGAGCACCTTGTCGAGCCGCGCGGCGACTGCGGTCGCCACGCCCTGGCCGTGGAAATGGACGTAGGTCAGTTGTGGCGTCCCGCCCACAAGGTGGTTATGTACGGCGGTCACCTCGATCTGCTGAACCGCGAGCTCCGCGAGCACCGGCTTCACTTCGGCTGCCGTCAGTACTAGATCGCCCATCACGGTCGCGTCGAGAGGGTCGCCACTGAACCCCGCCCAGCTCCCGAGCGCGAGGGCCGGGGAGACGGTCACGTCGCCGACCGTGAGCGTGATGTCCCGGCGGGGCAGGTTGTAGCGGAAGTACCCGCCCGTGGATACGCCGGGCGCCCGGAGGATCGTCCCCACGGAATCCCACACGGCGCCGAGTGGCGTCTGGGCACAGACGGGTAGAGGGCGGAGAGCCACGAGGAGGAACGTGAACACCAGCCGACTCAACACGCGCATAACGATCTCGCACGCTGGAGGTGGGGTGGAAATGCTCGTGCCGAAAGCATACTCAACGCGGTGGAAGTTGAAATGCCTCATCCTGGAACGGCCGGACCGCTGCGGCGCGGCGTGACGAGCAGCTCCCATTGCATCACGAACCACGCGACCAGGCAGGGAATCCCTTTGATCCGGTACGGGACGAAGATCTCATACTTCACCCAGCGCGGCACCACGTCCACGTCGTGCACCACCATCACGAGCAGGGTCAGGGCCATGATGGCCGTTCGCAGCCGGCTCGGCGGCGAGCTCACGTACCAGACCACGATCCCCGCGTATGCCACCACGAACGAAGGAGACTCTGAGGCGTGATTGAACAGGACCGAGTAGACGAGCAGCGAGCACAGGAAGAGGCGCCGGAACTCGGGGCTTTCCCACCGATTCGAGTGCAGCGCTAGCGGGAGCACGAGCAGGGCGGTGCCGGCGGCCTGCTGTGGCCAGTTGGGCCAGTCCACCCCGCACCATGCGTGCGTGTAGTGCATCAGCGAGTATCCGCGGCGCAGCGCGTCCTTCGCCTCGATAGCGTGCCACGAGCGGTACTGCGCCAGCAGGTCGCCGACCGGTATGGCCACGAGGGGGAGGGCGACCGCGGCGGCGAACACGGCGATGAAGACGGCAGCGAAGCGGAGTCGGCGCGGATGGAAAACGGCCAACGACAGCGCGGCGAGCGGGAAGAGTTTGACGGCCGCGCCGCCCGTGATGCTCACCGCCGCGCCGACCTGCCGGCGACCCTCGAACGCGACGAACGCGAGGATCATCAGCGCGGCCACGAGTGCGTTGCTCTGGCCGTACTGCAACGCCAAGAGCACCTCCAGGTACAGGAGCGCGAGGGCGACAGTCGCCTCCCGTTCCGGGAGAAGCCGGTCCACCGCGTACCACAGCAGGAGCCCGTTGAGCAGGCTCCAGCACAGAAAGGCGAGCGCGAACGGCAGGTAGGCAAGCGGCGCGAACAGCAGCGCGAAGGTTGGGCTGTACTTGTAGAAGTCGAAGTGCTGCTCCGGGTGGGCGGCGTACAGGTCCCGGCCGGCGAACAGGTTGAGACTCGCCGAGCGAAAGATGCTCAGATTGTTGGAGTGGCCCAGAATGGCTTGCTGTACTGTCACAAGGGCGGCGCTCACGACGTACAACGCGAGCACGAGCCGGCGGGGCCGGGCGATGTTGTTCATCATCCTCCTCGAGACCCGAGTCCCCAATCTACTTCGAGAATGCGGAGGGCTACGGGGAGCGGAGGAAATCGGGGGGGGCGCTACGGTTGCTAGGTCGTTGGTCTTCCGATTGGGAGTCGGGCGGCGATGCAGAGCCGGGTGAGGTAGGTCAGCCAACCGGACACGGTGCCGAGCGATTCAAGAAACCCGGCCGCCGTGCGGCGGGCTTCGGCGAACGCATCGGCCACCGTGGCGTCGACCTGCTCCGGATCGACCAGTGCGGCGTACGCGGTGGCGTACATGGTGCTGCGGTAGCGTGCCAGCAGATCGCGGAACGCCGCCTCGTCTCCTCGACTCAGCCGCTCCACCAGGGTACGGTCGGTGGCCGCGGCGCCGGTGAGGCGAGATCGAGCGGTGGCAGGGCGCAGCATACTTCCTAAAGAGTGCGGCACGTCGTCGGGCGTAACGCAGCTTGTCTAAGTCACGTCCCTGGGCGAGGTTTCGGGCGTCCGACCCGGTAGCTCAGTTGGTAGAGCAACGGACTTTTAATCCGTAGGTCCTGGGTTCGATCCCCAGCCGGGTCATGCTCACTGCCGGATCCGGAAATCCAGCGGGACCTCCACGCAGACACGGACAGGGCGGGTGCCGATCCGCCCAGGCCGGAATTTCGCTCTGTCGAGATATTTGGTTGCCTGACCATTGAAGTCCGGGTGAGGGCTCTCGACGACCTTGATCGAGCGCGGCTCGACCAGGCCCGTGGTGTCGATCACCCCAGCGACGACAACGCGACCCTGAACTCCAGCCCGGCGTAGGCGCTCGGGATACCTGAGCACGGGTCCGGACAAGACGGCTGGTCTTTCGGTGAGCACGGAAGCCCGTGATCCGACCCCGGCCGTATCGGCCGCCAGGAAATCGATGGCCACCGGCTCCGGCATCCCGCAGATGGCGCGTGTGCGCTCGCGCCGCCACAGTCGTCCGAGGGACGAGTCTACCCGAAACATCCAGTCGCCCCTGAGGTCGAGCCGGATCTCGAGCGCACCCTGGAACGCCTGTGCGGCGGCCGAATCGCTACCCCGAAAGAATTCCACGATGCCGTACACGACCAGCGCCGACGCATGCTCCTCGGGTTTAGACGTGGTGGAGGAGTCGAGCAGGGGGCGCAGCAACGCCTCCGCACTGTCCAGCCGTCCGGCCCGGACTTGCGCGTAGGCCGAATCGATCTGATGGCTGGCGCGATGCTGACCCGCGAGCGCCGAGGCAACAACGACCAGGAGGGCAAGAGGGAGACAGGCGTTCATGGAGCGGTATGGACAGGGAAACTTGTAGCGCAGCGGTCACGCTGACCAGGGCGGTGGCGGGCGCCCGTCTGTTACCCCGTTTCCCACCATGCCACGATCCCTTCGTGCTTGCACGTATGACATGTGGCGCGCGGGGGAATGATCCCGCCGCGGAACGGGATGCGGGTTGCGCACTTGGGACACACGCCGTAGCGGCGCCCGGCGTCCGCACGCGTGCCGCGAGCGGGATTAGGGTCATCGTAGGTGCGGTACACGACGGTGAAGCGGTCCGGGCGTTTTTCGCGCACTTCCACGAGGTCCTGCGGCACGGTGACCCGCTGGCCCGACACCTCCAACACCGCCCGGTTCACGCCACTGCTCAGGACCGGGTACCATGCACCGTTGCGCAGGGGCGCCTCGCCTTCGTCGTCGCGCTTCGCCGCGAACCACAGGCGAGCCCAGCCGAGTATCTGTTCCATGGTCTTAGAGATTGCGGTTCTGGGCCCCAGAATCTGTGATCTGGGTAACACGCACCACCCTGAGGCACGGTAGCCGAGGGGTCGCTGAGGCAGGTATATTCGCGCAAGATACGGTGGGGCAGGCTGCTAGCTGCCTTCGGAGGCTTCCTGCGCATGCGACGGTCCATAATCACCGGGTCCTGGGCGGCCGCCAGCCCTGCGGCGCTGTTGCTCGCTGGCTGCATGGTCGCCGCCGCCGGTGCCGGTGCGGGCGGCGGCATCTACCTTACCCAGCGTGGGGTCGAGTCGGTCGTCCCCGCCACGGTCGAGCGTGCGGCCGCAGCCACCACCCAGGCGTTTGACGAGCTCAAGATCCGTCAAACGAAATCGCAGGTCGAGCGGGGGGAGGGTGGAGAGAAGCGGGAAATCGAGGGCACGGCCGGCGACCGCGAGGTCAGCGTCACGCTCAAGCCAGAAGGCACCAATGCGACCCGGGTGCAGGTGGTAGCGAAGCGCACCGCCGTCACCTGGGACAAGGACTTCGCCCGCTCCGTGCTGGACAAGATCGTCGCCAACTCACGCTAAGGGATCTATGCCGCCCATTGTCTGGATCGACGGGACATACCACGACCGCACCGACGCCAAGGTATCGGTATTTGACCACGGACTGCTGTACGGCGACGGGGTCTTCGAGGGCATCCGCGTCTATAACCGGCGTGTGTTTCGATTGGCGCAGCACATCGAGCGGCTGTACGCCTCGGCCAAGGGAATATGGCTCGAGATCCCGCTCGCGAAGCCCGCGATGCACCGACTGGTGGAGGACGCCGTCGCGAAAAGCGGGCTCGAGGATGCGTACATCCGCCTGGTGGTGACGCGCGGTGTGGGGGATCTGGGGCTCGACCCGCGCAAGTGCGCCACACCGTCGGTGATTTGCATCGTGGACACGATCCAGCTCTGGTCGCCGGAGCGCTACGAGAAAGGGCTCACCGCCCTCACCGCCGCCACCCCGATCAGCCACCGGGAGAGCCTGTCGCCGCGCATCAAGTCGCTCAACTACCTCTCGCACATCCTGGCGAAGGTCGAGGGCATCGCGGCCGGCGTGGACGAAGTGATCATGCTCGACCCGCAGGGCTACGTCGCCGAGGCGAGCGGCATGAACCTGTTCGCGGTCACCAACAGCACCCTCAAGACGCCGCCCGCCTACGCCGGGATTCTGCGCGGCGTGACGCGCGATGCCGTGATCGAGGTAGCGCGCGAGGCGACCTACGCGGTTGAAGAGCTGCCGCTGAACCGCTACGACCTGTACACGGCAGACGAGATGTTCCTCACCGGCACGGCCGCCGAGGTCGTGGCCGTCACCAAGCTGGACGGCCGGGTGATTGGGAGCGGCAAGCCCGGGCCCACCACGCAGCAGCTCGCCAAGCGCTTCAAGGCGCTCGCCACCCGAGGGGACTGACGGCCCTCAACTATTGACAGGACTTTGGGTTAGCCAGCATATTGGCGGGCCCTTGTTTGCAAGGTGGTGACGCATGCCATGGAGAGTCATCGCCCACGGTGACCAAGTTTGGCACGTGGACGCCCTCGCCGAGCGCCCGGCCAACGCCGAGGCGTGGCAGCTAGTGTTGTCGTTCCGGTCGGCCTCTGCGCGTGCCGGGCGGTCGTTTTGGACCCTGTACCCGTTGGAGGCCAGCTCGAAATCGTCCCTGTTCATTCAAGCGGAGCGCATCCCCGACACGGCTCTCTCGCAGCTCTTGGCCGAGCGACTGGCGTGAGCGAGACCGAGCGGCTTCGCTTCCAGGACTTCGCGTTCCAACGCCTGCCGAGCGGGCGCTGCAGCGCGAAGGTGGTGTTGTCGTGGGCCGACGGACGGCAGTTCACGGGTGAGTCCGACGGAGTCATCTCGCAGGCGGGCGAGCTGCGCTGTTGCGCGGAGGCGACGGTTCGGGCCTTGGAGCGTGTGGTGCAGCCGAAGCTGGGGTTCGAGCTGTTGGGCGTCAAGGCGGTCCGGGCGTTCGATGCCGTCGTGGTGATCGTTTCGCTCTCGGCTCGGCAGGAGGCGCGCGCCTCACGCCTGGTGGGGGCGTACCTCGCCGAGACCGATCCACCACGCGGCGCGGCGCTTGCGGTCCTGAACGCGACGAACCGCATACTCGGGAATTTCTTCGCAACGCGATGACCAGAACCGACCGGATTCGTCTGCTCGCGTTGCTGAGCGCGGCGCTGGGCGCCACGCTGAGCGCGGCGTGTGGCGGCGGTGCCCGCGGCGCCGGCTCGGCCGCGCTGGCGCCCGCGGCGCATGATTCGACGGCGCTCTCCCTCTCTCCCTCTTCGAGTGGCGCGGACTCGGTCGGCGTACTCGTGGCCCGGGCCGAGCAGGATTCCGCCGCGGACCAGCAAGTGCTCGACAGCCTCCATCGTCCGCACGCGCGGGCCGACAGTCTGGAAGGTCGGCCGCCCGCGGCGTCGTCGATCAAGGGCGAAGAGGTGGAGCGGGAGGCGGAGCGGTTGTTCGGCGCCGAGGGCCGGGCCGTGATCGGCGCAGCACCGTCGGCCGAGCCGACCTTCGACATCGACGTTACGAGCTTCGCCACGAACCGGCGCGTGCTCGAGTACCTCGAGTTCTTCCAGGTAGACTCGCGCGACCGGTTCGAGATCTGGCTCGCGCGGCTCGGCCGCTACCAGGGGATGATCCGCGAGCGGCTGCGCGCCAAGCGGCTCCCGGAAGACCTCCTCTACCTCTGCCTGATCGAGAGCGGCTTTTCGAATACCGCGGTGAGTCGGGCGAAAGCCGTCGGGATGTGGCAGTTCATGGCGAGCACGGCGCGCCTGTACGGCCTCACCGTCGATCCCTGGGTGGACGAGCGCCGCGACCCGTTCCGGGCCACGGAAGCGGCGGTGAACTACCTCGCGGACTTGCGGGAGCGCCTCGGGAGCGTGTATCTGGCGGCCGCGGCATACAACGCCGGCGTGGGACGGGTCGAGCGGGGCATCGGTCGGCTGCCGGGCGAGCCCGACTCCGTGGACGATCACACCTTCTTTCAGCTCTCCGACCGCCGCTACCTGCGGCGCGAGACGCGCGACTACGTACCCAAGCTGATCGCCGCGTCGCTGATCGCCAAGCAGCCCGGGCGCTACGGGTTCGAGGTCGAGCCGTTTCCGCCCCTCGCGTTCGACGAGATTACCGTCGCCGACGCGACCGGCCTCGACGTCGTTGCCCGGCTCGCCGACACGACGGTGGCGGCGCTCCTCGAGCTCAACCCGCAGTACGTCCGGGGCGTCACGCCCCCGGGCCGGAGCGTGGTCGTGCGCGTGCCGCGTGGCCGTGGGACAGTCGCGGCGGAGCGCTACGACAGCCTGCCCGTCACCGAGCGGATCACGTTCGTGGACCACTACGTTTCGCGCGGGCAGACGCTATCGGACATCGCGAAGCGTTACCGCGTGAGCGTCACCATGATCGAGGGCGCGAACCCCCGCATCAAGGCGCACGCGCTGCGCGTGGGCCAGCGGCTCATCATCCCGATGAGCGGGCGCGTCGTGCCCGCCTCGGCCTGGTCGGTGCCCCCCGAACCGCGCTACCGGCGCGTGTCCAGCACCGGCGTAAGCGCCGGGAGCCACCGCGTGCAGTCGGGTGAGACGGCGAGTGAGATCGCGCGCCGGTACCGCGTGTCACTGACCGCGCTGCTCAACTACAACGGACTGACCATGGGATCCCTGATCCGGCCGGGGGACATCCTGAAGATTCCGCAAAAACAATAAAGACGTAGCACAGAGGCGTAGCACGAAGACGTAGCACAGCGGCGTAGCACAAAAGGCGTGAGGCACCGGAGCCCCACGCCTTTCGTGTAACGTTGTCGTGCTACGTCTTTAGCTCTTTCGCCTATAGCCCTTCATGAGCGCGGCGGCATAGCCATTCTGCGGGTCCTTGCCGGCGTCCAGCAGCTCCTGGACCCTGCCCGGGCCGCGGTTGTAGGCAAGCAGCGCGAGGCGCAGCTTCGCGTCGGCGTTCCCTTCATAGCGCTCCAGGAGATCCCGGAGGTAGCGGAAGCCAAGCCGCAGGTTGGTGCTGCGATCGTACAGCTGCGCCGTGGTCAGACCGGGCTCGTACAGCCGGGCCGTGCTCGGCAGGACCTGCGTGTACCCGATCGCCCCCACCTTGCTCTTGGCCTTGGGGTTGAATCCCGACTCCACCTTCACGAGGCGAAAGGCCAGCCCCGGGTCCACCCCCTCCGCGAGGGCGACGTCGTAGATCGCCGCTGCCAGGTCGGCCGCGATCACATAGTGCGTGGAGTAATCGATGATCGCGTTGGCGCGCTCGAGCTGCAGCCGGGCGACCGCGAGTTCTCCCCGGGTCGCTTCGAGTGCCTGCTCGAGGGAGCGCAGCTCCCCGATCAGCGCGGGCGCCGTCAGCGGCGCCGGCTGGTCGTCGGCAGTGGCGCGTCGAGCCCAACCGCCGATGCTGCTCACAACCAGAGCGCCAAGGAGAATGAGCCCTCCCTGCAGCATCAGTTTCTGGGTTGTCGTGTGCATAGCCCTCTCTTGTAAGACCAGGCGGTCCCCATACTGGCACCGCCCCATCAATTCGCCGTCAATCAGCCGAGTCGCGCCGCCAGTCCCCCCGCGTGCCACCCGTCTTCTCCAGCAGTCGGACCTTCTCGATCTCCATCGCCCGGTCCGCCGCCTTCACCATGTCGTAAACCGTCAGCAGGGCGACTGACACCGCCGTGAGCGCCTCCATTTCCACGCCCGTCCGCCCCACCGCTTTCGCAGCGGCCCTTACCCGCACTCCCGGCAGCGCATCGTCCAGCGTCGCGTCGACCTCTACGTGGTCCAGGCCCAGCGGGTGGCACAGCGGAATCAGCTCGGCCGTCCGCTTCGCCGCCAGCGTCCCCGCCACCTCGCTCACCGCCAGCACGTCGCCCTTTGCCACCTGCTGATCGGCGACGAGCCGGAACGCCTCACGCGACATCCGGATCGCGCCTTCCGCCACCGCCGTGCGCACTGTGACGGGCTTGTCGCCCACGTCCACCATCCGCGCCCGGCCCGCTTCGTCCACATGCGACAGCTTCATGCCGGCTCCGCTAGGTCGTCGGCCAATACGGCCCCCACGAGCTGTGGGTTCACATTCCCCTGTGCGAGGCCGCGCGCTTCGAGGACTCGTGCGATCGCCTCGACCACCTTCTCGGTCTCGCCGCCGGCGCGCGCTTGCTCGCGCAGTCGCTCGAGCAGGCCGTCCAGCATGTCCGTGAACCCGCCTCGTGCCTGGAAGGGCTGCAGTGCCAGCGCGAACCCATACCTGCGCACCGGACCTGCTTCTACGGCGGCGAGGAATCGGTCCGCGCCGTCCGCGCCCTTCGCCCTGCCGTCCCCATCTGCAAGGAGCCTGCCTATCCGCCCGTCGGCCAGTGCAACTCGTTGCGCCAACTCGCGTTGCCCTGTCACGCCGAGCTCCTGCTGTGCGAACGCTGCCACGACGCTGTCGGCCAATCGTGCCACCCGGACCCGCACTACGCGAGACAGAATCGTCGGGAGCAGCGAATCAGGCGCCGCGGTGGTCAAGATGAACACCGTGTCCGCTGGCGGCTCCTCCAATGCTTTCAGTAACGCGTTGGCGGCCGCTTCGGCTCCCGTCTGAGGCACCAGACGCTCTGCGTCACCGATCAGGAACACCTTTCGCCGACCCATGGCCGGCGTTAGCACCAGGCGTCGAAGCAACAGCCGGACCGCGGCGATTCCATGGCTCGCCAACCCCGAGGGCGGCTCGTACAGCGGCTGCTCGCGCCGCGCCGCCATCTCTTCCCCCAACGCCTCTGCGATCAGCTCCACCTGCTTGTCCGCATCGCCGCCCTTCTTGGAGAGTTCGAGCGGCACGAACCAATGCACGTCCGGGTGTGACAGGCTCAGCACGAGCTTGCAGTGCTGGCACTTCCCGCAGCCCTCTCCCGCGATCGTCAGGGAGTCCTGCGGGGTCCCGCGTCCCGCATCACACACGAGCGCCTGCGCCAGCCAAAGCGCGAGGCGTTGCTTCCCGACGCCGGGCGGGCCCTCAAGCAGGAGGGCCTGTGGCAACCGGCCGGAGGCGATCGCGCCTGCCAGCCGGTGTCGGGTCCCCTCATGACCGTAGAGGGGGGGGATTGGCATGGCGGGAATCTAGTCTGGGGTGGTAAAACCGGGCGGTGTTCAAAACGCAACATATTATGTCACAAGCTGTTATGTCTATTTCTTGGGGCTTGTGCTAGTCTAAGCGATTACATGCTATCACCTTATCACAGAAAGTGAGAGCCCACTCGCGAGATAGTGCCCAATTTCCTTACGTTTTCGGTGTGTATTCGGGCTGCGCCGGCGCAACATTGAGCAGCCTCTATGGTGGCGCCGGCGCAGCGCGTTCACCCGCCACCAACCGAGCCGCCGCTCGCAGTTGGGGCGGCTGACCGACGACGACCAGAACATCGTCGGCGGCGAGGCGGAAGTGGGGACCCGGCGTCGCGATCTCGTCTGTGCCTCGACCCACCGCCAGAACCAACGCGCCGGTCTGGGTACGCAGACCGGTGGCGGCGAGCGTCTTCCCGACGAGGGGCGAGTCCGGGGCGAGCCGTAGACGCTCCACCGCCATCTGCGGGATACCGGCCACGGCGCCGAGGCTTATGCGCCCGGCTCCATCGCCGCCGCGCAGCGCCTCGTAATGGGACGAGCGGATCTGATCGACCAGGCGCTCGATGTCGGACCGGGGGACGTTGTAGTGCGCCAACACGCGCGCGAAGATCTCGATCGACGTCTCAAACTCTTCGGGGATCACGACGTCCGCGCCGAGCCGGCTGAGCTCGGGTATTTCCGTCACGTAGCGGGTGCGCGCGATGATGTGGATGCGCGCGTTGAGAGTGCGTCCCACGCGCACCATGCGGCGAGTCGCCGCCGGGTCCGAGATCGCGACGACGAGCATTCGGGCGCGCTCCGCGCCGAGGGCGCGCAGGATCTCTTCGCGGGTGGCATCCCCGTAGAAGGCGGGCTCGCCGCGCGCGCGGGCCTGCTGGACGGTCTGTGCGTTGAGCTCGACGATGAGGTAGGGCGCCCGGATGGACCGCAGCGCGGCCGTGAGGTTGCGCCCATTCAGGCCGTACCCGGCGACGATGACGTGGTCGGTGAGCGGCTGGTCCGCGACCGCGATCGCCCCGGGGCGGAGCCCCGGCAGGAGGCGGTCGAGTGGAACCAGTCGCTCCAGCCCATCGAGCAGCGCCGGGCCGCCCTGCAGCAGAAACGGTGTGACGAGCATCGTCAGCACGGCCACCGCGAGAAACGTCTGGTACGGGCCCTCCGAAAGAAGCCCGGTTCCGCGGGCTTCGCGTGCCAGCACAAACGAGAACTCGCCGATCTGCGAGACGGCCAGGCCGGCCAGCAGCGCCACCCGCCCGGAGTAGCCCATGAGGGCGGGGCCGACCGCCGCGAGCAGCGCTTTCCCCCCCATAACACCCACCACGCCGCCCAACGCGACCAGCGGGTGATGCCGCAGGAAGTCGACCTGTACGAGCATGCCGACCGTCACGAAGAATAAAGAGATGAAGACGTCGCGGAACGGCAGCAGCTCGGCCATTGCCTGGTGGCCGTAGTCCGATTCCGAGATGACCAGTCCCGCCAGGAACGCGCCCAGGGCCAGCGACGCGCCCGCCGCCGCGGTGCCCAGGGCCGTGAGGGTGCCGACCAGGATGACCGCGATGAGGAACAACTCCCGACTGCGCGTCTTGAGGATCTCGGCGAGGGCACGCGGGACCACAGTCCGGGCCAGCACCAATACGCTGATGACCACGAGCACCGCCTTGCCGAGCGCCAGGAGCAGCGCCCCGGCACCGCCGCCCGACCGCCCGGCGAGAAACGGGAGGACGAGCATCATCGGCACGACGCATAGATCCTGGAAGATCAGCACACCGGTGGCGAGGCGCCCGTGGGGGGCGTCGATCTCACCCTTGTCGGTGAGGCCCTTGAGCACGATAGCGGTGCTCGAGAGCGCGACCAGGAAGCCCAGGAGGACGGCCACCCGCCAGTCGAGGTGCAGGGCCATGGCCAGGAGGCTCGCGAGCACGACAGTGAGGCCTACCTGAGATCCGCCGCCGGCGACCACCTGCCGCCCCATCTCGCGCAGTCGACTCAGAGAGAACTCGATGCCGATGGTAAAGAGCAGGAGGATGACGCCCACTTCCGCGAGGCTCTCCACCTGGTGGGCGTCGGAGACCAGGCCGAGCGCGTTGGGGCCGAGTAGCACGCCCGCGACGATGAAGCCCGGGAGGGCGGGGAGCTTGATCCGGTGGAATACCAAAATGACGAGCAGGGAGACGGCGAAGATGATCGCCAAGTCCTTGAGGACGTGGTACTCGCTCATGGCGGCTCGTGGTATGTCATTGCCCCGGGCTCAGTTGGGGTTGCGGTGACGCAGGGCACACGCCTCGTGTGAAGACCATAATGGAAAACCGGGTCGCCGGGTGCAAGGTTGTGGCGCGCATTTCGTGCAGCATTACCCCAGATGATTCTCGGGCATCATTAGACGTGGGCACCGGCCGGTTCAGACTGCTGCGGCAGGACGACGCGGTTCGCGACGCAGAACTGTCGCGGACGGAGGCGCAGCTGCGGGCCACCGCGCGCCAACAGGAAGCGGTGGCGCACATCGGCCAGCGGGCGCTGGCCGGCGCTCCGCCGGACGAGCTCATCGCGGGTGCCGTGGCCATCGCAGCGCGCGTGCTCGAGGTCCCGTTGGCAAGTGTGCTCGAGCTCCGTCCGGAAACCCGGACGCTGCTGCTGCGCGCCGGTGTCGGGTGGCGTGAGGGCGTCGTCGGGCGCACGGTGTTGCCGGCGGATGCGGACTCGCACTCCGGGTATGTGCTCCGCTCGACGGGCCCGGTCGTGGTGGAGGACCTGGTCACGGATGCGCGATTCGGTAGCGCGCCACTCCTGTCGGCCCAGGGTGTGGTATCGAGCCTGAGCGTGATCGTGCACGGCAAGGCCCGTCCCTTCGGAATCCTGGGCGTGCATACGGCGCAGCCCCGCGAGTTCACGATCCACGACACGCACTTCCTCCAGGCGGTGGCGAATGTCCTGGCCACCGCGATCGATCGCGCGTACGCCGAGGAGGCGTTGCGACGCAGCGAAGAGCACTTCCGCTCCCTCATCGAGAACGGGTCGGACATCGTCACGATCGTGGGGGAGAACGGCGTGTTCCGCTACGCCAGCCCGTCCGTGGAGCGCGTGCTCGGGTACGCGCCACGGGAGCTGCTCGAGCGCAACGCGTTCGACTACGTCCACCCGGACGACATTGCGGTCGTCGCCGAGGCCCTGGCGGGGGCAATTCACCACCCCGGGGTCCCCCAGGCCGCGCAGTTCCGGTTCCGGGCGCAGGACGGCGCATGGCGCGTGCTCGAAGCGGTGGGCCAGGCGCGCGTGGGCCCTGGGGACGCGGCCCAACTGATCGTTAACGCCCGCGACGTCACCGAGCGGCGGCGCCAGGAGCGGGCGCTCCGCGAGAACAAGGAGCGGCTGCGGACGGTCATCGCCGGGGCGCCGCTGGTGCTGTTCGCGCTCGATCGTGACGGCGTGTTCACTATGGTCGAAGGGCGCGGGCTCGACGCCGTCGGGGTGCGGCCCGCCCTGCTCCTCGGGCATTCGGCGTTCACGCTGTTCGCGGACTTCCCGCAGGCGATGACGGATGTGCGCCGGGCCCTCACCGGGGAGACGTTCTCGTCCACGGTGGAGGTGTTCGGGGCCGTGTTCGAAACCTGGTACTCGCCGGTCCGCGACGCGGATGGGGCGGTGGTGGGGGTGATCGGCGTCGGGACCGACATCACGGAGCGGTGCCGGGCGGAGGCCGCGTTGCGGCACTCGGAGGAGAGCCACCGCGCCCTGGTGCAGCACGCCTCCTACGCCATCTACCGGTCGACCATCGAGGGACGGTTCCTCACCGTGAACCCCGCGCTCGTGCGGATGCTCGGCTACGAGTCCGAGCAGCAGCTGCTAGCCGTCGACCTCGCCGTCGACGTCTACGCGGACCCCGACGAGCGGCAGCGGATCCTCGGGCGGTTCGATCTGGAAGACGTCGTCGAAGGGGTGGAGGTCACGTGGAGGCGCCGGGACGGCGAGGAGATCCTGGTGCGGCTCTCCGGCCGTGCGGTGCGGCGCCCGGGCGGCACGATCGATTGCTTCGAGACGATCGCGGAAGACGTGACGGAGCGGCGCGCGCTCGAGGAGCAGTTGCGGCAGTCCCAGAAAATGGAGGCGATCGGCCAGCTGACCGGCGGCATCGCCCACGACTTCAACAATCTGCTCACCATCATCCTCGCGAACGCCCAGCTGGTCGCGAGAGCCGTCCCGTCCAGTCAGGCGGATGCCCACGCCGACCTCCGGGACGTGATGGGGGCGGCGCTGCGGGGCCGCGTGATGGTGAAGGAGCTGCTCGGCTTCGCGCGCCGCTCGCGTCTCGATCTTCAGTCGGTCCACCTCGGCGGGCTCATCGACGATCTGTCCGGGTTCCTGCGACGGATCCTGCCGGCCGATGTCGAGATCATCGCCGCGAGCGAGCACGACCTCCCCGACGTGCGCGCCGATGTGCATGCCACGGAGCAAATCCTCTTCAACCTCGTCACCAATGCCCGCGACGCGATGCCGGACGGCGGCGTGCTGCGGATCGAGACCAGCCGCGTGCACCTGACCGAGGAACAGCGCCAGGCGTGGGGGTCGATCCGAGCGGGCGAGCACGTCTGCCTCTCGGTGGGCGACACCGGGATCGGGATGGACGAGGAGACGCGCGCGCACATGTTCGAGCCGTTCTTCACCACCAAGCCGGCGGGGAAGGGCACCGGCCTCGGGCTGTCCACGGTGTATGGGCTGGTGAAGCAGCACGGCGGCGGCATCGATGTGGATAGCGAGCCCGGGAAGGGAACCCGATTCCGGATCTATTTCCCCATGGCCGACGGGGTGGCCGCTGTCGTGCGCCCCCGCGCGGGCGTCGTCGAGGTTCGCGGCGGCCGCGAAACGATCCTGGTCGTGGAGGACGACGACCAGCTGCGCCGCTCCGTCAAGCGTATCCTCGAAGCGGCTGGGTACCAGATCGTCACGGCAGCGGACGGCCTCGAGGCGCTCGAGGCGCTCCGCCAGACGGCGGGCGTGCGGCTCGTGTTTTCTGATCTCGTCATGCCCCGCCTGGGAGGGCGCGCGCTGTACGACGCCGCGCGTCGGGAGGGGCACACCACACCGTTCTTGTTCGCCAGCGGCTACTCGGACCCCGAGCGCGCCGCGAGTCTCGACCCGTCCGTTCCCCTGCTGCACAAGCCGTGGACGGAGCCGGATCTGCTGGAGCGCATCAGGGGGATTCTGGACCGTCCAACACCTCTCTGACCTTCCGCGCCAGCGTGTCCGGCACAAACGGCTTCTGGAGGAAGGCGACGCCGGCGTTCAGGACGCCCTGGCGGACCATCGCGTCGTCTGTATAACCGGACGTGTAGAGTACCTTCATGCTGGGCCGCTCAGGGGCCAGCCGCTCGGCGAGCTCGCGGCCGCTCATGCCGGGCATCACGACGTCGGTCACGAGGATATCGATCCCGCTGCGGTGGCGGGCGGAGAGCTGCAGCGCGGACGGCCCGTCGGCTGCCTCGAGCACCCGGTAGCCGCGGGCCTCGAGGCTACGGCGGGCCAGCGTGCGCACCGGCGCCGCGTCCTCGACCAGCAGGACGGTCTCGTCGCCGCCGCGCACCTGCTGCGGCTCTGACGCGGGCGCCGGAGCGTCGGCGACGCCCGGCACGCGGGGGAGGTAGATCTTGACGGTCGTGCCGTGCCCCGCCTCGCTGTAGACCCAGATGTAGCCGCCGCTCTGCTTGACGATCCCGTACACCGTGGCAAGTCCGAGGCCGGTGCCCTTCCCGACTTCCTTGGTCGTGAAGAACGGCTCGAACAGGTGTGCCTGGGTCGTCTCATCCATGCCGACGCCGGTGTCCGCGACCGCCAGGCAGGCGTAATCACCGGCCGGCATGCGATGACGGCGCTCGACGTGCTCCTCGTCCAGCGTGACGCGCGTCGTCCCGATGCTCAGCCGGCCGCCGCCGGGCATGGCGTCGCGGGCGTTGACGGCGAGGTTCAAAAGCACCTGCTCGAGCTGCCCGGGGTCGGCGTTGACCGCGCCTGCGGCGGGATCGAGCGACGTGGCGAGCTCGACGTCCTCGCCGAGCAGGCGCCGCAGCATCCGGTCCATGTTCGCGAC
>WNFQ01000481.1_pt1 | contig 26594 bp, 17 predicted proteins | sample 5400171 | NCBI WGS metagenome assembly WNFQ01 (sample SAMN13153356, study PRJNA577476) | soil metagenome | isolation source: 20 cm soil under Madrone tree | place: USA:California | collected 2016-06-14
GATGACTATCGCCATCATCGCCGGGACCTTTGACTTGTCGGTAGGATCTGCTCAGGCTCTCAGTGCTTGGACCGCGGTCACGATTGCGCCCCACATTGGTGTCCTCCCAGCCTTCATCGCGGCAGTCGCCGTTGGTGGGATCGTCGGATTGCTCAATGGCGCTTTAGTAGTTCTAGTACGCATCCCAGCCTTTATCGCGACGCTTGGTACGATGTTCCTCGTTAGCGGTTTGACCTTTATTTTGACTAATGGACAGACCGCGCGCTTCAATGGTAAAGATTTCGTCTGGTGGGGAAACGGATTGATGGGGAACATACCGGTCCCGTTCATTCTTTTCTTGTTCTGTGCCGCGATTGGAGCCTTCACTTTGCACCGAACATCTTTCGGTCGCTACGTCTTCACTATCGGATCGAACGTCAAGGCCGCTCATGTCGCCGGCGTTCCGGTGAATCGAACCATCTTCCTTGTTTTTGTGGTCGTCGGACTTTTTACAGGTCTTGGCGCCGCGCTCCTCGGATCGCGTCTTTATTCGGCGGGACCCGGCCTCGAACCTGGGTTCGAGCTGAACGTTATCGCGACTGTTGTGTTAGGCGGAACTCGTCTAGCTGGAGGACGCGGCAGTATGTTCGGGACGGTCGCGGCGGCAATCCTTTTCGCTACTTTGTCGAACGTGCTCAACCTCAACCACGTCGACGCGTTCGTTCAACGGGTAGCCGTTGGTCTCGTTTTATTGTTGGCGCTTTCGGTCGAAGGCGTTCGCCAGCGCCTGGTTGAACGCTGGAACCGGAGCCAACGGCCGGGCTCTTAATCGGCAATCACAGAAATTACAGTTCAAACCATCAACCACCCCAAACCCCATTATCCATGAAACAGTCCCCCCGAGTCCTAACTATCCTCTTAACTATATGTGCTCTTTTATTGGCAGTTCCTGCAGACGCAGCTCCCGCCAAGAAGAAGATCGGTTTCTCCGTCTACGACATGCAATATGGATTCTTCCAAGACATGGAAAAGGGGACCAAAGAAGCCGCTGAAGCCGCAGGTTTTGACTATGTGCTGGTCGACCAAAAAAGTAGTGAATCGACCATGGTATCAGCTACCCAGGATTTGCTCGACCAGGGAATTAGCGCATTGATTATCTCTCCTTTCAAACCGGATGCGTTGGGCCCGATCGTCGATGCCGCCAAGGCAAAAAAAATTCCGGTGGTTATCGATGACATTGGCGGTGGGGGAACGGACTACGATGTGATTGTGATCTCCGACAACGAAAAAGGCGGCGTGATCGCAGCCGATCACATCGACTCGGTTCTTAAGCAGAAATCATCCGCCAGCAAGAAGGTGGCGTCGATTTCCTGTGAACCAAGTGCAGTTTATGCCGCGCGACGGAACACCGGCTTCGAGCAGCGCATCAAAGAATTGGGGTATCAGGTGGTCGCGTCGCTCTCAGCGAACAGTAAGCAGGAGGAAGGTTATAAAGTTGCCAAAGATATTCTTTCCGCACATCCCGATGTAGCTGCCATCTTCTGCGGCAATGATCCAATGGCAGTCGGCGCGGCTCAGGCGGTGGCGGACTCCGGCAAGAGCGGCGTAAAGGATATTTACATCGTCGGATTTAATGGGGACGAAATCGCGCTTCAAGCAATCAAGGCCGGGCAGTTGGGCGCCACCATACAACAGGTGCCAAAGGAGATGGGAAAGATGACGGTTGATCTAGCTTCCACCCTGATTAAGGGCGACAAGGTAAAATATAGCAATCCGGCTAACCGGGAAGTCTACGTCCCGGTAAAGCTGATTACTGCCGCAGATGTCAACGCGCTGCTCAAAAAATAAATTGTAGCACTAATCCTTTTCGTGCTTGGGACCTATAAGACCCATGAGCCTCATGAGTCCTATGAGACTGATGGGTCGGATGGGACTGGGACTGATGGGTCCAAGCAAGACGAGCGCGAGGATCAGTAAAACCGCTACCGATGACCTTCGACCGAATCTCCGTCGCTAAGCCCAAAATCGGAATTTTTGGGATCGGGTTGGAAGCCTATTGGGCTCAATTTCCTGGATTAAGAGACCGTTTGCTAGGTTATCAACAGGAGATAGAACAGAATCTTCGCATCACCGGATGTAATATCGTGTCAGCCGGACTAGTCGATAATCAGCCGGCTGCACAGGAGGCGAGGAGTCTCTTCTCCCGTGAAGATGTCGACCTGGTAATCTGTTACGTCGGCACGTACGCCACCTCGTCTCAGGTTGTGCCCGCGGTACAACGTCTTCGATGTCCGATCCTAGTTCTTAACCTTCAACCAGTACAGACCCTTGATTATGAGAAGACCGACACTGGTGAATGGTTGGCCAATTGCTGCGCCTGCTGTGTCCCGGAAATTTCCGGCGCATTCGCTCGGAGCGGTATTGAGTTCAACGTTGTCAGCGGGCTTCTGCGAGAACAGGATGGAGAAGCCGGGACCGCTGCCTGGCAGGAGATTCGCGGATGGATCAGGGCCGTGACTGCTGCTCAGAGTTTACGCCACGCCCGAGTTGGCTTTCTCGGCCATACTTATCCAGGCATGTTGGATATGTATTCGGATTTCACGATGATTACCGGCCAGACTGGGGTTCATATCGAGGTGCTCGAGATAGATGATCTTCAGAGTCGTGTGGACTTGGTAACAGGTGCCGAGATCGCAACGATCCTGGCTCGTACCCGCGACTTATTCGAAATCAGCAGCGATAGCCAAGCCGATCCATTGGCGAGAGCTCCGCAACCAGAAGCGTTGGGGTGGAGTGCCAAGGTCGCTGCCGGGTTAGACCGGTTAGTGGCCGATTTTCGGCTTGATGGTCTCTCCTACTACTATCGTGGAGCTGAGGCGAATCCGCAGGAGCTTTTGAGCGCTGGGTTGATTCTGGGAAACACGTTGCTTACCGGGCGTGGAATCCCATGCAGCGGCGAGGGCGACACCAAGAATGCGATTGCGATGTTGATTATGGATCGCCTTGAAGCCGGAGGATCGTTCACCGAGCTCTATGCGATGGATTTTGTCGATCAATTCCTTTTGATGGGACACGATGGGCCGTTTCACCTGGGGATCGCGGACGGTAAACCGGCATTGCGTGGTCTGGGACTATACCACGGCAAGCGCGGGCAAGGCATTTCAGTTGAAGCACGCGTAAAAATAGGGCCGGTGACCATTCTTGGCCTCACTCAGACGGGAAAAGGAAACCTAAAGATGCTAGTATCCGAAGGGGATTCCATTCCGGGTCCAATTTTACGAATTGGCAACACTAATTCCCGGATCCGATTCCCGGTGGGTCCTGCCGAATTTATGAACGCGTGGTGCATGGAGGGACCAACCCACCATTGCGCTCTTGGTGTAGGCCACGTCGCGAAGGAAATCGAGAAAGTTGCGCGGATCCTAGATTTGGAAATCGCGCGGATTTAGCATCCCGTCGGACTTGAACGTTGATCTGAACGGTGGCTTGCTGATCTGGATGAAAAATCTCTTCCCCCCTGGACAGGCTGCCAATGAGTAGCGCGAAAAACTATGTCGCTTGTGACCTCGGCGCGGAGAGCGGCCGGGTGGTTTTAGGTCGCCTCGTCGACGACAAAGTCAGTCTGCAGGAATGTCATCGATTCCCCACCGGCCCCACCCAATTGGCTGGGTCTTTGCGGTGGGATTTGTTGCGGTTTTTCGACCAAATTCACACCGGCATTAAGGCTGCGAAGACCCGGGTATCACAGATCGATGGATTCAGCATCGATGCTTGGGGCGTTGATTACGCTTATTTTTCAGAGAGCGAACCGCTGCTCGGAACCCCTTTTCATTACCGCGACAGCCGGACGGATGAATCCTATCCGGCGTTCATCAAAAAGGCTGGACGTGAATTGATCTTTCGTGAGACCGGCATCCAGTTCATGCAGATTAATACGCTTTACCAAATCTACGATGATGTGTTGCATCGCCGTTCGCTCGTCGACCTCGCCCGGCACTTTCTGGGCATCGCCGATTATTTTCATTATCTGTTCAGTGGTGAGCCGGTCATGGAGCGAAGTTTGGCCAGTACGACGCAAATCTTTAGCCCGGTGTTGAACGATTGGTCCGAGACACTGGTTAACGAATTGGGTCTACCTCGTCAGTTGTTCCCAACGGTGGTCGTCTCGGGGACCCAGATCGGAAAGGTAACGTCAAACCTGGCAGCCGAATTAGGAACATTCCCAATTTTCGCGACCTGCTCGCATGATACCGGTGCAGCGGTCGCTGCGGTCCCAGCTGAGGGCGAGCATTGGGCGTTTCTCAGCTCTGGCACCTGGTCTCTGCTCGGTGTGGAGTTGTTGGCTCCGCGTTTGGAGAGCGACTGCATGGCGGCTAATTATACCAATGAGCTCGGCCATGAAGGGACCGTCCGTTTTCTCCGTAACATTCTTGGTCTCTGGATTCTTCAGGAGACGCGACGAGAAATGATCCAGCAGGGCAGCAATGTCGAGTACGCAGATCTTGTGCACGCAGCGGAAGGCGCGCCCGCTCTAAGGTCATTCGTTGATCCTAACGCTTCGGAATTTCTGAAGCCTGGGCAGATGATCCAAAAGATTCAGTCCTTTTGCCGGCGGACCGGCCAACCAATTCCGGACGACGCTGCCAGTTTAGCTCGATGTATCTTGGAAAGCCTTGCTTTGAGTTATGCGACTCATCTGGACCAATTAAGCAAGTTATTGAGCAAGAAACTTGAGGTCTTGCACGTGGTCGGAGGTGGCAGTCAGAATCGCCTGCTCAATCAATTTACCGCCAACGCGTCCGGACTACGAGTTACTGCGGGTCCGGTCGAAGCCACGGCATTGGGAAATCTGCTTATTCAGGCGATCGCTGCTGGAGAGCTCGGTTCGCTGGCGGAGTTGAGAGCAGTAATCCGCCGCTCCTATACCATTGATGAATTCGCTCCGCAGGAAACGGAGTCCTGGGCCGAAGGGAAGGAAAGATTCAGCAAAATTACGACATGAATACAAAGTACGTGAATTATCTGTGGGATGACGCGGTTGCCGGCCGATTAGACGAAGTCGACCGGCTCATCTATCGCTCAAATCTCCTTGGTTCTGACCAACGCATCACGAACACTGGTGGAGGTAATACTTCCGCTAAACTGTTGCAGTCGGATCCGCTCACGGGAGAAAAAGTAGAGGTACTTTGGGTCAAGGGCTCAGGCGGCGATCTCCGCACCTCGAAGCGCGAGAATTTTGCGAGCCTTTATATGAGCAAGCTCGAGCGTCTGCGCACGAGTTACGAAGCGTCGAATGAGAAAGGAGCAAAGACTCCGCTGGAAGATTCGATGGTCGCGGCATACCCCCACTGCACCTTCAATCTTAATCCGCGAGCTTCCTCGATCGACACGCCTTTGCATGGGTTCGTGCCGTTTCGACACGTGGATCACACTCATCCGAATGCTGTCATTTCTGTGGCCGCGGCTGAGCGTGGAGAAGCGTTGACGAAGGAAATCTATGGTGACGAAGTTTTGTGGGTTCCCTGGCAGCGTCCGGGCTTCGAACTTGGGCTACAGCTTCAGCAATTGTGCAAAGCGCACCCGCAAGCAAAAGGTGCAATCCTGGGGCAACATGGATTGATCAATTGGGCCAATGACGACAAGGAATGCTATGAACTTTCGCTTTCCCTGATCGAGCGGGCGGCCGAGTTCATCGCAGCTAAGGAGAAAGGGAGCGGCACGTTTGGAGGACAAAAATATCCTCCGCTGTCGGAGTCAGAGACGGAAGAAATCCTCGCCGCATTGTTGCCTTGGTTGCGCGGACAGATCAGCCAACAGAAGCGGTTCATCGGCACCATCCAAACCGACAAGCAGATTATTCGCTTCGTGAATAGCCAAGAGGCCGAGCGATTGGCCGCTCTCGGCACATCGTGTCCGGACCATTTTCTGCGCACGAAGATCAAGCCGCTTTATGTAAACTGGGACACCAGTTCGCGCGATCTGAAGGCACTGCGGACACTGCTCGCCGAAGGCATCGAACAGTATCGTTCCGACTATCGGCATTACTATGAAAGCTGTAAGCGGGCTGACTCTCCGGCTATTCGCGACCCAAATCCGACCGTTATCTTGATCCCAGGGCTGGGCATGATCGCTTGGGGCAAAGATAAGAGCGAGTCGCGGGTGACCGCGGAGTTTTACAACTGCGCGGTTGAAGTGATGCGCGGTGCGGAAACGATCGACCGATACATTGCTCTCCCGCAGCAGGAAGCGTTCGACATTGAATATTGGCAACTGGAAGAAGCCAAGCTGCGCCGGATGCCTCCGGAGAACGAACTTGCGCGCAAGATAGTACTGATCGTCGGAGCCGGCAGCGGGATTGGAAAAGAGTTAGCGATTCGTGTAGCCGGAGCAGGTGGCCAGATCGTGTCTGCCGATCTGGTGGCCGATGCGGCTCAGCAGACTGCCGACGAGATCACCAGCAAACTAGGGCCGGGAATCGGAGTAGCCGGTTCCGCAATCTCCGGTTGCGGGCCGGCAGTGGGATTGGCTGCTGATATCACGAACCGGGAATCAGTGCGAGCGCTGCTGCGTCAAGCCGTGCTGGCGTACGGCGGACTGGATGCTTTGGTCGTAACCGCCGGGATCTTTATCCCACCCGACGCTTCCGGCCATATTCCAGATGAGAAGTTTAAGTTCACATTGAATGTCAATGTTACCGGATCCTACATTGTTGCGGATGAAGCCGGTAAGCTTCTGCGCGAACAAAATCTGCGTGGATCGATTGTGCTTACTTCGAGTGCCAACGCCGTGGTTGCGAAAAAGGGGAGCTTTGCCTATGACGTGAGCAAGGCAGCGCTCAGCCATCTGGTGCGAGAGCTTGCCATTGAGTTTTCCCCGTTGGTCCGAGTCAACTGTGTCGCTCCAGCGACTGTTGTACAAGGAAGCACCATGTTTCCACGTGATCGTGTCATCTCATCCTTAACGAAGTATCAGGTTCCATTTTCTGAGGAAGAATCGACCGACACATTGGTCAGTAAGCTATCCCGGTTTTATGCTGATCGTAGTCTTCTCAAAGATCCAATCACGCCTGCCGATCAGGCCGAGGCTTATTTCCTTTTGTTGTCCGATCGACTAAGCAAGACCAGCGGCCAGGTGATTGCGGTGGATGGCGGACTACCGGAAGCATTTTTGCGGTGAAACTGCGCCGGCCGTCCGAAAGAAATAGCCGCAAAAGAACACAGGGCGGCATAGCGGCAACCAAAGTGATTGGTGAGAAGTCCATTAAATAGCGAATGCTGGCCCCGAAAGCTTTCGGGGCTGGTTGGAAGCGATAGGAACACGGGAATGTTGAGAACGCCGGAGGCGTACAAGAACTTAGCCCAGGGTGGAGGCTTGGCGGAACCCTGGGTATTGGTCGTAAAAAAGCGCGTAGCTCTGAAGGAGCGAAAGAATCTTTCGAACGCAGAGCAATAAAGGCCGCGCGATATTCGAGGATGACGATAAGCTGCGACGTCGCGGGTTTTCTGCCGCTCCTTCAGAGCGGTCCGCATTTTTCGTTGAAATTTCTTTGCGATCTCTGTACTACAGAGAGTCAGAATCTTGTTTTTTTGCGAGGATTCTCCCTCGGTCGGACAAATCGGCGTGCGTGAGTCTCCAGTCACCCTCTCACCAATCACTTTGGTTGCGGCTTGCCGCGCTGTGTTCTGTCGCGGCTATTCTGTTCGTTAGACCTGTCTCGGAGTGAATCCTTTCTATGCACGATATTCAGTCTCAGAAAATACTAGATGCTCTCGATCATTTTCAGATCGAGACCCCCAGTTGGGGATTTGCCGATACCGGCACTCGGTTTGGCAAGTTTCTCCAGGATGCTGCGGCGATCAGCCTCGACGATAAATTGGCGGACGCAGCTCAGGTTCATCGGTACACCGGCTGCTGTCCAAGCTGTGCCGTTCACGTGCTCTGGGATTTTCGAGCCGGTGAAGATCCGCTGGCGATCGTTCAACGCGCGGAAAAGCTCGGGATTCGTTTAGGAGCGGTGAATCCTAATTTGTTTCAGGATCAGATTTATAAGTATGGTTCCGTCTGCAACCGCGACGATTTTGCTCGCTCCGCGGCCAAGCAGCATCTTTTCGACAGCGTCGATATCGCCAAAAAAATACGCAGCAAATATCTTTCACTCTGGTTTGCGGACGGTTCCAACTACCCTGGCCAAGCGAATATCCGGTGGCGGAAACGGGCAATGACCCAGTGTCTCAGTGAGGTGGCTAAAGCTCTGAACTCGGATCAGGTAATGCTGGTCGAATACAAACCGTTCGAACCGGCCTTTTATCACACCGACTTGGCCGATTGGGGTATGGCGTACGTCGTAGCAAAGGAGGTTGGTCCGCAGGCGAAAGTTCTGGTTGATACCGGCCATCACTACGTCACACAGAATATTGAGCAAATTGTCGCCTGGTTATTGGACGAAGGGATGCTCGGAGGGTTCCATTTCAATGATCGGCGCTATGCAGACGACGATCTGACGCTGGGCTCAATCGATCCCTACCAGATCTTTCGCATTTTTCATGAGATCCTTTTCTTCCAATGGGAATCCGGAATAAGGCCGGAACTGGCCTATATGATTGATCAATCGCATATCGATAAGCCGAAGATCGAGGCCATGATCCAGACCATCTCGGTTGCGCAAGAACTCTATGCGAAGGCCGCGTTGGTCGATCACGCCGAGTTAAACCGGTTGCAGGAGCGGAATGCTCAAATCGACGCCGAGGAACTACTGCGTGACGCGTTCGGTACCGATGTCCGGCCAGTTATCAGCGAGTGGCGCAAGAAACGCGGCATTCCGATCTCACCTCTGCATGCGTTCCGCGAAAGCGGTTATGAAGCCCAAGTAGCGAAAGAACGAAAAGAGCGCCGTGCGGCCCTCGGAATCGTGAGCAGCGGATCGTATGCGTGAGGGGGCAGGGATTTTTCGTTGCCGGCGAATGGAATTTTTCGGTAGCGGCGACTGTCCCACTAGGCTTTTGGCGTTCCTCGCCGAAACGGTGGAACGACGGCGATTAGTGTCGCCGATCGATAGCCTCAGTCGCCACTGTTTGCCATCATTCCACAGCGCAACCTTCCGGCGAACAAGATCAAGGCGACTGCGATTTCCGACTATTGTGCACCAATTGCTCCGCTCTGAATTTTAGGTTGGGTGAGCCATCAAACCAACCGGACGGTCGCCGCTACCAAACCGGGTTTGGCTAAAAAATCAAAAAATGTCGCAAATTTGCTTTTGCGACTTGCAGGCTGCTGAATTCACGTCTAAAAACATGCGCAATGTCCAGGCTTTTGCTCGCGATTGGACTTTGTTCCACCCTAATCAGTTCGGCTCTCTGCGATTCAAACATCACCGCTACCCGCATCGCTGACGGGTTCGACTTCCCTTTGGGAAGTCCCAATGCAGAGGGCTACTATAAATCTCGCGGATTCTCTATCATCGGACATCTCGGTGAGGATTGGGTTAGTGCGGCCGGTCCGGGAGTTGCCTATCAGAAACCGGTTAGCGCAATAGGAACTGGAGTGGTAACGCTGGCTCGAGATTTCCGGCGGGCGTGGGGGAATGTGGTCGTTATTCGTCATGCTTACCTCGAAGGCGGTCAGGTTAAGTTTGTCGATTCGCTTTACGGCCATTTAGACAAGATTTTGGTCGCCGAAGGTCAACCGGTAAACCGGGGACAACAGATCGGTACCGTAGGAAATGCGCACGGGCTTTATCCGCCGCATTTGCATTTCGAAGTCCACAAGAACCTGACTATCGGAGTAGTCCATACCGCCTTCACTCGCGATTTCAACAATTACCAAGACCCAACGACGTTCGTGAGCACGCATCGAAATTTGAAGATGTCTCGCGATATCGTCAGCGTCGCCATGAATACCTACGTTATGCCGACGTTTAAAGGAGTCCCGGCCAAGCCGGCGTTCCATAACACGCTTATCGCAAAGCTTTCTAATTCGGACGCGAAGAAGCGGTGGAATCTCTTCTCCTTCGGTGATAACTGATTTCAATCGCGAGGCTGGGTTATTTCGACGCGATGGCATTGATCTTTGATTGTTCCGGTACCGAGGCGGGCGAAGAACGTCTTTCGGTGGCACCACAAATAGCTCAAGCCGGTCCGGCTTAGACCGTACCAGGCTTTCGCTCTACCGCATCAGGCTACGCTTGATTATTGTGGTGTTTGAACGAGAGAGAGGGCGCAGGCAGGCACTTCTTCCATATGGAGTCATTGAAAGGAATCCACCATGTCACCGCAATGGCCGGCGATCCGCAATCAAACGTCGACTTTTATTGCGGCATTCTCGGTCTCCGTTTGATCAAACTCACTGTAAACTTTGACGATCCTGACACCTACCATCTCTACTACGGCGATGCCGTCGGCTCTCCCGGCACCGTTCTCACTTTCTTTCCGCTAGGACAGAATCTTCGTGGAACAGTTGGCACTGGGGAGGTGACTACCGTCAGTTTTGCGGTGCCGACTGGTTCGCTCGCTTTCTGGCAAGAACAGCTGGAAAAGCATTCGATCGCAGTTTCTCCCGTCGCTGAGCGTTGGAATTGCACCCGAATGGAGCTCCGTGATCCGGATGGGATTAAGATCGAGATCGTGGAAGATCCTACCCCAAGGCCTTTTGTATTTTGGCAGGATGGAGGAGTCCCAGAGTCGTTCGCCATTCGCGGCTTTTTCGGAGTCACCATGTCGGTCGTTAGCGGTACCGACTCAGTTCGGTTCCTGACCAACCGAATGGGCGCGATACCGCACGCAACACTCGGCCCCTCGGAACTGCTTGTTATTGGTGAATCCGAGAAGGCCGGCTTTATCGAGGTCGTCCCGCTGGGTCACCGGCAACGGGGTCAAATGGGGCCGGGCTCGGTTCATCACGTCGCGTGGCGGGTCGCCAATGAGGACGAGCAGTTGGCCTGGCAATCGAAGCTGAGGGATAATGGAATTGGTGTGACCCCGGTGCGAGATCGGAAATACTTTCATTCTATTTATTTTCGAGAACCAGGTGAGGTGCTGTTCGAAATTGCGACTGATCCTCCCGGGTTTACAGTCGACGAACCGCGAGAGTCCCTTGGCGCCAAACTCCAGTTGCCAGAATGGCTCGAGTGCGAACGGCGCTTTCTGCAAAAAATCTTGCCGCCACTAAAAGTGCCGGCGTCGATTCGCTAGAGAGCGGGCTCCGGCCAGTCCGTTTCGTGACCTTGATCGGCTATGGATCAAAGGGGCTGGGGAGTCTATCCCTAACGAAGGACGGCTACGCAGGAGCGCGACCCTACCCGCGAAACAATGAGGTTTCCCGCTATGAAAATAATACCAACTCTATTGATTAGGTCGTTACGAACTGTCCGGTGCAAAATCTCGGCGCTGATGTTCCTCCTTTTCTCCCTGCCGGTCCAGGCACAACAGGATCCGAAGCTCCAACAGATCGCCGCTTTTCCTGATCAGCAAGTTACTGGTATTACCGTGGCGTCAGACGGTCGAATCTTCGTAAATTTCCCATATTGGTCAGACGCCCATTCGGTTTCTGTTGCTCAGTTAGGAGAGAACAGTGCGCTGACACCGTACCCCGACAGTAATTGGAATTCGAATGAAGGACCAGTTGATCGACGGTTTATTTGTGTCCAAAGCGTTGTCGTCGATGACCAGGGCGCTCTCTGGGTGCTCGATCCGGCCTCCATCAAATTCGCAGGAGTAATTTCTGGAGGAGCAAAACTCGTAAAGATCGATCTGAAAACCAACCAGGTGATTCGAGACATTGTTTTCCCGGATTCGGTTGTGCCGAAGAAGAGCTATCTAAATGATGTGCGGATTGACACCCAGAATGGGTTCGCATTTATCACTGACTCCGGCATCGGTGGACTTGTTGTCGTTGATCTGAAGAATGGACAGGGCCGTCGCGTTTTGCAGAATCATCCCTCAACCAAAGCGGAGCCTTCCGTCACTCTCAACATTGAAGGGGTTAAGCTTATCGATCCGAAGACCGGTGAGCCGATCCAATTTCATTCGGATGGAATTGCCTACGATAAAGCCGGTGGGTTTCTATATTACCAGGCATTGAGCGGGCGCACGCTTTACCGAATTCCGGTCTCCGATCTGGAGAACGTCAATCTCCCTGATACCGACCTGGCCAAACGGATTGAAACGGTCGCCACCGTTCCCGCTGCCGACGGGCTTGCTTTTCGCAACGGTTCTATCTACTCCACGGCGATCGAACAGGATGCGATCGTGCGAATAGACCTATCTAGCAAACAGCTCGAGGTGGTAACGAAAGACACTCGACTGAAATGGCCCGACACCTTAAGCATCGGACCGGATGGCGCGCTTTATGTAACCAATTCGCAGATTCATCTCACCCCGCTTTTTAACCATGGAATCAGCAAGATTTCTGAACCGTTTGGGGTATATCGGATTTCATTACCATAAATGGATTCCCTAGCTGTTTGGAGGGCAGGTCGTCTCGGTTTGCCAGGTAGAGCCCTGCAGTTTAAAATCGAGCCCTGAGTTCCATGGGTGATAGCAAGAGATTCGTTAGATGAACAACTGCCGTCTGCCAAAAAATGCAAAGCTCTGGTTTTCGTTGCTTGTCCTTTGTTCAATCCCAATCAGAACGAACGGTGACGAAGCAGTCGTTGTGACCGGTGGCGTCTCCCTCTGGAAATGGGAGAAAACGAAAATGGAGCCGCATGACCATTGGTGGTTGAATTTCATTCGCGCCAGCCGGATTCGAATCGAACAACTGAAGCAGACGCTCGGTCCGCAAACTCAGATAACCTGGTTGGTTTACGCTCCAGCTTATCAAGCAAGACAAGCGCAGGAACCCGAGGATCTTTTCAGCATCATTCGTTCTGTTCAGGAAAAGTACGGGGTGAATCTCGTAATGTTTAACACCACCGATCAGCTCTGTGACCATCTGAACGGCGGCGTCGATCGCAGGACGAATAAGATTGTGTCATTCGATTACTTCGGACACTCCAACAGTGATTGTATGATGTTCGATTACAGCAACGAGGTTGGAAGCGCTTCGAAAGCCTGGCTTCACAAAAATGACCTTAGATCGAAGTTGAAAAGAGGCATTTTTGCCCGAAACGCGCATGTCCAATCGTGGGGCTGCTATCAGGGAGAAGCTTTTGAAGGTCCGAGCATGGCTGCTCTTTGGCACCAAGCGACCGGGGCACCGATGACTGCCGCTATCGGGAAAACCCAATACATGCTGAACCAGCTACCGACCCTGAGCTCTGCCAACGGACGCTGGGTTGTCCGATAACCGACGGTCCGAATTGGATTTGGAACCTGCGGATGAGCGATGCAAGCTAAGCCGATCAAATGATTAAAGTCTTAAGGTCCCTGCTGAGGGCGGAAGCTTTCTTCTGTGCATTCCTTTTGGCTGGGTGTCAGACGATTTCCTCAACCGGGGTCAGTAACGGTCTGCAGGTGAGTCCCGAAGCATCGGAACGCGTAAAATCGGAACAAATGGGTGACTACTTTATTGGCCGGCGGCTCTTTGGTCAGCATTTCTATTTCTGGGGATATGTGAAAAAACCGGGGGAAAGCTGGGATCGAGCGAAGCTGGTCATGCTCAACGAGAAAATAACGCTTGCGCCCGATCGAGCCCGTAATGCGATCGGTTCGGACAACAATTTTGAGTATCGCTTGTATGGATACTTTTCCGGCGATCGTGTTTACGAATCGGCCAGCGGCCGATTCTTTCCGGAGTTCGTCTTGAAGAAAGCGGAACTGATTGACTCCAATCCCCCGGCGATTTTCCCTCCGAATGTTGTGGAGCAGCAAAAAATGTTCATCAACTGGCCGCGCGGCACGATCGAGCCAGCGCTGCGCGAATAGCAATAGCCGATAACCTACCGAAAATCGGCTATCGGCTATCGGCTATTCTTCAGGAGTTGGCCCACCAAGGCATCTGGCGAGCTGCGATGGTTAATGCGCGATCTAACCGGCGATAATCCGGTTCATGACGCTCCACCAGATTCCAAAACCGGGCGGAATGATTCAGTTCTTTCGTATGGCACAGCTCGTGGATGAGGACGTACTCGGCGATCTTTGGTTCAACCATCAGCAGCCGCGCATTGAGGCTGATGTGCCGGTTAGCCGAACAGCTTCCCCACCGTGTTCGCTGAACCCGCACACTTGCAGTTCGAAAACGTAGACCGGTACGTTCACTTACTCGAGAAAGCCATGGCAACAAAAACTCCTTCCCACGCAGCGCCAACCAGGACCGCAAAAGACCGGACCAAGTAAGCGGATTGCGAAGATCGCCGGCGAGCTGCAGCGCAAAGGGTCGGGGCTGTTCAATCACCGGCTTGCTGTAAGGGCGGTTTCTCAGGGAAACCGACCAAACTTCTTGCAGAGCGGCAAGGCGGATCTCGGTCGGCGGAACGGATCTGTCCAAAAGCGGTTGACTGAGCACGCGAGCCCTGGCGCGGCTTGTCGCGAAATCTATCCACTCCCGATGTTCCCGCAGAACATCCGGGATCAAGCTGCGGCGCGCGCCGTGAGGTAACACGACTTGAAGCAGGCCAAATTCTGTAACCTGCAGGATTACCCGCTTGGCTCTCCGGCTCGTACGGACGGAGTAAAGCAAGCTGGTTTTACCATATTGGTCGAAGAGTTCCGGTAGCTGAGCGCCTTTATCAACCATTGCTGCAGACGGGGGTGCCGGATATTGGCGCAACCTGCAGCGGTTGTAAATACCGGTTGGAACTTTTTTTTGGGCTTGTTTCTTACCCGCGGTATCGATCAGGAAAGTCGAGGCAGACTGCTCCCTGGTTGGGAAACCGGAAGACAAATCGGCGGACCATTAAATTTGGTAAGTTGCTCGGAGTTCGAGTACCGGATGCTCCAGCTCCGGCCAGAAATCCCAGGTGTCCACGAAACTGTTGGCCGCGTTGTTTCCGCGTTGATAGGCGTCGGTAAAATCGGTCGGCTGAAATTGTTGACCGGTCGAAACATAGGGCGGGGTGAACCCTAGCATTGCAATCATCCAATTAAATTTGGTCGAGTTTCCAGCCGTGAAACCCGAGACTCGGAACTCGCCGCTTACGGAAATGTCATATTCGCAAAGGATGTGGACCAGGTCATGGCGCACGGTCAGGTCTTCAGAAATCCAAAGCGGATCGCCCGGCAACGGCCAATCAAACTGCGCGTAAAAATCGTAAAAAGCTCGGCCCAGAGATCCCTTGGGATAGTTCTGCAATGATTGATAGCGCGCCAGCTCAGCCGGATCGCCTTCTGCATCGGCCAGAAGTTTGACCAATTCCTTATGCTGACCCTCCGGGTCCAACGTGCCGAAAATATCTCGGCCGAGTTTACGCAGGGCACAATACTCCAGATTTTTCGCGTGTTTCTGACGCGCTCCGACGAAGTCCTCGACCAGGTGCATGTTTTCGCCGACCGCTTCGAGATATTTTTCAGAGATGTAGGTCTTCTCGTCGGAGTAAGGCCGAGTGGCATATGGCATTAACGCGACCAATTGCGCAACCCGCTCCCGGTGTTCGTCATCTCGCACGGCGGCAGCCAGATCGTCCGGGTGCAGATGCTCATTTTCATCGGCCTCAGTAAGCTCGGGATGAGCGAGGACGTTGATGCGGACACCTTCGATCAGTTCAGACTCTTCGGGGGTGGATGGTTGGGTGCAGTGCAGGGTCGCAATATTGTGGAGGGCAGACAGAGCTGCCTTCGATTGTTCGGCAGTCCAGTTTTTGGGATGGATCATGGTGGGTCGAATTGGAGTTTAGTTGGACTCAGCCGTCACTGCAGGCGATATGCCCGCCTTGAGCGCCGCCGTGAGACCGAGGTCATAACGGGTGCTGAGCCGTTCAAACAGCTGCAGCGCATGCTCGAGTTCGTTGGATCTCCGGCTGTCGCGTTGCGGCAGTAACGCAGCGATCTGCCGATGAGCCAACGCTTGTTCGTACGGCATACTTAACTGTTTGGCTAGCTGCAGACTCTCTCGAGACTCTCGTAACGCTGCCTCAACGTCGCCCGCTAGCTGTTTCTCTCTTGCCGAGATAAGTTTTGAGCGAGGTCGCGCTACCCGGAAGACTCGTGCGAACCCGCGCAGAGATGCTCCTGCCTGCTTCGCTTTAACTGCGAAATCGTTGCGAGCGCCTGTTGGAGCCAGGGTACAGCCGGTTAGATAGACATCGGCGACGGCGGCGTAGGCTTCGAGGTTGTAAACCAGGGTCGGAGTGACCGCCATCATGACGGCCAACGCTTTGTCGGCGTAGCCAACCGCTCCATCAAAGCGACCAACCCGAAGCTCAAGAGCAGCCAGTAACCCGTAGGCCATGATCTCGTCGGCACCGTAAATGTTTTGTCCGAGATGCGATCGCAGTGCTGCGCCGAGGGTCTCGACCTGATCGAAATCCCCGAGGTGCAGCAGACTTTCGATCTGATCGAGAAGACCCCAAGCTTGGGCCTGCAAGTCTCCAGACGCCTGGGCCAGCTGAAAGACTCGTTGTCCGAGGCGAACCCGTTCAACAAAGTTACCCCGGTAGTGTTGGAAAGTAGAGAGCAAGCACGTGCACTCGATCTCTCGCCGGCGGTCTCCTACCAACTTAAAGCCGTCAATCGCTTGCTCAAATCGTTCTTCTGTAATCTGCCAGCGTCCTTCGCCGAGCAAGTACATAGCCGTGAGTTCGAAGACCCGGGCTTTGGTGCTTTCTTCACCCAAGCGCTCGGCAACGGAGACCGCCCGCTGGGCGTACCGATCTGCCAGCCACCGCATCGGCACCAGGCTGCAAGCCAGTGACATTGTCGCTAGCGATCGCGCGTACTCCGCGGAATCGCCCAGTTGTTCGGCGCACTCCAAGGCGTCCAAAGCAGCGCTTAAGCTCGACGGCATCCGGTTGGCAAAGAGATCGAGCAGGCTCAACATTTCGTAAATCGCGGCTAACTCCCGCAGCTGCTCTCTCGCCGCGACTGCTGCCGGCTTAGCCCCGCGGAGATGCAGGCTAATCCGAGCTGTCACCTGTTGCCGGAGGCGCCGATTAATTTTGCCCTCGAGCGCCGGCCGACCCAATGCTTCGGCGGCCTGGCGGAATTCCTGGCTGCTCTCTCCCAAACGCCCTAAGCCGAGCAACGCTTCCGCACGGAACCGGCGCCAACGGCCCCGTGAATTTTGAGGTTGGGCGGAGTGAGCCAACGCGTCGTCCAGAAATCCGAGACCTTCTTGGTATGCGCCGTTCAAGACCGCTCGCTGCCCGGCCAATCCAAAAAAGCCGGCAGCCTTTTCCAGATCGCCCCCTTTTTTCCAGTGATAACCCAGGAGCGGTGAAATTGATTCCAGGTCGCTAGCGTGCCGTTGTTCCAGTTCTGCACCAACCAGGGCATGCAGATTCTGCTTCTGCGAACCGAGCAACCGATCATAAACTGCATCCCGAACCAGAGCATGGCCGAAAGCGAAATCGTTATTCTCGTCAATTTGAATCAGCCGTTCCGAGGCCAGTACTTCGAGGAATTGCGGCACCTTCGGCCGCGCATCCGCGATCGGATAAACGCTACGCAGCAGCGAGACTGAGAAGTTCATTCCGATTACGCTCGCCACCTTGGCCACAAGCTGGATTTCGCGTTCGAGCGCGTCAACGCGCTGCGCAATCAAACCCTCAATATTCTCGGGCAACCGGACGGTAGCAAGATCAACGCCGCTGACTGGTTTGCATTGGTCCCCCTCGATCAAGACCAACCCATGCTCACGCAACGCAAAAGCGATCTCGACGCTGAAGAAAGGGTTACCCTGCGATTTTGAGACGATCAGATCCGCCACCGGCTTGGCGATTTTGCGCACGCTCAATTTCTCGGCGACCAGCGCTACGCAGTCGTCATTACTGAGCGTCTGCAAATGAAAACGGATCAAGTTCTGCCGCTTAAGGAGCTCGGAGATCGCGTCGGTCCCGTCCGTCCGGAGCGGTCGTGAGGTCAGAATGATTGCGCCGGGTGCGATTCTCTCGGCCACCTGCAAAGCAAGGGCGAGCGACGCCGAATCCATCCAGTGGCAATCCTCCAGGACAATGGCGATAGGTTTTTGTTGGCTGTGGGCGGCAAGTAGACCCGTCACCAATTCCCGGGTACTGTCGGCTCGGCTTTTCCCGGTCATTTGGGCAGTAATCGCGTTGTCCGGTATACCGAGCTCCAACACATCTTCCAGCAACGGGCTCAGGCTTTCCCAGTTCTTACCTCGACAGACCGCAGCAAAAATTTCTCTTTGTTCCTCTACTTTGGTCGCAGCCGGCAGACCGAGAAGGGACTCAAGTATTGGACGCCAAACGAAATAGGGAGTGGTCGAATGAACCGATTCGGCGGCCCCAGAGAGAACCCTGATCCCCGTCGCGCTGGCCGCCCGCGACCATTGACGAATCAAGGTCGATTTGCCGATTCCGGGATCACCCTCGATCATTCCGAGAAACGTTTCTCCCCGCTTTAGTTTTGCCGGTACCTGTTCGAGCTGCTGCCACTCTTCTCCATGGCCAACCAGCCGCGAACCGGAGGTGACGACCGCGATGGAGCTCACTGGCCGGTACGCGGGCATAGGTCTCGCGATCCCCTTAAGTCGCATTGGCGGGAGCGCAGCGAATTGGATCCGCGCGGCGGAGGCTTGGAAAGTGGGTTGATCGCACAGAATATCGTTTTCGGCTTTGCCCGACAGCCGGGATGCGAGATTAATGACGGACCCAAGGATCGCGTACTCGTGGCGGTGTTCGCCACCGATGCTGCCGCAGAAAACTCGGCCAGAAGCCACACCGAGATTCAGGCGGAAACCCAGATTCGACCAAGCCTCTTTGATTGTGCGAGCGGCCTGAACCGCTCGATAAGCGTCATCCTCGTGGCTGACCGGCGGCAGCCCGAAAGCGACGACGAAGGACACCCCTTTTTCGTCGAAGTTCAATTGCTTGAGACTTCCCTCGAACCGGTAGATCACCTTTTGCAGGGAAGTTGTCAGTTGCTGCAGCGAATCCAATTGGAGCTGAATCTGTTCAGGATCGGGAAAGTTGACGAATAGCATCGTCAACGATCTAAGTTCAGCCAGCCACCTCTCGCCCGCTTCGTGCATCAGAAAACGTGCGGCCACCGGAACAAATCGTTCCATTTTGGCCGAGCTGATTCTATCGGGGTCAATGACGGGAGCCAGTTGCGGATTGATGTGCTTCGTTAACTCGACCAAACGAAAGAAGCCAGAATCGAGCTCAACCCCGTTCGCAACAGTGCATAGCAGCCGCCACGCCTCGGGTGACAAAACGATTTCACCCGGTTTTGCGCGATCTTGGGCGTAGCCCGTCCGCGTCAGGAGGTCACCGGCCGGAAGCATTTCCCAGCGGTTGGTTAGGCCACCGAGATAAAAGAATTTGAGCGTGCCGGATCCGATCCCGATTCGAGCCAAGAGCTTCGAATTTTGGCTTAGGCGCGGATCAACCGCCTGGATGGCTTGCGCACATTGAACTGCTCGGTGAACCGCTTCAGCTGGATCCGCCAACACTTCCCAAACGACCAACACCCCGTCGCCCGCGACCTTGAGAACGTCACCGCCATGTTCACGCACGAGCGAAAAGAGGTTGCGGAAATACGGATTAAGAATCCCGGTGAGCTCCTCCAATCCTTCCGGCCCTTTGTCAACGTGGCGCTGGGTCAGATCCGTAAAGCCGGAAATATCGCAGAACATGACCGAGCCATGGAAACTCTCCTCTGCTGGCGCGAGCTGCTCGCTAGTGCCGGTGGCGCAATGGCGCAAAACACGGTCAGAAACGTAACCGGTTAGACTGTCAAGCGAGCTGCTCACAATGCCTCCTCGGTCGTACTGCCCACAACAAGACAGCCAGTGGCCGAGCATCCGGTTTCATAAGAGCGGGAGAGATTACCAATAGGTATTCAGCCTGTCTATCGAAATTCAGCGGAAACCAATCCGGCGATTGCGGCAACCAGAGCAGTAATTGCTCCGATGACAGCCACAAGGTTGTTCACCGATTTCGAGGTAGACGTGTCCGACTTCTCCCCAGGCGACGCCTCGTATCAACTCTTCGGAAACCTCTTGTCAACGAAGTGTGAGACTTTCGCCGAACATTCTCAGCGCTTCTGGCGGCGGTAGTCCGGCTTCAGGTACAGGGCCCGATTGCCGAGATCGATAATCGCTTCGTGAAAGTGAAGCAGGTCAGGGCCGAGAATCCCACCATACTCGTGCAGAAATCCAGGATCGAAGGTGTGGGATTCGGCGAAACCGATCCGATAATCGCTCAGATCCTGATTTCCAATTTTGAATCCAGGAATAGTCGCCTGAGTTAGCCTGACCTCCTTTATTCCAGCGTACGGAGCTGTCAAGAGGGCTGTAGTCGCGTTGTACGCGAGGTGATTGCGCTCCCGAATTTTGGGCTCGAGTTGGCTCACAAAGGCTCCCGTGTCCAAGAGAAAACTGTAAGTGGAGCCACCAATCGTTCCTTCCACTTCGACATATCCTCGGGGAGTGATTCGCAGCGGGACGTAAGCGTATCCCATTTTCTCGTAACCCCCTCGAGACAAAGGAAGGGCTGAGCTTCGCAGACTAAGAAATATTTGGTAGGTCTTGTAATTAATGAGCGCTCCCCGCTTGAGGAGAAAATTCATCCCGATAAGTCCACCCTTTTCGAAGCCACCAGAAAGGGCGTTGGTCCTTTCCTTTGCCATCACATCGAGCGGAGCAACCGCCATATAACCGGGCCCAATTTGAGCTCCGTTGAAGTCGACACTTTGGGCCAGAACAACGGGGTAATTTTTGCCACTGATCTTCACTTCAGAGCGGGCTAGTGGTGGAGGGGTCGGGAGAGATAGTTTTTTCTGCAGTGAGGGCGCTATAAGAGAGCCAGGCGCACCAGTATCAACAAGCCACCACGTCCGTTTCGTGCCATTAATTGACACCGGTGCAAACAGGTGCAGACCCGAACTCAAAATCGCTTGAGTGGCGGAAAAGTTCTGCTGAGCATCTGCTGACTCACCGAACGATCCCAAGCAAATCACAATCGCGAAACAACCCGCCAAGAGAAGCCGCATGGGTCCCAGGATTTTGCCAGAGCGGTCGCCGTAGATCAAGCCAGAACATTGTTCGGTCGGATGACAGATGATCGATAGCAGCTAGCGAATTCGCGGCCAGCACGCCGATAGGCCGTTACCCCGATATACGCGTTCATTGTCGGCCGTGCGTCTCCTTGGCGACTCTTGTAACAGACTCCAGCAATCGCTGGGGTTGGCATTTTGAATCGATACATCCCGGTAGACGGCGTCGGACCTTGCACGATGGGGTCAACGTCCTGCTATTCCAGGTTTTCAGGGGCTTCGCCCCTGAAAACCCGCCCCGAAAGGACCGATCGATGACTGCCGCGCGCTCGCCGCCTCTCGTTCTTTTTCAGCGTGGCGCGTTTTTCTGACCCAAGCCGGCCAGTTTCTCCGGCGAAAAAATGGGAGCCGAGCAGCTCTTATCTCCGCAGACAAAAGCAGCCGCTCGATCCAAGGCTGGGTACTCAACGTCAGCATTGGGTAAATTGCCTTCGCTTGCGTCCCACCACTCGACTCGTTTGTAGGTCGAAGGATCTTGCAACGCTGTCAAAAAGAGCGCTCGAGCCGTCGCATCATCCTTTGGGCCGACAACCGCAATGTGCCGTGGCGGGGTAGTAATCTCCTGATCCGCTAGGAGAATTCCTCCTACCAAAAAACCGCGACCGTCCGCCGTGCTGGGCACCGATAGGTATCGCATGGCGTGTTGAGCCATTTCCTGATAGGCGGTTTTGCCCGTGTAATGGCGAAGCAAGTTTCCGAACCGAACGAGATCTGCGTTCTCATCCACCTGAGGATTCGATTTTAAAATACCGTTCTTCGCGGAGGTTACATACCCGGCCTCGTTTGTAAAATTCGCCGAAATGAATTGGGCGGCTTGCTCCGCCCGCCGGAGCCAGGCGCGATCGGCCGTCACGGCATAGAGCGCCAGGAACGCGCGTCCCATGTACAGAGTATCGCCCAGGTAAGGACCGGCCGGATCCGTTTCATCGTGCCGAAAACCGCCATCGGCTAATGTGCGGTGGTCAATGATCCAGTTAGCGGCCCGGATTGCGTCGCTTAAATAAGCTTCGTCATCAGTTACCGCATAGAGGGTGGTCAATGCGTTCACGGCCCATCCGTTTTCGCGGGAATAAATGTGCTGATCTATCCTTGGGGTTCCGCGTTTTCTGCGATCACTATCGCTCAGCTTAAAATATTCAGCTGAATGCTTACCCGGAACTAGGTCGGCATCCTGGCTGGCATAAAATGCGCCCGCACGCGAAGTGAGGAAATTCTGGAGATAGTTCCGAACTTTTTTTGCCGTCTGCAAATAGCTCGGGTCGTGCCAAAGCGCATAAGCCGACGCATAGGTCCGAAGATTTTCGGCCTGCATCTGCATGATCTTCTCGAAGTGAGGATGATTCCAATCGCCGTCCGTTGAGTACTGGCATACCCCTCCCCAAACCGGGTCAATGAGATGGAGCTGGGCTGCCAACGTTTCGCGGGCCATCTGCTCAAACCTTGTGTCCCCTTGCTTGGCCTGGACCATGCAGTATTCGATCAAATCCCAATTGAGAAATTTTTGGACTGTTCCCCAGCCCTTATTTTTTGGGTCGTAAGTGTCGATCAGGACGTTCCGCAAATTTTGGCGGGCATCGGGCGTCAGGATCGCATCGCCGGAAGAGGATAATTTCTGCTCCGGCAAGACCGACGGTCCGGGCGAGGGATCATCGATGATTGCCTGAAGCATTGAGGCCATCGGCTTTGGAGGGATGTAGCCCTGGCGCTTTACGATCTCACCTCCATCGCTGCCGAAGACGATGGTAGCGGGCCATCCGTAGTCTTCATAACGGTTCGACAAATCGGGACGCGAATCTGCATCAACGCGAACTGCGATATAACGATTTTGGATCAGCTCGATCACCGCTGGATCGCGGTAAGTCACCGCTTCCATCACGTGGCACCAGTGACACCAACCGGTTCCGAGATCGAGCAGCACGAAGCGCCCTTCTTGTTTTGCTTTAGCGAATACCGAATCAGACCAGGGTCGCCATTCGATTTCGTTGGCCGAGACTGGACGAACGGAAAGTAGTATTCCGGCAAGCAGAATGGCACTGCACAATTTCATTAAATGGGTCGTTGTTATGGTTAGAGATGCGCAACTCGCATTAATTCCGATGCAAGAAATAACGTCGGAAACGCGTGAGAGATCATTCGTGAGAGGTGAGAGGTGAGAGCGTCAGCACGCCGAACGCGTAACGCCGACAGCGCCGGAGTGGATTAACAGTCAGCAAGAGTTCTTTGCCGCGTTTTCCTTGCTCCCAAGGAACTCAAATTAACTTGTTTCGCGTCTTACCAACCGCCGCTCAGCGTTTAGCGTGCCGCCTCTCGCGCTCTCTCACCGATCACCTCCCACCAATCACTTCTCACGGGTTACCGGCGTTCCCGGCGTTGTCGGCGCTAATTAGTCGGCATTACGAATTGGGGGGTAGATGCCAGCTCTTCCGGCCAACGACTCGTAACCGCCTTCAGCCGAGTATAGAAGCGGACCCCCTCAGGTCCATGGATATGATGGTCGCCAAACAATGATCGCTTCCATCCACCAAAAGAATGGAACGCCATTGGTACTGGGATCGGTACATTGATACCGACCATCCCGATCTGTACCTGCTGGGTGAAGAGCCGGGCCGCGGCGCCGTTACGGGTAAAGATCGCGACACCGTTCCCGTATTCATGTTTGTTAACCAAATCGATTGCTTCCTCAAGAGTTCGCGTGCGAACCAAAGCGAGGACGGGGCCGAATATTTCTTCGCGATAGATCCGCATACTCGGGCGAACCCGATCAAAAAGGGATCCGGCCAGGAAAAATCCTTCCGCCGGAACGTCAGCATCCCGTCCATCCACAATCAGGTCGGCTCCTTCCTTCTGACCCAGATCGAGGTACGATCTAACCCGTTCCAAATGGGTTCGGGTTACTAATGGCCCCATCTCGGAGTCTTTAGAGTCACCGGGGCCAACGCGCAGCGCCTGAATTCTTGGGCGAAGCCGCTCGATCAAGGCATCGGCGACGTTGTCTCCGACTGGAACCGCAACCGAAATCGCCATGCAACGTTCCCCAGCCGACCCAAAGGCAGAGCCAATGAGCGCGTCCACAGCCTGGTCCAAATCTGCATCCGGAAGAACGACCAGATGGTTTTTGGCGCCCCCGAGCGCTTGCACCCGTTTCCCGCTTTCGGTGGCCTGACGATAGATCGATTCAGCCACCGGGGTAGAACCAACAAAGCTGATCGCAGCTACCTGTGGGTGACGAATCAGTTCGCTGACGACCTCTCCGTCACCGTGAATAACGTTGAACACTCCATCGGGTAAGCCCGCTTCCTTGAGCAGTTCCCCCAAGTGGACTGCCGTACTGGGGTCCCGTTCGCTCGGCTTGAGAACGAAGGTATTCCCGCAGGCCAGAGCAACCGGAAACATCCACATCGGAACCATAGCCGGGAAGTTGAACGGGGTGATTCCAACTACGGTTCCCAGCGGTTGACGAAAAGAGAAACTATCGACACCCGTCCCCACCTGGTCCGAGTATTCGCCTTTGAGGAGCTGAGGAATACCGCAGGCAAATTCGACCACTTCGAGGCCACGCACCAACTCACCTGCCGCATCCGGAATAGTTTTGCCGTGTTCGGCCGAAATGATCCGCACCAGGCGACTCTGTTCTCGTTCAACCAGCTCTTTGAACCGAAAAAGAATCCGGGCACGCCGTGGCGGGGGAACGGCACTCCAAGATGGAAATTGTGCGTTTGCTGCGCTTACGGCGGCGTCCACTTCCTCTTTCGAGGCAAAAGGGACAAATCGCGCCACCTGGCCGGTCGCCGGATTATAAACTGGTGCTCTTCGGTCTCCTTGTCTGGCAATCGCTTTACCGCCGATCCAATGCGGAACAATTGCGCCTTCGAGGGTTGGGATTTCGCTGGCCAATAGAGGGGCAACCGAAGAGCTCATAAGAAGAAATGAAGAAATGGACCTGAAGATAATAGAGATCGTTTCCTTGAACCTGGCAAACCGGGAACGCTGGGAGCGCGTGATTGGTGAGTGGTGAGTGCGAAAGGCACAATCTTGGCCGCCAGCCAGTGGGATTTTGGAGCCAGCTTAAAGATACTGCCTTGATTGAGTGGTAGAAAGGCGCGGAGCGCAGACAAGATTATAGCCTGGGCTGTTAGGCCCAGGGAATGTGAAGTAAAGGCGAGTAGCGCTGAAGGCGCGACGGATCGAAAGGTGTTCCATCGCAAAGACTTCTATGCGACAACGCCGGGACCGCTGCATCACCAATCACCAATCACCTCTCGCGCGCTCCCGGCGTTGCTCGCGCTGCCGGCGCTATCGGCGTTGTCAGTGTTATTCATGGACAGTCCTCAAAAAACGAGTAGTCCATTTTATGGTTACAGAAACGATTCGTTGTGCGGATATTCCCACGCCGGTCTCTCGCATTGGTCTTGGTACCTGGGCGATCGGCGGTTCGCTTTGGGGCGGCTCTGACGAAGCCGAATCGATTGCCGCGATCCAGGTAGCAGTCGATCAGGGTATCAATCTCATCGATACCGCGCCGGTGTACGGCTTTGGGAGATCCGAGGAAATCGTCGGCAAGGCGTTGGCAGAAGGCGGTCGCAGAGATCGTACGGTTCTGGCAACCAAAGTCGCCCTCGAGTGGACGGATGATGGCAAAGTATTTCGCAATTCTACGCCTGCTCGGATTCAGAAAGAGATCGAGGATTCCCTGCGTCGATTGCAGACCGATCGCATTGATATCTACCAGATCCATTGGCCGGATCCGCTGGTGCCGATTGAAGAAACTGCTGAAGCGCTGCTTGCTCTGCGCAAGCAGGGAAAAATTTTGGCTCTCGGTGTGAGTAATTTCTCCCCCGAGCAAATGGACCGTTGGCGTAAGGTGGCCCCGTTGCATACGACCCAGCCTCCTTATAACATTTTTGAGCGGGACATTGAAAAGGATGTCCTGCCGTATTCACTCGATCACGGTCTGACGGTGTTATCCTATGGGGCCATCTGCCGAGGCTTGCTGTCCGGAAAAGTAACTGCAGACCGAAAGTTTCCTGAAAGCGATCTGAGAAGCTGGGATCCGAAGTTCCAACCCCCGCGGATCCATCAGTATCTGGCCGCGGTTGAGCGTATCGCGGATCATGCCAAAAAAAGACATGGTCGAAGCATTCTCAGCTTCGGCATCCGCTGGATCTTAGATCGTGGAGATACGATGACCGCTTTGTGGGGAGCAAGATCAGCCAAACAACTGCAAGGTGTGGAAGAAGCATAGGAAATTGACCACCGAGGACTATGCTGAAATCGATCGTATCTTGGAGGAAACGATTACAGATCCGGTCGGACCAGAGTTCATGGCCCCGCCGAGCCGGGAAGCAAAAAGCAAATAGCAGAGCAGGAGTCAGCAACGGCCAACCCGCAACCTGTAACTTGTAACCGTGACGGATTGGAACCAGTGCTATCGGACCGGCGATACGCCGTGGGAAAAAGGGGGGCCGGCGCCGCCCCTCCTTTCCTGGATGGTTCAACACGGCCCGTTGA
>WNFQ01000838.1_pt1 | contig 26569 bp, 18 predicted proteins | sample 5400171 | NCBI WGS metagenome assembly WNFQ01 (sample SAMN13153356, study PRJNA577476) | soil metagenome | isolation source: 20 cm soil under Madrone tree | place: USA:California | collected 2016-06-14
TACCTGGGGCACCTACAACTATGCTGCACTGTGGGTATCGATGTCGGTCAACATCCTTACGTACATGCTAGCGGCGAGCCTCATTCAGGGTGGCATGAACTGGAAGCAGGCGGTGGCGACAGTGTTTCTGGGAAACACGATCGTTCTCGCCCCGATGCTCTTGAACTCGCATCCGGGAGCGCGCTACGGCGTTCCGTTTCCCGTGCTAGCTCGCGCATCGTTCGGGGTCTTGGGGGCAAACGTGGCTGCCGTGCTGCGCGCTTTGGTAGCCTGCGGGTGGTTTGGCATCCAGACCTGGATCGGCGGCGAGGCCATCAGCACACTGATCTCTACCCTCGCGCCCGGTTGGGGACGCTTTCCGTCCAACACCGCGATCTGCTTCCTCGCTTTCTGGTTCATCAACTTCGCCGTCGTTCTCAAGGGCATCGAGTACATTCGTTTCCTGCAGGGCATCAGCGCGCCGATTCTCCTGGCCGTGGGCCTTCTGCTTTTAGCGTGGGCATACCGTACCGCGGGTGGCTTTGGCCCGCTGCTGTCGTCGCCATCGCGATTCAGCAGCTTTGAAGACTTTCTGAAGTTCCTGGTACCCGCTCTGAACGCAACGGTTGGATTCTGGGCGACCGTCTCCCTGAATATTCCCGATTTCACGCGCTTCGCGCGCAGTCAGCGGCAACAAGCGGTCGGACAGGCATTGGCACTCCCTACCACCATGACGTTGTACTCCTTGATTGGCATCCTGGTGACATCGGCGACAGTGGTCATCTATGGAACAGCCATCTGGGATCCGGTACAACTACTCAGCCGGTTTCACTCGCCCGTGGCCGTGGTGATTTCACTGATTGCGATTTTGCTCGCTACCTTGAACGTGAATATCGGTGCCAACGTGGTGTCTCCCGCCAACGATTTCTCTAACCTGTGGCCTCGGAAGATCAGCTTCCGCGTCGGCGGCGTGATCACGTGTTTCATGGGAATTGCGCTGATGCCGTGGAAACTCCTGGCCGACTACCAGACATTCATCCTGGGGTGGCTGGGTGGGTACGCCGCCTTCCTCGGTCCCGTGGCTGGGATCATGATCTGCGACTATTTCGTGGTCCGTGGAAGAGTGTTGATCGTCGATGATCTTTATTTACGCAACGGGGTTTACGAGTATTCGCATGGATTCAACTGGATGGCGTTGCTTGCGCTTGGCGCGGGGGCGGGAACAGCCCTTGTCGGGCTGGTGGTCCCGACTCTCAGGCCGCTGTATGACTACTCCTGGTTCGTGGGATTTTTCGTTTCCTTCGTGTTTTATTTTGCACTGATGAAGTTGCAAAAACAGCCTGCGCTCCCTGCGACTGCAACATCGTGAGAAGTGTGTCTACACCCGCGCAGTCTCGTTGAAGGCAGGCAGAATTTCCCTTTGATACTCCGCGAGCGTATCCTCTTCTTCCCCGCTCATCAGGTAGACGTTAAATTGTGTTACTCCCGCTTGCGCGAGCGCCTGCAATTTCTTTCGGTGCGCGTCGGCTGATCCTACCAGGCAAAAGCGATCGACAACCTCGTCGGAAACGAATTTCGAGTTACTGCTGTCGACCTCGCAATGCTGCTGGTAGTCGTATCCGGTGCGATTCTTCACGTAGGAGGTCAGCGCCGGCGGCAGTTCCTCCGGCTTGTAGCGCGCGATCAGGTCCATGACGTGATTGGACACCAGCGCAGGAAACCAGCGCACTCGCGATCGTGCCAGTTTTAGGTCATCCGAAACCCAAACGGCCGCAGCCGACATAATCTCGATCTTGCTGGGATCGCGACCCACAGCCTCGGCGCCTTTCTTGACGAAACCGAGGCACCACGCAATCAGGTCCGGATCGGCGAATTGCAGAATGACGCCATCTGCGATCCTGCCCGCCAAGTCAAGGACCTTGGGTCCATAGCCCGCGATCCAAACACGCGGCGAACCCTGCGCCCACGAAATCCGCGTAGGCTGCCCCTCACATTCAATTTCGCGCCCCGCCGTCAGTGCGCGAAACGTCTTCACCGCCTCTTCCAGATGCGCGGACGTGACCGGCTTTTTACCTAACACCCGCCGCGAGCTGTCTCCGCGACCAATGCCCAGTTCCATACGCCCTCCGGAGATCAGGTTGAGCGTAGCGAACAAACTGGAGGTCACCGTGATGTCGCGCACAGCGGGATTGGTAACGCAAGGGCCAAGCCGCATGTTCTTGGTGTTGGCGGCCATCAATGTCAAGAGCGGGTACGGCTCAAGCCACAGGATGTGCGAGTCGAAGATCCAACCGTACTGAAATCCCGCAGTCTCCGCCTGGCGTGTAAGCGCAATGACGCGTTCGACCGGCATGTCGGGCTTGATCGTGATACCGAACTGCATGCGTTCTCCTTTCGCTTCGGCGGGAAATCATGTCTCGAAGGTGGGGCAGTTTAGCATAAAATGCCTGCTCCGCCAGCGGAGGACTCAGGCATGGGCTTTGACACAATTGTCACGAACGGCCGTGTGGTCACGGCCACCGATACCTATAGCAGCGACGTCGCGATCACAGCCGGGAAGATCGCTGCAATCGGACAAAACCTGCCTCGTGAAAACGCCACCCACATCATTGACGCTACTGGAAAATATGTCCTGCCGGGCGGAATCGACGTGCATACACACCTTGACATGCCTTTCGGCGGGACGACCAGTGCTGATGACTTTGAGACGGGCACGCGCGCGGCCGCGTTCGGCGGAACCACTACCCTGATCGACTTCGCCATCCAGTACAAAGGCCAGACCCTGAGAACGGCATTCGACACTTGGATGCAAAAGGCTTCGGCAAAAGCGGTCTCCGACTATTCGTTTCATTGCATCATCACGGAACTGGCCGACGCTCAATTGGAAGAGATGAATGCGCTGGTTCGTGAAGGCGTGACCAGCTTCAAACTTTTCATGGCGTATCCCGGCGTCTTCATGCTCGACGATGCCAGCATCTTCAGGGCGTTTCGCACAACGGCGAAAAACGGCGGACTGGTCTGCATGCATGCGGAAAATGGCAATGCGATCGACGTGATCGTGCAGCAAGCGCTTGCCGAAGGAAAGAAAGCTCCGAAATACCACGCCTTGACTCGGCCGACTACAGCCGAAGCTGAAGCGACTGGGCGCGCCATCGCACTGGCCGAGATGGCAGGCGCGCCTGTATACATCGTTCACTTGAGCTGCAACGAGGCACTCGAGAAAGTACGCGAGGCCCGTGATCGAGGCCTCCCCGTGTATGCGGAAACCTGCCCACAATACCTGTATTTGTCGATCGAGAACTTCGACGCTCCAGGCTTCGAAGGGGCCAAGTATGTCTTTACTCCCCCCCTGCGCGAGAAATGGCACCAGGAGAAGCTTTGGAATGGGCTCAAGACCGATCATCTGCAGGTAGTCTCCACCGATCACTGCCCGTTCTGCTTCAAGGAACAGAAGGAACTGGGCCGCGATGATTTCACGAAGATCCCCAATGGAGGCCCGGGGATCGAACATCGCATGAGCCTGATCTATTCCGGCGGAGTTGCGCAGGGCCGGTTCAGCGTCAATCGCTTCGTGGAGCTCGTTTCCACGACTCCGGCAAAGCTTTTCGGCCTCTATCCGCGGAAGGGCACGCTTGCCGCGGGAAGCGACGCCGACCTTGTGATTTTCGATCCCGATCGCAAGCACACGATCAGTGTGAAGAATCACCACATGCGAGTCGACTATTCGATGTTTGAGGGGGTTCAAGTCACGGGCATGCCGGATGTGGTGCTTTCGCGCGGTCGCGTCCTCGTGGAAGGCGACAAATTCCTGGGACGGCCGGGCGGCGGAGAATTCATCAAGAGAGCGCTCTATTCCCCGCAATAGTATTGCCCGGTTGAGTGGATCAAATCGACCATGGCGGTGGTGCCGCCGGGTCAAGGTTCGTTTGCTTCGTGCTTCAAAGAGTGAACGCTATGGATAATCGCTTCATGATCCGCGCCATACAACTTTCGTTGGACAACGTGCGCTCAGGGCAAGGCGGCCCGTTTGGGGCCGTCGTGGTCAGGAACGATGACATCGTTGCGGAAGGCGCGAATCGGGTCACCTCGACCAAGGATCCGACGGCCCACGCCGAAGTTGTCGCCATCCGCGAAGCCTGCCGGAAACTCGGCATTTTCGACTTGAAGGACTGCGCTCTCTACACCTCGTGCGAACCCTGTCCCATGTGCCTGGGAGCGATCTACTGGGCGCGGCTTTCCAGCGTCTATTTCGGCGGCCTCGCAGCCGACGCTTCTGCTGCAGGCTTCGATGACTCCGTGATCTATCATCAGTTCGCCTTGCCCCATTCCCAGCGCGCGATTCCCATGATGCAGATGATGCATCAGGAGGCGCTTGTAGCCTTTCGAGCATGGACGGATCAGCCGAACAAAATGCCCTATTGAGTAGCTTCAAAAATGTACCGCTTAGCGCGCTAGCCAACTTCCATCGGGAACGAACGATTGATCGACCGCTATTTCAAACTCTCAGAAAACCGAACTAGTGTCCGCCAGGAGATGCTGGGCGGTTTCACGACCTTTGTGACGATGGCGTACATCGTGGTCGTGAACCCCCAGATCCTCGCGCAGGCGGGCATGCCGGTGGATGGCGTAGTCTTCGCGACTTGCGCTTCCGCTGCGGCAGCCACGCTCGTGATGGGAATCTATGCGAACTATCCGATCGCCCTCGCTCCCGGTATGTCGCTCAATGCATACTTCACCTACGCCGTTTGCCTCGGGATGCACATCCCCTGGCAGACAGCGCTCGCCGTGGTGTTCTTTTCGGGCATTCTCTTCCTTCTCCTCACAGTCACTCGGGTGCGGGAGCAGATCGTTAACGGCATGCCAGATTGCCTGAAGCACGCCACCGCCGCGGGAATCGGGATGTTCATCGCATTCGTCGGCTTGCGCAATGCAAAGCTGGTGGTGGCCAATCCCGCAACCTTCGTCGGGCTTGGCAGTTTCTCGGATCGCGCGGTCGAAACCGCCTGCCTCGGGCTGGTCCTGACCATCATCTTGATGGCACGAAGAATCCGCGGGGCCATGCTGATCGGCGTGTTCGTCACCGCTCTGCTCGGAATTCTGCGCGGGATCGCCCACTGGCCATCGGCCATTTTTTCCCTTCCCCACCCTTCTTCCACTTTCCTGAAGCTCGACTTTCGCGGCGCGACACACCTCGGCCTTCTTGAAATCCTCTTCGCTTTCCTGTTCGTGGACCTATTCGACAATGTCGGCACGCTGATGGGAGTATGTGAGCAGGGCGGGTTCCTTAAAGACGGCAAGATCCCTGGTGTGGGCCGAGTTCTGGTCGCGGACGCAACCGGCACCGTTTTGGGGGCGCTCACTGGAACATCCACGGTCACAAGCTACATCGAAAGCGTCGCCGGCGTGACAGCGGGCGCGCGCACGGGGTTGAGCAACGTGTTCGTGGCGGCCCTTTTCGTGGTCGCCATGTTCTGCTCCCCGTTGGCAGCTGCGATCCCGGACTACGCCACCGCACCTGCCCTGATCCTGGTCGGGGCGCTAATGACTGAGTCAATTGCGCGGATTCAATGGGGAGATTTTAGCGACGCCTTACCTGCTTTCATCACGATGCTGGCGACCCCGCTCACGTTCAGCATCGCAACGGGACTGAGTCTCGGCTTAATCTCTTACACGGTCGTGAAGGTCGCGGCAGGAAAAATCCGTGAAATCAATCCGTTGGTCTGGATCTTGACGGTATTGTTTATCCTTCGCTACGTTTACCTCGCCGCTGGATAGCCGATTCGTTCCTTGACGTGTACTCGCCTAAGCCTTGCAATCGGAGCCTCATGCTTACCACGAGAGCGTGACGACTTTCTCGACGTACCCGTTCCCCGAAGGAAATTGCACCTCGAGATGAGAGTAGTTGGCGGATGGTTTTGCTCCCTCGACCTGCAAGTGAATCTTCGAATCATTTACGCGAAGGAACAGACGTTGTTGGCTGTTCGACGGTGCCGCCAAACGCAGCTGCAACGAATGCGCAGACTGGCTCTGATCGAGAACCTTCATCTGCGCAGTAACAGCCCCCGCGTCGGGCAAGCCATGGGCAAGACCCACTTCCACGGCTCGCAGCGGGATCCGCAACTCTCCGTTCTCGACCTTTGCGCCGGCCGCGCGGGAGCCGAGATGGATGGCTTTTGATCCGTCGCGCGTGAGGCGCACGGCAAGCGTCTTCCCATCCCGTCGTAACTCGATTCCCACACGGGATTCTCCAAGAGGCACTCCCAGAATCTTCGCCTCGTTCCATTCCGCAGGCAAACTGGGAGTAACCGTGAGTTGGTTCTCTTCTGCTTTCCATTCCAGTCCGAACATCCCACGCACCGTGGGCGTAACCACCATCGCCGACGACCACAACTGATGCGAGGTGCTGCGACCAAACCACTGGAAGAACTCACCAGAGAGCAACTCCGTGACCGCTCCCAGGTCTTGCACCCATGTGAGATCGGCATTCTGCATGAGGTGAGCGTATCCGGACAGGCCGCGACCATTGCGGTACTCGGAAAGCGAAACCCATCCCGTGAATAGCGGCCACACGCTTCCCTGGTGATAGCTGATGGGGTCGTAGAAGCTGACGCTGGGACTCAAATCGCGTGTACCCCAATCGGTGGAGAATTCCTGCGATGCCCATCGACTCAGCATTTCGCCTCCACGTGCCAAATGGAACGTCCCATCCCATGCTGCCACTGCGGGATAGATCGTAGGGCTCACGTCCAGAGTTCCGTCCGCGTTCCGGCTGAACGCATAGAACTTCTCATCGGGCAGGAAATATTCCCTCTCCAACTGCTCAGCGATGTGGTCCGCACGCTTTCGGGCATCATCCGCGAATTGTGAATGGCCTGTGCTCTTTGCGATGTTGGCAAAAGCCGTGCTGGCCTGCTGATCGAGGGCCGCAAGATAGATCTCCTGATGCGGCATGTTCGGGAACCAGGACTCCACCCATCCCGATCCCTCTGTGTTCTCGTAGATACCATCGCCGTCCGAATCGTGCGAACGCTCGAAGTTCCAGGCTTTTTCGAACGAATCCCAGTGCTCTTTGAGAAAAGCCGCGTCGCCGCTGATCTGAAGGTAATCATTCGCGGCCATGAGGAATAACGGCGTAGCGTCTGCCGAGGCGAATGGGTAGGGCAGACTCTTCCAGTCCACAAGGTCCGCGGTCTGGGACCATTCGAGAATGATTTTTCCCTCAGGACTCTGCCGGCGCATCAGGAATTCCAACTCATCGCGCGTCATCTTAGAGTCGCCGTACGAATTGAGTGCGTACAAAGTCCAGAGCGAATCTCGGCCGAAGAACCAGCCAAAGCCCGGTCGTGCCGAGACTCCCGACGAATAGAAGCCTGCCACCAGCGCCGTCTCCCTGGGAGATCTCGTAGTCTGCACCTTCAGTTGCTCGATTGAGACCTCTGCCCACGAAAATGCGTCGTCGAATTCCTTATCAGGGGTTTGGATGATCAGATGGTTCGATAAGAAGTCTCGGTAGTAGGCTCCGGTCTCTTCGTACAACGACTGCCAGGAGCGCCCCAGCGCGGCCAGTTTTTCCGCCAGCGCCGCGCTATTAGAATCGGCGGCGCTTTCCCCCAGAGCAAAAAGCAAGGGAAAGTATCGATTGCGATCGCGAACGGGGTCGAAATGCAAAACAAATTGCAGCGGATAGGTCTTTGGACGCTCCTGATACGGCGCGAGAATGCCTGGCTCGGCATCGAGCAATTCGATCGCGGCAGCATGGTCCGGAAAATTTAGATGCAGAACATAAAACCCTCTGGTTGGCATCTTGACCCATTCCGGCGATGGGCGATCGTCGGACGCTGCCGGCCACATGAGTTTCATCTCGGGGGTAAATTGAAATGTCAGTGTCATCGGCCGGATCGCTTCCATCTGAAAAAATGCCAGAACGCCCGTGCCCCCAGGCGGTTTGTGAGGAGCGAACAGAATCTCTCTTAGCGTGAAATTCGCGTGCGAGAACGTGATGGTTGTGTGATCGGGTCGCACCTCAACCACCGCAGCCTGCTCGTTCACATCGATGGGCACGGGATAGTCCTTCATCGCAGCGCTGATTCGCAGGTTGCTGAAGATTTTCCAGGGAAAAATCCAAGCCTCGAACGATCCGTCTTGCTGGCCCAAGATAGCCCCGCGCGGGCCAACGACCGTAAAGGGTCTCGATGGAACGGCTGTCCGCACAATCTTCAGCGGTACGCCGTTTTCCAGAGTGAACGCGGCCAAGTCCGAAGCTGAATTGTTCGCCTGACCATCGGACCGGATAATCGCAGTAAAGCTGATGAACAAAAGCACCCCTGCCATCGCAGTTGGTTTCATTCACTCTCCTTGCGGTTACGGAACAGCGCAGAAATGGCCTTACTACCGAGAGGCAGCCGTGGACGAAACTGCCTGCGCCACGTGATTGGCTTTATCCGGAGGGAGCGCATGAATGAGCTCGACGAATGCCGCGTTGGTCCACCCGAATCCTACAACGTTTGCGGCGTAGCCGGCCTTCACCTTCGTCTCCGAGGAGCGGTTCACCACGTCGTACTTCTCGCGAATGGTTCGATCCCGTGCGAAGTTTTGCAGTACGGTTGAAAGAAACTCCGTTGAGACGCGATCTGCTTCGAGCTGATATCCGTAGCGCCGCATTCCTTCCACCGCCAACAACTGGATCGGCGCCCAGCCAAAAGGGTAGTCCCACTGCCCTTCGGTCTCCTGCGTGCTCATGGCGACACCGCCAGCCTTTTCGAACACCTTCAAATTCTTGACCACGGCGCCAGCTTGTTCTTCGGAAGCCAAACCCGCCCAGAGCGGGTAGAACGTGGTCGCATAACGATAAGTCGACTTCTGCGCGGTATCAAAGTTGTAGTCGAAAAAAAGCCCTTGCTGTTCATCCCACATATATTTCTGCATCGACTGCTTGCGTTCCTTCGCCAGTCTTTGCCACTGCGCAGCCTCAGAATTCTTGCCCAGCAGTCGGCTCATGTCCTCCAGGTCGCGCTCAGTTTTGAAAAGAAGACTGTTCAAACAGACTGGAGCATAGTGGTGCGTGGCGGCGCCATAGGGCCCGAACCGGAACGAAATATCGAATCCCGACTCGCGCATCGATCGATCGCCCTTGTAGTAATCCGGCTTCAGCCTGATGAAATGCATCGGCTCGCACGACGATTGCAATGTGCCAGTGCCGCAGACGTGCACGGAGTACGCCGATCCGGATGCCCTGCTGTCCGCGCCGCCTTCTCCTTCGCTCTCGTAGCCGGGAATGGTCGGATGAAAGAGAAAATATGCGGCTACCTGCCGGTAAATATCGTTTTCATCTTTCAGCGCCTCGACCGCTGGCCCATCGCCAAAATCGTAATAACGAGACAGGCCGGTGCCAGCGGCCAGATGCGGATCGTGCGTCCACAGCTCGTGGTCTCGCTTCACGTACGAGTAAGCCGATTCCATCCACGTGCGATCGTCGTGTCCCGCCGCTTTTTGCGCTTCATGAACGGCCATCACCATCGAACTGAGGAAAGGCGGTTGGGATCGCGTCAGATAGTACGTGCGATTGGCATTGAGCACCGCCCCATAGTGTTCAATCTCGAAGAAGAAGTTCTCGACCATCCCGCGTGCGAGCTCGAGGCGTCCATCTCGCAGCAAACCTCGGATGATGAAATAGCTGTCCCAGCCGTACATCTCGTTGAAACGTCCGCCGGGCACGACGTACTTGTTCTTCAGGTAAAGCAGGCCGGGCGGCTGAAGAGACCCGGCATCAATAGTACCGAGCTGGTGAATGACGTGAGGCAAACGCGCAACCGTGAGATGGCAGCCGTGCTGCATCTGTTCGATTTCGCGGGGTTGTTCAAAATCCGCGGGAAGGTAGAGAACCGAGGGGGCCGCCGCGAGTTTAGGGTCAGTAATTCCCGCGCAGGAATTGGTCGAGCGCGTCAAAGAATCCCAGCCCGCGTGGATATAGGCCAGAATTTCGTCCAGGTTCGAGTTTCCGGCCACGGACTGGGACGGAGATTGTCCCCAGCCTGCAATCGAGAGGGTCGCAATAAGGGCTGCTATTAAACATGCTCGCCCCCGCCCACTTCGCAGTTGGCCAGCGTCCTGCCAAGATTGCTGCATCCCGTCACTCCAGGCAATCACGCTAGCTTGAATTTCCCTTGAATTGAGCTGTGTTCGGTGGTCTATGCGTTGCGCTGTCCGTTGCGCGCCAATGTAGAGCCACGATCAGCGCTTATCATCCGGTATAGCCACGATTTTCCGGAATACCGGGAAGGCAAACCCGTCCCTCGATCATCTCCCGCCAACTCTTGCTGCACCCCAATCAGAATTCTGCTCGAACTGAAAACTGCAAGCGGCGCATGGAGGTTCCGTCCTGCGAGCCGATGGTGCTGGTAATTAGCCCAGCTCCTTGGCCTTGGCAATCGACGCAGCTATTCGGTTGACCGAGGTTTACATGGTTGAAAAGATTGAATGCCTCGGCGCGGAAACTGAGCGAGACGCTTTCTTTCACGGTGAATTTTTTCGCGACGGAAAGGTCCGTGTTCACCAAACCCGGCCCGTACAGCGAGTCACGAGAGATATTCCCGAAGGCTCCGAAAGCGGGACGGACATAGGGACCGAAACTGAGCGGATTGGTACAACCGACACCACACGAACCGCCCAAAACATACGGGGACGGGGTAAAGTACGGAACCGTTCCTGTTTGAGGATCGAATTTCCCCGCGCCCAGATGGTAGGCCGAACCATTCGTGCTGGGGCGGCAAATCCCTAAGTCCTGATCGGCGCTGCAGGATTGGTAGTTGGGCGTGTAGGGCAGTCCGGCTTCGACCGACAACGTCCCATTGATGGAATACCCGCCAATGAGGTAATCAAGCGCGCGTGAGGCATGGCCGCCCAGAGCCCTGCCTTTGCCGATCGGCAAGTCCCAGTTGCCTGCCAACACAAATGCATTTGGACGATTGTAGTAGCTGGCCCCATAGCCAACTCTCGGGTCGATGGCGAAGTAGTACGATTCATGCGACATCGCACGCGACCACGTGTAGTGAGAAAGGAACTGGACACCATGGCTGAAGCGCTTTTCCAGCTTCACCTGTAATGCATTGTAGCTGCTGGTCGCCTCGTTAATGTTATAGCGGAGACCTTGCGTCCAGCCGAACGGATGGCCGAATGTGACCCCCAGCGTCTGCGCAGTTCCGTCAAAGTAAGGTTGCCGTTCGTTATAGGTATAGGTCACACCCGTAGCCGGGTTAATCTGACCAAACCCTGCGATTGTTCCCTGGTTCGGGTCGAACTGGTTCGAGGAATCGAACATGTTGTGGATGCCGTGGCTGCCCACGTACGCAATCTGGAGAGCCAAGGTCCGATTGAGTTCCTGCTGTATCGTCAAATTCCATGCATCCAGCGTTGGCAGTCGCACTACAGTTGGACGCGTGGGAACGCCAATCCCGTCCGGAAGGGGAAATTCGCCATTGGGTGGTATGGGAGCAAACGTGTATGCCGGCGGCCCGGTCGACAGGGTAAGTGGCACGCCAGGACTGAATGTTGAGGGGACGAATTGCGTCGAGGGGTTTAAGTTTTGCGAAACCTGTACGGGGTAGGTGAAGGTCAGAACTTCTCCAAAGGTGTTCCCCGACCAACCCTGCCCGTAGACTCGTCCATAGCCCGCTCTTACGACGGTGTTGGGACGAACCTGCCAGCTGAGACCAACTCGCGGTGCAAATTTCGTCCAGCTCTTGGCCACGTTGAGAGAGTTGTCATAACGTCCATATCCGGCGATGTTCACATTGCCGGTGTCGAGGTTCAGCAAGCCGCCTTGTCCCTTTCCGTTCGCGGCCTCCGGGAAATACCATTCCCAGCGTAGGCCGTAACTGAGCGTCAAGGTATTGGTGACGCGCCACTGATCCTGCGCGTAGTAAAACACCCGATACTGGTGCGTCGCGGCGCTGGTGTTGGCAGTTTGCGTCCTTTGGAACGGACCTACGTCGCCGAGCAGGAAGGTAGCCAGGCCCACGCCGGGAGATGCCGTGTCGGCTGACCCGGTTATGGCGGCCGGGAAATGAAAATTCCCGGAGCGGAAGTTGTTGTTATCGAGGCCCACGGCATATTCCGTCGCGCGCCGGAAGTCCACGCCAAATTTAATGTTGTGCTGACCAGCGCTGTGACTCCAATTATTGTTCACCTGATACGAATTCTCGGTCTGCAGGAAGGGAGCGGTATTTGTGCCATAAATCGTATTGCCGCCGTTGTTCGAAATCCCATCGATATTAAATGCCGGCAGGCCTCCGTTAAGGTTGAGGTCGCCCGTATTCAGACCCGGAATCCCCAGATTGGTCCCCAATGGTTGGTTGAATCCGGGCGGCAACTCATTGAAGTGGAAGCGGAACCAACCGAAGCGGAAATCGGTGAGCCACTTGGGAGAAATGGTGTAGTCACCGCCCGCCGCGAGGCTGTGGTCTTGACTCGTGTCGGTGCCTGCAAAACCGTTGGTGCCAAACCCAGAACCTCCTGCATCTCCGAATACAGAGCCTCCGGAGAGCGAAGAGTTAAAGAAAGTGTAACGGCCGAACAGGTGAAGCTTCTCTGAGAGCTGATCGTCGATGCGCACGTCGAACTGATTGGTGTGGAACGAACCCGTACCCGACGCCGCATAGTTGCTGAAAAGTTGACCGGGCGCTCCGGTATTGGGAGCTGGAAGCACCTTCAGGAGATTGATCGCTGGCGTTGACAACGCGCTTCCGGGAATTTGATTATTTGCGAAAGGCGCTCGTCCCGTGCCGTCGGGGAGGCCGGTGGCAGGGTCGTAAATCTGGCCGACTGAATTGTATTCGCTCAGATCGCAAGTCAGCGCAGGATTGGTCGGGTCGGCCGCAGCGGCTAGACACGAGGAGCGAGCCTGAGCAGTAGGAACAACGAACAGGCCCGACACGCCACTTTTCTCTCTCAACCCCTGGTAGTCTCCGAAGAAGAACAGCTTCTTCTTTATAATGGGGCCACCAATTGAACCACCGAACTGATTGTGCAGATTCGTCGGTATGAACTTGCCGGTGACTGGATTGGGGTGTGATTGCGAGAACGGGTCGCGCGCTTGTTGGGCGTCGGAACGCCGGAACTCGAAGGCCGATCCGTGGAAATTGTTGCTGCCGGACTTGGTCTGCGCTGTCACCAGACCCGCCACCGCTTTGCCGAACTCGGCGTCGTAGTTCTGGGACGTAACTTTCATTTCTGAGACGGCGTCGAGATTGGGATTAATCACGGCAATGCCGATGACAGGATCCTGGTTGTCCGTTCCATCCAGTTCGTATCCGGTAGCAAATGGGAGCTGGCCGTTGACCTCAATTTGCTGGCTGCGTTGCGGGTTTTGCGACTCGTCGACACCCCACCCGATGTAGGTCGTTCCCGGAGTCAGCAGCTCGAAGGCGGTGAAATTCCGGTTTAAGTTCGGGAGCGTCTCCACCGCGCGCTCATTCAAAATCACATTGACGTCGGTGTGATCGGTCTGCAGCAAGGGCCCCGCAGCCGAAACCGTCACGGCAGTGTTGACCGAACCGACGGCTAGCGTGATGTCCACCTTGGGCGCGGTATCGGCGTAGACCACGACGTTCTCGGTAGTCACTTTGCTAAACCCGGTGGCTTCCCCTGCCACCGTATATGTGTCGGGAATGAGGTGCTGGACCCGGTACTGTCCGTTCCCGTCGGTTTGAGTGGTCACGGAAGTGCCTTTGGCAATGTCCGTCACCGTGACGGTAGCATTGGAAATCACGGCCCCCGTGCTGTCTGTAACGGTGCCAAACACCGACCCATAGACAGCTTGTGCTGAGGATGGTTCTGGAATTGCCAAGGCGCAAGCGATGAAGGCAAGGGCCGCCCAGAAAACAAAGCCCTTGTGACGTAGAGGGTTCAGAAAAGCATCGGTCGTCTCATTGCCCGCACCACTGTTCATACACAGCCTCCTAGGATCTAGCAGCCTCTTGGCTGGGCCTGGCATCTAAGCAGCCAAGCGTCGGCTTCCGACACGGAAACCAAACAAAACAGGACTGGTAATCGACGCAAGTTCAGACGATTGCTTGTAACTTGATTATGGGTAGCGGTAGCATTAAGAAACCGTTCAGCAGATCGCGTGTCCCAGCGGTTGCAGGAAGCGCCCTTCCCCAACTCATGAATACTCACCCGTGGGGATATTCGACCTGGTCACGCTCGGGAGGAAGTATCACTGTGTCAGTTACACGTCACTGAGAGACGTACGTCATTTTCTGTCTACGCGATAGAAGGCGCCCGCCGGGAACGTTACATGTCTGTTACATTACCCCAGTTCGCGAATCATGACGGTTATCTCCATCAAATTGAAAAAATTACGCATAGCCAAACTCTTCGCAAGGCAGAATCCCTCTGCAAGCTGCTACGCTATCTGGCCAATCATTCCCTGACACACCCCGGAGCACCGCTGAAGGAATATCAGATTGCGACGGAAGTATTCGGGCGGCCGCACAACTTCGATCCTCAAGCCGATTCCGCCGTCCGTGTGCAAGCCGGCCGATTGCGCGTCAAATTGCTCGACTACTATGCTCATGAGGGACTGACAGATCCCATCATCGTGGAAATGCCGACCGGGTCGTATGCCCTCAATTTCCACGATCGGGAACTGCCCGCTCCAGTTCCCGTGCCCGCCCGAGCGAAAGCTCCGCCGTCACTAGAGTTTGACCGGCGCCGCAAGAACTCGCGGACCTGGGTCGTCGCATTGGTAGCATTCTCGTCGGCATTGGCCGCCGCCTTGGCAGTCGTCGTGACGCTTTCCGTCGCTCCTCATTCCGCCAAGGGGCAAAAGCGTAATGATTTGACAGCGGCGGCCAGCTTGCGTGCTTTCTGGAGCCAATTCGATTCGGGCCCCGAGGCTCCGTGGGTCATCTTCAGTAACGGCGCCTTTGTGGGGCGGCCGGAAACGGGTATGCGCTATCTGGACCCTGCACACGACTCGCGGGAGCTCATTCTCGACCACTACACCGGCGTGGGCGAAGTCCTCGCGGTCCATGATCTCGACGCGATCTTCAGCCAGCTCAACCATCCCATCCGAGTAAAACGCGGCAGCCTGTTCACTCTCGACGACGCCAAGGACAATGACCTGATCTTCGTCGGTTCGCCGGCGGAGAATCTTGCGTTGTTGGATCTTCCGGGCACGCAGGAGTTCGTCTTCAAGCGGCTCGACTCCGGACCGCACCGCCGTGATTTGGGCATTGTGAATGCCGATCCCGAGCCGGGACAGCCCGCCATGTTTTATCCCAGCGACTCGTCCCAGCCCCTGGTAGAGGACTACGCAATCGTCGCCCTGGTGCGCGGACTGAATCCCACCCGCCATGTGATGATTTTGGCGGGAACTACCACCATCGGGACGCAGGCAGCGGTTGAGTATGTTTGCGCGAAAGAATCAGTGGAAGATTTGTTGCGTACGCTCGCGGTTCAGGCGGGGGCGGATATCAAGCCCTTTGAAGCCCTGCTGCGGGTAAAGGTCACTCGCGGCGTTCCAGTCGGCGTGCAATTGGTGGCGGTGCGGAACCGCAAGTAGGCGCCCAAATTACTGCACGGGTTGTAACTTCAGCTGGCTGTCGGCATGAATTTTCGTCGCCATGTCGATCTGCTTCTTGGCATCTTCCTCGCGACCCAAGCTCCGATATGCCTGCCCCAGCAGCGTGTGCGTGATGTAATTCCCCGGATCCATGTTTTCGGCATGCTGCAAATAGAGGAGCGAAGTTTGCGGGTCATTCCGGCGCAGCAGTACTTTCCCCATCTGGATGAACGGGCCGGTGCTCGATGTATCAAGTGAAATCGCCTTGGCGAGTGCCTCTTGCGCTTCCTGATATTTTCCAGTACGCGTGTAGACGTCTCCTAAGCGGTCATAAACTGCGGGATTGGCGGGACTAATCTCTCGCTCCTGCTCAAACTCCTTTAACGCTTGCTCCGCGTCCGACTTGAACAAATAGAATTCGCCCAGCGTGAAATGCGCGAGCGGAAGCTTGGGCGTCAGTTCAAGAGCCTTCTTCGCGGCCTCGGAAGCGGCTTCCTGCAAGTTCGCCTGCATGAGCATCTTCGCCAATAAGAGATAACCAGAGCCGGAGGTGGGAGACACCCCAAACTGTTTCGCAAATGCTACCCGCGCGTCATCGAAGCGCTTGGAATTCAGGTAACACAATCCCAGAACATAGTTCGCGTCCGCGTTGGCGTTGGGAGTCCATTGCCGAACTCGCTCTAAAAATGGAATAGCAGCCGCCGGACGGCCCAGGCGATAAAGTGTCAGCCCCCGCATCTGCACCGACTCGATATCAGTCGGATCTTCATCCAGGGCTCGCGCGAAAGCTTGTTCGGCGGAGATCAGTTTGCCGGCGCGATAGTAAGCGATGCCGAGTTCGTGCTGAACGCCCTTTGGAGAGCCCGCTGCAGATGCCAACTGTTCCAGCATCGCAATCGCTTCTTCTGATTTCCCGCGCTCCAATTTCTGGTGCGCAGCTGCCAGAGTTTCTCCCACATTGTCCTTGGCAAGAGGAACCGCTGGAGCAGGATTGGCGGGGCCTTGTGAAACTCCGCCTTGCGCGACTCGCGAAGGCGGAGTTTGGGTGAATGCTTGTCTAGCGGCAACACCGGCAATAACAAGTAGCAGCAGGAGCGAAGACAAAGCTCTCATATTTTCATTCTACCCACAGCCACTTGCCCGGCGCATTTGCGCGGCCAGTGGTACGATTCGTCTATGGGCCGGTGGGGTCGATCTCTTGCTGGTTGGTCAACCCTGATCGCTTCCCTATCCATCGCGCTGACCTTCGCGGAGATCCAGAAACCTTCAACTGCGGCGAAGAACGTGCTCAAGGCTCCTTATCCCGCCAACGACATGCACCCCGGGCCCGCGTGGTTGGTCGACGTCGCTCAGCAGGTCGGACTCCGCATGGAGAACGTGAACGGGGGAGTAGACACCAAGAAATACATCATCGAAACCACCGGCAGTGGTGTCGCAATTCTTGACTACGACAACGACGGCTGGCCCGACATATTTCTTGTGAACGGCAGCACTCTGAACCCTCCGCGAGAAAAGGATCCCAAACCAACCAGCCACCTCTTCCACAACAACCGTGACGGAACTTTCTCCGACGTCACCCGGGCTGCCGGTTTGGAATTCACGGGCTGGGGTCAAGGAGTATGCGTCGGCGATTACGACAACGATGGATTCGACGATCTGTACGTCACGTATTACGGAAAGAACCGCCTGTATCACAACCAGGAAAACGGGACTTTCAAGGAACTGGCTGGCCCTGCCGGAGTCGCCGGCGATGGCAATGCCTGGGGCACAGGCTGCGCTTTCGTCGACTACGATCGCGATGGAAAACTCGACCTTCTGGTCGCCAACTACGTCCTTTTCGACTTAACGACTGTCCCGAAGCCGGGCGAGGGATTAATGTGTGTCTGGAAGGGCACACCGGTAATGTGCGGACCGCGCGGCCTCGAGTCCTCGCCCAACATCCTTTATCACAATCTGGGCGGGGGAAAGTTCGCCGACGTCAGCAAGTCCAGCGGAATTGAGAAAACGTACGCGCACTACTGCTTCAGCGTGTCCACACTGGACTACGATGACGACGGCTGGCCCGACATCTACGTAGCGTGCGACAGCACTCCAAGCATTCTCTATCACAATCAGAAAAACGGAACGTTCCTCGACGCGGCTGCGGAAGTGGGTGTGGCTTTCAATGAAGACGGCCGCGAGCAGGCCGGAATGGGTTCCACGATCGGCGACTACGATCACGACGGAAGGCCCGACATCTTCAAAACCAATTTCTCTGACGATTCCTCCTCTCTTTATCGCAACAACGGGGATGGAACGTTTTCCTCGACGATTTTCGACGCGGGCCTGAGCCTCAACACGCGTTTCCTCGGCTGGGGAACGATGTTCATGGATGTCGACAACGACGGCCGCCCCGATATCTTGTCCGTCAACGGCCACGTCTACCCAGAGGTCGACACTGCTCATCTTGGTTCCACGTATCGCGAACCGCGGCTCCTGTACTGGAATGCCGGAGATGGAAAGTTCAAAGACATTAGCCAGCAGTGCGGGCCGGGTTGTACCCAACCCCGATCAAGTCGCGGTCTGGCTATCGGGGACCTGTGGAATGACGGGCGGGTGTCCGCCGTGGTGAACAACATGAGTAGCCAGCCCATGCTTTTGGTAAACCAGGCTGGCAATAACAACCGGTGGTTGGACGTGGTCACAAAGGGAACAAAGTCGAACCGCAACGGGATCGGCGCGAGAATCACGGTTGTTGCGGGAGGTCAGAAGTTTGTGCAGGAGGTCCGGAGCGGCTCCAGTTACATCTCCAGCAGCGATCTGCGGCTTCACTTCGGCCTCGGAGGTAGCGCAGAGTTCGATCATATCGAGATTCGCTGGCCCAACGGCAACACCGAACTCTTTCCGGGCGGAAGCACCAATCGTTTTGTCACCTTGGTGGAAGGTCAAGGTAAGACTCCGACTCGTTAGAAAACAACATCCGCTTCTCAACGCAACAATGCTGGCAATCTAGACGAAACTCCGATCGCGATGTTGACATCCAGCCACCCCCGTCGCCGTCAATACGCGAGGACGGTACTGGTCGTGCTGATCGTCTGCTTCTGCGGGTCAGCCATCATCGAAGCACAAATCCGAAGCGATCCAGAACACAGCTTTAGCCAGCTTGCTTGGAGTACGGATTCTACCGGCCCGCGGCGATTTCTTTCAGTCCACGGACGCCGAGCCGCCATCTTCGGTTACTCGGAAGACGGTCTGGAAGTCTGGGCCTACCCCATGCAGATCCTCAGTTCGTACACGATCTCCTTTTGCCACCAAGGCGCAACCACCGGAATTGATGGTGCGACGTTACTTCGGCGCATCATCTACAGCCCCGAAGCTGTGACTCGCATCTATGCTGGGCCCGATTTCATCGTCCGCGAAAAACTTTTCGTTCCCCTCGATTTGCCGGGCGCGATCATTCGCTATGAAGTGGACAGCGTTCGACCAGTCGATATTGTGGTCCATTTCGTTCCTGCCCTGGACCTAATGTGGCCGGCCTCCATTGGAGGTCAAGAAGCCTTGTGGAGCTCCGCTGCTTCGGCATACCGGCTGTCCGAGCCAACTCACCGATTCACAGCCACCGTCGGCTCTCCCGATATCGTGGCCCATGACGACACGCCGAACAGCACGCAGCATTTTGGCCGCGCTCCCGGCTTGGCTTTTACGACCCGTGCTGGAGCTGGACACACGCGCGTGCGAGTAATTGTCGCGGGAGGAGTTGCCGGGCAAGATGCAATCCCGATCGCAAAACAGCTCCTGGACGACACTGGTTCGCTGGAGGCGGAGTCCGTTGATCACTACTCTCAGCTGCAGCGTAATTCCCTGCAAGTCAAAACACCGGACACTGCTACCAACCGCGCCCTTGCCTGGTCTGAGATCGCGCTCGATCAAGCCTGGGTCTGCAATCCCGATTTAGGCTGCGGGTTGGTCGCGGGATATGGCCCATCACGAAAGGCTCGCCGTCCGCAGTATGACTGGTTTTTTGCGGGCGACGGGCTAGTCACCGTTCGTGCTCTGCTGGCGGCCGGGCAGTACAATCGGGCTCGCCAGGAACTCGAATTCATCCTTAAGTATCAGGACCAGAAAACCGGCATGATCTGGCACGAGCTTTCCCAAAGCGCCGGACAGCTGGATTGGACCAAGTACCCTTACATGTTCGTCCATGTGGATTTGACCTTTGAGTTCATCACAACGCTCGGCGATTACCTGTCGGTGACCGGTGACAGAGATTTCGTCCGGACCCATTGGTCCTCGATCCAGACGGCTTATGAATATTGCCGGTCTCTCCTCGATCCGAAAGACGGCCTGCCTCGCATTCCTCCCGAGAAGCTAGGCCAACGAGAACAGCAGGCATTCAGCGACGAATTGTCCTTATCCGCAAGTTGGATATCTGCTGCGCAGGCGTTTTCCGACGTTGCCACCGCGACAGGCCACACCACGGCTGCCGAGCAGGCCACGTCCGCAAGCCAGCGAACCCGCCACGCAATCGGACAAAGATACTGGGATGAAGCGCAGAACTTCTGGATTGCCGGCCACACCCGTTCTGGAGCACCACTGATGAATCACGATCTGGGACCGCTGCGAGTCCTAGCAACGCCTTCGTTTTCCCAGGCGCAGCGTGACGCCGTTCTCGGCCAAATCTCTTCAGCGGACTTTCAGGCCGACTGGGGCACGCGGGGACGAGCAGCCAAGGATCGCACATACGATCCAAATTCGTACGCCGGCGGCAGTGTCTGGGCCACGGGCACGTCGGCAACTGCCGCTGCCCTGTGGGCCCAGCATCGACCTGCGACCGCCTTGCCGATCTGGAGCGGACTCGTCTCCTGGACTTCTCTCGACTCCCTGGGACACATGCATGAGGCGCTCGCGGGCGACTATTATCACGAGGAACTGGAATCGGTACCCGAGCAGACCTGGTCGTCCGCAACCTTCTTTAGCGCGGGAGTGAAAGGACTCTTGGGATTACAAGTGGACGGAATGTCGAATCGCGCCACGTTCGCGCCGCATCTGCCGTCGAACTGGCATGCCATCAAGCTGCGCAACTGGAAAGTTGGCACCTCCGAAATCGACATCGACATGGTGCAAACAACCGATGAAATACGCCTGCAGATCCACAATGAAGGCCTCCCCGTGACGCTCGTGTTTGCTCCCGAAATCCCATTGGGAGCGAAACTGTTGGGGGCTCAGTTGGGGAGCCGGCCCGTCGTCGCCGCGATCGAACAGCACCCACAAGATACTCACGCGAGAGTAGAGTTCAATCTGCCTCACGGTGACGCGTCGCTCGCAGTCAACTACATTGGCGGAGTCGCGATTGTCGCCAGCGCACCAAATCTAGCGATTGGAGATTCCAGCAAAGCGATCAAGATTACCGGAACGAACCTCACGGGCCGGGTCTACACGGTGGACTTCGACTATCTGCCCTCCGCGGGTGCCGCCTTCGAGGTGCACACGCCGTGGAGAGTCGAGAAAGCGCAAGGAGCAACTTTCGAGACGGTTTCGCCTGCCCTGTATCGATTGACCGTAAATGTACCCACGCGAGAAGTAGGATCAGTTCCGTACCAACAGGGCCAGGTGATATTAACGCTTGCCGGTGACGGATGGGCCGTTCTCTGCTGTTTGCTGTTACCTGCAATGGCGTCTGCTCAAACAGTAGTCGCCGACCTCAAGACCGCCGAGACCGAGTTGCGTGTTGAGGCTGGACCAAGCGTCCCCCGTCTTTCCAGTGTGCAGAATGACACGCTGACCTGGAAAAACCTGGCTTCCGAGACTCTGATTCCCGAGGTTGAAGTTGCTGGGCGAACTGCGCCGCTCGCGTGGCAGTTCAACAGAGCTGAAAGCCACGCCGACGAGCACCTCGTAAGCTTCGTCTACGATGCCGGTTCGCCCCGTCTACGTCTGACCTGGGAGTGGCAGGTTCGTTCCGCCCGTGGGCCCATCGAGCATCAGATTCGAATCGAAAACCGCGACTCCGCTGAAGTCTGGCTACCGTTTCAGAGTAGTTTCACGTTTGACTGGGAAACGTCCGCGCAAGACAAGCTTGAGCAGTTCTACGTAGAGAAAGGGGCCGATACTCCTTCCGCCGTCGGAACACATCTAGTTTCGGTTCCCGATGGCTATGAATGGGAAGGAGCGTCGAGTACCTATGCACAGCCGAGGCCGGCGGAGCCGCGTGAAATCATCCCTTATTTTCTTGTCGAGTACGGCCACGGCACGCAGTCCGGCTGGTACGTGGGCATCGAGTTTAGCGGCCGCACACATCTGACGTTGGCTCGAAAGGGGGAATCTCTTCACGGTGAGGTCGGCCTCAATCCCAGTCCTGGACCATTCCGAACCCGACTGAAGCCGGGCGAATCCTTTGAGACACCGCGGATTTTTCTTGGCGCCACGAGTGGAGGGCCAGACGCGACTGCGAACGTCCTTCGTCGCTGGGTTCGAGAAGTCCTTACCAATCAGAATGCGTGGAAAAATTCCCACTACCCGCTGATGGTGACGAACAGTTGGGGCGGCGGGATGAATGTCAATGAGGACGTCGCGCGCCGTATGATCCGCGACTCCGCCCAACTCGGCCTTGAGATGTTCCACGTGGATGCCGGATGGTTCCGCGGAGTGGGTGATTGGCATCCGGACCCGAAGAAGTTTCCGAACGGACTTCAGCCCATTGCCGATGAGGCGCACGCGCAAGGCCTGAAATTCGGCCTTTGGGTCGACTGGGCGCAAGCCGCTCTCGAGCGAGAATCGGGAGCGCTGAACATTCACGATCCGGAAGTTCGGGGATGGTTGACGGTCGATCTCCCCGCAAGCTGGAAACCCGAGGAGTTCAAAGGTCAAACCATCGACATCGGAGTGCCTGAAGCTAAGACTTGGGCCATGCGGGAAACCGATCGCATCGTGACCGACTACAAACTCGACATGCTCGAGCACGATGGCTATCTGGTGGCCCAGGGGTGCACCGCGTCCGATCATCCTCATGCAGCACCTGATCCCTTGAACCAGTGCACATACCGCGACTCCGGATTCGTGTTTGTGCGCAGCTCGAATTCGACGGATGTCAGCCATCACGCAGTGCGGGCGTACTACGATATTCAAGCCAATCTGCGCCGGCGGCATCCCGATCTGCTGCTGGAAATCTGCAATGATGGCGGCCGGATGGTCGATTTCGGCAGCGCCGCTCACGGCGACTACTTCTCGATTACCGACACGTATGACCCGCTTTCGAATCGCCGCGCTTTCTACGACACCAGCTTCGTCCTGCCCACCGCCATGCTCGAGGCCTACGTAGAACGTTGGCCGACTCCCAGGATGGAGAATTTTCTATACATGTTGCGGAGCGGCATGATGGGCTGGATAAGCATTATGATCGATACCACCACCTGGAGCGCACAGCAACATGTTGTCGCCAAAGAAGAGTTCGACCTCTACAAGTCGCAATTGCGCCCTCTGATTCGTGACGCCAACCTCTATCACATCTCCGACCGTCCGGACGGCGTGCACTGGGACGGCATGGAGTACTTCGATCCGCAAACACATCGTGGAGTCGTATATGCGTTTCGCGGGTCGACCGAGTCGGAGAATGAACACAGATTTTTTCTTCGGGACCTGCAAACCAAGTCCCGGTACAAACTGAGATACCACGACCGCTCCTCGGACGACCAAATTGTCGAGGGGGGCAACCTGATGAAATTGGGACTCGTGGTTCGTCTTCCGGCTGCAAATAGTTCCGAGCTTATTTTCCTGGACGAGTTGCCTGCTCTGCCACTCTCTTCTCAACCAGCGCCGAGGGAGCCGAAATAAAGATCGGGTCCCCCGGGGCCCAAGTTTGGTGGCGCAGAGATTGGCCGACTGCGATGCCACGCTGAAACAACCAGCGTCTTTGTCGACGCCCGCCGCTCCGTAACAGTCAGCAGTTGTACGGCCGGACAAAGCAACGCTTGCCGCTCTGCCAGCACACCGGGCCCACCATTTTGACCCATTGCCCCGTCAAGTGTCCTGAAGTTTCTTCCTCCCCTTTCTGAACCTCCTCCACCCTCTATTTCCCTCTTCTCCCCAATCGAGGGGATAGAACCCGTTGTTAGAAAACTGTAATATCCGTCACTGAATGCGGCCGACGGGGTGATGGCCAGATGGTTCACCCATGGCGTAAAGCAGCGTCCCCCAATGCTGCTGAAAGTGCACCCTCCCCAAAAATGAAAAGGAACCACCGGCCCCACAGCTCCTCGGGGTAGCGACCCTAGTCCACGGGAAAGCGGTTGGATTTGTACAGACGCCGAACGTGTGCGTGATCGCCGCGGTGTGCGTGTAGCCGGTGATTGACCCAGAAGACGAGGTCTTCATGCGTGGAATCAACTGCTCGTGTTGCTTGAGCGAGATGTCTTGGAGCAACTTGCGCTCGCAATGGGAGTGTGGATGTGGCAAGGCGACCGTCGTCATTTTGGTAGCAACGCAACCGGCCGAACGCGGTGAGGACCATGCGCAGCAAGCATCCGAGACCCACGCGGTTTTCTCGTCCGGGCCGTTGCCTCGATCGGAACGGCTCGCTCGACCACGTGTGGTGCACATTCGCCAGTTGACCCACTGACGTAGCAACAGCTCTTCATCGAAACAGGTTCTGCGCCCAGAAAAGGTAGGAGGCTGCATGGTCAGGAAAAAGCTGTCCCAGGTTTGCTTCAGTGCGTTTCTTGTTCGTCTGTTCGCTCTTCCTTTAGCTGCACAGTCGTATCGCGTGCAGTGTCCGGCTGCAACCCTTGCTCACCCCCGGCCGCGATGCATGCACCTTTCCGGTGGCGACGGTTTTGTCACCATGGCTGACTCTGCCCCGGGCGACCTTCCCACGTACATCTTCGGGTTCAGCAGCCGGGCGACGGGGCGAAGGCGGATCGCCTGCTGGCGGACCCGACAACGATTCTCACCCAGGGAACCTTGGCCGCAAACGAATCGGCCCCGACCATTGCGCTGGATGAAGACGACGACTTATTCTCGACACGACGGGTTTGCCTGCAGACGGACGTTACTACCTCTACAACGCGAACCTGCACCACCTGGCCAACGACACCAGCAACTTCGGCGGAATGATGACTGAGATCCGCATCACCAACTAGGAGGCAGTGATGAGTCCGTTTGAACAGAACAAGATCACCCAAGCGGCGCGGGGGCTTTCCGTGGCCGTGATGATGGCGGTGCTGCTCTTCGCTTCCTCCCTTGCAAGCGCGGCGGCCCAGGGCGAAACCGGCAATAACTTCACTTTATCGGCAAGTGCAGCGTACGTGTCGATGCCCGATGGAGCCTCATCTACTCATGGGGCTACAGCGGCGCGAGCGGCCAGATGCAACTGCCCGGCCCGACACTGATCGTGAACCAGGGCGCGTTGGTGACACACGAACGAACTCTGCAATTCCCCTAGATCGCAGAACTGGAAGACGATTGGACACGGTGATGTTCAAGTGCAGCTGCGCAGCAGAAACAGAAGGTCCTGACCGCAAAGTGATCAAGGTTTCGCGAGAGGTGTGCAAGGCGCAATGACGCGCGATTCGCCTTGCAACTCGATATCCGGATCGACAGAAACAACAACGAAGAGTGCCAACATCCCCAGAAAAGCAGCTTTTCTCAATGTTATGGACATCCCGCAAACGGTTTCAGGCACGGTTCCGGGATAGTGTCGCTTTGATGACTGTCTGCGTCAAGGAGAGTCTATTCCAAAATCGGCTCGCAAAGTACCTTCCCGCAATCAAGGCGTACCTCGGCGGATTGCGGTTCAATTACAATTTGAGTTCTTTGTTATGGCTGAGAGAGGGCACAGCCGACCGTTGAGGCCGCAGAGCTTTTGCATACGCGGCGGATATAGTCAATTTTGGCTGCTGTGCTCCTGAACAGTTTTTGTTCACACGTTCGACGAGGAGGGTCCAGGCGGATTTGCCATCGAGCGAGAATCAAGCTTCCTCCCTTGATTCACTATGGCAAGTGCATGCTGCTGCGCGAATCTGCGTGACCGGGGAGTTACTCGATGAAAACAATCAAAGGCCCAGCCATCTTTTTGGCCCAGTTTGCCGGTGATGTAGCCCCGTTCAACCGGCTGGATGAGATTTCGCGTTGGGCTGCGGCGCTTGGCTACAAGGGAGTCCAGATTCCCGCCTGGGACGGCCGTCTTTTCGATTTGAGGCGTGCCGCCGAAAGCCGGGCTTACTGTGATGAGATACGCGGCAGGCTCGCTTCGAACGGAGTGGAACTTACTGAACTCTCGACCCACCTGCAAGGGCAGCTGGTTGCCGTTCATCCCGCATATGACGAGGCATTCGACGGTTTTGCACCCCATGCTGTTCGGGGAAATCCTTGCGCTCGTCAGGAATGGGCTGTCGAACAACTCCGGCTGGCAGCGAAGGCTTCCGCCAATCTGGGGCTCAAAGCTCATGTGACGTTCGCGGGAGCGTTGGCTTGGCCCTATGTCTATCCCTGGCCTCAGCGTCCGGCTGGCATCATTGACACCGCCTTCGACGAACTGGCGAAGCGCTGGCGACCTATCCTGGACGCATTCGACGCGGTGGGCGTGGATCTCTGTTTCGAGTTGCATCCGGGCGAGGATCTGCATGACGGCATTACTTTTGAAATGTTTCTGGAGCGTGTCGGGGGACACCAGCGGTGTAATATCCTGTTCGACCCGAGCCATTTCGTCTTGCAGCAACTCGACTACCTGGAATTCATTGACATTTATCACACCAGGATCAAAATGTTCCATGTAAAGGACGCTGAGTTCCGGCCGAGCGGCCGCCAGGGAGTTTATGGGGGATATCAGCCCTGGATTTCACGCGCGGGCCGTTTCAGGTCACCGGGAGATGGTCAAGTGGATTTTGGTTCCATTTTCTCAAAACTTGCACAGTACGATTTCGAAGGATGGGCTGTGCTTGAATGGGAATGCTGTCTGAAGAGCAGTGAGCAAGGTGCGAAGGAGGGCGCCCCGTTCATCGCGCGTCATATCATCCACGCAGCGGAGCGCGCATTCGACGATTTTGCAAAGTCGGG
>WNFQ01002989.1_pt1 | contig 26567 bp, 21 predicted proteins | sample 5400171 | NCBI WGS metagenome assembly WNFQ01 (sample SAMN13153356, study PRJNA577476) | soil metagenome | isolation source: 20 cm soil under Madrone tree | place: USA:California | collected 2016-06-14
CTTGTGATTGTCTCAGGAACGCTGCGATTTCGCGCTGCGAAGGGCGGCGAATGAGAAACATTTGATTGTTCGAGAGTGAACGGTTAACTATCGCGAAACCACATCCTAGGTTTCAATTTTCGTTACTCTCCACAGCCATACTATCCGGTACCGCATACCGTTTTTCTTCTTGTGCTGTGTAATTCTGGATCTTGATTCTCAATTGCATCAACTGATTCCAAAAAGCCTCCAACCAGAGAGGAACTCCACCGTCACGTCGTTTCATTCTCGACCGAACCCTTCGCGCTTTTAATAATAGATCTTCAACCTCTGGCCTGAGATCAGCGGGTGGAACGCTTCCAGATTCAACCCATTCAAAGTGCAATTTTATTTGCTCAATTGACGACCATAGTTCGGCATGGACTTTGAACGGTCCGCCTAACTGAGGCTCATCTTCCCCTGCGGCAATACCCCTAAGAGCGTGAGCGATTCCTCGATCAAGTCCCTATCAGTTCGTTTAGATCCAGGATCTTCAGTTGTAAGAGGGATAGAACGAAGTTTTTCTGCTAACTCCGGCCATCCTCTATTGAAAGACACCTGTAACTGTTGGTCGGTAATCGAAGTGTCGGCGGAAGCCTTGTTAATAGCTTGCAAGAGTTTTCTGACATCCTCCTCTATCGCCTTCGTATGCTGAAACTGTGATAAAGGACCCTGCACATCCACATGCTCAAGATTGTAGAGTAACGTACAAACGCTTGAGTCGTCTTGGCTCTTCGAGAGAGCACCTGCTTCGAATAACAACCACGGAGCATTAAGGTTTTCGGGAGTGAGACAGATGATTCCGAATTGCGTTTCCAACTCCTTGGAGATAGCAGGGATACTCCTTGCGCCTTTGTCAATGTCGTGTTCAGACATCCAGGGATCGATACTTTGGATAATTGTTGGCAGCCATTGATGAAGGGCGTCTGCAATAGCCTTACTGCGATCTCCTGACCAACTGATAAAAACTCTCATAGAAATTCCTTGCTGAGCATCAGAGAAGTTTCTTGAATTGCTCCACGTTAAGGCCGGCGTCGCGCGCGATGCCGCCCATGGTAAAAGCATTTACTGGATTGTGGCGAGGAATCGTCACGATACGCACGCCATCCGACGTGACGATATGTTTGCCCTGGCGCACGATACGAAAGCCAGCCTTCTCTAAAGCCCTCACGGCATCGAGGTGGTTGACGCCGGGAATCTTCGGCACGGCTAGACCGCTACCTTCACTTCGCGCACCTCAAGACCTTTGATGAGGTCGTCGATAGCAGCGAGGTATTCACCAATAGCGTCCTGAATGTTTTCCAGTGCCTCTGTTTCAGTTTCGCCCTGGGACCAGCAGCCTGGTAAGCCAGGACACGAAACGCTGAAGCCTTCCTCCGATTCGCGAATAACGACCTTATAGTTCATGGTGCCTCCGAACCGATTATACTTCTGACAAGGAATAGAGAGCCATTCAAGTGAGCCTGATTCGCCCAATCCAAGGCGTTAGTACGAGCTGACTGCTTGATGTAGACATCGTCCCGTCCCAAGGCATCGCGCAATTCAACGAGAAGCTTCAGCCAATTAGAAACTTTAATAATCCGCCGGCCGCGGAAAGGCCGCTGATGCGATCCTCCTCCAGCGCATATCTTCCGAGCGAGGTAGCCCGATTGGCCGCCATGAGCTGTTCAGTGCGAAGTTGTTCGCGCTGGAATTCAAGTTCGTGCTTCTCTTTCTGACGCGAAACTTCCAGGCCGCCGCTGCGAATGAACTGCACAATTCCGCTCAACTCATCAGGATCGAACCAGGTCCCGTGGCCTTTGCAGATGTCTACAATCACGCCGGAGCAACGCGCAAAATTGATCCGGTTCATCAGCTGGCTACACTGCGGACAGGGTACATAGCGAATTCTCTCCAAGTCCGCCGACGGTGCTTGATGCGACGGCGAAGGCGAAGGCGAGGCGGTACCGAGTACAGCGGATTGCTCCTCGCGATCGGCGCAAATCTTTTCAAACGCAGCGACCTCGACCCAGAGACCCAGACACTGTTCGCATTCGCGCATGGCAATCGAGCCCAGCATGATCGACTTCATATCGACGCGGCAGCGCGGGCACTTCAGCACGGACAGTTCCGCGGCGGTCGCCTGCGCAGCCGCCGCGCCACAATGGGGGCAGTGCTTGCTACCGAGGAACATCATGGCAAAGCAGGATGGGCAGGAGACCGTTGCCAACTTCGATTCGCAATATCGGCACTGCGGCGAATCTGATGAAATCGCCGCGCCGCAGTTCGGACAGTTGAGTTTTTGTGCTTCCATAAGAGCAGCCGGCACAGCTTAGCACTCCAGGTTAGGCATCAACCATAGAAAACTTCCCAGCGATGGCCCCGTTTGCCTCTCACTTGCGGGCCAGTTTAGAGTTCAAGCTTTCGGCTTGCGCCTGTAATAAGAAACCTAAACGCAGACGACGCAGAGGATTCCGCAGAGAGCGCGGAGGAAAAACCTTTGCGTACCTCCGCGAAATCCTCTGCGCCCTTTGGTTGAATGATTCTTTCGAATCACGAAGGCTGAATACTAATGAGAATGCTGGACTATAAAACGGTTGCTGTGCGATGCTGGCGCAGAAAATACAATCGAGGAAATCTGGTGCAAAGTCCGACAGACTTCACTTTGTCGGGCGTCCTAAGAACAAAATGAATCTGGTTCAACCAAATAAGCTGTACGACTTCAGTGACCATCGCGCGCACACAAGGAGAGTCGAATGATAGATGGTCTCAAGATTCCGCGCGAGGGCGAGCTCGACTTCCTGTCTCTCGGCGCCCTGGTTCACCGCCTTGATCCGGGGATCGTTCCCTTCCGCAAAGCAACCGAATGTCAGATTCATGTCAGCGGCGGTGAGTTCAACGTCGCTGCCAATCTGGCTGACTGCTTCCGCCTGCGGACCGGAATACTGACGGCAATGGTGGACTATCCGATCGGCGAGCTGGTTGCAGAGCGCGTGCGAGCAATGGGCGTCAAGCCATTCTACAAACGCTACGAACATGATGGGGTCAGCGGTCCAAACATCGCCACAGTCTACAGCGACCGCGGCCATGGTGTGCGCGCTCCCGTGGTTTTCTACAACCGATCTAACGAGGCTGCGGCGCGGCTAAAGCCAGGAGATTTCGACTGGAACAAAATTTTTGCAGGCGGCGTGCGCTGGTTCCATAGCGGCGGGATCTTTGCCGCGCTATCGTCGACAACCGCGGAACTGATTATTGAGGCAATGCAGGCGGCGAAGGCCGCGGGCGCGGTTGTCTCATTTGACCTGAACTTTCGCGAGAAACTTTGGAAGATCTCGGGTGGCCAGGATCGCGCGGTAGAGACGATCGCACGTATCGTCAAAAATGTTGATGTACTCGTTGGAAACGAAGAGGATTTGCAGAGAGGATTGGGCATTGCCGGTCCAGAAGTCGCGGCCAAGTCCAAGCTCGATCCGAGCGCCTTCTTCAGTATGATTGATCGCGTGGTGCAGAAACATCCACAGATCAAGGTGGTGGCGACAACCCTGCGCGAAGTCTATTCTACGAGCCGTCATTGTTGGGGAGCCGTGGCCTGGGTTACGGGTCAAACCCACATATCCATGACCTGCGATCTCGACGTGCATGATCGCGTCGGCGGCGGCGACGGCTTTGCGTCGGGCTTCTTTTACGGACTGCTTGCCGGTGAATCGCCGGAAGAGGCGCTAAAACTAGGCTGGGCGCACGGCGCGCTTCTGACAACGTTCCCGGGCGACACAAGCATGGCGACAGTTGAGCAGGTACGAGCGTTTGCAAAGGATGGCTCGGCGCGCATCCAGCGCTAAGAAGGCGGATCGCGACCGAGATCCGGGCGATGAAAAGTCACCACTCTTCTTTGCGCCTTGGCGCCTTTGCGAGAAAATGATTCACGCGAAGGGGCAAAGAAAGAAAATGTCCAACTCAAAGAACTTGAAACCTTAAACTTGAAACTTAAAGAATCATGAGCGCCAGAATGAAGGAAGAAACCAACGCCACACCGGAAGTCGACCAACTTTGCATTAATACCATCCGCGCACTGACGATTGACGCAGTACAGAAAGCCAGCTCGGGCCATCCCGGTTTGCCTCTGGGCGCAGCGCCGATGGCTTACGTGCTGTGGACAAAGTTCATGCGCTACAACCCACGGAATCCGCATTGGGAAAACCGCGATCGTTTCCTGCTGTCGGCGGGGCACGGCTGCATGCTGCTCTACTCGCTGCTGTACCTCACCGGTTACGATCTCTCGCTGGATGACATCAAGAGCTTTCGCCAATGGAGCTCAAAGACTCCGGGCCATCCGGAATACGGGCTGGCGCCGGGAATCGAGATTACCACTGGACCGCTCGGCCAGGGCTTTGCCAACGGCGTCGGCATGGCAATGGGCGCCGCGCACCTGGCGGCGAAATTCAATCAGAAGGATTTCGCGCTCATCGATCATTATGTCTATGCGATCGTTTCTGACGGCGATTTAATGGAAGGCGTGGCATCGGAAGCAGCGTCGCTCGCCGGTCATTTGAAGCTCGGCAAGCTGATCTATCTCTACGACGATAATCACGTGACCATCGAAGGCTTTACGGATCTCGCTTTCAGCGAAGATGTACCAAAGCGATTTGAAGCTTATGGCTGGCATACTTCCACGGTGGCTGACGGGAACGATCTCGCAGCCATCGAAAGTGCAATTCGCGACGCGCAAGCCGTCGCCGATCGTCCTTCCCTAATCTCAGTTAAGACGACGATTGGTTACGGCATGCCCACAGCCGGCACGCGCAAAGCCCACAGCGATCCGCCCGGCGAAGAAGCCGTGCGCGAAACCAAGAGACATCTGGGCTGGCCCGAAGACAAACAGTTCTATGTACCTGACGAGGCGATGGCGCATTTTCGCCGGAGCATAGATCGCGGTAAGGAATTTGAAAATGAATGGCAGGAGATGGTCGAGAACTACGCGGCTAAGGATGCCGAGCTGGGCACTCTCTGGCAGCAGACAATCAGCGGCGAGTTACCGCCCGATTGGGAAAAGCATCTGCCGACTTTTGCGGATGCCGAGCCCGTCGCCACCCGCGTAGCGAGCGGTCAGGTGATCAATGCTCTGGCGCCGCACATGCCCATGCTAATCGGCGGCTCAGCCGATTTGGGGGTTTCCAACAACACCGACATCAAAGACGGCGGCAGCTTTGAAGCCGCTAGTTACGACGGCCGCATCGTCCACTTTGGCGTGCGCGAACACGCGATGGGCGCGACCTTAACTGGGATGTCGCTTAACGGCGGGCTGATTCCGTATGGCGGCACGTTCATGTGCTTTTCGGATTACATGCGGCCCTCGATTCGTCTCGCCTGCCTGTCTGAAGTGCAGGTCATCTATGTTTTTACGCATGACTCGATCGGACTTGGCGAAGACGGCCCCACGCATCAACCGGTCGAGCATCTCGCTGCGCTCCGTGCCATTCCGCATTTGTTCGTAGTTCGTCCCGCCGACGTGCACGAAACGCGCGAAGCCTGGCGGCTGGCAATCCTGCGTCGCCAAGCGCCGACCGCACTGGCTTTGACGCGGCAGAAAGTTCCTTTGATCGATCGTCAGGTTTATGCTTCAGCAGAAGGCCTGCGTCGCGGTGGTTACGTTCTGGCGGAAGCCGAGCCCGCGAGCGAGCGGGGCAGTAGCCCAACCGTCAGGGAGGGCTCCGGAGACGGAACCGGGAGCGGTAGCGACCGGGTCGCCCCGCAATTGATTCTCATCGCCACGGGCTCCGAGGTTTCTCTCGCCCTGGAAGCCCGCGAGCTATTGCAAAACGACGGCATACCCACACGCGTGGTCTCAATGCCCTGCACCGAATTATTCGAAGAGCAAACGCCGGCCTATCGCGACGAAGTCCTCCCGCCAAAGATCACCGCACGACTCTCGATCGAAGCAGGGGTCCGGCAAGGCTGGGATCGTTATGTCGGCCCAAAGGGTGATGCGATTTGTCTCGACCGTTTCGGCGCTTCGGCTCCCGGTGAGGTGGCTTTGAAGAATTTGGGATTCAATGTTGAGAATGTGCTGACGCACGCGCGGGCGTTGTTGTAGTAGATGCCCAGGCGATGAAGTCAGTACCGGGAGCGATAGCGACCGGGTCTCAACAGACCGCATGGATCGAGATCGCGAGAATATAACCCGGTCGCTACTGCTCCCGGTACTGACCTCATCGCCGCGCCGGCGCCAGTGGCTACAGATCTTCAAATGAAAGCAGTCACCATCGTTTCATTCGGCGGTGTCGAAGGCCTTGAGATTCGCGAAGTGCCCGATGCCCCGCCCGCAACTCTCGATCGCGTCCGTGTGCGTGTGCGTGCCGCTGGCTTGAATCGCGCTGACATTCTGCAACGCCTCGGTCGTTATCCGGCGCCGCCCGGATATCCGCAGGACATTCCGGGAATCGAATTCGCCGGCGAAGTTTCTGAAGTCGGTGATGAAGTGCTCAGGTGGAAAATCGGCGATCGGGTGTTTGGTATCACCGGCGGTGGCGGACAGGCTCAATACGTGACGGTCCCGGAAAATCATCTGGCCGCCATCCCCTCAAATCTCGATTGGGCCGCAGCCGCCGCGGTGCCGGAAGTTTTCATGACGGCGCACGATGCTCTGTTCACGCAATGCGGACTGACGATCGGCGAGAGGGTATTGATTCATGCGGCAGGATCGGGCGTCGGCACTGCAGCAATTCAGCTCGTGCGAGCTGCCGGCGCCTTCGCCTATGGCACGTCGCGCACGGCCGACAAACTGGAAAAAGCAAAAGAGTTCGGTCTGACAGAGTCAGTTGTGGCGGGCAATGATCCGATGGAGATGGTGGCGGCGGTTAAGAGTTGGACGAACGACGCCGGCGTGGAGGTGATTCTTGATCTGGTAGGCGCGGCCTACTTGAAAGCAAACCTTGCGGCGTTGGCAACCAAGGGCCGATTGATTTTTGTCGGGACGACCAGCGGCTCGAAAGCTGAAATAGATTTTTCGCTCGCGATGCACAAGCGCCTGCGCATCATGGGAACTTCTTTGCGCATTCGTTCGCTGGAAGAGAAAGCCACTGCCACCAGGCTATTCGCAGAGCAGGTCGTGCCCTTACTCCGGAGCGGTGCGGTCCGTCCGGTCATAGACAAAGTTTTCCCGATGAAAGAAAAGAAGTGCGCGCCGCCCACCAGAGAATCGAGTCGAATGAGAGTTTCGGGAAAGTTGTGTTGTTAATTGACTGACTCTGGAGTGCGCTGACTTGTCAGCGCTTTGTTATGCGGCGACGTATCCCGCAAGGCCGCGGATTCCGGCTTCTCCCCGGGCCGCGACAAGTCGCGGCCTATGAAAGCGGAAGTTACCGCACTCCAAAGAGGAATTCGTCAAATCCGATCTGGTACTTCCGCGGGCTTCGATGGGGAATTGAAACGTCTCGCCGCCTCATTCGAAATAATGCAGAGGCCATGACGCCCTTCGCCGGCCAATCGATGCACCAGCCGCCGGGCATCTTCGTGAGTAAGGCCCGTAGCTTCGCACCCACGGTCACTGACTACGGCCCATTTTTCCATTCCGAGTTCGCTTGTCATCGGGTCAAGAAATGCGGGCAGGGATGCCCGCGCTCCAAAGCGTCACTTACCTTTGAATTCGGGTTTCCGTTTTTCCAAAAACGCTTTCACCCCTTCGTCCTTGTCTTCACTCGAGAAGCAAAGCGCAAACAGATCGACTTCGCGGCGCAGTCCCTCGTCCATATTTGAACGCGAGGCGAGTCGGATGGCTTCTTTCGCCAAACGCAAAGCAATGGGACTCTTCTCGGCGATGCGGTTGGCGATTTCCATTGTCTTTGTTTCCAGTTGATCTGCCGGCACGACGTGATTTACGAGGCCCATGGCAAAAGCGTTCTGTGCATCGATGATTTCGCCCGTCAGGATCAATTCCATCGATTTGCCTTCGCCCACCAGACGCGTCAAACGCTGCGTGCCCCCACCGCCGGGCATGATGCCAAGATTGATTTCCGGTTGTCCGAACGACGCTTTCTCGCTGGCGACGCGAATGTCGCAAGCCAACGCCACTTCACATCCGCCCCCGAGGCAGTAACCGTTGACCATCGCGATGATCGGTTTGGGAAAAGTATCTATAGCATTGAACAGCGAGCGGTCCAGCATCACTTCGCGTTGAGACAGCGCGCTGCGATCGGCGAACTCTGCGATGTCCGCACCCGCGATAAAAGCTTTATCACCTGAGCCCGTGAGTACGACTACGCGAACGGACTCATCGGCGCGCAGTTCATCAAGGACCGCAGCGCCCTCCGCACGAGTTTGAATGTTAAGCGCATTCCGTTTCTCGGGCCGGTTAATGGTGACGATGGCCACGCCTCCACGGCGTTCCAGCAGAATACTTTCGTAACTTTGGCTCACTTTATTCGCTCCAGTTTTCTTAGTGGGAAAAGTTAACCACAAAGACACTGAGGACACAAAGGAGCTTACGAGATGCGCCTGCTCTCATTTCTGTTCCTTTCGTGTTTCTTTGTGACTTGCGTGGAAACACTCAACTCGAAGACGGGGAGTCACCCGGTGCGGCGGCCTGTTCATCCGCAACCCAGGAAACAAACAGGCGGGTCCAATTCTCGCCAGGCTCGACGATTTGCACGCCGACCCGCGCCGTGCCATAGATGGCCGGCGATAGCCTGACCACCGTGGCGGTGGCTTCAGTCGCCGAACCGTCGGGCCGGTGAGCGCGGATGTATAGATTCTCTCCGATGGTCACTTTCTGGTTGAGATGAAACAGGGCTCCCGACGTCGAAATATCATCGGTCTCAGTTGGTTCACTCCAGGCCGCGCCGTCTTCCGATCGTCCGGATACGACAATGGGAAGCCGCAGCGCCATGCGCAGGGCAAAGCGTCTTTCTTCGTTTTGATACGGCGTGCTCATAACGGTCGCCACGGTTGCCTTCTGTAAGTTGATCAGCCGGGCAGTTTAGAGTTCAAGCCTCACTCAGTGCCTTCATAACAACCTAAAGGTTGAACTCTGAACTCATACCGATCCGGGTACTAAATCAGGTTATGTAGTATATGCCTTTGAACCCGTTTCCTGCTCGTTCCATTTGTAGAAACCTTCGCCGCTTTTCTTTCCCAGCTTTCCTTCGCTGACCATTCGACGCAGGATTTCAGGAGGGCGAAACGTCTCTGAACCCAGCTTTCCGTGCAAGTATTCAGCGATATTCAAACGCACATCAAGTCCCACCAGATCGGTCAGCCGCAAAGGGCCCATCGGGTGGTTATAACCGAGTTCCATGGCCGTGTCGATGTCGCGCGCGGAGGCCACGCCCTGCTCGACCATCCGCATCGCCTCGAGTCCCAGGGTCACCCCCAGCCGGCTGGACGCAAATCCCGGAACATCGCGCACGATAATAGGCTCTTTCTTCATTCGGATCGCGACTTCGCGAACGGCCGCCGTGGCCCCGGGGCTTGTCTTTTTACCCACGACGATTTCAACCAGTCGCATAATGTGCACCGGATTGAAAAAGTGCATCCCAATGACTGTTTCCGGCCTGGATGAAGCAGCGGCAACTTCGCCGATGGCAAGGGAGGAAGTGTTCGTTGCGAAAATGCAGTCACCAGCGACCAGGGCTTCAGCCTCGCGCAGAAGACTCTGCTTCAACTCGAGATTCTCTGGTGCAGCTTCGATCACAAGGTTAGCCCCACCGATTTCTTCCAGGCGCGTAACGCGAGAAATCCGTTGTAATGTTTCGTCCCGATCCTGCTCAGAAATTTTTTTGAGTTGAATCGCTTTGGCAAGGTTTCGTTCGATCGATTGCAGGCCGCGAGCCAGAGCATCCGGACTAACGTCTCGCATAATCACGACGTAGCCCGCCGCCGCCGCCATCTGGGCAATGCCATGACCCATAGTGCCCGCGCCGAGCACGGCTATGACGTGAATTGGGCGAGCCGGCATTATGTCATTGCTTTCGTCCGAGCTTGTGATCAAAGTACTCTCGAAAAACGTGGCCGAACCTGGAAATGTGGATCCTGATTGAGGCCACGGGTCTGGCTGGGGCCTGCCTGGTTCGACTAACTCGTACAGTCCTAGTTATACTATACGCGCAACTGAAAACGCCAATACATTTCCTGTGAATTGAGACTTCCCCAAACAGGTCAGAAGGAGACCAACGCAGCTTGGCTAAAGAAGAACTTCGCCGTCAGGTCGTGATCATCGGCTCCGGACCCGCCGGACTAACCGCCGGAATCTACACCGCACGGGCAAATCTTAACCCTTTGTTGATCGATGCGCCCGCTGACACTGAGAAACAGACCACGCCCGGCGGGCAACTAATGATCACTACTGACGTAGAAAACTATCCCGGCTTTTCCGAGGGCATTCAGGGGCCGGATTTGATGGTTGAGTTCCGCAAGCAGGCCGAGCGATTCGGCACCGAATTTCTGGAAGAGTGGATTACTAAGGTCGATCTGCAGCAACGGCCTTTCACTTTGCACACCGATCATAAGGTTATCAAAGCCGACACATTGATTATCGCTTCAGGCGCTTCAGCGAAGTGGCTCGGGATACCCGGCGAGGCCAAGACTCCGCACGGCTTCGGTGGCAACGGAGTCTCGGCCTGCGCCACCTGTGATGGCCCTCTACCAGCCTTTCGCAACAAGCACCTGGTTGTCGTCGGCGGTGGGGACACGGCGATGGAAGAGGCGACTTTTTTGACGCGTTATGCCAAACGCGTTTTTGTGGTTCATCGGCGTGACAAGTTGCGCGCGTCAAAAATCATGCAGGATAAGGCGTTTCACAACGATAAGATTGAGTTCATCTGGAACACGGACGTTACTGCGATTATCGGCACGCACGAACAGGGAGTGACTGGCGTGGATCTGCGGAACGTGGAGACTGACGCGGACTCAGTCCTGAATTGTGAAGGAGTCTTTGTGGCTATCGGCCACAAGCCCAATACGGATCTATTCAAGGGCCAGATCGAGATGGATGCGGTGGGGTACATCATCACCAACGGCCACTCGACGGGGACAAACATTCCCGGCGTTTTTGCCTGTGGCGATGTACAGGATTCAGTCTATCGCCAGGCAGTAACCGCAGCCGGCACCGGCTGCATGGCGGCCATCGACGCTGAACGCTTCATGGATCACTTGCCGATTGAACTGCCGAGCGGGGAAGAAGTCACATCACCCCGGATCATAAATTCATCATTACGCCGGAAGGCGAGGTGATTTCCAACGAACCGGAAACAGTTTTGGCGGAGAGTGAATGAGGAATTGGCCTGATCAATCTCAAAGGATTGACTGCACCGATTCACTTCAGCGTCAACGGCGCTTCACAACAACACGATTGAATCATCCTTCTGACGACGAACCGTTTGTGGCTCGGGCTCCAATTCGATGATCGCGGGCGGGATTTCCGCAAAAGTCTCCTGGCGTCTGAGCGGACAAAAATCGCAGTAGTAGCCGGCGCTCTGCTTGCGATCTTCGCATTGGTTGCAATCCAGGGCCTGGCCCGTTTTCATCAACGCGTCCAGCAATGGAATCAGGCGACGGCCGCGTTCGGTCAGCTCGTACTCGACCCGGCGTGGCAGGCCGCCATAATTATTTCTCAAGACGATCTCGTCCTGTTCCATCTCTCGCAGCCTGCCCATCAAAGTACGACTGCTGATCGGGTGCAGATCCTCAAGCAATTCTGTGGTGCGCTTGGGACCGGCGCACAGATCACGGACCACCAGCATGGTCCATTTGTCGCCGATCAACTGCAGCGCGCCGGCTATCGGACAGCCATCGATCTTACGTCGTCGCAATCCCTTTTCCTTTCGCGACGGAAGCCCCATAGTCCCGTCTCCTTCGGTTGTTTCCTGAGAGTACTCGCTTCCCTTCTGAACTGGCAAGAATCTAGCTGTCCAAACACTATCGCTGCAATTGGTGCAAATCGGATTGCCGGATTAGCGCGTGAAGGTTAGCAGGACCTTCCCAAAGACGTAGGAAAGACGGTCCCAGAGGCGTTTCTCTCGTCTAGATGAAAAGTTTGCGCGCCTCAAATGAAGGTGAAGGGCGTCAGGTTTGAAGGTTCAAATGGCAATCATTTCTGAAAGACCGGTGCCATAAAAAGAGCAACCCGAAGCGGTGGGAGCTTCGGGTTGCTGTGGTTTCAGCTCGCAGTGAATTCCACTAATTTCTTGTCCCCTGCCTGCCGTCACCGTCGCCGTGGGGTAAACCGAATTTTCAATTCTATGAGTGCCGCAACCATTGCCATCTGATCTTTTGAGGCGGTTGGCGCGGTTTTCTAAAGCGATTAACGTGCCATCGAGGTCGGCCGACCAGGGAGATCGCAAACAGCCCAATAACTGATGGTTGACGGACGTTCGGTCCTGGAACCGGAGGCCGCAATCACGACTCCGTCATATCCGAACTGATAGTTGGCTATCGGTTCGGATATGCTAGACTCAAGCAACTAAAGTTCTATTCAATCAAAATCTGGCGTGGGCTCCCAAGTCATATGAATCCCAGGTTAGTCGCCATCAATGGATCATTAAAGGGCAGCACTTTTCCCCTGGAAGAGGACCAAATCTCCATCGGACGTGAGTCGGCCAGCAGCATCTCGCTCAGCCACAGTTCGGTTTCCCGCCGCCACTGTCTGATAGAACGAAACGCCGGTGATTTCGTGATTCGCGACCTGGATTCCTTTAACGGCACGTTTGTTAACGGCGTCCCGGTTAAGGAGCAGACCCTGATGCATGCTGATCAGATTAAGGTCGGAAGCATTGCTTTGCTTTTCTTAACCGAGGATAGCGAACACCTTTCGTCGGACAGGCTGGTTCATCTTGACGATTGGAATCTGATCACCCAATCGACCAGACAAGTGAGTCCCGGGGTCCTCCTGCACCAGACTGAGCAGGCGTTGCAGAAAGCCGAACACGAACGCGTGGCCCGAGACCTGGGTGCCCTGTGCAAAATTGGTTCGCGCATTAATCTCCTGCGCCACACCAAAGAACTGCAGCACGAAATACTCACTTCGATATTTGAAGTGGTACCGGTCGACCGGGGCGCTATCCTGCTGGGCCAGAAAGAAAATGAGTTCTCTTCGCTCTACGCTCTCGATCGGGAAAACGAGAATAAGCCCATTCATATCAGTCGCACTGTGGTGGACAAAGTGTTGACGGAAGGCGTGGCAATCCTCAGCAATGATATCCGTACCAGTGAAACATTGAGCACTGCTCGCAGCCTGATCATGGCCCAGATCACTTCGCTGATGTGCGCCCCGCTAATTCTCTTCGAAAAAATTGTGGGCGCCATTTATCTTGACACGAGTGACCCCACGATCCAGTTCGATGAAAGCCACCTGCAATTATTGGCCAGCATTGCCGGAATTGCCGCCGTATCCCTGGAGAATGCCCGCGAGACAGAATGGTTAGAGGGAGAGAATAGCCGGCTGCGGTCGACTCTAGCGATTGAACACAACATGGTCGGCGAGAGCCCGGCGATGAACGAAATATATCGCTTCATTGAGCGCGTGGCATCGACGAACTCGGCGGTGCTGATTTGTGGCGAGAGCGGCACCGGCAAAGAACTGGCGGCACACGCCATTCACACCAACAGCCCGCGAGCGGTCAAACCCTTCGTGGTGATCAATTGCGCCGCGCTCGCCGAAACACTTCTCGAGAGCGAGCTGTTTGGACATGAAAAGGGTGCGTTTACCGGCGCCATCAGTAAGAAGAAGGGAAAGCTCGAAGTGGCCGATGGCGGCACCGTGTTCCTTGACGAGATTGGTGAAATGCCCACGCCCATGCAATCAAGGCTGCTCAGGTTCTTGCAGGATCATAAGATTGAGCGTCTCGGCGGCACTCGCTCGATTGAGCTTGATGTGCGCATAGTTACGGCCACGAATCGTAATCTGGATGAAGCTATCGCCAATGGAACCTTCCGCGCTGATCTTTATCATCGCTTGAATGTTGTCAAAGTCACGATGCCTCCTCTGCGCGAGCGGCGCGAAGATATCCCGCTCCTGGCAAGCTACTTTGCGGCTAAATACTCGAACGCATGCAAACGGACCGTGAATGGAATTTCGCCGGCGGCGCGCGGCTTGTTGCAGGATTACGACTGGCCCGGCAACGTGCGCGAGCTGGAAAATGCCATCGAGCGGGCCATTGTCTTGGGCTCGACCGAGATCATCGAAACCGATGATTTGCCGGAACGAATTTTAGAATCTCCGAACGGCGTCAAGCTGCCGATGGCTAAGTACTATGAAGCCGTCAAGCAGGCAAAACAAATGATAATTCTCAAGGCGCTGGAGGAGGCCAAAGGTAACTATAGTGAAGCCGCCAATGCGTTGGGAATGCACCCAAATAACCTCCATAGGCTAATTCGCACCCTGGACTTGAAAACCTCGCTCGGCAAATAGACCGTCAAAATCATCGGGCTTTATCGCGACGATTTCGTAGCGCCATTTGCTCAGGGTCTGCCGTCCAGGCGCCTGGGGTCAGTTCGAGACGCGTCAAGGTCGCAGGTTGATGTTGTAAGTCTTAATCTTGGAATTTAGCGTGGTGGGGTTCATGCCCAACAGGCGCGCGGCGCGCGATTGGTGTCCGCCCGTCTGATCGAGGGCGCGGCGGATCAAATCAATTTCAAAACGGCGCACTTCATCATAAAAGTTAACGCCGCGTCCCACGTCTATGCCCGCAGAAGCACCGGCGCCTTCGCGCACGACCGCGCGTGCTGCTTGTGGATCGGCGATTTCCGGCCGCAGGCATTCGCGCGAGATCTCATCGCCGGGGGCGATCACGACCGCGCGTTCGACGGCGTTTTCCAACTCACGTACGTTACCGGGCCATGAATAACTTTCCAGCAGCGAGAGGACTTCGGGCGCAATGTGCTCGGACACATGGCGTCCGTTTTCTTCGTTGTACTTGCGGATGAAGTGCTGCGCCAGGGGCAGGACGTCCTGGCGGCGATCGCGCAAGGGCGGCAATTCGATCGGCACGACCGCCAGCCGGTAGTAAAGATCCTCGCGAAACATTCCCTGACGCACTGCCTCTTTTAGGTCGATGTTGGTAGCTGCAATGATGCGCACGTCTACGCGTCGCGGGCTGGTGTCGCCGAGGGGCGTGAACTCGCGCTCCTGAATCACGCGCAGCAGTCGCACCTGGGTCTCGGGCGGGATATCGCCAATTTCGTCGAGGAAGATCGAACCGCCGTCGGCAACTTCGAAGTAGCCCTTCTTGGCCGCGATTGCGCCGGTAAAGGCTCCCCGAGTGTGGCCGAAGAGTTCAGACTCAAGTAACTCAGATGGGATATTCGAACTATTGACAGTCACGAACGGGCGATTGGCCCGCAAGCTCGATTCGTGAATTGCTTTCGCGATCAGCTCCTTGCCCGTACCGCTTTCGCCGGTAATGAGAATCGTCGAGCGCGCGGGTGCCACCTGTTCGACCAGGCGAAAAACTTCCTGCATGATGTCCGAGCGCCCAACCATGGCGCCGCGATCGACTTCACGGCTCATCGCCTGTCGCAGGGATCGTCGCTCCTCCTCCTTGCGACGCCGCTTAACTCCCGCAGCCACCGTGGCGCTGATGTGTTCGTTCTGAAACGGCTTGCGAATGCAGTTGAAAGCGCCCTTCTCCCAGGCGGTAATCGCTGTGTCGAAGGTTGCGTACGCCGTAATCATTACGATCACCGCCTCTGCATCGAGTTTCAAGAACTCTTCCAGCGCGCGCAAACCGCCAATTCCCGGCATCGACACGTCGAGCAACACCGCGTCGTACGAACGCTTGGTGTACGCGTCCAATCCTTCTTCGCCGGTCTTCGCGAGATCGACGCGATAGCCCTCAGACGAAAGCAGCGTCTCGAGGACATCACGCATGATCTCCTCATCGTCAACGACCAGCACTGAACCTTTTCTAGCCATTTTGGAGCGCGGCGACCTGTCACCGCTTTCTTCTTCAGTCGTTAGCGGGGGTCAGCGTCAATTTAAGCTGGGGCAAAGGCGAGATTATTACCGAAACTAATAGTAAAAAGCTAATGATGACTTCGACTACAGGGCGGCTGCCTGTAACCGCGCGCGCGGATCGCTGGTGGGAAGCATGATGCGAAAGGTAGTGCCGAGCCCGGGCGTGCTTGAGACATTGATGTGTCCTGAATGTTCCTGAACGATTCCGTAGGTCACTGCCAGGCCGAGACCCGTACCACGGCCGACGCCTTTGGTGGTGAAGAATGGATCGTAAATCTTCGCGACGTCCTCAGGAGCTATTCCCACCCCACTGTCTGCGACTTCGATCAGCAGTGACTCATCATCGTCTCCTCTGCGCGTGGCGAGGGTGATGCGGCCGTTGCCGTTGGCAATCGAATCGCGCGCGTTGAGAATCAGATTCGTAAACACCTGCTGCAGCTTAACCGAGTTACCATGAACCGGCGGCAGGTTCTCTGCATAGTCGCGCACGATCTCGATATCGCTGCGGCGCAATTGTGGCTCGAGCAATTGCAGGGTGTCGTCGAGAACCCGGTGAATGTCGATTCCGGCAAACTCTGCCGCGCTGCCCGTGCGCGAGAAGTTCAAAAGATTGTTGACAATGTCGGTGGCTCGTTCTGCCTGACGCCTGACCTTTAGCAGCAAGGCGTGCTTGGGGTCATTCTCTGGCAACATATTGAGCAGCATTTGCGTGTACGACGAAACACCGGTCAGCGGTGTGTTCACTTCGTGGGCCACCCCCGCCGCCAGCAGACCAATCGACGAAAGCTTTTCGCGCTGTTGCAGTTGCTCTTCCAGATGCAGCCGTTGCGTGACATCTTCAAACACGACCAGGGCGCCGGTTTGCTCATCTGAGTCGGCACAGAGCGGGGCCAGCGCAATGTTAAGGACCAGGGAACGGCCCCCGCGCGTGGCCGTGTGCATCTTGTAAATCTGCCGCGTCTGCCGCAAGTGCCAACCATCAGGGCCCAGTACCTGGCGCAGCGTGTCGGCGAAGTCTTCCGCAAAGAGGTCTTCAACGTTCTTGCCGACAGCCTCGTCCCGAGTCAGGGAGAAAATTTCTTCCAGCGCGGAGTTCAGCCGGGTGATAGAGCCGTTGAGATCGACTGCCATCAAACCCACGTTGATCGATTCGACGATCGACTCGTTGAATTCTTTAAGAATCTCGAGTTCGGCGGCGCGGTGTTCCTGCTCCTGATAGAGCAGACTGTTCTCAATTGCGACTGAGATGTAACCGGAAACGGTCCGCAAGATCTCGACATCTTCAGATGAGAGCAGTGCGCCATCGGCAGAGCGGCCCAAGCCAATCACGGCGACCATCCTGCCACGCACAACACAAGGGACGTAATAATGCAGCACGCGACGGACGTAGCCCTCGCCTTCGGGAGTTGATTCGAGATCGTCGGCGCGAACTACTCCCGTTTCAGCCGAACGCGTGCGGATCATTTCGCGAAAATCCGCGGGCACGGTGATCGGGGCTGACAAGCCGGCCGTGCGGGCAACGCGATAACCCGACGGCGCGTGTGCGTCTTCCAGAAAGATCGCCAGCCGCTCGACATTCATTACCTGCCGCAACCGCGTGATCAGTGAATCCAGCAAAGGATCGAGCGCCGTGGTAGCCGAGATCGTGCGGCCGAAATCCAGGAGGCTGCGCCGCAGGTCATAACGCTGGCCGTAGAAGATTCGGTCAACCTGCTCCTGTATGAAGTTCTTAACTGGAGCAGCGATCATCACGATGCAGGCCATCGCGCTGACGGAAAGAATTAACCGCAGCGTAATCTCACCTGAAGACGCGTTACCACTCGCATAAACCCCGGCGAAGTAAACGATCGCCCCGATCGCAACCGCGATTGCGAGAGTAGTGAAGGCATAGACCGCGGCCCGGCGGACGACAAGTTCGACGTCCATCAAGCGATAACGGACTACCGAATAGCCCATTGCGAGCGGAATCAAAATCAGCGGCGCGACCGCGGCATCGGTTAAGGGGTTCGCGCTTTCGGTAAGAATAAATCCCAGCGCATAAAGTACGGTGAACGGCGCGATAGCCAATGCTGAACCCCACACCACCCATTTCAATTGCTGCCGGGCTACGGTGTTCTTGCTGATCACAAAGCGCCGGACCAGTAACGCCGCGCTGGCCACGAGTGCAATGGCGAACTGAATAAAGGCGGCCTTGTAGAACCCGGCGGCAAAGTTCGGCGAGTAGTCGAGCAACCGCTGTGGGAAGACCCGGGACAACTCATCGTGAAAAAAGACGAACGTCGCGACACTCAGCAGCAACACCGTCGGCACATAGAGAAGTACGCTTCGCCAACGCCGCCCCTCGAACAGGTGATATCGCACCGGGTAGATCGCGCTGAAGTGCAGGAATAGCGGTGCAAACATTATCAGCCCGGCGCTGCGCAGGAACGCAATCGCCAGATCCAGATCCTTATAGGTTCCTATTGGGGTGTAAAAGTGAAAGACAAAGGCCGTCAAACAGAGCGAAGCAAAGTGCAGGACGAAGGGTGATCTGCCTCCCTGCTTGAAGATTACGAAGAGGCCGACGAATAAATAAACCAGACCGATCAAATTAATGTACAGATCACGCGCCGTCCAATTCGGGATGGTACCCAGATGATTGAGGTCAGCGTAGTAGGCCCGATTTTCCGGGGGATAGGATGGACGTTCAATGAGGTAATGAATCTGACCTCCGACGCGGGCCTGGTCAAGGTATATTTGAACGTCCCTGGCATCGGCTATTTGCTCGCATCTGGGACCGCTGGTGACTTTCTCGCATATCTGCTCAACCATGCTGATCGCGATGAGATGGTCGCCGGGAGTTACTTGAGATCTGAAGGCCGCCGAGCCTGGTTCAACTGTCTTGGCGATCACTCCCTGAGATGTATCCACCCAGGTAACGCCATCCCACGGCGGTGGCTGGTGACTCAGCCGCTGAGAAAAGTTCAGGGCTCCGGCAGCAATCAACAGCGCCGCTACGATTAGCAGCAACCATGTCTTGCCTGTGAGTACCGAACCCTTCATCCCAGTTTCTGCGGCTGGTAAAACCGTTTTCGCCGACTGCTTCTACTCTCGTTTCTTCTTATCGATTCTCTGAACACACACCGACGAGCGATTTAAGGCAACCGATGTTCCAACTGAAATCACGCGGACGACTTTTGTTGGTTGGGAGCTCAGGGCGATGTATTCGGCCCCAGGCATCACTTCTCGGCTGCCCGGAACTTCAAGACGCCACGATAAGTGCGCAGGTACGTCCAAGTTTTCGTACTCGTCCGAGATTTTGGAGAAGCACTGGAGCCTGACACTGAAGATGGCGGGAACGACAGCCTGAAGGATCATGCCGCCTTCCGGCCTAGAATCTAACCGAGATTCCTCCGCGAACTGAGCGGCCGGTCGGACAAACTTCCAGCACCGTCTCGCCATTGCTGGTCCTCGATTGGAAGTCCAGCAGATTGCGGGCGTCGATGACGGCCTGAGCCCGAACCGGCAATCCGAACGTCGGCAGATCCTGGGTTACTTGAATACTGAGCGATGGATCGTAAACCGCTAGCCGGCCAGCAAATGGATCGATGGCGAACACTGTCGCCTGGGGCGAAAAGCGAAATACAGTTTGTACGTGAGTGCCCGTCGACCAGTCTCCGGCAACCTGAAAAGCAGCAGTCTGGAAAAACCCGCCATTGAAGAGATCCGAGGGATTCGTGATTCCGTCCGCCGAGAGTTTCTGCCCGCGGCCAAATGAATAACCGGCGGAGGCGTTCCAAACTCGATTCAGCCGGCGCGAATAAACGACCCGCACACCTCGGGCGGATCCTTCCTGGTTGGCGACGCCGAGCATGGCCGCTGCATTATCGCCTGAGAAAGCAGACAGCGAACTTGCCATCAGCCCAACCCCACGGCCGCTGGTCATATCGACGAAAGCTGTTGCTTCAACATTGGAACGGTTATCGAGGACTCGCTCGACTCCGAATTCCAGGCGGCGACTTTCGCCCATGACTGCACGACCGCCAACGAAGGCGATTGGCTGCGTGGGCGCTTGCTTGAAAATTACATCGCCTGATTCAAAACTCGCGGAGCTTTGCTGGCTGGTTTCGGTTCCGCCCGGAGCAAAACTCGCTTTCACGCGGGTACGAGCGTTGGCGTCAAATTGAATCCCGAGACGCGGACTAATCGCGGCGCCGCTACCCATGCCAATGAAGCGAGAGTAATCCAACCCCAGCACAACCACGACGCCATCGCGGACGATCCACTCATCAATCGCGCGCACGGACATCTGCCCAAGCGAATGTTTGGCGTTGCCACCGATCGCGCCGCCGGCGGTCCACAAAGGCAAACTCGCCGCCCCGCCCGTAAGATTAACGCGATGATGACTGTTGACTCGCACTCGCGCAGTAGTCTCGAAGCGTTGCGGTGCGTCCGAACCTATACCCGTCTGGCCGGCAAAGATTAGATCGATTCGCTCAGACGCGGGGAGCGCGACGGCGAAATTGACACCCTCGTACGCCGAGCTGAACGGATTCGTAGAAGTAGCAAAGTAGGTCTCGACTACTCCCTGGGTACGAGCTTTGGCTGCTTCGTTCGACCGCTTTACGTCGGACTCTTGGGTATTCCCATTAGCTGCCGGATCAGAGCTTTCCACAGCAGCGATAGTCGAGTCGTCGCCTTCGTTCGCTTGAAAGATCGAGCGGCGGCCCTGTATCGCACGCAAAGTCCATTTGACGCTATCCCGGTCCCTACGTTGATCGACCAGCGTCCTGCCCGAACCCGCAGGTTCCAGGTTGAACCGATAAGCGATTTCAGCCGAGGGGTTGACCTGCACCGACGAGAAGAGAACTTCACCGAAGCCCTCCGCCATGGCTTTCAGCGAATAACGACCGGCGGGAATGCGGGTGGAAAAACTGCCGTCGGCGGCCGTGCGCGTCTGCTTAACGAGCTGGTTGGCGCCTTCGCGAATCAACTGAATCACGGCGCCCGCCAAAGGCAGACCCTTGTTATCTCTAACTGTGCCGCTGATGGTGGCGAGACCGCGGACACCCTTGCCCTGGGCCGGAGCGGTCATCGATAACGCGACGGCCAGGGCCAACATCGGCGTGCTAAATCTGAAAATTGTTTTCATCGTGGCCGAACCTCCGGATTGACCTCGCGCAGATTTTGCGAGGCTGGCGCTGGAACGAAAACCGGATAGCCAATATCACTCTCGTTCGATTCTCAATTTGCGTCGTTCAGATGCCTGAGCGGTTTTTCGGAATCTTTGTCCCGGTCCTCATTCTCCGCCCGGGCAAGGGAGACTGTCGCCCGTTTGAATGCTAGTAATTCTTAGCCATCGGCCGGACTTGTGTCAAGCTTTGGTCTAAACTGGGACGGTCGTTTTGCCACGTCTTTTCCGCGTGTTAGGATGAACACTGAAGAGGAAAGCCAGCCGGTTGTTCAGCTAAGCACGATGATAGATCAGGTTCAAACCACACGTCTCGCCAATGGACTGACAATTCTGACCGAACATATGCCGGGTCTTCGTTCGGTCAGTCTGGGCATCTGGGTCCGGCGCGGATCGCGTCACGAAACACCGGCCCTGAACGGAATTTGCCATTTCATCGAGCACGCCTTGTTCAAAGGCACCCAGCGTCGTTCAGCGCGACAGATCGCCACCGAATCGGACCGTCTGGGTGGACACCTTGACGCCTATACGTCCCATGAAATCACCGGGTTTGCGCTGAAGGTGGTCGACGCGGCCCTGCCGCAGGCCTTTGATTTGCTAGCCGATATGCTGGCCAATCCGCGCTTCGATCCTGACGATTTAACGCTCGAGCAGGGAGTGATCATCGAAGAGATGAAGATGATCGGGGACACGCCCGACGAACTTCTCAACGAGCTCTTTCATGCAGCTTACTTTCCCGGTCATTCCCTGGGCCGGCCAATCGAAGGAACTGAACAGACAGTCTCATCGTTTGATCGGGCCACCACCGCCGCCTTTCATTCCACCGCCTACTCTCCGCGCAACCTGGTGGTCGCCACGGCAGGGAACGTTACGCACGCTCAACTGGTTGAGCTGGCCACGCAAACTTTCGGCGAGGGCAGCGATGAATCAGAAGCAGCATTGGCGGTCGGGCCTTCACCGGAAACCGCCGCACCGATTCTGATTGAGCGGAAGAGCGAATTGGAGCAGGCGCATTTGATCATCGCATCGCCCTGGCCTTCGGCGAGAAGTGAAGATCGTTATGCGGCCAGCATGCTGGGGACAGTCATGGGTGGCGGCACGTCCAGCCGGCTATGGCAGTCAATTCGTGAAGAGCGCGGGCTGGCATATTCGATCGGCGCCGGGGGAAACACATATACGGACATCGGAATGTTCACCATCTATGCGGGCACATCGCCAGCTCATCTCGACCAGGTTCTCGATTTGTCTTTGCAGGAACTAAGACGCGCCGTTTCAGAGCCGGTTCCGGCAGAGGAATTACAACTGGCAAAGGAGCAGGCAATAGCCTCGGTGTTATTGAGCCTGGAATCTTCCAGTTCACGCGTCGGAGCCCTGGCGCGTCAGGAGATTATTCACGGCCGCCGCATTTCGCCCGACGACATTATTAAGTCTATTGAAGCAGTCAGCCCCGAAGATATGCAGAGAGTGGCCCGGAGTTGCTTTACGACTCCGACACTGGCGCTGGGAGCACTCGGTAACTTGAATGGATTTGCAGTTGATCGCGCACGCTTGGAAATTTGAAATTGTTCACCACCAAGACACGAAGACACCAAGGGGCTGACTGTTGGCTTTGTGCCTTTGTGTCTTTGTGGTTATCGTCTCGCTTCTCAAAATGAAGATCTCCGTACTTGGCAGCGGCTCAACCGGTAACTCAGTCCTGCTGGTCGCAAACGGGACGCGCGTGCTGGTAGACGCCGGTCTCAGCGCCCGGGAAACTGCGCGTCGGATGTCCGCGCTCGGAGAAGATCCGAACTCGCTCGACGGGATTCTGATCACTCACGAGCACGGCGACCACGCGGCTGGATTGCGGGTCCTGATGAAGGATCTGGATTGCCCCGTTTTCATGTCAGCCAAGACCCGCGACGCTTATGTCTGTGAACGGCGCAATGTCACGGACCAAGAGCCGCGCCGCCGTTCGGATGCCTTGCGTGATCGCATGATTGAGATCGACTCGGGTCAGGATTTTCGTATCGGGGCCATCGACTTTCATCCGTTCACGGTGCCGCACGATGCGGTGGACAACTTTGGTTTCACGGCCACGCACGACGGAGTAAAGGTCGCGACCTTAATGGACTTTGGTCACATCACGACTTTGATCACCGAACGATTGCGCGGCTGCGCAGCGATCGTAATCGAATCAAATCACATCTATCGAACGAAGACATAGCCGATTGGCTGCTCGACGGCTTTGACGGTCAGGCGCGGCACATCGTCCTGGCGCATCTCTCACAGCGCGCGAACAATCCCTATCTGGCACAGATTACCGCTGAGAGTGCATTGCGAGAGCGTTCACCATTGTTCGCGGACGATACGCAGATCACGCTTTCGTTTCCGAAAGAGCCGACGGCCTGGATTGAAGTTTAGAGGAATGCTTTTCCTTCCGTGTAGAAGTGTGGTCCTGTTGAGTGATGGTTCACTATGATTCAATTCACAACTCAGGCTCCTGGTGTCCTGGTTTGGGGTTTTCCCCGGAGCGGACAGGAAGGATCCACGAAATCACACGAAACCTTACAAACAAAACCGGTTCCTGTTCGTGTATTTTCGTGGATCGTTTTACCTGGAGAGCGGCCATCTGTCGAAACAGGACAACACTCGCCCTTCTCACCGATTCTCTACCACAACGAGAGCCGCTCAGTCCTGCGGCAAAGCCGCACTCCTCTGATCACGGTGCTGGCAACAGTCCTCTTGCTTTTCGCTTTCGCATGCAGCAGCAAGAGCATTCGTCGCAGCGGCATGCCGGCGCCGGCACAGACGGTGCTCGACACTGCGATTGAAGATATTGACGCCGGACGCTACGAAAAGCTTTACCACGAAGCTGCGGATGAATGGCGTAACGATACTACTCTGGATGAATCCAAAGCGACTTTTCAAAAGCTCCACGACAAACTTGGCAAGGTGCGCACTCGCGATCTGCAAAATGTAAGAGAAGAACAAACCTCGACTGCTCCGATCGCCGGACACTCGGTGGTGGCGCTTTATCAAACTTCCTTCGAACAGGGCAGCGGCATGGAGACTTTCACCCTGGTCGAACACGGAGGCCGTTGGTATCTGGCGAAGTACTACGTGACTTCGAATGCACTGAAATAGGATCCACAGATTGCGCAGATTCCACCGATTAAGAAATGAGTTCAGAGAACGGCGAGCGATGAGCGTAATCTGTGGAGAAATCTTGAAACATGATTGATCGCTACACACTGCCCGAGATGGGCGCGCTCTGGTCGGAAGAGACCAAATTCCAGAAGTGGCTGGGTGTGGAAATCGCCGTCTGCGAAGTCCATGCTGAGATGGGCACAATTCCGCGTGACGCATTGGAACAGATCAAGAGTCGCGCGAAGTTTTCTGTCGCCCGCATCAACGAAATTGAGAAGACTACCGACCACGATGTCATTGCGTTCACCACTAACCTGGCCGAATCAATCGGAGAAGCCTCTCGGTTTGTCCATTACGGTCTGACTTCGTCTGATGTGGTGGATACCGCGAACGCACTTTTGCTCCGCGATGCCTGCGACATCCTGCTAAAGAAGATCGACGTGCTGCTCGACGTGCTCCAGCGCCGCGCGATGGAGTTCAAAGGCACTCCGCAAGTTGGTCGCACGCACGGCATTCACGCCGAACCTACTTCCTTCGGTTTAGTGTTTGCGCTCTGGTTTGACGAAATGCGTCGCAATCGCGAGCGGCTCCAAAAAGCTCGAGCATCAGTGGCCGTCGGAAAAATCAGCGGGGCAGTTGGTGCTTTTGCGCACCTCGATCCTCAGGTCGAGGAAAAGGTTTGCGCCAGGTTGGGAATCAAAGCGGCTCCCGTTTCGACGCAGATTATTCAGCGCGACAATTACGCGGAGTACCTCTGCACGCTGGCCATTATCGCTTCGTCTTTGGACAAGTTCGCTTTGCAGATTCGTCACTGGCAGCGGACCGAGGTGCGCGAAGCGCAGGAGAAATTCAAAAAAGGTCAGAAGGGATCGAGCGCCATGCCGCACAAGCGTAACCCGATCCTTTCCGAACGCATCTGCGGGATGGCGCGGGTAGTGCGCGCGAACAGCATCGTCGGACTTGAAAACGTCGCACTCTGGCATGAACGCGATATTTCGCATTCATCGGCCGAGCGCGTGGTGCTGCCCGACTCGAGCATTGCCACGGATTACGTGCTGCAGAAGATGGCGTCGCTGGTCGAAGGCCTGGTCGTTTACCCTGAACGGATGCTGGAGAATCTCTCTGCCACACGTGGATCGATCTTCAGTGGACAGCTTCTGCTGGCGCTGACCAAAGCGGGTGTGTCGCGCGAGCAGGCTTACGAATGGGTGCAACGGAATGCGATGAAGGCCTGGGATCAAGGCGGCGAGCTTCAGACCCTGGTCTCAGCGGACAAAGACATTTCTGCGCACTTATCCAAAGAGCAAATCGATCGAGTCTTCTCTCTCGATACTTACCTGCGGAATGTCGACAAGGTTTTTGCGCGCGTGTTTGGGTGAGTGAAAATGGCCAATCCCTGGCTCTTGCCTCAGCTGCCGAGCGGTGTAAGGAATGTGGCCCACAGAGGTGGGAGCCGTGGGTCAGCAATTTATGCATTGACCGAGCTTCGTCAGGCGCTTAACCCACCTTTTCCGACGATCCAAGTTTCGCCGGCTGGGGCTTCGTCAGAATATCAAACGCCTACCCACACCTTTTGCGCTGTGGGCTACAATAAGTATCGATGGATCTGCGGATTGCAGCTCACTCATCCTCCAAAATTGCTTCAGCATCAATTGTGATCTCCACCGTGTTGCTGACAACGACGCCGCCTCGGTCCATGGTGTCGTTCCAACTGACACCAAAGTCCTGCCGGTTAATCGAGGTTTTGGCGACGAAGCCGGCGCGGGTCCTGGGGCCTTTGTCGACGCCGTCTTCCCACCAGGGCGTTTGCCATTGCCCGAGATAGTGAACGTCGAGTGTCACCGGGTTGGTTTTGCCGCGAATCGTGAGTTCGCCCCTCACACGATAATCAACTTCGCCAATCACTACGATCTCCTGGCCTCGAAAGATGATCTCGGGAAAGTTCTCTACGTCGAGAAAGTCTGCGCTGCGCAAGTGATCGTCGCGCATGGGCTCTCCAGTCCAAAGCCTGCGCGCCTCGATGGTGACTTCAACGGAAGAGGCAGCCGGGTCTTTCGGATCGAAGTTAAGCGAACCGTGCACGTCTTTAAAATGCCCACGGACATAGGTGACCATCATATGCCGGGCAGAGAACTCGGCGGCGGTGTGGCCGGGTTCGAAAGTCCATTTAGCCATAGTTGGTAAATCGTAAATGGTGGATTCAACTTGAAGTGCAACTTTGAAAACTAGTGGTTGAAGGCAAGCTGCGATAGCGTAAGCGTGCTTTTCCAACCGCCAAGTCAAAGAAGCACACAAATGAGCTACACACAGCTTACCCGAGAGCAAAGA
>WNFQ01000475.1_pt1 | contig 26566 bp, 21 predicted proteins | sample 5400171 | NCBI WGS metagenome assembly WNFQ01 (sample SAMN13153356, study PRJNA577476) | soil metagenome | isolation source: 20 cm soil under Madrone tree | place: USA:California | collected 2016-06-14
AGCGATTGCCTGCAGCACGGAGATCCTCTCATTCGTTTTCATTGCGAAACCGCCCGGCCTTTTCACCGCTCCCACTACATACACGATCCCTGCCCTAGAAACTTTGACGATGTCTCCCGGATATACCGCGGGATTGTGGGTTGGATCCGTCGAATCGAGAAGGTCCTTCAAATTTACCTGCACCACGTTCTGAGAAGATCCACTGATTTTGTCAGTGCCCGCGTCCGCTACGCCCGGCCTCTCAGTCTCTTGTGGGCCCATCATTGACGAAGAGGCTGTCACGTCGTTCGCTTTCGGTGCAAGAGACCCGAGCGCACTGTTCTGATCTGCGCCACGCAAAATGATGACTTCTTCCCCGGCATCCTCCGCCAACCCTTCCGCAAGTGAAAGGACCTCCAGCAACGTTTTGCTGCCGCGAATCTGGAACGTACCCGGCTTGCGCACCGCGCCCATCACCGAAACCGGATGGCTCTGCATTTCCCGGACAAACACCCCAATGTGCGGATCTTTCATATACTTTTGATGAAGTAGCTCTTCGAGACTTTTTTCCAGCTCCCGGGGCGTCAAGCCGGCTGCGCGAACCGCGCCGAGCAATGGCAAAGAGATTTCGCCGCTCGCGGACACACGGACTTCGCGATTCATCTCCTGAGCCTCGAACACGTTGATGTCCAACACGTCTTCCGGGCCGATCGTGTATTCACGCGCACTCACATCGCTCATTGCATCGGCCGGAACCGATCGCTCCCGCAGACGCCGGTTCCAATCTTCAGTTGATTCGAGACTTGCCTGCGACTCTGGATGTCGCGTTGATTGCTGGGTCTTGCCGGTTTCTTGTTGGCTCGCCGCGACCTCTGCCGTGGTTGCGGCGTTGAGGTTCCATTCGTGGGAATTTGGCACTCCTGCAAAAAAAATCAGTACCGTGCAAAAGTAAGTATAGCGGACGGGTCGAGATCGGCAGGAGAGCATCAAAATCGCCCAAGCGCCCATCTCCTTCAACACTTTGGTGAAGAATTGTAAGTTCACCGGCACACCCATGTGGGGACCAGGGCACGACCGCACTGAAGCTTTCTTCAAAGTGCGCCCGAGTTGCAGGCCCAAGTAACTGGGCATTCTGAGGCTAGGGGTAATGGCCGTTTCCGTCTATAAGGTCTAGTTCTGAATTGGAATCGGGTAAAGGCTTTACCCGAGTACTACCCTGCAAATCGTTCAACCTGCCGATCTGCTAGTCTTGAACCTAGGGGGATTTGCGAATTTGCCTGCGGCAGCTCTTCTGCCGCTTTTTCCTTTTCTGGAGTCTCTTTGGGGATTCAAAGCGCCTTGGCCAAGGGACTTTCTGACAATAAAGAAGCATCCCTCCAAGCCGTAAATCATTTAGAATCAACACTTACAGGCCACCTGCAACTGTTGATTCTAAACAGCTTACCAGAAACGCTAAATCCTTTATCGGCAACACTTACAGAAAACTAGGAGGGGGCCCCTCAGCTCGAATTCTCTGCTCTGCCTCCTCCCTCGCGCCGAAAACCCTTCCCCGCAAGCTGTCAACTGCGAGGTAGACAATAAATTGCGCCCCGTAAACCAAGTAGCGCCGCCAAAGTCGCCGGGGCTCTTGCAAGAGCCGGAATAGCCATTCCAGACCGTTCTCGCGCATCCACCGTGGCGCCTGCTTTCGCCGCCCTGAGAGTATGTCAAATGCTGCCCCCACGCTCACCAGCACCGGGACGCGCAATTGATCCCGGTGTTCGTGCATCCAGCGTTCTTGTTTTGGCGTCCCCAAACCAACCCACAGCACGTCGGGTGCTGCGCGCGAGATAAGGGTCACAATCTCTTTGTCTTCCTGGGGATCTAGCGGCCGCATAGGTGGTGAAAACGTCCCGCAAACTTCGATTGCCGGGAAGCGCCGCTTGAGGGATTCCGCAACGCGCTCGGGCACCCCGGGCCCAGCACCGTAAAAGAAATGCCGGTAGCCACGCCCGGCCGTCTTCTCGCAAAACTTGAGCAGCAGGTCGGGGCCGTAGACTCGCTGTGGCAAATGATGTCCACTGCGTCGACCCTGCCAAACCAGTGGCATCCCGTCGGGTACAACCGCATCCGTCGCCTTCAGGATTTCTTTAAACGAAGGATCATGCTGGGCTTCGACAATGCCGTGCATGCTAGTCGGACCGATGGTGTGGCAGCGGCTGCGTTTGCTAATCCATTCTTCCATTCGAGCCACCACGTCTTGTGTTTGCACCGCGTGGACCGGCACACCCAGCACTTCAAATTCGCGCACATTTTCCAACTGCTCTTTGTCATGGCCCGTGCGGGCCGCGCCCATCACCTTCTCACCAGGGCGCCCAATAAAACGCCGGGGCGACGAAGGGCCGCACGACGATGGCCTCTCTTGTATATTCTGGCTCTGCACTTTCCAATGGCCAACAAGATGCAAAAACAAATCAACCTTCCGTCCACGAGAGTTCTTGCGGACGGGCTTTGCCAATTCCAAGAGCGTCGCTCTCAAATTTTCCCGTAGCTGCACATTCATCTCTCAGCGCAGAAATTAACCGCCCTGTTCCGAAGCCGCAGGCTATTCCGGCAGGCGTTCAAGATTCTGCGCGCGATCATCTTTGCCCGAGTCTGTCCGTAAACGAAGTCGAAGGACCTCCGGAAAAGCCAATCGGGGAGCATGGTAGACGCCCGCCAATACCATCGGTGTGGCGCGGGCAAGGCCTCGAAAGATGCCCGCGGGATTGCTTTATAAGTGGCATTGAAATCTTGATCCGATCGAAAACGAGTGTAGGCGTAATCCATCAGGGATGGCGGCATTTCTGCCGCGAGCGCAGAGTCGGACGAAACTCCCGGCTGAGCTGATGAAACGTACCGGCGCCAAACGCGCCAGATTTCCCTCTCGTACTGGACTATGTTTCGGAGCCGACTTTCCGTGAATCTGCTGACCCCTCCAATATTGGAGCCATGAACGCGATACTCGCTTAGCGCGGCGCCACCAATAGCCAGGATGGGCGTCATCAGAGGAGCGACAACCTGGATCAAGGTATCGGAGTACGCTTTGAGAGCCGCCGGAAGGGGGAAGAAAGCCTTGGCAACACAGCGGCGTAAAGACAACCCTGAAGTGGGAGGCAGACCTGGCAAGATCCGCGGTCGGCTGGCGCTTAGGGACGGCCCTTGCCAACCGGAAGGAAGGTCGTAAAGAGAGGGCATCTCCGCTAGGCACTTCCTCGCCTTATCCACAAGCAACATTCTGTTGACCGCGAACCCCGAGGCCGGAGCAGCGGCAAGGGCATTCACGACTAGGCGCACCTTCTCAGGCATGAAAACGTCATCAGCATCAAGGAGACAGATGATATCTCCGTTGCTCTCAGAAAAAGCTGCATTCAGGGCCAGCGATTGACCGCCATTGGCCTGATAGATGGTCTTGATTCTTGAGTCTCGCGACTTATACCGTTCCAATATTTCGAGCGAGGAATCGGTCGAGCCATCATCGCAGATTACGATTTCGAAGTTTTCGTAAGTTTGTGCCAGCACGCTTTGAATTGCTTGACCCAAATAAGGCGCATAGTTGTAATTGGATATGAGGACAGAGACCAGAGGAAGATTCGGCAAGGGACCGAGTTCGATTGGTTTGAGAGAAGTCATCTCTTTCGCGTCATCGAGCATTTCAGCCACCTCCGCTGCGCTCTCGAGGAATCGCCAGCACGTTGAAGTATCCGGGCGACGGCCCCGCTGGACTGGATGTCCCCTTGTGTCCGTCAACAAAGAACTCGTAGTCCAAGCGTTCCAAAAGCTCTGTGGCGCCATCCTTCGACAGACCGAGATGGGCGGAAGCCTCTGCATTGACCTCATAGATGATCACGGGACGCATGGAAGTGACGATCTTCTTGGCCCCTCGCAGGACCAGCTCTTCGGCTCCCTCCACGTCCATCTTGATAACGTCTACGCACCTCACCCCTGCTCGTTGCAAGACATTGTCCAAGGATCCCGTCGCAACGTATTCGCCACCACTGTCCGCGGAAGGGTCTTTGCCCAGCGAATTGCGGACCGGATCCGTTCCGTAATGCAGCCAGGACGTGCCCTCCTTGTCCGAAAGTGCCGCCTGGAAAGCCAGAACATTCGTTGATCCGTTCAGTGCGATGTTTTGCCCCAATACTGCGAAGGACTGAGCGGTTGGCTCAAAGGCAATGACTTGGCCCGCTTGGCCTACAAGCTTGCTAGCCACTAGGCTGTAAATGCCGAAATTGGCTCCCGCGTCAATAAATGTTTTTCCCGGCGAAAGGAATCTTTCCAGGATTGCCAGCTCCGGCTCGTAATCTTCGCCAAAGACAAAAAGGAATTTTCCGAGTCCCCGCCAGTCGCCAGGCAAGAGCATTTGCACATCCCATTTTCTCAGGTTTACGGTTACGGCCTTTTGGATGAAGCATCTGGCCGTCCACGAAATCAGGCGAATCGCCGTGCGCACGGGTGCGCGGCGGAAGCCGTGCTGGGTCTTGAGGAATTCCCACCTCCTTCCCAGATTCATCAGCGCACTTTTTTTCTGACGCACGATCTCTCCTTGCAAGCTTCTCAGGCGTTTGCCGCTTGAACCTGCGCGTAGATCTTCATCAACAGTGTGTAGTTTTGCTCGGCGGTATATTTGGCTTGGTATTCGGCGCGCGCGCTATGGCCCATCGCCTCCATTTCTTGCGGATGAGTCCAGGACCATTCCACTCTCTCCGCCAGGTCCCTTGCATCGCCGGGAATGAAATGCAATCCCGTTCTGCCGTCCTCGACAATCTCCGTCATCGCCCCCAACCGGGAGGCAATGACAGGAACACCGCAAGCAAAAGCTTCTATCGCTACCAGCCCGAACGTTTCGCAATATCCCTCCGATGGCCAAACCAGAAAGCGCGCCCCTTTGATCACCTGGAAGCATTCGCTCCGTGAAAGGCGCGGCAACAAATGAATCGACGAATGCTGTTCGGCAAGGTGTCGAATATCCGCCTCCATGGGCCCCTCGCCGCAAATCCATAAAGGAATGTTGCAGTTCTTCCAGGCTTTCAACAGAGTTGCAATGCCTTTTTCGGGCGCTAGCCGCCCCAAAAAAAGTGCGTAGTCGCCAGTTCCCTGCTTCATTCCAGGGTCGGTGGCCAGGAAGTGCGGCTTCAAGAAAATCTTTTCAGGTGGCAGCCCCGCGGCGATGAATTTTTGACGGAAGAAATCAGTGAAAACAATATAGGCGTCAACCTGTTTCTGCCAGGTCTTCAGGAGCCGATGAACGGTGAGCATCCCCGCAACGATGGCAGTATGAATATGTGATTTGTGGTAGCAGGCATGAACTACTCCGGGCCACGGCACCACTCTTCCTGCGCAATCTTCGCAAACCCCGCCCTCCCGGTGGCAGGTGGCCGCAGGACACATCAGGCGGGCGTTATGCAGGGACTGCACAACAGGGATTTTTTCTTCATGGCAAACGCAATATGCAGCGGGGGAAATCAAGGGAAACGTATTATGAAAGTGTGCGACGTCGGGCCTTTCGCGGCGCAGGAGGGACCTCAAATGCCTTGCGCTGTCGAAAGCCCAGACTGTTTGGAGGCCGACCTTGACCTTGTCCAGGATTGCGCTCTCATCAATCTCTCCGTTGTCTCGCGTATATTCGAGAATTTGCTCTCCTGCAATACGCAGCAATTCTTTTTCGCGATGGAAGACTTCGTCTTCTCCACCCGCGTAGCGGTAGCGATTGTGAGCAAGGAGCAGTTTCATACCGCCTCAGGAGGAAGACAGAACTCTTGCTGCAACTCTTGCTTGCCCAGTTCAGGTAATGGCCGAGGAACTGCAAGAGCCGGTTTGAAAGACTGCTCATAAAGCCAAGACAACACCGCGGCGCAAAACCAAAAACCCATCGCCACCGGACCGGAATCGAGTTCCTCCCCCGTGAAGCCGAAGAGGAGACACGCGATAAACAACGCTGAGGTCGCAAAAGAAAGCCGGTCTCTCCTGCGGTAAAGAAGACGAACCACATAGAAAGAAAGCGTGACGCAAAGAGCGGTTAGCAGGGCAAAACTAACCAGGCCGCCACCGGACAGAACCTCAACAAACATGGAATGGGCGGTTCCAAGGCCCACGTTGTATTCGGGCCCGTGAATCCTGGAAGCCGAGTAATAGCCCAGGCCAAACCAAGGTGATTGATGCAGCGTTACCGCCGTGAGGTGGCGCCACAATCCAATCCGGTCGCCCAGCGTCGAGACAGTTTCGGGGTCGCGGTACTGACTCACACTGGGAAGCCGGCCCCAGACGTACAACAGCATCACGGCCGTGCACAAAACGTAGGCAACGCGGCGCACCGGTTTAATGCTTGGCCGCCTCAAGAGCACCAGCGCAAAGAAGACGAACGCGGTCACATAGGCGGTCCTCATAAGGGAGAACGCAAGGAGCCCAAGAAATAGAATCAGCGATGCGAGCGGAAGGAGGGACCAAACTCTTCGAACGCAGGTGAGCAAAAGGATTATTGCCAGTACAGCGACAACGCCGGTCTGGGCAATGAGCTCGCCGACCAAGCGAGACGGTTCTGGATCGAGCTCGGTAGCGATCCATACTTCGTCGGGGAAGAGGAAGGCACAGGTTGCGATGGCAAGACACAGGAGCGCATTCCCCCAAAGCATGGTTTTCAAAGAGGTCCACGCACCAAACCGCTCGGTAAAAATCCACACCAGTAACTGCGCTACAAGGATCTGGTAAACCTTAAAAGCCGTGAGAAGAGGTGCATCCGAAACCCATGCGGAGACACCCAAAGCGAGGATCATAGCCAGGCCGAGGATCTGGGGCAGACGCCATGGAAACAGGGAGCGCTTGGCCTGAAACCGTCCAGCAATTTGCCACAAGACCCAAAGTCCTGCTGCTCCCCACACCACTAGGTGCAGAATGACTACCCAGTCGAATTCACCGCGAAGGGAGGCTTCAGGGTCGCGGAAGCGCAAGCGAGGCGGGCCAGAGAGAGCGAGGAGAAAAACGGCTGCAGCTGCGATCGTCGGACGTCTGTGGAAGAGGACCGGATCGAGAAATGGCCGTTTTTGCTCCGTGGCCTCCAAGCTCGGAATGAGCGTTGAAACCGCGCTCCTCTTCGCGGAAAAAATGGCATCGCCAACACGATTCGGCAGAAAGCCTTGCCAAGTCACAGGCCGTTTTCGACTGACTTGAGAAACCAAAACGCACCTCGTGGATTGGCGCTACTGCCCTTCTCCCGCCAAGACCGCAGGAATGGTCTTCAGCAAAATCCTGCAGTCGAGCAATAGGCTCCATTTCTCGATATAGGCAAGATCCAGCGTCATGCAAATCTCAAAGGAAGGGTTTGCACGGGCCATGACCTGCCAAAGCCCGGTGACGCCCGGTGTCACGTCGAGGCGCCGACGATGTTCGGAAGTGTATTGAGCACAGTCTTCTACCGGAAGAGGCCGTGGGCCAACCAAGCTCATATCGCCTTTCAGGACGTTCCAAAGCTGCGGCAGTTCGTCGAGACTGTATTTGCGAAGAAATCGGCCAAGGCGAGTGACACGGGGATCATCGGCGATTTTGAAGAATGGACCGCGGCGCTGGTTCAGCCGACGCAGGTTTTGTTTCAGCCCATCCGAGCCAGCAATCATCGTCCGAAACTTGTAGCAATTAAATTCACGGCCATCTTTGCCCACACGCAGCGACCGATAAATCACAGGACCATACGACTGCAGCTTGATGACAATGCCGATCGCCAACATCAGCGGCCAGAGGAAAAGCAAAACAAGAGAGGACACGAATACGTCCACGATGCGCTTCAGAAAACTTTCTATCCCAGTGATAGGCTCCGTGCGCCGTTCAGGGCCATCGCGATCCGGGACACATCGGACGAGTGATCCCCGGTCAGTTGCCGGGAAATAAGGAGTAGATACCCTGGCCCTCGCTAGAGGGGAGCGCTGGCCGACATTCAGTGCTTTGCAACGGATTGGCTTGCGAAGCGGCCAAAGCAGGGCTCCTTCCGCGCGCGCATCGGGGGTTCGTGGCTTGACGGACATGAGAAGTCACCAGTACGAATTTCCACTCTGAAGGAGCGTGACACCGTCGCCTTTTGCGCCTTGAGAAGCGTGCAGCACCACCCCACAGTGGGATACGGTGCTGCCAATTGAAACGTAGAGGCACCGAAAGGATTCGTCGATGGGGCAGACTCCCTATTTAAAATACGGGTGAAAACCTTATAGGCTTGCGCCAGCTCTTTGATAAATTTACCGTGTCAGCCTTCCTGACATCCCCAGCGGAGAGAAGATGGTCTTGAGTTCGAGCACGCGGCGGGAGAAGGGTAAAAGGCGAAGCGGAAGTTTGATCGTTCCCCTGTGCTTCCTGGATCTCCTTGTTTTACTGCTGTGTTCAGCGCCAGGTTACGCGCACGCTGTGCCCCAAGAACAACAGAAGGAATCCCTGGGATCGCTGAGCAGTATTGGGGAAGTATATGTGAACGATTCTGCGGCACCCGTCGAATCCACGATTTTCTCGGGTGACAGACTTCGTACGGGAGAGAGCGGTACGGCCACTTTTACCGTAAGCGGGAAAGGCACGCTTAAAGTCTTACCGCGGAGCGAAGTGGTGTTCCCGGGCAACTACCAGTTCACGGCGGAACTGAAGAACGGAACGGTGGTGTTAAGTTCCGTCAGCGGACCGCGCGGAATTGCCTTGCGCGTCGAAAAGTTTGTCCTGGTCTCGTCGATTCGGGAGCAATCGGCGACGACGAAAATTGAGAGGGCCGCAAACGGTTCTTTCCTCGTTGCGAGCTTAGAAGGCAGCGTGGGGGTCCTTACCGTCGAAGGGAAGTCCGGACAATTTCTCCAGGCAGGTCAGTCAGTAAATATTTCCGCCGGGGAAATAATATCACTGGTATCCCCGGCTGCAAAGACGGCCGGACACAGTCTCCATTCGGGCTGGCTCTATCTCGGTTTAGCGGGAGCCGCCGCCGCCGCAGGGGCGGCCGGATTGGCCCACGGCGGGGGAAAGCAACCGGTCAGTCCATCGGGGCCTTGAGGGGAGTTGCGCGGTCCAACCCGGGGGGAAAAGCGACTCCCAATGCGCATTGTCATGGCGCTTGCAGTTGCCAGTAAGAAAATGGTCTTCTGTCCATTCTCTATTCGTACGCTCGCCGAGTGCATCGCGCCAAGCCTGGGCAGATCAAGTTATTTCCTGGATGCCCCCGGGTCGGAAAGCCGGAAAATAACATCAATGTCTTCCTCGGTTTCAACGGTTTGGCCAGCCAGCAAAGTTTCGGAAAAACGCCACTGCCGAACGGCATTTATGGCCGCCGCAACGAGAAGCGGCGGGCCATTGACCGACTGCAAGTTCTCCACCGACCCATGACGGTCGATTACAGCGTGCAGCTTGACAGTGCCCTGGACGCCTTGCTGTTTCGCATCTTCAGGATAAACGGGCTCGACGCGGGAGAGCAGATGGCCGAGCTGGAGGCTCGTTCCCTGGCGTTGTTTTTTCGAACCCCCATTCGGTATCCGAAGAGAAGGATAAGGATCAGCGAGGACAGCAACCGCCCCCGTGATGTTCGCCGGAGTCGCCGGCTGCTTTGCCGCCGTCACCGAGGTTGCTTTACTCTCGGGCTCAGGGGGTCGAACATCATTCGAAGGAAGCGGCGCTGGAACCGCTAACCGCGCGATATTCGTCTCTAGCTGCGGAGGTGTTGGAGACAGGCTGGATGGAGCTTGCTGCTGTGTTTTCTCGACCGGGGAAATATTAGCGTTGGTTGCGACGGGCGATGACGCGTTCGTTGAGGGGCCGCGCATCAGCGCAGTCTCCACGCGATGGCTCGGAGGTTTGACTGCAAACACCGGGGTAGGCTTTTTCGCAGGACTTGCCGGTCTGGGAGAGTGTTTTGGCGTGATATCTTGAATGCTGTCGACTCTTTCAGCAGGCATGGACTGGACAAGAGAAGTTTGTGCCTGTGTTTTGTTGGCCTGCGGATTGTGAACGCTCGGAGTTGTGATCACGGGGGGAGGCGCTACCGGCTTGACTGCTTCGCTCAATACCGCTGGCTTTTGCGCTACCGCGGTGATCATTTCATTGCGGCCATTACGCTGAATCGTCATCCACACCACAGTCAATGAGATGAATGCGAAAAGAAAACCTAGAATAAGAAACGTTGCCGACCTTCGACGCGGCACTCCAGGACTCCCCTGAGCACGTGCTAGTGTCCGGCGGGGCGGAAGGGCCCTTTTGTTTGGCCGTATTCCGGTTCGCGCGTGAGTTCTTGGCGCCGTGAGCGGCGGGTTGGCGCTAGTCAAGGTGGGGACAGCAACAGGAGAGAAGAGCGAAGCTTCTCCATTGATGACCTCACCGGAAGTCGAAGCTTCGGGGATTACGTTCTCCCATTGTGGAGGGTTTGGAACTTCCAGTGAAGGGTTCTGTTTCTCGTAAAGCTCGTCTGCTTGTCCGGGAAGGTAATTGCGGGGAGCCTGGGCGGAAATCCAATTTCTGATATGCTGACGCGCCTCTTCCGTCAAATCAACAAATTGTATCCCTACCTCTTTCTGGGATTCGCTTTTCCACGCGATCTGGCAGCATGCTTCGAAGGGACGCGGAGATTCCAAAAATTGAACGTGCATGTCTTGAAGAGGAACGTCGGACAAAATAATGGGCGCCGACAGGGCCAATCCATCTTCACTAATGTTTACGACGCTGGCGTCATTCCCCCCGTTCAGGTTTATTAATATCGGTGGAGTGGGGTACCAGCGTCCGCGAGCACGGCGTTCCGTAAATCGAACCGCGGCGTGCTCTTCCCTACATTCCTGAGCGAATTTTGCAACGCGCCGTCGAATTTTCTCGAAGACTCGCTGATGAGTGTCGGGGTCCTGGCCATAGGGATCCTCGATCTTCCAATCTTCGACCTTGGAGTACTCGTAAAATGTGAGTTCCCGGGGGCGCCCACTCATGTTGATGACGATATCTACCTGCTCCCAAACTTTGGGCGAGATATCCTTGGACTCCAGACCTTCCACCCAACATCCGTTTGTCATGAGGGTTAGCTTGGTCAACTCGGGGACAAAGCCAGTCGGCGCCAAGCCTGCGCTGAACGCGTCGATGACATCGGAAGCATAAAGGCGTGCAATTGCCTCCGCCATCGGGCTGCGGCAAGCATTCCCGATGCAAATGAACAAGACCTTTTTGCGGCGGTATTTGCTCATCCTAAGGTCTCACTCAAATAATTAATTCCCGGCGGCTGGGACCTCGCGCCTCGAAATGCGTCCGCCATACCCTCGAACTGCGACGGCCAACTGTAAGAATCACCTTAAAGCCAAATCATAGGGGTGCTCTGCACCTCCTTCAATCAGGGAAATACCTGCATGAATCTCCTGTCAATGTAGCGAAGGACGAGGGACGCACACTCCCGTCGGCGGGTTTTTTGGCGCAAAATCTATCGATCACGGATTTACTGCTACTCCGAGGCAAGGCGAACATCATCGATCCACACGGTGCCCGCGATTTGGCTGTCCAACTTGGCACTACGAGGCCGGACCACTCTTACGAGCAGAAGGCGAGTATCCGCAGAGGTGGTGAATTCAGCGTGCTGTTCCGACCAACCAGAGGTACCAACAAGGTTTTCCGATGATACGAAGATGTTGCCCAGACTGTAAGCATCACACACCTGGAATCTGATCCCGCTGTCGGTGGTGATCCCCTGCACGCGCATATGGTCCGAAAATCGGTACCGCGTTTTCGCTTGAACAGGCACGTATTGGAACACGTGACCATAATCGATGTTGCGGGACCCATCGAAGGTGATTCGAAGCGCATGCTCACCCTCAAACGCGCCGACGGAGTCGCGACTAACAACGGCTCCTTCGGCAGGCAGAACACGCCAATCCAATCCCCCATTAAGAATGGCGAACTCGAAGCCGCCGTTTGTAACTACATTCGAATTGGCCACCGGGCGTTGTGCTCGCGCTGGAAATCGTTGCATCAAGGCGGACCAGACCCTTGACAGTTGCCCTACCTCCGCGCGTTGAATAAGCGCATCGAGATAGGGGAAGGCCTCGCGTATGTCAAAGGGCAAGTCGAGCTGGAGAACGCGAGCCCAAACCTCTTCCGCGCCGGCGATGTCACCCTTTTCGATCAGGAAATTAAGGTAGTCAAAGAAAACGAGTGGCTGAGGCGGAAGTATTTTCAGAATTGCGTTTCTGTCGCGCGTCGCGTTCGTTGCGAGCGTGAAGACTCTCCTTCCGGCGGTGCCATCTTCCTGAAGGACCATTCCTAAAGTGCGGAGCGCCTCCGGAGTCTTGCCGGCTCGAACATAAAAATTGGCCAGCCTCCAGTTGATCTCCGGTGAATTTGGAAAGAGGTGTCGAGCGTGCTGGAAAGCGTCAAGAGCATCATTGGAGCGTCCTGCCCAATCGTAGCCGGATCCAAGGTCAGCCCAGAAATGCGCATTTTGCGTGCTCCGACGCGTGGCACTCTGGTAGAGCTGGACAATTTCATCGGGATTCGGGCGATCGGCGTACAAGTGCATGAGTGTTCCCAAGGCGTCGTAATATTCCGGGTTGGCAGGATCCCACCTGATTGCCGTTTGAACCGCATTCGGTGCCCCCTTTCGAAAATACGCAGCAGCCACCGCTCTTCTCACGGCCAGATAGATGAAGAATAACAAGCATATCAGCAGAAGAATTCGAGTCGCGAAGCTATGCCAGCGTGCTTCTCTCAAGTTCTCACCGCCCAGGTCAATGGCGAGAATAGCATTGTCCGGGCGCTGACTCTATCGGTAGTAATCGGATGCGGTTTTCTGCGTCGCTCTGGGCTTCGAAACTTCTGAAAATGTAATCTACGTCGGAGCCAATCCGTCCGCCGATTTGGTGCCCGTAATCGACGCATGATTCGCCGGAACAATCCGGGAACAATAAGAATTCCCTTTTACGTATTTCCAATACCTTGTCTTCCCTAGTGCTGCTCGTAAGTGCTTGAATTCCCACATCAAGTTACTCTGTCACGGCAATGGCCGCGAGTTCGAGTCTCGTCGTCCCCCGCCGTTCACCCCCAAGAGAGTTAGTCGACTTTGAAATCGACGCACTACACAAGAAAATCCACCCTAAGAGACACACATTGTGGCCGGTGTCGCTTGGAATTCGCCAACCAAATATCGTGAGCATGCGGCATCGCCCCGGATAGTCTTTCTGGTATGAAAATGTCGCACCTCTGGAACGCGGCGCACCGCATCGAAGAGACACCCGCGCGCGCTATCAGACGCTCAATACGGGACAAGGAGCGTCACGGGCTATTGCGTAACTGAGGTCCCGCAAGCGGCCCAGGACGCCGGACTGCGGGCTTCTTCCGATCACTAGCACATCGGCTCGCAATCTGCGTGCGACCTCAGTCAGCATGTCTCGAATCGGGCCGATGGCGATGCTGAGCTGTGCGTGCGAACCAGCAGCGCTTTGCAACGCCTCGATGCGAAAGGTCGCTGCTTCTTTTTCCGCCGACTGCAAGCGCTCCTCCAAATCCAATTCGACGGGCACGTCAGGCCCGCTCGCGGGAATCACATGAACGAGCGTGAGATTCGCATGGACAGACTGCGCGGCCTGGCTGGCATACCGAAGAACCCTCTCTGAATCCGAGTCCAAGCCGATGGCGCAGACCCATTCCCGATGTTCGAGCTGCCTTGGTGAAATCGTCTCCGCGTGCTGCGTTGTCAATACCGGACAGTCTGCATCGTTCAATACCTTCGCTGTCGTGGAGCCGAGCAACATCCTGCGGAAGAGGCCAGCGTGTGTGGGCATGATGATGAGATCAAAGCCGTTCGTCCGGGCGAGCTTAGTGATCTGTGTCGCTGCAACGCCCGACAACAAGATTCTCGGGCTCTGACCCACTGGGAATTCAGACTTGAGGAACGCATTGAGTTTGTCGCGAGCAACGTTCTGTTGCTCTTCGGCAACCTCGGAGAATGCTCGCACATAGAGTTGCAATGCGTCACGACTGTAAAGGTCGAAGACATGAACCGGCGTCACTCTGGCCCCGAAAATAGCCGCCGACCTCTGCACGTAGGGGGTCATGGCAATGCAGGACGGCGAAAAGTCTACAGGGAACAGAATGTTTTGGATCGTCCCCATAGGTTCGATTCGCACAGTGGATTCAATAGCATCATTCGACCTGTCCTGAAAACGGAATGGCTTTTTGGAACTTAATCGTTAGAGTTCGATTCATGAGCCGCGTACAGCGGTGACACCGAGCTCGTTCCGAACAATAGGAGCTACGACCGTGCCGAGGATCTCAATGGCGTGCAACATTTTTTGGTGCGGAAGGGTCGAGACACCCATTTGGAATGTGATGCGCGAGATGCCGCCGAGAACTTCATTCACATAGAGGATCTTTTTCGCGACCGTCTTGGCGTCGCCGATCAGCAGCGCGCCAGTAGGTCCGCGCAGGGCGTCGAATTGAGCACGTGTGGCAGGGGGCCAGCCGCGTTCCTTGCCAATTTCGGTAAACGTGTGCGCATAGCCTGGAAAGAATATTTCCGCGGCTTCGTCCGTGGTGTCCGCGAGAAAGCCAACGGAGTGAAGACCTACGGTGAGTTGCTCGGGAGAATGGCCGGCGCGACGCCCAGCCTCGCGATAGAGCTCTATAAGAGGCCTGAAGCGTCTGGGCTCACCGCCGATAATGGCCACCATAAGGGGAAGGCCGAGCATGCCGGCGCGAACGAAAGATTCGGGGGTGCCGCCGACACCAACCCATATAGGCAACGGATTCTGAAGCGGGCGAGGGTAGATTGCCTGGCCGGTAAGAGCCGCGCGGTGTTTGCCGGACCAATGCACTTGCGTGCTTGCCCGGATTTTCAGGAGAAGGTCGAGTTTTTCGGCAAAAAGCGAGTCGTAATCTTCGAGGCGTAGGCCGAAGAGGGGGTAGGACTCAATGAAGGAACCGCGACCGGCGACAATCTCGGCGCGGCCCCGGGAGATGAGGTCGAGAGTCGCGAACTCCTGAAAAACGCGAACAGGGTCGGAGGCACTCAGAACCGTGACTGCGCTTGTGAGACGGATATTTTCCGTGCGGGCGGCGGCAGCGGAGAGGATCACAACGGGAGCTGAGTCGAGGAACTCCGTGCGGTGATGTTCGCCGATGCCAAAGACGTCCAGGCCGACTCGATCGGCGAGCTCAATCTCCTCCAGCAGGTGGTGCATGCGCTCCACGGGACTGAGCGTTAGACCTGTGGCCGGGTCGGAAATGGCTGCTGCGAAACTGTCGATTCCGATTTGCATCTAGGTGACTCCTCCCAGGCACGCCTAGTTAGATAGATCAGTGCGCTTGGTTGTTACAGATTCATTTAGAAAACTTTCATTCTCCCGACTGACGATATGGTGGCCTGCGGTCTACGAGGCGTCCTATTATGCTTTGATCAGAGAAGCTTCCAACTCGATTTTCAGATTATCGCCAACCAGGAATCCTCCAGTTTCAAGCGCCGCGTTCCAATTAAGACCGAAATCGCTGCGCTTGATCCTGGTGGTTGCCGAGGCGCCGATCCTGGCATTCCCCCAGGGGTCTTTTGTCTCCGCCGACGGGACTTCTACTTTCAGCACCACCTCCTTGGTCACTGCATGGATCGTCAGGTTACCCTCCAACGGCAGTTCGTCTCCATGCAGCGAGATCGAGCTGCTCTTGAAGTTGATGGTGGGGCACTCTTTGACCGCAGCCAAGGGACGACTGTTCCACGCCAAGAACGCGCTCCGCAGGTCATTGAGCCCCAAACTGGTGCGCCAGCCTCGATTTGCTGGCGGATTCGAGTTTTGCCCACAGGGCAATGGCTCGCGCAAGGCGAATGCACGAACACGCTTCAACGATCAACGGCAATGTAATCACAGGAAAGAGGCAGATCAGTATGTCATCGAAACCAAAGAGAATCGAAATTACAGAGCCGCACGCAACTTTCACCCAGTCGGGGACGGACGAGGTTTCAGCAGGGAACTCCGCGCGTGACGAAGAAATCAGACGCCGCGCCTACGAAATCTATCTCGAACGCGGCGAACAACCAGGCCGTGATCTGGACGATTGGCTCCAAGCCGAACGCGAACTCGAACGCGGGGCACTCTCGCGCGCGCAGGCGGGCTAGCAAAGGGATCCTCAACATCCGCGGATATAGGGACAAAAGGTGCCATTCGGACATTGGGCTATTCCCTCTGCAGCTGGCCATGGGATTGAGAGAGCGGAGGATTGCTCATCGTCTTTCTATCCTTCAGGTTGTTCTCGTCCTCCGCTCCGGAATCGAGCGGAGAAATACGGCGGCGCAAGGGCATGGATTCGGGCTAAAATCCATGCGGTTTCAGGAGGATATCAATGAGGCGCGCGCCCATCTGTTCCGTGTTTGTATCTCTCGTTGCTGCTTTTTCTGTCCACGCACAGTCCAAACTTTCCGCCAAATGGGAAGAGCTGACGGCCGCTGATTTTCGCGAAGCCATTCAGCTTTCCAAAGGAACGTGTCTGCTTCCGTTCGGTATCTTGGAAAAACATGGTCCGCACCTGCCCCTCGGCACCGATCTTCTAAACGTGCGCCACGCATCCCTGCAGGCGGTCCAACAGGAGTACGCCGTTGTTTTTCCGCAATACTACTTCGGTCAGATTTTTGAGGCCAAACATGAACCGGGAACCGTAGCGTATAGCATGGAACTCCAACTAAAACTGCTTCAGGAGACCACGGATGAAATGGCACGGAATGGCTGCAAGAAGATCGTCATCGTCAACGGCCACGGCGGAAACGAGCATCTGCTTCCCTTCTTCGCTCAAGCGCAACTCGATCGTCCCCATGACTACGTTATTTATGTGCTCGACGGCGAACGCAGCAAGCCCGGCGGCCCGCCCAAAAAATCAACCGGCATCGATTACCACGCCGGTGAAAATGAAACTTCGAATACTATGGTCTCCCGACCCGACCTGGTTCACCTCGAACGCGCGGCCACAGAATCCGGCATTGACCAGAAACGCTTGCACCTGCCCGAAGACGTTTACACCGGCATCTGGTGGTACGCCCGCTTTCCGAATCATTACTCCGGTGATGGTTCGGTCGCCTCGCGTGATCTCGGCGAGTGGAACATGAACAATTGGATCGCTGCCACCGTCGAAGCCATTCGCGCCGCAAAGGCCGACGACCAGAGCCTCAAACTCCAAAACGAATTCTACGAAAAGAGCAAACACCCCCTGGACACAAGGCCTTGACAGGCGACCAAGACGCATGTCCACCGCACGCCGCCATGCTACGCCGTGCGAACCTCGCGCAAGCGAGGGCCCTCAAATGTGAATGCTCTTGTATTTAGAATTCTTCAGCGGGACCTGGTGAGTTGGTCCACCCACCGGCGCAGCACTTCGTGGTGCGGCGATTCCAGATCAATAAACTCAATTCCCATGCCGATCCGCGGCTTCACAATTCGCACCACGCCCAGCGCTTCCACCCTATGGTCCTTGCGTATCAGTGTGATTCGCACGCGCGAATTGGAAGGCAGTGGCCGGCTCGTGCAGATAAACACTCCGCCCATGGAGATGTCGGACGTCACGCCGTCCGTCTTTGCTCCACTTTCCAGGTCCAGCAACTCAACATCTGCCGCAAACGGGTAGCGAATGCAGTACCGGCGGTCGCGCACGGACAAGCCCCGCGCGTCGCCTTTCAGTGTTCGGTCGTCCATCGAGATTACGTTACCCATGGTCGTTTACGCCGGGCAGCAAACGGCTTTGGTCACCGGGGCGCCTCCGGCAACTCTTATTTTGATCTACCCAACCGCTATTTTGCATTTTTCAAGCCGCCGACCACGCCAAAGATACAACACCATCGCGGCCCCGCCCGCCCTTGACGTCATCCGTTTCCGATATTAGTGGGAACGACAATCCAGCGCTTCTCTAATCCGCTTGACCGCTCCCTCCATGTTAGCCTCAATACAGGTTTCTCTCTTAGCGCCCTATGAGCACACTATCCGATGGTCTCCGGCAGAGTGACCGCGTCAGCTTCCGTATGCCCGTGGAGGCTTCGTGGGTCTCTCTCGACGGCCAGACCCTCACGCAAACCGCCGAAACCATGCTCGTCAGCCGCAATGGCGGCGTCCTGCGCCTCACCGAAAAGCTTTCCATGGGCCACGAGCTCCACCTCCGCCGCCATCTCGATGGCGACATCTGGAAAAACGCTCGCGCCCGCGTCGTCGCCGAAATCGACCAGGACCCTCCCAACCATTTTCTCTACGCCATCCATCTCGTCGACCTGCGCTCCGACTTTTGGGACATTGACTTCCCCTCCCCGCACAAATCCGAGGAAGCCCTCGCTCGTCTCCTCATGGAATGCAGCTTCTGCCAGCGCCGCGAAGTCGTCTATCTCAACGAGCTGCAGCTCAAATCTTTCGAAGTTCGCAAATGTGTTGCCCGCCACTGCCGCATTTGCGATTCGCCCTCCATCTGGATCGAATCGCTCTCCGAGCTAAGCAATCCCGATGGTGGCACTGGCTTGCCCGCGCCCTCCGTCGAAGACCGCGTCATTCCTCGCCGCAACCGCACACGCATCAAAGCCCGCATCCTCGCCTGCATCCGTCGCCGCGGCTTTCAGGAAGAAATCGCTCTCTGCGAAGATCTCTCCAAAGGCGGCCTCAGCTTCCGCAGCCGCAATCAATACGCCGAAGGCTCCCGCGTCGAAGTTGCCGTCCCCTTCACTCCCGGCACCGGCGCCATCTTCGTCCCCATCCGCATCGTCTTCTCCCAAGCCATCCCCACCGCCGGCCTCTACCGCCACGGCGCCGCCTACATCAAGCCCCCCCTCGACGGCTGATCCTCCTCACAGACTGCCAACGTCGTATGATCCCGTGCGCAGAGCTAGGGGGCAGATCAAGAAGACATCCTAAGTATGCGTTCGCTGCCTGGTCAGTGGAATCGCCGCATGACCCATATCAGAGTTCCTGCGTTGACGACCGCAGATGTATACCACCATTTTGACCCCTTCGCCGCCGCCGGTAAGCAGAGTATAGCGGAAAGAGTGATACCACCGAGAAGGGGAAAAAGATCGCCTGGCCTCTGTCTGAGCCAGCCGACGGGCAGCGAACATAGTTATTCAAAAATAGAGCACAGTTATCCCACTGATGCAACCAATAGCGACTGTCCAGCGTGGATGCGTCATCAAAACACATCCTTTCTGAAATGTTCGAGGCGGTTGTTAGTGAAGGCGGAGTGTTGCCAGCACGATGGTTCCGAGAGCCCCAAACGACACCAGAGACCACCATCGAGAGCCTTTCGAAGCTGCGGCTAGGGAAGCTGCCAATGCTAAAAGCACTGCAATCATCACACCGCCCAATTCTCCGGGATAATGGACCTCGCGGTGACCGGCGAGAATTGCCAAGGTCCAGAAATGGCCTAGCATCAGGATACTTCCAAGGCCAAGAATGGCGGTCCACACCGGGCGTCGCATCAGAACACATCCTTCCGGAAATGTTGGAAGAAATTCACTTGGGGGTTAGTCTCTCCGAAGTGGAGTTCTCCCCCCTTAGGAACCGTATCCCATGGATGAAGAAATCCCATCTGGAGTGTTAGGTGGCCAGAGTTCTTGCCCGTCCCCGGCTCGCCATCGGATCGATAGTGGTATGCACAGTCGCTTCCTGCGAACCACATGCTTGGATCAATTTCCCAAATCGAAGAACTGCCCCATCTTGCGGAACTTCTCGTACCGCGCATCCAGCAATTCACGAGGCGGCTGATTCGTCAGCGCCACCAGTTGCCGGTCCAGCACTTCATCCAGGAACCGGGCCGCCCCTTCAAAGTCTGTGTGCGCGCCGCCTTCCGGCTCCTCCACGATTTCGTCCACAATGCCCAACTCTTTCAAATCCTTCGCCGTGATCTTCATGGCCGCGGCCGCAGTTTCCGCCTTCGTCGCATCGCGCCAGATGATCGAAGCGCACCCTTCCGGCGAAATCACCGAGTAAAAACTGTTCTCCAAAATGTTGACGCGATCGCCGACGGCAATCGCCAGCGCCCCGCCCGAGCCGCCCTCCCCCGTCACCGTGACGATCACCGGCACCGGCAGCCGCGCCATCTCGCGAAGATTTCGCGCGATCGCTTCGCCCTGTCCGCGCTCCTCCGCATCGATCCCCGGGTATGCCCCGGGCGTATCGATAAACGTAAAAATGGGCCGCCCAAATTTCGCCGCCAACTGCATGACGCGCAACGCTTTCCGATAACCCTCCGGCTTGGGTTGCCCGAAGTTCCGCACTAGCCGCTGTTTCATGTCGCGCCCTTTTTGGTGCCCAATCACCGCCACCGGGCGCCCATGAAATTTCCCCAATCCCGTGATAATCGCCTTATCGTCGGCATACCCCCGGTCACCGTGCAGTTCGATAAAATCGGTGAACAGCAAGCCAATAAAATCCAGTGTATAAGGACGTTGCTGGTGACGCGCGATCTGCGCGCGCTGCCACGGACCCAGGTGGGTGTAAAATTCGCGTCGCAATTCCCCCACTTGTTGGCGGATGCGTTCCAGTTCGGCATCGGCGTCCACGTCTCCGGCGAGGTGGCGCAATTCCTCGACATCTTTTTCCAGGCGCTCGATTTCCTTTTGGCGTTCGGTTTCTTTTGAACGGTCCAAGGGTGGAGCGCCGGGTTTGTTCTTTCCTTTGGCACTCATTCGGGCACCGTTCGAACGGCGGGATGGCCGCAGATTTCGCAGATGGCTTCCAGCAATTCAGGTGAGTTTTTCACGCGCTGTTGCGCTTGCAGCACGGCCACCGAACCGTCGGGCGAGCACAATTCAAACACTACCGGGCAAGGTCCAGGAGCACCAGTGAACAAATCTTCCAAGCGGTCGAGAGCATCTTCGCTCATCGAGCGCATTTCGATACGGACACGCAACTCGCTGGACGCGGCGCGTTCAGGCATTTCCTCAAGCCGGCGTGCTTCCTGCAGGGAAAGCCGCGTGCCGGCTTCCTCGACCTGCACGCGAACTTTCAGGAGAAGCGGATTGCCAGGTTTCAAGACTGGTTCAAGGCGCGCAAAGCTCTCAGGAAATGCGAGGAGTTCCTGAACACCAGTCATGTCCTGAATGGTGAAAATGGCCCAGCGCGCGCCTTTTTTCGAGCGCATGGGACGAGTGCCGACAATCAAGGCGGCGACGGCGATTTCTTTTCCATTGCGCTGGTCTTCGACTTGATCGAGAGAAATGGTCTTCAAATCCATCAGCCGAGAAGCATACTTCGCGAGCGGATGGCCGGAAACGTAAAAACCCAGCATGGCGTATTCGCTGGCCAGGCGTTCTTCCTCGCTCCAAGGGGCGGCTTCGCGCAATTCGAATGGCACGGGAGCGGGAGCGGCAGCCGTTCCGAACAATCCGTGCTGGCCGGATTCGCGCGTGCGGGAAGCGCGCTGCAGAGCGGCAACGGCGTCGTCCACGGATGCCAGCATCGATTCGCGCGGACCGAGCGAATCCACGGCACCCGATTTAATGAGGCTTTCAAAAACGCGTTTGTTCAGAAAGCGCGACTCGATGCGCTCGCAAAAATCGTAGAGTGACGTGAATTCTCCCTGGCTGAGCCGCGACTCACGAATCGCTTTGGCGGTGTTTTCGCCAACATTCTTGATGGCGGCAAGACCGAAGCGGATGGATTCCCCAACGGGAGTGAAGTAGAGATCGCTCTCATTCACATCGGGAGGGAGAATGGAAATGCTCATGCCGCGCGCTTCGTTGATGTACTTCACGACTTTCTCGGTGTTGCCAGCTTCCGAAGTGAGAAGGGCGGCCATGAATTCGACAGGGTAATGCGTTTTCAGGTAAGCAGTCTGGTAAGCAAGCAAAGCGTAGGCGCAGGAGTGCGATTTGTTGAAGCCGTAGCCGGCAAACTCCTCCATCAGGTTGAAGATGCGCTCGGCCTTTTTCTCCGCGATCTTGTTGGCGGCGCACCCGGCCATGAACTTGGCGCGTTGCGCGGCCATTTCCTCCTTCTTCTTTTTACCCATGGCGCGGCGAAGGATGTCCGCCTCGCCAAGCGAAAAACTCGCCAGGAGATTGGCGATTTGCATCACTTGCTCTTGATAGAGGATGACGCCGTAGGTTTCTTCGAGGATTTCTTTCAACTGCGGGAGTTCGTAGCTAACCTTGGTCTTGCCCTGCTTGCGGTTGATGAAATCATCGATCATGCCGCCCTGAATGGGGCCAGGGCGGTAGAGAGCGTTTAGGGCGGTGAGATCCTCGATGCGCGTCGGCTGATAACGGCGGAGAATATCGCGCATGCCGTGGGATTCGAACTGGAAAATGGCGGTGGTTTCTCCACGAGCGAAGAGTTTGTAAGTTTCGGCGTCGTCCAAAGCCAGATTGTCGATGTCAATTTTGGCGCCGCGGTTCTGCTGAATCATCTGGACGGTATCGTGCAACACGGTGAGGGTTGTCAGACCCAGAAAATCCATTTTCAGCAGGCCGATGCGCTCGAGCGCATTCATGTCGTATTGGGTGGTGATTTCATCCCGGTTTGACTTATAGAGAGGCACGATGTCCGTGAGCGGCCGCGGCGAAATGACCACGCCCGCGGCGTGAGTGGAAGCGTGCCGCGACAATCCTTCGAGTCGCAACGCCACGGCCATCAAGTCCTTAAGCCGCTGATCAGTATTGATTGCCGATTTCAGTTGCGGGGCTTCTTCCAGAGCGTCCTTCAATTCGATGCCCAGCGTTGTGGGGATGAGCTTGGCCAGGCGGTCCACTTCGCCATAAGGAATGTCCATGGCGCGGCCAACGTCCTTGACCGCGGCTTTGGCAGCCATGGTTCCAAAGGTGATGATCTGCGCGACGTTTTCGCGGCCGTACTTTTGCGTGACATATTCGATCAATTCGCCGCGTCGCCGCATGCAAAAGTCGATGTCGATATCAGGCATGGAAACGCGTTCGGGATTCAGGAAGCGTTCGAAGAGCAGGTTGTACTGCAATGGGTCGACGTCGGTGATGCGCAGGGCGTAGCTCGCGAGGCTGCCTGCCGCCGAACCACGTCCCGGTCCAACAGGAACATCTTGCGCGCGCGCATAATGGATAAAATCCCAGACGATCAAGAAGTAGCCTTCGTAGCGCATCTTCTTGATCATTTCGATTTCGAAAGTAAGCCGGCGCTCGTATTCGGCTAGGGAATTCCGCAGGAAGCCTTGCTGTGCCTGGCGCTCGAGTTGGGGCAGGCGCGCGGCGAATCCTTCGCGCACAACCGATTCAAAATAGCTCGCGGAAGTATGCCCTTCCGGAACTTTGAACTCCGGGAACGGATTGGGGATGCGCTCCACTTTGACGTTGCACCGCGAAGCAATGTCCACGGTACGGCTTAACGCTTCAGGAATCTCGCCGAACACCTGCGCCATCTCCACGGCGCTCTTGAAGTAAAACTGGTCGGTCTGAAACTTCATGCGATTGGTGTCACTCATGGTCTTGCCAGTCTGGATGCAGAGCAACACTTCCTGAGCATGAGCGTCGTCGTGGTGGAGGTAATGACAATCATTGGTGGCGACGAGGGGGATGCCTGTTTCTTTGGAAAGACGGACCAGTTCGCGATTGACATCTTTTTCGATGGGCAATCCCTGATCCTGAATTTCGAGGAAGAAATTCCCTTTGCCAAAAACGTCGCGCAAACGGTAGGCATTCTCGCGCGCCTGATCGTACTTCTGGTCCACAACCGCCTCAGTTACAGGCCCACGCAAGCAGGCCGAGAGCGCAATCAGGCCTTTGCTGTGCTTCGAAAGTAGGTCGTAGTCGATGCGCGGGCGGTAATAGAAGCCTTCGAGGAAACCGGCGGACACCAGCTTGATTAAATTGTGATAGCCCTCGAGCGATTCGCAGAGGAGCACAAGATGATTCGAGCCGCGCATGCCGGGTTCGGCGTCGCCGCGATCCTGGCCGTTGCTTCCATTTGTTTTCTCTCCTCGGTCGTGGCGACTGCCCTTCGCCACGTAAACTTCGCAGCCGATGATGGGCTTGACGTCGCGCTTACTGGCTTCATAAAAGAAATTGGCCGCAGCAAAGAGATTGCCGTGATCGGTGATGGCTACGGCGGGCATCTTCTGGCGGGACGCTTCATCCAAGAGCTCGGAGGTCTCGCAAGCCCCGTCGAGCAGACTGTAATCCGTATGAACGTGGAGGTGAACGAACTGCGGTTGGCCCATGGAACTCGATTCTAACAGGATACGGAAAAAGGCGAAACGCTGCACGCCCGGGCGGTGCGCAGCCAAGCAGGTTGACTGTCTGGGACAGCGTCACGGTATCTGCGGATGGGTGAAGTTCAACTCTGCGAGCCGCGCCAAAACCCCGTGGACAACCCGATCGCAACGAATACCCATGAAGGGAAAAGCATTCTTTGCTTGTGCTCCCACTCGGGCAACGAGCCAACTGCGCAGCATCGCCCGGCCCCGATGCAGGCGAACTTTAACATTTTCCTCGGAGAGGTCGAGCGCGGTAGCCGTCTCTGAAGTGCTCAATTCCTCGACGTCCCTCAGCATGACAACAGTGCGGAACCGCTCCGGGAGGCCAAGTACGGCGTCCTCGAGAAGCTGACTCGTTTCAGCCCTTGAGGCACTCTGCTCCGGGTCCGGCGATGATTCGGCCAAGGTCATAAGAAATTCTCCATCCTGCTCGGTATCTCCGAGTTGCTGGCTGCGGTTGCGCAGGCGCAGCCGAGCCAGTGCTTCGTGGACGGCGATACGCGTCAACCAGGCAGAAAAGGGTGCACGTCCAGCAAACTGGTCGAGGTGCTGAAATGCCCGGACGTAAGCGTCCTGTATGACGTCTTCTGCTTCGCTATCATCACGCAAAATCGCGCGCACAATACGATAGAGCCGCTGGTTGTACCGGCGCATGATTATTTCATATAACGAGGTATCGCCGGCTTTCACGCGCTCGATGACTTCGTCATCGCTCCAGCCTTCCAGCCTGGCTTTTTCCAAAGTTCTAGTGGCGTCCATGACTCCCTTAAGTATAGAGCGGTGGGGAGGAGAAAGGTTACATGCGGCTCGTCACATCCAAACTGCCCCTGACAACGAATTGCGGGGACCTGAAGCCGCGAAATCATTGTAACCATCGGAGGCTTTGCCACTCATCTAAGTAGGGGGCAAAAATGAAAGATTTCGATGGCCATCTTAACGCCGGATGGTGGGCGCTGCGAATCGGCCTTGGCGTTGGGCCCATTATCACGGGCGTCGACAAGTACTTCAACAAACTGACCGACTGGGGGATGTATCTCAGCCCTATTGCGACGAAGATCCTACCGGTCAGTGCAACAGCTTTCATGCGCGGCGTTGGTGTAGTGGAAATTATCGCCGGGCTGATTGTGCTCAGTCGGTGGACAAAGCTCGGCAGTTATATCGTCATGCTTTGGATGATCAGCATCGCAGCGAATTTGCTGACCACCGGCATGTTCTATGACCTTGCCATGCGGGACGCGGAGATTGCTCTTGGCGCATTCGCTCTGTCGCAACTGACAGCGGTGCGTGAAGAACAGCCAGCGGCAAGACAGGGAGCGTAGGGGCCAAGTTCGCAGTTTTTGTAAACCCCGTAATACGATCTAATCAAAACTCAATCGGAGGATACAATGCGGAAATTTGCTTCAATTCTTTTACTGACTGGGCTGAGTGCGATGCCTGCGCTGGCAGCTGTGGAGAACTATAAAGATGTGCCGGTGGTGGACGTCAACTGCTCAAAGAAAGTGGCCGCCGACGCTGATTCGCACCCGCGAGCGTGTGCACTAAAGTGTGCGGCGAGCGGATTTGGAATCGTTACGAAGGACAAGCAATTCCTGAAGTTCGATGCTGAGGGGAATACCAAGATCGTGGAAGCGCTCAAGGCCTCGGACAAGAAAGACCACCTACGCGTGGACGTCAGTGGAGATGTGCAGGGCGATACCCTGAAAGTCATCTCGATCAAGCTACTGTAATCCTGCGACGATGGCGGTCTTGTGCACTGGGAGTGTCCCTCTCCCCGGTGCCAAGATTCCAGTGGGCGGAACAGCCTGCCTGAGCCGCGCCCTACTTGCGCCCGTGGCTTTTCTTGGCAGAGGAGGCACTCTTACCGCGAGATGCATGAGCGGCGTGCTTTGCGTGAGGCTTCTGAGGAGCAGGCTTCCCCTTGGCGGCGTGTTTCGCTTCGGCTTTTGCGGCGGCGTGCTTCTTGTGAGCGGCGTCGCCCATTGCCGCGGCAGCGTGGGCTTTGTCGGTGCCCTTGGAAGGCTTCTTTTCCTTTTCTTTCTTTTTCGGCGGTTCCTTGATGCCGGAGAGCTTGCGCAGAATTTTTTCGCGCTCTTCCTTGGTCTTGGCGCGGCCCGTCAACTGCATGGCGAAAACCTGCTCGACGATGGCATCGAACTTCGGCCCACGGGCCATACCAAGCGCTTCCAGTTCCGTGACCACGATCGGGAGGGCTATGCGGATCGGACGCCACTTGTTCAGAAACGCGCGAATCTTCGAGAGGGCCGCCGATTTATTGGACTCTGCCATCAGATAAGCAATCCGATCGAGCGGCATTCTTTCCAGGAACCGGAAAGCATCGGCGGGGGCATTCATCTTGCGGCCAAGGAGTTCTTTCTGAGCGTCCAGCGACTCCTGCTCAAAACCGAGCGCGGCTTCAGCTTCG
>WNFQ01001698.1_pt1 | contig 26560 bp, 19 predicted proteins | sample 5400171 | NCBI WGS metagenome assembly WNFQ01 (sample SAMN13153356, study PRJNA577476) | soil metagenome | isolation source: 20 cm soil under Madrone tree | place: USA:California | collected 2016-06-14
CGTGACTACGCCGTAAATTTTTATGGCACCGACTATGTCACAAACCCGGTGGAAAAAAATGCCGGGGCCAGCGGCATGGACAGCGATCGGCTGTTTGCGAGTTGGCATTTGCGTTCGGCGCGCGTCGAAGCGTTCGCTGCCGGGCGTCAGTTCCCCCTGGGCGCGCCGGAGGAAACCATCGAGATTCCTGCGGATTTTCCGGCGCTTTTGAAGTCCGATCCGGATACCGCCAAGCGCGAGCAGTTGCGCGTGCGTCAAGAGTTCCTGGCTTTGCTGAGCGAAGGTTTCGTCTGTCGTGCTTTTGATCGCAACGCCGCTCGACCAAAGTATCTGTTTTCTCGGGAGTAGTGCATAGGACTTTTCGGGGGTCGTGCAATGAGAAGCTTCGGTTTAAGCCCGCGAAGCGTGGCGACGGCATAAAGCCTGGGGTGGAGCGGAGCGGAACCCCAGGATCGTTGTATTGCGAAGGCCGAGCGCGCGAAGTGGGCAACGGCCATTCATCAAAATGAATCGCAGCGTTTGGGCTGTCGCACGCTTCGCTCTGTTTGTCATTGCTCGTCAACCTGGGGTTCCGCTTCGCTCCACCCCAGGCTTTATGCTTCCACCCGCTACGCGGGTTTGGAGAATGCTGCGGCGTTAACTTCAACGGTCTTTGGTCTGAGGCTGGTAAAAGAAATCACAGACTGAAGTCTGGGCCATATCAGGGACCAACCTTGCCAAAGAAACCGTCGATCGAAAAAACGATCAAGGATCTGCGTGAAGAAATTCAGCGCCACGAAGATCTCTACTATCTTCAGGACAATCCCGAAATTTCGGATCGAGAGTACGACGAAATAATCGACAAGCTGCGTCAACTCGAAGAGCGGAACCCTGAATTCATCACTCCGGAAAGTCCTACGCAGCGCGTCGGCGGCAGACCGGCCGAAGGGTTTCCGGAATTTTTTCATCGCCGGCCGATGTTGTCACTCGACAACAGCTACAATCTTGACGAATTGCGCGCCTTCGATGAACGCTGTCGCAAATTGGCGGACGGCGCGGCGCTGGAATACGTCGCTGAACTCAAAATCGATGGGCTGTCCCTCTCAACTCATTACCAGGACGGACTGTTTATTCGCGGTGTCACGCGCGGGGACGGTCAGCGCGGTGAAGACGTGACTTCGAACGTCCGTACTATTCGCAGCGTGCCACTGAAACTGCGTGCCGTTACCGGCAACGTGGGCCGTGAGATTGAAGTCCGCGGCGAGGCCTACCTGCCGCGTAAGGTCTTTGAAAGGATCAACGCCGAACGGGAGGAGGAAGGCGAGTCTCGTTTCGCGAATCCGCGCAATGCCGCTGCGGGCGCAATCCGGCAACTCGATCCGGCCATGGTAGCCAAACGCAGGTTGGACATGTTCGCTTACGATCTGCTGGCGGGCGAGCGCAAACCTTTTGCAAGTCACTGGGAGGCCCTCGATTGGATGGAAAGCGCGGGCTTTCGCGTTAACCCGAATCGCCGGCTCTGTAAGTCGATCGATCAGGTGATCGACTTCTGCAACGCAATGGAGCTAAAGCGCGACGACCTCGGTTACGAGATCGACGGCGTGGTAGTTAAAGTTAATTCGACGGCACTGCAGGATGAATTTGGCGCGACCGGAAAGGCGCCGCGTTGGGCAATTGCTTATAAGTATGCCGCGCGACAGGCCACTACGAAAGTGAACGACATCATCTTGCAGGTCGGGCGCACCGGCGCGCTGACGCCAGTAGCTGTGCTTCAACCGGTGCAGCTGGGGGGTGTCACGGTCTCGCGATCGACGCTGCACAATGAAGACGAAATCGAGCGGCTGGGATTGCGCATCGGCGATTGGGTTCTGATTGAACGTGGCGGCGATGTTATTCCTAAAGTCGTAAAGGTGGTCGAATCTAAACGCACCGGCAAGGAAAAGAAATTCAAGATGCCGGGGGAATGTCCGGTGTGTGGCGGGCGCGTTTCTCGTCCGGAAGGGGAAGCGCTGTCACGATGCGTGGCAGCTGACTGTCCGGCCCAGTTGATTGGGCGTTTGTTGCACTTTGCGTCCCGCCGGGCGATGAGGATCGAGGGACTCGGATACGCGCTGGCGGAACAGCTCATAGCAAAGAAGATGATCCGGGATGTGGCTGATCTCTACCATTTGACCCTGGAAGATCTGGCATCGCTCGAACGGATGGCGGAAAAGTCGGCGTCAAACGTGCTGTCGCAGATCGAAGCGAGCAAGGCGCGCGACCTTTGGCATCTCATTTTCGGCCTTGGCATTCGTCACGTAGGCGAACGCACGGCCGGTATTCTCGCTCGTCAGTTCGGCTCGCTCGAGCGTTTGGGCCAGGCAAGCGTGGCCGAGCTGGATGAGGTTCACGAGATCGGGTTAACCATGGCGCAGAGTATTCGCGATTGGTTCGAAGATCCCGGAAACAAAGACCTGTGTCGCCGTCTGCGTGACAGCGGAGTGCGCACCGAGACCGAGAATCAATCCGGCGGGCCAGGGGATACGGGCGATCAAAGGTTCGCGGGAAAACAATTTGTCTTGACCGGTTCATTGCCTTCCATGACTCGCGACGAAGCCCGCGCTGCGATCGAAGCCGGCGGCGGCCGGGTCACATCCACGGTCAGCAAGAAAACTGATTTCGTGGTTGCCGGCGCTGAGCCGGGATCGAAATTGGACAAGGCGGTTCAGTTGGGCGTGCCCGTAGTCGATCAAGCTGAATTCAAAAAGATGTTAGGATAAAGCCGGTGAAAAAAATGGAATCTGGTGAGCAGAAAAAACAGGAACAGAAACTCGAACTTGTGTACACACTCTTTTGCGATGACGTGCGCCTCGAAGTCGGGAACAAGCTCTCGTATATGGGAGTTTTTCAAAACATAGTCGTGCCGCAACTGCCCGTCTGGCTGCCCAAGCTGGCCGTCGTCAATCATTGGCGAGGTGATGGGTCGCATCTTTCGGAGGTAAGAATCTTAATGCCGGATCGTCAGCAGGCGCTGGTGGCGTCACAACCGTCGCCCTTCGAGATCGTTCACGGCTCGGCCGATAACATCAGCTTCTTTGTGAACGTGACCTTTCCGGTTACCGGCCAGTATCTGGTCCAGACCTTGATCGATTCAAACCTTTTTGACGAGCGGGTGTTGAATGTTTCTGACCAGCAGCTAATCGCGCCAGAGGAAGAGTCCGAGGCCGTGAATTAGGTCGAGCTTTCTGTTTAGAAGAGGATCGCCAGTCCTACTAGAGCATTTCGTAAGACTTGATCTTGTAGTTGAGAGTAGTAGTGCCCAATCCTAAAATGCGCGCGGCACGTGCCTGGTTTCCCCCTGCGAGTTCAAGAGCGCGCGCAATCAGCCGCATCTCAAAACGGCGCACTTCGTCGAAGAAATTCATGCCTGATTTCTCGTTGAGGTTCTCGACCGCGGCCGAGGCTTCGGCCAAAGCGTTTCCGTGTGCCAGCGACTCGGCTTCCTGAAGCAGAGCGCTGGCCATGTTCTTAATTTTTTCCAAACTATCTGCCGGCGCAACTTTTCGCGACGGCAGTCCCCGCAAACGTCCCTTGGAAATCGTTTCAACAATCGCGGACTTCACAGCACTCATTTAAATGCCCCCTGAAGGTCCTCACTATTAGGATCTGGTTCGTTAACAATTGCGGTGCCTCAAATCTAAAGACGCCCCAGTTCTGCAACTGGTTCCAAGTTTTTTTTTCGATCTAAGAATTTCCGTTAAGCCACTATGAAGCGCGCAGTCTGATACTGGTTAACCATTCGAGGCTTGTGCACCTATTGCCTTCGAACGGCCCTTTTTTCAGGATTGTGTCAGGAAATAAGTCGGATTGGAGATCGGTTCTGTTTATGACTGGCCGGAGTCTATCGGGAGGACGCGTGAAAGAATTCCTGCGATATCATCTAGTTCCGCTGTGTTGGGGCCGCGCCTTTTGGCCATTGAGATGGACCTTTGCCCCAATAAGACGTACGCAATCAGCGCCTGCGGAAGGTTGGCGGTCTTTAGTGCTGCGAGGTGCTTGCGCACCGTAGAGACGTCCCCGCGCTTGAACGTTCCGGTCAGAGCCCGCGTGGGATCCTGTCTTTCGAGATTTGCCACCGTGCTTTTAAGAAGAGGCAAAAGCACCCTTTGAGCCTGCTTCCGGGACAAGCCGCAAACGCCGAGCATGTCGAGGGCGATGTCGAACAACGCCGTCATGTTAGGCGAAGCTGTCACTGCGGCGGCGTGATACAGCGCTTTGCAGCTGGAGTCGATTGTGAAACTCTCTCCACCGAGGTTTCTGACGATCGACCGGCCAACGCGAACTGCTGCCGGGTCGCCTTCGATGGAAAAAAAACCACGGGTGAGAAGCTCTGCTCCCGACCGCGACTCGCTGATGGATACCAAAGGGTGGAGCGAGCCGATGGCGAAACCGGAGCTTCGCATGGGCTCGAGCACCTCCGAAGACAGAGCGCCACTGGTGTGTAGAACAACTCGGCGCACGGCCCGAGGGCGCTTGCCTTTCGCCGGACGGATTTGGTTTGAGGCGAATAACCCGGACAACTGCTCAGCCAAAGTCGCGGTCGCGTCGTCGGGCGTGGCTATGAGCACGAGCGAGGAGCGATTAAGGAACTCGATCTGACTTTGGCTCGGACTCTTCAATTGACGGGAAGAGATGGCGAGCGTTTTTGGGCCGAATGCCCTGGAAGCGCGACTTACCGAAGCAGGCCCTTTCGCCACGACAACCTCTATCTGGTAGCCGATTAACTTGAGAGCCAGGCCGAGAGCTGTGCCCAATCGGCCGGCGCCGATAATCGCTACGGTAAGCTCTTTGGCCGACTTCGCCGTTCGTGGTCGAACCTGGACGCGGCGAGATGTCTCGGGGAAAGTTTTAGTAGTCCGTCCCATCCTGCTTATGACGATACAGTTCCGGGTTGAGAGGTCGGACTCTAACACGCGTTCCGATTCGCGCGCAATTGCGTAGGTTTTTAGGTTGCGGTGGTCTATAATGCAGCCGACGCAAAACGCCGGTCGTTAAGAAAAATTGAGTTCAAAGGCTTGGAACTTCAGCGCAACCTCGACGGTGAAGCCAGCATCCAAGCGGTGCGTTAACGATTGCAGCGCCCGTGCCTCTGGTGCTGCCCCCGAAGAAAAGTAAAGCGGCCGCTCGCGAAACTGCACGGCCACCGGAAGATTAAGCCCGGTCTTTCTCTCCCGGCGTCGGAAGTTGGAGGTTTAGATGAAAGTTCGCTTCTCTCGCGCCGTCACCGCAATCGGCTTAGGAATTAGTCTGTGGGTTGGCAGCGTCGCCGCATTGGCCGCGCCGCAGCAAACAAAAGATCAATCGGCAACGCCACAGACTGGACAACCGAGCCAGGCCCCCGCGGCGAAAACCCCTCAGCAGCCGGCCTCAAACGGGAAACCACTGTCGACCAATGAAGACCCTACCAAGATCGGACAGCGTAATATTAACAAGGGCATTTGGTCAGGCGGGATTTTGGGAGCGAAGGGTACCGAGGCCGAGGTTCGCGAGGGCCGGATGCTGGCCGCCGAAGTTGATAAAGAAGCAAAGTTCATCGACGATCCGATAATTACCGAATATGTGAATCGGGTTGGTCAGAATATAGTCCTCCACTCAGACGCCAAGATTCCTTTCACAATCAAAGTAATCGATTCTGATGAAGTAAACGCTTTTGCTCTTCCGGGCGGGTTCTTCTACGTCAATAAGGGTTTGATCCTGGCAGCCGATAACGAAGCCGAACTGGCCGGGGTTATGGCCCATGAAATTGCCCACGTTTGCGCGCGTCACGCGATGGAAAATGAAGCCAAGATGCGCGCCCTCGACTATGGCTTGCTGGCAGGCATGATCCTGGGCGGCGGCATAATTGGAAACGTTCTCTATAACACCGGCGGAATGGTCGAGGGAATGGCGTTTTTGAAGTTCAGTCGTGGGGCGGAAGAAGAGGCCGACAGGTTGGGCATTCAGTACATGTGGGCGGCGGGTTACGATCCGAATGCCATGGCCACAATGTTCGAAAAGCTCGAAGCCAAGAACAAGAAGAAGCCCGGAACGATATCGAGACTCTTTGCATCACATCCGGCGCCCCCCGAGCGGCGAGCCGCCGCAATTGCCCTGGCTGCGCGTTTTCCCGAGCGTGACGAATACGTCATCAGCTCTTCAGAATTTCAACGTGTGAAGAACCGCATGTTGAGACTGTCGAATGCGCGCGCGACAACCGCGGGAACAATTGGAGGGTCCGACGACGGAACACCCGGACGTCCGACTTTGAAGCGACGGCAGCCGACGCCTGACGATCCGACGACTAACCCGGATGGCACGGCGAAACCGGCCAGCACTAAACCAGCTCCACCCAGTCTGAAACGAGAACCGCAGCCTCAGGCGACACCCACACCACAACCGTGAAAAATTGTGGCGCATGAGCCCGACCGTAAACGAGGGCTCAATTTCGAACTAAGGCTCTCAAGCAAAATTGCTTGAGAGCCTTTTTTCTCGCCGCCCACGGGAAGCAGGTGTTCAGAGGGCCGACTTCAGTCGGGTACTTTGAAGACTTGACACCAATTGCCATTGCTGACACGCGGCCTCTCCAGCACATTATGGTTCGTGATACTGAACTGCAGTCGCTGGTGCGGCGCCGGTCTTCGCGGCCGGCGCTTCCCGCCACATGACACCCCGGAAGAAAGCGCGGAAGTATCCGTACATCGAAAAGATTGAGGAGATCACTACGACCCAGAGGAGTGCTCGCCCGGCCGTGTACAGCAAAACCTGCCAATCAATCCAACTCATGCGGACGGGTCCGGTAAGATGCGACCAGGCGAGACGCAACTCAGGCACCGTCCAGAACTGAATCGCCGGAAAAGGCCGGCCAAAATTTGAAACGTGCGGCGACCCGCCCGCGGGCGAGACCGACAGGATCAACAGACCCACCGTGACCACCTGCGCGACCATCTTAAACTTGCCCATGCGCGAAGCCGAGATTATCACTCCCTCAGTCGCGGCAATTGAGCGCAGGCCGGTAACCGCAAATTCGCGTCCCACGATAATGACGACCGCCCAGGCCGGCGCCAGATGGTTCTCGACAAGTGAAATCAGCGCCGCCGAAATCAAAAGCTTGTCGGCAATCGGATCTAATAACTTGCCAAGTTTTGAAACCTGCTGGCGGCTGCGCGCAATCTTGCCGTCAAAATAGTCAGTCAACGCGGCAATTACGAAAATCGATACGCCCAGGAGGTAGCTCGGCACGCCCAGCCAGTTTTCAGACACCGGCGTCAGCAGCACCACGACCAGCAGCGGCACGATAAAGATTCGCGAAAGTGTCAGAGCGTTAGGTAAATTCACTCACGAGGCTCCAGATTTATATTTGAGCGACTCAGATTGCAGTCTAGGTTTCGTTGTTTTGAGTGTCAAGATAGACGAGAGTAATGTCTTAAGTCGCGCTTAGTAGATCGAAGCAATGACGATGCGAAAAATCACGATAGACAAATCTGAAACTTGATGAGATAGTCCCCAAATCAAATAAGAAGAAGGTAACGACTTGCGGAAGCTACTTAAGTGGACGGCGATCCTTCTGGTGGTGCTTTTTCTCGGCATCCAGTTAATGCGTCCAGCCAGAAGTAATCCGCCCGTGGACGAATCTCAGACCATCGAAGCGCGCACTCAAATGACGCCGCAGGTAAAGGCGATTTTCGAGCGTTCCTGTAACGACTGTCACTCAAACAAGACCGTGTGGCCCTGGTACACCAATGTCGCGCCAATTTCATGGTGGATAGTCGGTCACATCAACGAGGCACGCCAGCTCATGAATCTCTCAGAATGGGGCAAGCTTGATCGCGACCGACAGGATAGAAAGCTGAGACAAATCTGCGACGAGGTTACCGACGGCGGCATGCCGTTGCCTTCATACTTGCCCATGCACCCGAAAGCCAAGCTCTCAGAGCAGGACAAGAAAACGCTTTGTGATTGGACGGCAGCGGAAAGGGAACAGTTGTCGGGCGGGACAAATAGCCGCTAGATTTCTTTTGGTGCCGAGACTCAGCTAATAGGCATATGATATTACTGAAGTTTGTTGGCCCGCAACAAGAAGAAGGCTTGTTTCCTCTTGATCGAAAACCCACTCGTTACTTTTTTTCGGTGGTGCTTTGAGAATGTATCTCCGGTGCAATTCGTCAAGAAGTTCATCTGAAATTGACCAGGGTTTGGGAGTAAGCTCTTGAAAGGCTACGGTCGCTTCCTCGAACTGCTTCTCTTCGCCCGAGGCATGCAGACGAAGAATGTCTACCTGTGGTTTAAGATTCGGTGCGTCAATATCAGCTAGCAGACTGTTTGCATCCCTATACTTTCCCTGGCGGATTAGCGCTACTGCGAGGGCTACTTGAAAGTAAGCAGCACTTGACGGAAAAGGGTTCTCAGATACCCCGCGCTGAAATATCTGAATTGCTTCCTCAATTCTTCTCATCCGCATAAGAACCATGCCGCGGATGTGGAAAGCAATCCAGTCTTCCAAACCAGCCGGATTCCCTCCTGGCAATCCTTCAATCGCTTCATCATAACGACCTAAGGCTACGAGAGTCCAGATTCGACCGTTTCTTGTTATGGCGTCATCTGGAAATCTATTCCTGACTTCATCGTAGGCAGCCAATGCACCCTTGAATTCTCCCTGAGCCTTCAGTACTTCAGCCCGACCTGTCTTCGCGACAACGTCATCAGGATGCTGCCTGATTACTTCGTCGAACGCCGCCAGCGCGCCCTTGAATTCTCCCTGAGCCTTCAGTACTTCAGCCCGACCTGTCTTCGCCACTACATTCTCAGGATGCTGCCGGATCACCTCCTCGAACGCCGCCAACGCGCCCTTGAATTCTCCCTGAACCTTCAGTACTTCAGCCCGACCGTTCTTCGCGACAACGTCATCAGGATGCTGCCTGATTACTTCGTCGAACGCCGCCAGCGCGCCCTTGAATTCTCCCTGAGCCTTCAGTACTTCAGCCCGACCGTTCTTCGCCACTACATTCTCAGGATGCTGCCGGATCACCTCCTCGAATGCCGCCAACGCGCCCTTCAATTCTCCCTGAGCCTTCAGTACTTCAGCCCGACCGTTCTTCGCGACAACGTTATTAGGATCTTGGGCTATCGCCTCCTCGAACGCAGCGAGCGCTCCTTCGAAATGTCCCATCGCTTTAAGTACTTCTCCCTGACCTGCTTTTGCAACTACTCCGGCCCCAAAAGCCCATGCCTGATGGAACGCCGTAAGCGCTCTGTCCAAGAGCCCCATATTCAACAGAGCATCCCCCTGCTGTGCCCAAGACCATCCGTCGTCAGGCGCTACGCTAATGCTTCGCTCGGTGAGATCCAATTGAAGAGAAAACATTCCCAATTCTTTCGCTTCCATCGCCAAATCACATAACGATTTTGCGGCGTGTTCAATCTCCCCGTTCTCCCTCTGATAATCAACAAGATCGTCGACTAGCTGCTTTACGAGCGACATATCATGTCGGCGGATCGCAGCAGAGATGCCGCCTTTCCTCTTGTTAACTTCTCTCAGGACGGCTGGGCGATTAAGTCCGACGCGTCTGCCATGTCTTCTTCTTGGGCTAGTCTTCGCTTCAAACTCGCTTTCCGCGTCGGGCATCATGGTCACCGCCTCGTCTGACTTGCGGAAGGAGGCCGACCACGCTTGAAGTACCTGGCGGTAGTTTCGCAATTGCTGAACAGCACTATCAAGACCGGCATTCAAAAGAAACTTCGGAATCCCGCTCTGATGTTCAAGCGCAATAACGAGCAAGCGAAACAACCCTCGCTGAACGGCAATCTGTTGAAAGTAAGATCGCTGCTCGTCACCACCGAAGACTTTCGTGGGAATGACATCCCAGACGGCGCTAACCTTTTCAATGAGAGGTTGGCGCCGTTCAAGGCCTTCGAGAAGCGCAAAAGAGTTCGGCAAATGTGACTTCTCGCAAAACTTCAGAGATCCTATCAAGTCCCTCTCATCCGGAAGGGGCCGCGCGTAAAGGATGCCCTCCAGACTGTCCCTAAGGTCATTACTCAAAAGTTCATCCAGGTCCTGCAGTGCATCTCTCCGAATATCTTCTTCGAGTTCCTCATCGAGTGAAATCAATGTGAGATCGAGAGCAAGAGCGAGATTTGATTCGGCCTCGAGTTCCCGAGCGATTGATTCGATATCTGAATGTTCGATAACACGTAGATCTCGTCCTTCGCCAAACAGATAAGGCAAATCGGATTGCTGTCGAACGACAAGCTTGGACGGGTCGTCAACGTCAAACGACATCAAAGACTTTCCGTCGACCAAGAGTGCCCTGCCCGCAGTTCCTGAGATCACAGCATTCATTAATTCACCTGAACGTTATGCTTCGCTAATTTAGATTTAATAGCTCGGGTGATGGTTGCGCGCTTGGAGGCTTGCGGAGCTATTACAGTAACTTGCTTCATAGTTAGGACCGTCATGGGTCCAAAAATGTGTACCTCAATGAAATCGTCGGATTCCGAAGTCGCTCCTGCGCTCAGGAGTATTCGTGAGTATTTATCAGGGGTAGTGGTGGAGTCAATCCTCCCGTGGAGTTTGGCCACACCGAGTTTTGCCCGCTCGGCCCAAGTCGCTCGATAGCCTTTGGGCAGATTGGGTTTCCTCGATATCTTAATATCGTGGCGCTCAACGAACAAAGCAGAATTCTCTTCAAACACGGAAGTTCGTTCGGCAATCATTTCCTCACGCAATACGATCGAGCACTCCCCGTAATTTGGCAGTCCTCGGCCATCCAATGAGAGGGCTCCGAACCTCATATGTTCCTTGTAGTTCGGAAAGAGAACCGTGTCAGCAAGCTCCCTCAACACGTCCCATTCGTTACCATCTGGAAGTCTTAGTCCGCCTTCAACCAGTTGATAGTATGTACCGTAAAGCTGCCGCGTGCTGCTAGCCAGCCGAAGCACATCGCTTGGATAACGTGCGATCACGGCCACAGAACCGGCAAGCGCGTTCTCAAAATCCTGAAGGGCGCCGTAACAATTGCGAGCAATCGCATCTGTTCTTGCTGCTTGATAACGACGGTCCAATGCTGACCGTTCATCTGGTTTGTCTGCGTCAAGCACATTCCAGAAGCGACCCGGCTGACCGCAATGCGGACAATGCTGGGCAGGCGGTGGAACATCATTGCCACAGTGCGAACACTTTTCCGAAAGAGGCATTCTTTATCCTACGTCCCTAATGAAATGGCGTTAGTCTTTAATTGGCGATAGCGGATGGAAGACATCGCCTCTGAACGGATCGCTTAATATCACAATTCAGGGTTGCAAGCCAGCAACTTGTCTTTTGCTAGGTCACGATGCCAGAATCGTCGTTCCCCGTCGTCTTTCGCATCGGGAGCCCTGGCGTCCCGACTATCAAGCGAAGACTGCATACTTCATACAAAGTTCATTCTGGAGATCGTAATGAAACCACGTAATCGAATTGTCAGAGCGGCGAAAAAGTGTTTGCTGGTCCTGACCTTCTCCTTGGTTGTCACCGGCTTTGGGTTCGGAATAGCGCTGAGTCAGACGCCGCAGGCTCGACGCGCGGGGGCGCAAATTCCACCACCCCAGTACATTCCGCCGCACGATTACGACCAGCGTAATATCAAGCTCGATCTCCGATTCGACTGGGACCAGGAAGAGGCGATCGGGACGGCAACCATCACGCTCGCGCCCGTCGTCAAGGACTTGCGTCGAGTAGATTTCGATGCCGCATACATGAGCGTTTCCGGGGCTGCGCTGGCGTCGGGATCACCGCTCAAGTTCGAAAACGACGTCACGAAAGAGAAGATCTCGGTTCTGCTCGATCGGGCTTATCAGCCTTCGGAAGAACTCACGGTCGTTATTTCCTATCACACCAACCAACCACCACCCGAGAAGCGAGCCGGCTTTGGCGGCGGCGGCCTGAATTTTATAAAGCCGAGATCTGACGACCCGACTCGACCGCGACAAATCTGGTCGCAGGGCGAAGCTGAATCCAATCACCTGTGGTTTCCCTGCTTTGATCACCCGAACGATTTCGCGACTTCTGAGATTCTCGCGACCGTGGAAAAACCTCTGAGCGTCGTTTCGAACGGCAAGTTGGTCGAGGTCAAGGAGAACGCAGACGGCACGCGCACGTTTGACTGGAAGATCGACGAACCACACGCAACCTATCTGACTTCAATAATCGTAGGCGAATTTGCCGCTGTAACTGGCGACTATGACGGTATTCCAATCATCACCAACGTTTATCAAAAAGAACTCGAGGAAGGAAGAGTTACGGCTGCGCGATTGCCCGAGATGGTCAAATTCTTCTCGGAAAAGACCGGCGTGAAATATCCTTATGCCAAGTATGCGCAAACAACGGTGCGAGATTTCGGCGGCGGCATGGAAAACATCAGCGCCACCACTCAAACCGACAACATGATTCACGATGCACGCACGGAATTGGATTCGACCACCGACGGATTGCAATCTCATGAATTAGCGCACCAATGGTTTGGCGACTATTTGACTTGCCGCACCTGGTCCGACATCTGGCTCAATGAAAGTTTTGCGACCTACTTCCAGGCCATGTGGGACGAGCATCATCTGGGACACGACGACTTTTTGTATCTCGACGTGAAAGCGAACCAGGAAGCCTACTATCAGGCCTGGGCCCGCGGTCAACGGCGGCCCATCGTAACGAAAAACTATGCTAACCCCGACGCTGTTTTTGATACTTATGCCTATCCGCGCGGCGGCGCCGTATTGCACATGCTGCGCACTTACCTGGGAGAGGATAACTGGTGGCGAGCGATCAATCATTACCTGACAAAGTACGCGCACCAACCGGTGGAGACCGCTCAGTTTCGAATTGCCATCGAAGAGACTACCGGCCAACCACTGGACTGGTTTTTTGATGAGTGGCTTTACAAGATGGGTCATCCGGTATTTCGTATTTCTCAGGACTACGACGCGACAAAGAAGACCCTGGTGATAAAGGTCCGGCAGGAGCAACTTCTCGATCTCGAATCTCAATACCCGCAGGTGGTGCTCTTCCAAACTCCGGTAGACATTGAGATCGGAACCGCGAGTGGCAATCGCATCGAACGGGTGCAGATCGATGCGAAGCAGGAACAATCGTTCAGGTTTTCAGTCGATTCAGAGCCGCTGCTGGTGAACTTCGATTATGGCGGCACACTAATCAAGGAGTTGGTGTTCGATAAAACGACGGGACAGTTGGTGTATCAACTGGCGCACGATCAGGACGTTCTGGGCAGAATCTGGGCGCTGCAGCAACTCAGGTCGCGGCGGAATGAAAGCAAGACTCCCGCGGATGATCGTCAAGCGATCATCAAAGGCCTCAGCGAAGCGTTGACCAACGATCAGTTCTGGGGCACCCGTCTGGAGGCCGCCGCCTCGCTTGATGGTGTTAGAGAGACGAGGGATGTGCTGTTAGCGGCTACTAAGGATCCCGAGGCGCGGGTCCGCGCCCAAGCCGTCAATTCTCTAGCCGCCATGAAAGATCCCAGTCTGGCGGACACCTACCAGCAGTTGTTGAATGATCGGAGCTACGCCGTGATCAAGGCTGCGGCGAACGCTTTGGGTCAGACCAGGAGTTCCACGGCCTTTGAATCATTAAGCCGGCTGATTGACGAGCCTTCGTGGCGGGACACGATTAGAGCCTCGGGACTTAATGGCTTGGCAGTGCTGGGCGACAAACGTGCGCTGGATCTTGGCCTCAAATTCTATGTCGCCGGCAATCCTCACGGTGTGCGCATTGCGGCGCTGGCGTTGCTCGGTTCGACCGGCAGAGATGACCCGCGCGTTTTTCCTATTTTAAGCACGCTGCTCACTGAGTCTCTGGAACGCCGCAATTTTGGGTTGTTTACTGGCGCCGCCGAAGCTATCGTCTCGCTGGGTGACGAGCGCGGCCTGGCGGCATTTCAGCAACTGAGCAAGAAGGCCGGCACGCCGCAGCAGGTGGTCTCGGCTATTTCGGGATTCGAGGCTCGACTCCGCGCCAAGTTAACTCCTCCAAAGCCCGCGTCCTGAGATCAAGACTGGTCCACGTCGCCGGTATGCGCGCCACGCGGACGGGGTTTAGCCGCTGCAGAGGTTAGCGAGTATCGTTGTGGCGAGTGCCAATTTACGTCACCCCGGAAAATTTTAGGCTTGAGTTGAAATGCGTTGTCCTGTTATAGTCCTAACTGAAAGCGCGCCTGCCAGCGCAGGGCGCCACACCCCCTAAAAGCCCTCTCGCCTTGAGGGAAACTGTCAATGTCGAATCAAACTAATGGAGAGAAGGCCAATTCCTCATCAGACGGCGGAGGAGCTGCCACTGCGCCTGCACCAAGAACCTCGCTGCTGATCATTGAAGACGACGAGAATATTTCAACTGCGATCGAGGAATATTTCTCGAGGTCTGGCTACACGGTAAACTCCGCACCCGATGGGATCGCCGGGATTGAAGCAGCCGCCAAGAACCGGCCCGACGTGGTGGTACTGGACCTTATGCTGCCAAAGATGGACGGCTTGGCCGTCTGTAAAGAGTTGCGACAGAAGCACCCGCAAATGCCGATTCTCATGCTCACTGCCAAGGATGACGTAGTCGACAAAGTTCTGGGCCTGGAAATGGGCGCGGACGACTACATCACTAAGCCGTTCAGCTTGCGGGAAGTCGAGGCCCGTATCAAGTCGGTGCTACGACGGGCCCGTGCGGCCCCGACCGATGGAGATGGCAAAGACGAAACACCCATCGTCCGGGGCAATCTACGCGTTGATCCCCTCCGGCGCGAAGTCACAATTGCAGAGCGGCAGGTAGAACTCACCCCTAAAGAATTCGATCTGCTGCGGCTGTTTGCGGGAAATCCCGGACGCGTTTTCCCGCGCAAATATTTGCTCGAGAAGATCTGGGACTACTCTTATGAAGGATATGACCGGACGATTGATTCTCACATTAATCGCCTGCGAGCAAAGATCGAAGAAAATCCTGATAACCCCCAATTGGTGCTCACCGTCTGGGGCATCGGATATAAATTCACCGACGCAGAATAGAACGTGCCCTCGGCTTTCTCACCGGGCCCAACACCGACAGAATAATTCCGTAGTCCTGCGGAAAACATTCTCAGGCAATCACGCCGTAGATGGAGAGTTTCCAACCAGAATGGTGAACGTCATGCCAAATTACAATCCCTCGTCAGTCCTAAGCCAGCCGCGACGTGCTGCCTCGGCTTTACTCGCCGGTGCGCTTTTCCTCCTGACCGCCTCAGCGACCGTCCATGCGGCGATGATCCAAGCGGCAGCTTCGGACGATTCGTTTCTTTCGCCCTGGACCTACAGCACCGTTATTATGGTGTTGTTGCTGTGCGCTCTGGTCGTCTATAAAAAGCGGCGCTCCGCCGCTGAGTCGATTGATTTCGGCGAACCGGTCAAGTCAATGCAACGCACAGCTCGGCCGGCTACGGCCCAGCCAACGACTGCTCGCCTCGCGGTTGAACCGGCGACGCTCAACGAACGGCGAGCGCCGACTGAACGCCGCGCTCCGGCGATCGAAGGATCTCAAGTTTGGGAGAAGCCCAGTCCGGTTGAGGTGGAGGCGTCGGTCTATGGCGCCTATCGAATAGATCAGGAAGTGGGCAAGCTGGTTTTGGGCAAGACACATCGGATGGACGTGATGGCGTCGCGCGCGCCCGACGACCGTCGTGCGATTGAAGCCTCGCTGGTCAAAGCTCTGGATTCGCGATGCCTGGGAACGATCGTCCGCAGCCCGAACACTCGGACAAATCGGCTCGCCCAGCTCTCTGACTTTTCTGATCGAAGCCTTGCATGACTCGGATTCAGTAGTGCGCAACCAGGCCGTAGCCAGTCTCGGCGAACTAAGAATGCCGGCGGCAATCGGCGCCTTGCTCGATATCGCGCGCCGTCATTCGGATATTCCCGCGTCGCTGTTGAGCGAAACTTTGAGCGCCTGTTCAGTCGAGAGTCTGGGATATCTCGACGCATCATCTTCCGAGCCTGCTTTGTTCGCCGATGGTAGCCCCCGCACCGACTCTCGCGAAGTGGGAAGCTTCATGGCTTTTGCCGATCTTCCGGAAGGCGATGACGATGCCGCGTTAACCGACGTGCTGGGCAGGCTGGCCAGCCCTGATGAACACGCGCGGGCGCAGGTCGTGAGTGAACTCGCTTCACATCCGGCGCGGCGCGCTGTGGCCGCCCTTTCCTCGGTAGCTCTGACCGATTCCGAGTCGTCCATTCGCTCAGCCGCGGTCAGTGGACTCGGCTCGATTGATCACGAATCGGGATTTGCCACGATCCTCATTGCACTCGCCGACGCCTCGCGTGAGGTTCGCGCAGCCGCCGCCCGCACGTTGAGTGGGCTTAGCTTCGATCGCGCGGACGCTTATGTGCGCGTAATGGAAACCGCCGATGCCGATACTCTACAAAGTGTGGCGCGCGCGTGCATCACAACCGGGATCGTCGCGCAAGCAGTGAACCGTCTCGCGAGCGAGGATCGACACCAGGCCTACGAAGCCTTCTCGCTTCTCTCGTTACTGGCAAAGGCGAATGAAACGGAGCCTATTCTTGAGGCCATTCGGAGCCATAAGGATGAAGAGGTGCGTCTCTGTGCAATTCGTGTCTTGAATGTAGCGGCACAGCCGGATCTGGCCTCAACGCTGCGCGAGATGGCCAACGGCGAAGCCCTGAGCGAGAGCGTGCGCAGCGCGCTTATCGAACTGCTGTATAAACTGGATCAGGACCAGCCGGTCTTTGATTTAGGGTCAAGTGACAATGGAGCCGTGTCGTTGCATAATTCTCTCTAGTATTCTGAAGGTTTTTCGTTGGTGTTGCCCCAATGATGAAGACGACGAACCAATCGCCCCGCTGTGCCAGAGCTTCGTCCGCGGTTTTGAGTTACAGCACAATTCTCCTGCTTGGCGCGGCCCTGGTGGCTGCGCAGGGCCGGATTGTGAAGCCGCCGGTGCAAACAAGACAGGGTTCGGGAAATCACCCGCATGTCGCCACACTGCGTTCCAGCGACTCATCCGAAGGATCGCGCGTTGCGCTCAGCTCGGACCAGTCCTTGAATGATTACGAGGCTTATCGTCGCGGCGACCGTTTCTATATCAAGATTCCGCCCACCGACGTACCACGCGCGGAAGCCCTTCGTGGCCGAGGTTTTGCCGACGTCAAGGTCCAGCGCAGTGGCGACAGCACCGTGATTTCTTTTCGGCTCCCGCCGGGTGCGAGCGCTCACGTCGAGCAACATGGCAACCGGCTCGAGGTGGTGTTCACCGTCGCCGGCGCCAATTCTTCACTCACTTCGAACCCCGGGCGAGACACTACACGATCTGCCGCAGCTGCGGGATCGAACAGAAATTCAAACGTAAGTAAGCGAAGTGCTGCCCCGCTATCTGCTAACAAGGGTGTGGCATTGAACCGGAACTCGAATGCCGGCAAGCCCACCACCGCGCCCGCAAGCGTTAACAAGAATTCCGCCGATCGATCCAGTTTGGCTGCGGCGCCAGCGCGGAATGCCGCCAATTCCAACATAGCCAGCAGGAGTGGGTCCGCCGCAACCCTGCCTGCCAACACGAGTTCAAAACCGGTCGCGACTCCCCCGCCGTCACCGATCCATTCTCCCAGCGCAAAGCCGACGCCGAATCTGAGTCCGGCTCAGAAATTTTCCTCGACCGCGTTGACGTCGCCAACAACTCAGTCAACTCCTCTGCAGACTACTAACCAATCGCGCCCGGACCGTTGGGGTGGGATGAAAGAGCGGATTAACTATTGGATTCTATTGGCTCAGCTCAATCCAATTCCAGTCGTCACCGGCGCCGTTGTGCTATTACTGCTAATCGCGCTGCTGCTTTTTCAGCGCCGGCGGTCCAAGTCTCCACGTCGCGTGCCTTCGGGCAGCACGAAATCAACAAAGAGCAAGAGTAAGCCGGATACCGTATCCAGTGTTCAGCCGGTATCGAAATCAAAATCTGCGCCTGAGGTGAGTCCTGCAGTTGCCGAAATGGCCACCGTTGCCGCTGTAGCTCCCAGGGCGGAAGCCGACGTCGAGAAAGTTGAAGCTGCGCGGAATGCTGATGCGAACCTCGCGGGAGATCCGCGTCGCCAGCGAATCGCGCAAGTTAACGAAGAAGCACAGAAACTGATCAATGGCGGAATCTACGACGAAAATCTTATCGGCTCGCCCAATCCGGAAACACGGCAGTTAGTGGGCGCGGAATTGCTGGCGGCAATCGTGGGCCGGAGTGCGACGCGGCGCGAACATGCTCGTACTGCCTTCATGAAGCATGGTTATTTTGACGATGCGACGCGCGACCTCCGCATCGCGGATTCTGCGAATGAACGCGCCGCGGCAGCGCGCCGGCTCAGCTTTGTTCATGATACCGAAGCCACGCCCCACCTGATCGGCGCGCTGGAAGATCCATCGCCGGATGTGCGCCGCGCCGCGGTCGAAGCCCTGATGGACCTACGTGATCCGGCTGCTATTGGTGCGCTGAATTCTTTGATGCAAACCGAAAACGATCGCAAGGTTCCACGCACCCTGATCAAGCATGCGATCGATGCCTGCGCGACCGCGCCACTCAATGAAGCTCCGTCAGTTGCTGGGCCGAAGTCTACTTCCGATACCCTCCCTGAGCCTGCTTCACGTCAAATCGAAACCGAACGCGAGGTGATCGAACTATGACAGCCCATGATTTGCTCTCAGAACTCCGCGCCAAGGGCGTCGAGGTGAGAACCTCCGGCGACGATCGCCTCGTGATCGATGCACCCAAGGGCACCATCACCGAAGATCTCAAGAGCGCCCTGTCCGCGCACAAGGCCGAACTTCTGCGCATTCTCAAAGCCGAGCAAACCAAACCAACTGAGGACGTCGTCAGTGAAGAGCAGCAACCCTCAACCGTTGCCCAGTACGCTACAGCTGCGGCGAAGCCACTGACCATTGCTCCCCAAGTCATGTCACAGGTCGCCAGAGAGCCGGGGCCCGCTGCACCACTGCCAAGACCACCCGTCAAGCAAGTTGAAGAGGCGCCGGTCGTGGCCAGCACGGCCGACGAAATCAGTCGCTTGGAAGCTGAATTGATGCGTCTGCGCACCGAGGAAGAAGGACGCCGGGCGGAGATTGAGGCCGCGCGACTCTCTGCCGAGAATGCTTTGCGGATCGAACAGGAACGCTGGCGTCAGCAGGAAGAGGAAACCGCGCGCCAGCGCGCGCAGAAGGAAAGACAGCGCATCGAAGTCGAAGCCCGGGAACAAGCTGAAGAAGAACATCACCGCCAAATCGCCGAACAGGAATTAAGACGTGCGGAAGAAGAGTTCAAGCGCATGCGCGCGATGGAAGAGATGCGCCGCGCCGAGGTCGACGCCCAAAGGCTGGCGGCCCAGGCCGCACACGAAAGTGAGCTGACGGTGCTGCGTCAGGCTGAAGAAGAACACACCCGTCATCGAACCGAGCAAGAGCGGCATTACCTGGAGACCGAAGCCAGGAAGAGAGCTCAGGAAGATGAATTGCGCCGTCGCGCCGAGATGAGATTCCGGGCCGTCGAAGAAGAGATCGAGCGGGTGCAAACTCGTGACGCCGCACGCCTCAGGGCCGTTGCGGAATCGCAACGACTGGCCGAAGACGTGACGCGCCGACGCGCCGAGGAGGAAGCGCGCCGGCATGCCGAATCTGAAGCGGTGCGCCGCGCGGAAGAAGAAGCGCGCCTGCGGGCCGAAATTGAAGCTCAAATGCGCGCGGAAGCGGCGCAGCGCCGCCAGGCCGAAGAGGACTCGCGCCGTGTCGCCGAAGAAGAAGCCCGGCGTCGCGCCGAGGAGGAAGCGCAACGGCTCGCGGCTGAGCAGGCTCGCCGTCTCGCGGAAGCAGAAGCCCGACATCGTGCGGATGAAGAAGCACGCCGCCAGGCTGAGGAAGCAGCTCGACTGATCGCAGAAGAGGAAGCACGCCGCCAGGCTCAGGCCCATGCACTCCGGCAGGCGGAAGAAGAAAACCGGCTCAGGGCGGAAGCCGAGGTTCGCCAGCACGCCGAGCTGGAAGCGCGCATACGAGCAGAAGTTGAAGCGAAGATTCGCGCGGAGGAAGCAGATCGGCATCAAACGGAGGCCGCACGCCGCAGAGCTGAACACGAACGCATTCTGGCTGAAGAGGCCGCCAGGACTCAGGCGCCGCCCGATCGCGCGGAAGTCCAGGAGCCCTCAGCTGAAAAGTCCAACGTCACAGAGATCACGGAATGGTTCGATGGGGGAATCGAAAATCGTGAACCGGTCCCGGCCATCGAGCCGGCGCCGCTGACCTTGCCCGAAGATCATTTTGGCACCATGCATGACGATGCCGGCGGCGAATTCGCTGCCGTTAGCGTGCCCGAAACACATGATGAGGTCGCTTCCAGTCTGCCGCGGCAATTTACCAGCGAGCACCCGTCTGAGCGCGCAGCAGCCATCAGTGAACTGCCGCATTTGGGTGGTGAGGAAGCCTTTCAACAGGTGAGCGCTGCGTTCGACGATCAGTCGGTTGAAGTTCGCAACGCCGCGGCTCGCGCCATGTCCGAACTCCAGGAAGATCGCGCGGCCGCTTTCACCCGCGCGCTGCGCGAAGGAAGTCCGGAACGACGTCGCCGGATTGGCTCTGCGATCGCGTCATCCGGACTAGCCAACGAGGCAATCAGAAATCTTACCGGCGAGAGCCGCGACAAAACTTATGATGCCTTCTCGCTGTTGTTCTTGATGTCGAAGGCCGGCGAACTCCAGCCTTTGATGCGAGCGATCGAGGACCACTCGAATATAGAAGTGCGTCTGGCGGTGGTAAAGCTGCTGGCCCTAAGCGGCCAGCCCGACATTCTGCCGGCGTTTCGCCGCATGGCCGTGCGCGGGTCGCTGCCGCCTGAAGTGCGTTCGGCGATCATGGAAGCGATCTATCAAATCACCAGCCAGTCACCGGCAGAAGCTCCGTCGATGTCATAGCGCGAGGTTAATCAATCCGCAGGGCGCAGGGTCAACGACTCTGCGCCCTTTTGTTTGCCCAAAGAGTTACTCTGACTCGCGTGCTCGCCCGCGTTTCGTTTGCTCTTGCCTTTCTGATTCATAAATACCTTGACACAGCGCAGATCCCAACGTAAGCTCCGCGCATAATCCGGACCAATATTCCGCCAGCGTCTTTATCAATAGTTTTCGCTCATTCAAAACAAAGAAAAGGAGCCTCAATCCATGGGCCGAATCCTTGCTTTCCTTTACGGAGTGATTTGCTACCTGCTCTTCTTTGTGGCATTTCTCTACGCGATAGGATTTGTGGGAAATGTCTTTGTTCCCAAGTCGATCGATACCGGCAGACTGAACGGTCCCCTCAGCATGGCGCTGATCATCGACGCTGTGCTACTCAGTCTGTTTGCCGTTCAGCACAGCGTCATGGCGCGACAATGGTTCAAACAGGCTTGGACTAAAATAGTGCCCTCGCCGGTCGAACGCAGCACCTACGTCCTAATCGCGAGTCTCGTGCTGCTGTTGCTTTTCTGGCAGTGGCAACCGATGGGCCCCGTCATATGGGAAGTAAGAAACCCGACCGGCCGCACACTCTTGCAGGCCCTATTTTGGATTGGCTGGGGAGGTGTCTTGGTTTCTACTTACCTGGTCGATCACTTCGCGCTCTTCGGACTCAAGCAGGTTTACAACTACCTCAAGGGTAAGAACGAAGGACCAATTCCATTCAAGTCGCCGGCTCTTTACAAGATGGTGCGTCATCCACTCTATCTTGGATTTATCATCGCGTTCTGGAGCACACCGCGCATGACCTTTGGCCATTTGTTCTTCGCGATAATGACCACAGGGTACATTCTCGTGGCAATTCAGTTTGAAGAGCGGGACCTGATTCGATCTTACGGAGACACCTATCGGGCCTATCGCCAGAGAGTTTCAATGCTGATACCGATTCCCAGAAGAAAATAGGACGGACGCGATTAAGGAGCCGTAAAACCAGTCAGCGGATTCCCATAGAACGCATCCGTCTTCCAGGCCATCTTGCCCCACTGCCCGTCGGAATCGCCCAACACCTGCACCGGCACGATGACGCGATTGTTACCGAGCTTGTTGCTGGTCGCGATGCCGTTGTCGGCAATCTTTCCTTCCGCGTCGACGGCGAATTTGATCGACCGCACCAGATGACCTTTATAGAGAATCTTGATTTCATAGTCGCCTGCGTTTTCGCTGAACAGGTACAGCCGCCCGAACATCGTCTGGTTGTCGTCACCAGTCTTGTTCCAGGCTTTGATGTTCGGAAAGGTGCATCTCATGCGCGTCCAAATGAATTGACCGTGAGGCTCGGTGATGTGCGTGGGGTTATCCTCGATTTCGTTCATGCCACAGCCTGCCTTGCCGGATTCTTCACCCTCATACATCATCTTGCCCACTTCTTTGCCGCCGTGAAAGAGATGTGGCTCGAACTGCCCATTCAGTTCGGTGCGCGCCCAAAACGCAAAGCTCAACACAGGCTTCTTCCACTGGTAAACGTCATCGGGCTCGAGGAACACGTAACCGATGGGCAGGTTCCAATCCTGATCGACGTAATAGACAAAATGGTTCACGTAGTTTGGGCCCGTCTCGTTGGAGTGGACCTTCGCGACCTTAAACTTGCCGGTGAAGAGCGTCACATCTCCTCCCATTAGTTCATTCCGCATCTTGATCACAAAGTTCACCGGGCCGGTATAGGTGATGCCTTTATCTTCCCCCAGGGCATCGCGTCCGCCGCATTCGTCGGGCTGCCACCAACGGCCTTTCTCCGTCTCCTGCGTTTTGCAATCGAACTTCCATGCGGTGCCGCCGGGCACCGTGAACTCCGAATAGATCTGGCTGCCGCTGGCAATCGGCCCATTAACGCGAAGCTTCAAGCTCGGTACCCAACTGAAGATTTTGAAATCTCCTTTGTAGGAACTAAGCGTGAAAGCCGTGACCTGAACCGAGTCTTTCGCAATCGTCGGCTGGTCCTGCGCGAACGCCTTAGTTGCTATGGCTGAGAAAATCACGAGCATCAGAGCAGATGAAGTCAGTACTGAGAGCGATAGCGACCGGGTATAAGTTGAGGCGGTTAGAGATTTCTTTATCACAGGCGTATCTCCTTCGTTAATTTATCGATTTCAATTTGTCGGAAGCCGACAGTTTACAACGAGGCAGGAATGTCATGAAATTATTTTTTGTCCAAAGCACTCAAACACGTCAATCCTAACTATGTGACTGAGTCGCGCATTTTGGACAGAGGGACCATCGAATCTCACGCTTCCTAACAATGCTTTACGAGAAAGACAAATCCAGCAACGACAAACGCGGCGATTCCGAAGGCAAGGGTCGTCCACAGCACGACTCTGATCTCCTCCCGCATTTGTAAACGCCGCAACTTTCGCTTTCGCTGAAAGACTTCCTCGGCCTCCTCTGCATTTGGTAGCGCCTGCGCTATCGCCGGCAGGAGCCGGTCTTCGAGATCGATAGCGAGCGATGACCGCCGGAGGACAACGTATCTGGGTTCGAAGGCGAGCCGCTCGGTCACAGTCTCAGCGAAGGCATCTTCCCGCTGCTCAATTAGCACTGCCAGGACAACCGGCAGGCGGGCAGCCCCGGCGACACGCATCTCCCAATGCCGCCACTGCTCGAAGGGGTCTTTGCCGAGTGGTGGAAAGCCATGCTTCTCGTACCAGAGCATCCGACGGGTCTGGGTAGGGCGAACCAAGTAGTACCAACCTCGGTCGAGATGGCGCGGGTCAGTCCATTTGCTCGATGCTTCCCCGTTGTAGCTTGCTTTGAGTCGATCGATATCATCCGCGAGATGCTCCAGTAATTCTTCAGGTGTCTTGACAGGCAATATGTCCCAGTTCGCCGGCCCGGGAATCCGGTCATACGGAACAAGTGAGAGGACTACATCGCTTTGGAGAATGCCTTTGCGCAACCAAGCATCCAGCCCAAGCTCACCGTCAGGATCGCGCCAGGATTGTATGATTCTGCGCAGGTTTCGCCTTCGATGCTGATCCTGCCAGACCACAAAGCCGCGGTCGGCCAGGGCCCGGGCGAGTTCTGCGGAAAACTCGTGCTGGTTCTTCGCCTCGTAGGAGAGAAAAATATGCATTTGGCACTGCGATCAGGCTGCCGGAGACATCGCTGCCAAGTATAGCAGCGGCTGGTAGTCAGCGAGCGAAAAAAGGGGATAGCAGAATGGGATCGAGGTTCTGGGCGAGTATTTGCTCTTGAACTTAAGCCTTTGTTTCGTGATTACTCGAAGTATTCGGTTCGTTCATAGTGCTTCAATGCCTCGTGCAAAGAGGATCTCAAAACGCAGATGCCCTCAACACACGAAAGGGCGCTTGCCTTCACCCTTTTGAAAATAAATCACTGCTTCGTGTGGTTTCGTAGATCATAACAGTTTTTGGCGAGAGCACTGCTAGCGTATCCCCACCAATCCCTGCACCGATTGAATCAACTTCTCTGAGTCATAGCCGACGCCGTCTTTGAAAACGATCTCGACTTTTGGAGTGCGGTGGCAAGCGAAGCACGACACCGCTTTGGATTGTTTTGGCCCGTCTGAATCCAAAGCGCCGTCGCCGCCTCGCTCTGCCGGCGCACTCCGTAGCGAGCCCTCCCTGACCGTCCCACCCCGGGGTCGGGCACTGCCCTGAACCTTAATCACTCAACGTATCCCCACCAGCCCCTGCACCGATTGAATCAACTTCTCTGAGTCATAGCCGACGCCGTCTTTGAAAACGATCTCGACCTTTTCGATGTCTGCGATGTTGGCGGCGGGATTTCCTTTTACGATCATTAAGTCAGCCTGTTTGCCCGGCGCGATTGAGCCGATGCGCGCGTCCTCTCCCAAAAACTTTGCGCCGTTGAAGGTAGCGATCTTAATTGCCTCTAAAGGAGTGAAGCCGGCTTCGACCAGGAGTTCGACTTCGCGCAGATCGCCGAAGCCTGCAACCACGCCACCGTTGCCGGTGGGATCGAGGCCGGCTATCAGTAAGCCGCCCGCCTGCGCGAAAGCGCGTTCGAAATCCATCGACTTACGCACGAGCTTAGCCGTGGGCGAATCGGCCGCGATGCGCGATCGCGCCGTCAGGTAACGCACGCGCGCGTCGGTGTTCATTGCATTAAGCACGCGGGGATTCAGAACGGCACTCGCAGCGCCGATTCCGCTCTGAGTCAATGGCGCGCCGGCTTCAAAGACGGGCAGCGTGGACGTGAGTGCGACATTCTTTGCCACCAGGGTGCGAATCGTCTCCTTCACCGGCTCGCTGTTTAAATCGAGCTTAACCAGACTGGCGCTGACCGCGGCGCCTGGACATTTATCGGGCTGCTTGCCCGAAACGAACTCTGAATCTACGAGCAAGCCGTGCTCAAGATTGTCGATGCCGATCTCTGCGGCTTCGCGATAGCCGATTGAGCACAGGTGACCGGTAACTTTCAGCCCACGCTTGTGCGCTTCTTCGACCGCCGCCCGCAGTTCGTCGCGGGTGATGTTCATATAGACTTTGAAAGAAGTCGCGCCTTCGTCGGCCCAGAAGTTCACCATGCGACGCGCGTCGTCGGGCCCGGTCAGTTCGTGCATGACTGGCGTGAATGAACCGACTCCTTCCAGATACGGCGCGGTGATATGCATTTTTGGTCCGATCATCTTACCCGCGTCGATTAGTTTTTTGATTTCAAGATCAGTAAAGGGCACTACGCTGCCGGTGGTTCGAATCGTAGTGACGCCCAGCGCAAGATAGAGACGCGGGAAGCTGCTGCCCATGTTCGAATACATTGGCGGCGAGCCGCCCATGGGAAAGAACATGTGATCGTGCATCCCCACCAGACCGGGGAGCACGGTGTAGCCTTTGAGATCGAGAACCTGCGCGCCCGTTGGGACTTTCGCAGTTGTGCTCGGCGCCGTTGATTGGATCTTGCCGCCGGTGATTACAATGGTTTGGTCCTCAAGCGGCGCGGCGCCCGTGCCATCGATGACGCGTACATGGGTCAACGCAATCACCGGCGCTTCTGCGCGGATAAATTGTTGTCGGTCTGACGCCGGTCCCTGGGCCAGGCAACTGATCGAAATGCTCAGCAAGAATAAAAAGATGGTTGTGGTTTTCATGGTTTCTCCGAGTCGAATCGATAAAGAATCATCAGCCCTGCGAAGCGGGCGAAAGCATAAAGCCTGGGGCGTGAGCCCCAGGGACGATAAAGCAAACAATCACGGAGTCTGCGGAGCGGGCTGGCGATTCCTTCATATGGAGTATTCCTGGGGCCCACGCCCCGGGCTTTACGCTATCGTCCGCTCCGCGGACTCTGATCAAATTCTATCGAGCCGTGGCGATTGAAATTCTAATCGTCTTTCGCCATTGTGTCATCAATGAGTTATCGAAAGCTAAATCAGCACGCGACGTTTGAGTTGCAGCCTCACCTCGTCGGCGATCTGATTGAAGTTCGGCCACTGAGACCGGACGATTGGGAGAGTTTGTTCGCGGTCGCTTCGGACCCGCTGATTTGGGAGCAACATCCGGCCTCGGATCGCTATCAGGAAGAAGTCTTCAGGGAGTTCTTTCGAGAGGCTTTGGCATCG